>Ga0123356_10007903_pt1 | contig 10589 bp, 12 predicted proteins | sample TergutEmb28metaG_2_FD_92546 | JGI IMG/M metagenome (GOLD analysis project Ga0123356, IMG submission 92546) | Embiratermes neotenicus P3 segment gut microbial communities from Petit-Saut dam, French Guiana - Emb289 P3 | ecosystem: Host-associated > Arthropoda: Insects > Digestive system > Gut ... | reverse complement strand
TCCATGCAGCTGCTAATTGATCGTTGTTCCCGGGAATCCTGACCTGCCAGGTGGGAGATTCTTGTTTGCTCGACGACTCTACCTCGGCGTACGCGGAGATTCCATTTTGCCGCAGGATCACAACCATCTCTTGTGCTTCCTGCTGCGACAGTCCGGTGTCCAGTTGCCGGGTACACCCGGCCAGGAGCGCCAGGACGGGAAGCAGGAAAAGGACGCGCTTCATAATTTGTCATCCCACCTGTGTTTGCAAAACGGTCTTCACTCCGCTCGTTGCCTGGTCCACCATCTTCGATAGCAGCTCCACGTCTTCACTGATCTGGTAGATCTTGGCCTGCATCGCCAGCAGCTTCTGCGGGTTCTCTTCGAGGCCGACCTGGCGGATAGAAGTGCCGACCTTGGCAAAGCGTACCGCCAACTGATCGACCAGCGTCCGAATCGTACCAACTTCGCTGGTTTCGGAGGCGGCTTGCACCCGGTGATTCAGTCGCTCGAAGGAAGCTTCTGTCGTGTGCAATTGCTGGTTGACGGTGGACGCCAGGTTGGCTGGCGAAGTTGCCTCTGTCGTTCGGGGCTCGAACGGCACAGTGGAAGACTGGGTCACAGGGTCGCCGGCGAGCTTCTGACTCAGTTCGTCAAACCGTGACGGACCGACCTTGTTGGCCGCCTCAACTCCGGTCTCCAAACGATCGCCTGCGCCGAACGATGCCGCCTTGAGAGTTAATGGATCCATAAGACCACCTCTCCACCTCAATTATCGTCACCCCTTCGTCATCGGTTGCTAATTCCCGCGGGTCCAGGCGACGTTGCCCGATACCGACCAGAAGAGCTACCCTCCCGTTCTTCCGTAAGGGCAGCAGCGCCTGTGCTTTCCGCCATGGTCTGTTCGAGCAGGGGACGGAGCATTTCGAGGCCCTTTGCGTGCATCCGCGAAACCCAGGACTTGGACAGCCCTAATCGTTTGCCGATCTCATCCAGTGTCAAGTCTTCGAAGTAGTAACATTCCAGTACCCGGCGGTTCTTTTCCGGCAGCGTTTCGAGCGCGCTTCGAATCCGCTTCTGCTGCTCTTCGCGGACCATGCGGTCAATAGGCGATTCATGGTCATTCGCGGTTGGTTCCTGGGGCAGGGCCTCAAGGGACAGAAAGTAGCTGGTAACGATACCTGCCGTCACCCTCTTGATTTCTTCATAGGAAGCCCTGATCTCCGGGCTGGGAGGGCCGCTCGAGTAGTCGGTCATGTACTCGTTCCCGGCCATTTCGAACTTGTCGGTACGAGCTACCTGGCGAAGGAGATCAAATACCGCGCCTCGAATCCTGTAGTAGGCAAAGGTGGTGAAGGCAATGCCCCGGGACGAGTCGTAGGCGTTGGCTGCCTGCACCAGCCCGAATTCCGCCGCCGCTTCCACCTCACGCCTCTCCACATGCCGAGGAAACCGCTTCAGCATTTCGGCGGCGATAGCGTGCGAGTAGGGGATATGCGACTCGATCAGATCGGTCATGAGGAACCTGCCGACTCACATCCACGGATCACTACCAACAGCAGAATCGCGAGCGTTATGACGACCGCAAAGACATGGCGTGCGAGGAAACGGCCGGGGGAGGAAGTGGCCAAATCACGCAGGGCACGGCGGACGATCCCCACACTCCCGGGTGCGTTTCCGCTCCCTCCGCCATTCCAGAACTCCTGACTCCCTATCGCTTTGTTCGACCACGAGCCCCAGAAAGACTTTGACGGTTCAGGTTGCCCGTCGACGGTTCCCGACTGCCTCGCTTTCCTCTCGGGAATGAGTATGGTTGCTTCGGTTGCCCTCTGTATCCTTTCCAGCAGTTGCTTGAGATCGGTGAGGCGGCGCGCAGGATCTTTCTCCATCATGCCTGCGATCAAGCGTGAAATGGGCGCCGGCACACGGGGAAGCACATCCGCCAAAGGGCGAGCGCTGCGATTCCTGTCGGCGTGCCAGTTTAGCCACGCCAACTCCGTGCCGCTGAGGACGTCGGCAAACTCCACGCTGAAAAGCCGGCGTCCGAGCACGAGTTCGTAGAACATGAATCCCAGCAAATAGCTGTCGAGAGCCTCGCATGAGGCGGCGCCGCCATTTCCCTGAAAAGCGTCCGGGGCAGAATACTTGGTCGAGCGGAAGGCGATCGTCTGGCACGGGTCGACTGAAGATTTGCATTCAATCCCGACACGCCCGTCCCGCGTCAGCTTGATGGTTGAGGGTGTCAGGGGACTGTGACCGAGGCCTCCGGAGTGCATGAGGTTCAAGGCTTGAAGCACTTCGGTCAACAGTGCCATGACGGCAACCGGTTCGGAAGGCTCATCCGACAGATGGTCGGAGAGGGCAAGACTATAGCCAGGCTTTGGGGCCAAAATGGCCGTGGCCCTCAGCATATCGGCTTCCTGGCGAAGATTCTCCATCCTGTTGGCCATCTCATTCGGACTCTGGCGGAAAGCCCCTAACACGGCTGCGCATCATAAAACCGTCGATATCCGGTACGGAGTCCGAACCAACCCGATCGCAGCGGAGACAACGAAGTGTTAAGCGCAACCGACGCTTAGCCCGTGATTGACAACATGACGAAAAACCTGAACCCAGAGACAGCTCTGAGCCGCAACGGATCGTACCGATCTGGCGCCCCCTAGGATACATGGGCAAAATACAGCTTGCAAGGAGGCTGTGCCGGGCTGTGCCGGGCAGGATGTGCCGGGCAGCAGTCTGCCGGCTGGGGAGCAGCGAAACTTTTCGCGGACGCAACCCTTACGGTCGTCGTACCGATAATTCCCTCGGCAGTTGTGTGGTATGGAACAATTCTTACGGAAAGGGTGCCGGGCGATCGTGCCGCCCGGCTCCAAATTGGGGAGGAGCCGTCGATCACCGCTATGAAAATCAATCCTAACTTACCTCCGGACGAGAGTCGCCGGTTAGACACAGATCAGAACATCCAGCAGAGTGAAAAGACATTTCCGGCGTCGGATCGTGCGCAAATCCTGAAAGCGGGAGAGCCTGGCTTGTCGGCTGCTTTTCGGGCGCAATTCACTCAAGCGGACCTGAAGAGCCCGGGAAAGATTGACGCGGCAGTGGATTGGGCCGTCAATCAGATCGTTGATCGCGACTTTGGCGCGCTCCGTCCGCGCGATCGGGAGGCCATCACGTCCTTTATGCGGAAGGACCCGGTTCTGCGAGAGGCCATCCTGAACTACCTGGAAAAAGTAGTGTAAGATTGTGTCCTCGAACTGCCCCCTTGTGGTGTCTGACCGCATATTCTGCGAGCAGAATTCGTTCGGCGTTCACTCAACCAGGAAAGGCGATGGCAACGTTGTTTCCTTTGCTGTGTCTGCTCGATTTCTCTTCGGCCGCCACGGCCACGGCCCTTCCCAATCCAGTGGTGCTGGTGACTGTGCTGGGCGCGCTGGCGTTAGCGCCTTTTGTGCTCATCATGCTCACGTCATTTGTGAAGATTTCGGTCGTCCTGTCGATACTTCGGAACGCGCTTGGGACCCAGTCCGTGCCGCCAAATCAGGTCATTACCGGCGTGGCTTTCATTTTAAGTATGTTCATCATGACCCCAGTCGTGCGCGACATGTACCACGAAGCTGGCGCGATTGCCAACACCCGCGATATCTTCTCCGAATCGAGCATCAAAAATCTCTTTGACGCTGCCGATAAAGGCAAGGAGCCACTGCGGCGCTTCCTTGCCAGGCACGCACATGATGCGGATCGTATGCTCTTCGTGGAATTGGCCCGACGTCTGGAGGAAGCCCCCAGGCAGGGTGGGACCGCAACGCCATCTCCCACGCACCCGATGACGCAATCCGCAAGTGTGCCGGCAGGGACGAGCGAATCTGTCGCCGGCAAGCGAGACACGTTGCCGGTCCCGCAGAACGCGCCAGACCACGAGGCGAGGGTAGAAGACAAGGCCGGAGACAAGCCTGGCAAGGACGACTTTCAGGTGTTGATGCCGGCCTTTGTTACCAGCCAGTTGCAGGAGGCCTTTGCGATCGGATTCCTGGTGTTTTTGCCCTTCATCATTATCGATATGGTGGTCGCCAATATCCTGCTCGCCATGGGTATGAGTATGTTGCCGCCGAGCGTGGTCTCACTGCCCTTCAAGCTTCTTCTCTTCGTACTGGTGAATGGGTGGTTTCTGATCGTCCGTAATCTGGTTCTCAGTTACGTCTAGCGAGGCAAGGTGGATACCGAATCCATCATTCGAGTCCTTAAGGAAGGCTTGCTGCTCGTCCTGCTGCTCTCGATTGGCCCCATGATGGCCAGTCTGGTGACGGGCCTGGTGGTCAGCGTTTTGCAGGCCGTGACCCAAGTGCAGGAACACACGCTAAGCTATGTGCCTAAGCTCATTGTGGTGTTCGCCACGCTGGCAGTGCTCGGCGGCTGGATGCTGGCGCTGATTGTCCACTTTACCCAGGCAGTGTTCGACAACATCGTTCTGGTGCACTGATGTCTCTCCTGTCGGCCTTGCAGGCGATCCTGGCGAGTATTGGAAGCCAGGTCGACGTCGTGCGCTGGCTGGAATTGTTCGCCCTGGTATTTGGCAGGGTGACGCCTGCCGTTGCATTGGCTCCGTTTCTTGGCGGCTCTTCGGTCTCGACGCAGGTGAAGACGGGGCTGGGGGTTGTCATCTCGGTGGTTTTATTGCCCGTTTTCCGGCAGATCCCTGTCGACGTGCCACAGTCGATGACGGTTTTTCTGGCATTGCTTCTGAAGGAAGTAGTGGTCGGTTCCATGATCGGCTTTCTGGCGCAGCTGGTTTTTTACGCGGTGCAGATTTCCGGCATCGTGATGGATACGCAACGGGGACTCAATCAAATCACCTATCTTGCACCGCAACTTCCGGGCCACGTATCGGCGCTCGGAAACCTGCAGTTCCAGGCGTCGCTGGTTGTGTTTCTTGCCCTGCGGGGGCATTTGCTCTACCTGCGCGCCTTGGGGGAGAGTTTTCGAGCCCTTCCACTGCTCAGCATTCCTCACTTCAACCAAGGCGTACTGCCGATTGCCGAACTCGCCGCGAAGACCAGTGGAGACGCATTGCTGTTGGGAGTCCAGCTCGCGGCGCCCGTCATATTGGCGATTTTCTTGACCGATGTCGCGTTCGCCAGCTTAGGCAAAGCAGCATCCCGTCTCCGGCTGGTTAACGAAGCGTATACGGCGAAAGCGATGGTCGGGCTTGCCGTGCTCTTCCTGGTGACTGCGTTTTTCTTCGATCATCTGCCGCTTGCGTTCGCGGCCATGCTGAGAAACATTAAGACGTTTCTGGACGCCATGACATAAACCACGCAACTTTCCTGGCCGACCAGACGACAATTTGGTAGAGTTGCAAGGCCTCGAGCAGCAGGGGGAAATGCATCCCGGATACGAGCGCACATCCGGTTTGGGCGAGGGCCGCACTGCGGCAATCGTTGTGGTGAATCCAAGGCTGCCCGTCTTCAAAGTTGACCATGCTCAATCAACTGCGCACGCGATCCAACGAATTGAAGAACGAGGTCCTTTCCGGAAATCTGAATAACGCTCTCCTGCGTTCGAGCGATCTCCTGCTGGTGAGCGCCGTCGCGGTCATGGTTGGCCTCATGATCGTGCCGCTTCCGACCTTCCTGCTCGATATTCTTCTCACGGTCAATATTACGATCGCCGTCACCGTGCTCATGGTGTCGATCTACATCTCGAGCGCGACCCAGATCGCCTCCTACCCTACGCTGCTGCTGCTCACGACCCTCTATCGGCTTTCCCTGGACATTTCCGCAACCCGGCTGATTTTACTCAAGGCCGATGCGGGCGAAGTGATTCGGGCCTTCGGAATGTTCGTGGTGGGCGGCAACTTCGTGGTGGGCGCGGTGATTTTCCTGATCATCACGCTGGTGCAATTCATCGTCATCACCAAAGGCGCGGAGCGAGTAGCGGAAGTCTCAGCGCGATTCACCCTCGACGCCATGCCCGGCAAGCAGATGAGCATCGACGCCGATATGCGCTCCGGGACGATCGATTTTAAAGAGGCTCGCAGGCGCCGCCAGGCACTGTCTCGCGAATCCCAGTTCTATGGCGCGATGGATGGCGCCATGAAGTTCGTTAAGGGTGACGCGATTGCCGGGATCATCATCACCATCATCAACATCCTCGGCGGACTCGTGATCGGTGTTGCGATGCACGGAATGTCGTTCGGGGCTGCGGTTCAGACGTATTCCATTTTGACCATTGGCAATGGCCTGGTCGCACAGATTCCCGCTCTCCTGATTTCGATCTCGGCGGGCATGGTTGTTACCCGGGTGGCCTCGGAAGATGAGAATACCAATCTCGGCCAAGACATAGCCCAACAGATCATCCGCCAGCCCAAGGCGATTGGCGTAGTGGCTGCCATCCTTTTCGTCATGGCGCTGATCCCCGGACTGCCCACAATTCCTTTTCTCCTGCTGGCGGCGATCGCGGGCGCTTTGTCGTATGGGCTGTTCCGTGCGAATGGGAAGCAGCGGGAAGCGGCGCAGGAGGTTAAACCCGCAGGACGTGTGGCCGAGGCCGAAGTTACGGTCACCCTTCCCGTCTTCCTTCAAGTTGGCCCCGAGCTGCTGCCCTACGTGGATCTGCGAACCGAGCAGGGGCAAATTTTCTACGACAAGAGCGTGCAGCTACGCAATGCTCTCTATGTCCAGCGGGGCGTTCTGTTCCCTCCAATACAAATCAGTGGAGACCTGCCGCAACTCGAACACAACTACGTCATCTGGTTGAACGAAGTTCCTATTGTCCAAGGCAGGGTTCGTGCCGACAGCCTGCTGGTGAATTGCCCTGCCGACAAGCTCGCATCCTATGGAATCAACGGGGAAAACACCGTAAACCCGGCCACCGGCAAACCGGCGGCGTGGATTGCGCGTGCGGAACAGGAGAAAACACAGGCCGCTGGATTTCCTTCGTGGGACACGCACGAGGTGCTGGTGCTGCATCTGGCGAGTTTTCTGCGAAAACACGCCGTCGACTTTGTTGGAATCCAGGAAGTTCAGTGGATGCTGAATGCCATCAAGCAGTACTATCCGGCATTGATCGACGAGGTAACGCCAAAGCCGGTTTCGCTGCAGCAACTGACTGACATCCTGCGGTTGTTGGCCGCGGAGGGCGTTTCGATTCGGGATTTGAAAACCATTCTCCAATGTCTCGGAGAGTGGAGCCGCGTGGATCAGAACACGGTGAGCCTGGCCGAACGCGTGCGGACTGCGCTCAAGCGCAAGATTTGCTACGGACTCACCGAGGGCAAACCCCTGCTATTCGTCTACCAGTTGGATCCGGAGCTGCAGGACTTGTTCCGGAACTCGATCCGCCAGAGCGCGGTCGGTGGTTATCTTGCAATGAATCCGCAGAGCATCGACGCGGTGCTTCAAGCCACGCACAGAGAAATTTCGAACCTGCCGCCCACCGCCCAGCGGCCCGTGATCATCACCGACAAAGATATTCGCCGCTTTGTCAAGAAAACTCTTGAACGTGACTTTCCCGACCTGGACGTGATCAGCTACGCCGAGCTCACACCAGAGATCAAGGTTCAGTCGCTGGGCGTAATCGGCCGATCGGCGGCATTGGAAATCAGCCAGAGCCACCTCGTGGGAACGTGAACGAAGTCGCGCCGCGACCCGTCCGAGAAGATTCAAAACCATCTTGCTGCGGGCAGGCAGCTACGTTTGCCATGCACTCACGCCTGGCAAATACCGGGTTCTCGTCCGCACCGGGTCACGTCGACCGCAACTTTTTCGGAAAGCGCAACGAAGACTGGTATGAGCAAAATTCTCCATTTACGCGAAGGCAGGCGCAACTCGCACGGAAAACGCCTGCCGCAGCTGACAGGACCGCAGCAGGGAACAGCGACGCACACAGACTGCTCCCGACGGCGGCGGAATGACATAGACTGGATTTCACGAATCCACCGACTAAAAAGAGCCGGCTGAGGAGAGGCATTCACGAAACCGCCAACGACGGCTCCGGTGACGTGATGCCAGTCGATTTCGAAAGGGGACAAACAGTTCGCTAGCATGTGCTCGAAAGGAGGCGTATGTCGCCGAGAAAGCGCACGCCGTGGAGCCTCCTTCCGCACAGCGTGATAGCTTCTACGGAAGACAGCTTTTTATGCCCGGCAGCAAGACGGAACAACCTACGGCGAAGCGTCTACGCGACGCGCGAAAAAAAGGGCAGGTGTTCAAGAGCAATGACCTCACCCAGGCATTTCTCTTTCTTGCCGTTGCCGGTTTCCTCTCCATTGCAGGTCGATACTATTTCAATGAGATCAAGGCACTTCTGATCGATTCTTTTGACGGCAGGATGTGGGCCACCGGGCTCGATTCGAGCGCGCTACGGCAACAGCTGACAAAAGGATTTCTGAAACTTGTGGTTTTGACGGCACCCCTGCTCGCAACCGTGCTAGTGGTCTCAGCGCTATGCACCTTCCTCCAGGTGGGTTCGATTTTTGCGCCGGAAGCGGTGAGCAGCAAATGGGAGAGGTTGAACCCGGCACAAGGTCTCCGGAACGTGTTTTTTAAGCCCCGCAGCTACATCGAACTTGCCAAAGATTCCGTCAAGATCGTCTTGATTTTGGGGCTCACTTATCTGACTCTGGTCGGGCAGTTGCGTGATATCGCCCTGAGCATCCGAATCCGATCGGACCAGGCTGCCTGGCTGGCAGGCGATTTGCTCTCCAGAGAACTGTTTCGATTCGGAGTTGCGCTTTTGATCTTGGGAATCGCCGACTATGTAATCCAAAAAAGACTGTACATGAAAGAGATGATGATGAGTAAGGATGAGATCGCCAAAGAAGTGAAGCAGGAAGAAGGCGACCCTCATGTCAAGTCTCGCCGAAAGCAGCTGCACCTGGAACTGGTGAACCAAAGTGCAATCGCGGACGTGTCGAAGGCCATTGCGGTTGTGGTGAGTCCGCAACCTCGGGCCGTGGCGCTGCGCTATGAAGAAGCCACGATGAATGCGCCTTTGGTGACCGCAAAAGGGCAGGATGAAGTGGCGGAGACGATCATCGACATCGCCAAGGAACATGATGTGCCGGTTGTGAAGAATGTGGAGCTGACCGAGAATTTGTACGATCTTGACATCGACAGTGAGATTCCTGAAAGCCTGTACGAGGCGGTGGCCGAAATCTTGAATTGGGTCTACGCCGTTGCGCAAACGGAGAAATCAAAACCGTGAAAGTCCAGTACACACTACCCGGATATCAGCCGGAACTAAAATCTGCAGCCGAGGCATCGGAATCTCTGCCCGCACGATTTCGAAACACCATACCGAGGTTGAACGGACAGCCGTTGACGACCCTGAACTCGGTGCTCGCTCTTGATCGAACCATTCCCGACCCGGAACTACTGGCGCCGCCCCAACCATCTTCTTCACAACCGCAAGACCCGGCGGTAGAGCGCCAATTGTGGCGCGATATTCTTACCCGTCACAATCAGCCCGCGGACACTGCCCAAATGGCGCCAGCAGTGCGGCAGATGCTGGCTTTGCTCCAGGAGTATCAGCAGACAGAATCCATGCTGCTTGCGAATGGACTGTCCCAGGACAAGCCTCTATGACCGGCAATAGCTGGACAGCCGACGAGATCCAGCTTATCGCGCAGAGGGCTTATGACTTGCACCTGCAAGGCAAAAACTCCGACGCCATGCAGATTTTCGCAGGGCTGGTCGCGATCGACCCGCAGATCGTCTATTGCCTCGACGCCCTGGCCGCGCTTTCGCTAGCCTCGAACCAACCTGAGCAGGCATTGCACTACGCTTCAGCGCTCTTGCGCACTGCGCCTCACCATACCGAGGCCATCGCCCGCCGCTGTGAAGCCAATATACGGCTCGATCGGCTTGAGGACGCGCAACGCGATCTGGAGTTGCTCAAGCAAGCAGGAGCAACGGCCCTCTACAACCGGGTGAACATGCGGGTGGATGCAGCCAGGCGGCAGGTTGCGGGGTCGGCGAAGCAACTTCGGGCTGCTCGCTCCGATAACTAAGGTGATCGGAATTCCGAATCAAAAGGAGCGAACAATATGAGTATGAATGCGAACATGAACACGAATCCTCTGTCGCAGTTTGGCAACTTTGGCAATAATATCGATTCCGAGATGAGTCAGGCCGAGAACCTGATGACTTCCAGTAGTCTGGGCTCCCAACTCCAAGGGCAGATGCAAATGGAGAAAGCGATGCAGCAATTCTCCGCAATCTCCACGGTCCTCAGCAATCTGAGCCAGATGGAGCAACAGTGCATTAACAACAGCAAGCTCCAGGGCTAGGGACCGAATGCTTGTTCGTCATGACTTGGGTGCGCAGGCCAGCCAACGGGTAAGCAGCCAGAGTCCGGAAATTTCAGAACGGAAGCTCTTTGTTTCAGACATACGCTGAGCCTCTTATGCCATGCGAATGGTGATGAGTCTCCCGGGTGAGACTAAGAGGCTTGGCCGATTGTCTTGAAAATCGCGATTTCCGTCGTCGGCGGACACCGGCACAACCCTGGTAGCCCGGTAGAGTCAGGTGAAGCGGCCCGAAGCCGCCGGATGACCGCATTGAGGCTACTTTAGAACTTGACCACCGGTCATTGGTCATTGGGCCACAATGCTG
>Ga0123356_10007901_pt1 | contig 10590 bp, 4 predicted proteins | sample TergutEmb28metaG_2_FD_92546 | JGI IMG/M metagenome (GOLD analysis project Ga0123356, IMG submission 92546) | Embiratermes neotenicus P3 segment gut microbial communities from Petit-Saut dam, French Guiana - Emb289 P3 | ecosystem: Host-associated > Arthropoda: Insects > Digestive system > Gut ... | reverse complement strand
CGACAACACGGTCGAGCCAAGAATGGGTCCCGAGACCTCCTCCACCGGCGACTTCACAGTCGGGCAGCGTCTTCGGCAGAACAAGGTGCTCCCGTGGGGGTGCGCCTACTTGGGCGTCGCGCTGGCGATCACCTACTGGGCAAAGCTCCTGGGACATACTTTCGGCTGGCCCGAGAACATTCAACGCCTGATTGCGCTGATCCTGATGCTCGGCTTTCCCGTGGCACTGACGCTCGCCTGGTATCGCGGTCGCAAGGGTCTGCCGGGCATCGCGGCGGGCGAGCTCCTGATCGCCTCGATTCTGCTGTTCATTCCACCCGGGTTGCTTGTCCTGTTCGCGCGGGTTCCCGCACGGCATGAAGTCTCCCTCGCTCGATCGGACGGTACGCGCGCACCTGCCGTGCCGAAGACGGCGGGGGCCACGGGCATCTCCTTGGCAGTGCTGCCATTCATCGACCTCTCACCCGCGCACAACCAGGAGTACTTCTCCGATGGGCTTACCGAGGAGCTGATCAACCAGCTTGCCCGGATCAGGGATCTGCGCCTCACGGCACGGACGTCGAGCTTTGCATTCAAGGGCAAGAACGAGGACCTGCGGGTCATCGGCGAGAAGCTCGGCGTTGCCTATTTGCTCGAGGGGAGCGTTCGCAAGGACGGCCCTCTGGTGCGCATCACCGCCCAGCTGATCACCAGCCGGGATGGCACGAACATCTGGTCCGATGCTTTCGATCGTAGGCTCAAGGACATCTTCGCCATACAGGAGCAGATTGGCACGGAGGTGGCCAACGCCTTGAGTGTGACCCTGGACGTCGGCGACATGGCCCGCTCGCGGGGTGGCACGACCAACCTGGATGCCTACGACAAGTTCCTGCGTGCGCTGAAGCTTTCGGGCGCGGTCGGCTACGAGACTATGCCCCAGGCGATCGAGCTTTACCGCGAGGCCGTTATGCTGGATCCGGATTTCAGCAGAGCCTGGGCCGCGCTGTACCTCACCCTTCAGTACAGCATTGTCTATTTTCCTGAGAGGACCGCCGAGATCCGCAAGGAGCAGGATGCGATCGCAAGCCAGGCAGAACGTCTGGCGCAGAACACATCGTCCGTACAACTGATCCGAGGGCTTAATCGCCTCCAGCATCACGCCTGGGGCGAGGCGGCCACTGCGTTCGAGGCCGCCTTGCCGCTGGCATCTCCCTCAGACACCGACTTCCGGTACGCATACTCGAACTATCTTGCCTACATAGGCCGCGTGCACGAAGCCATTCTCCACGCCGAGCGTGTCCGCACACAGGACCCCCTGAACTTGCGCGCCAGTACCTTGCTGCAGAACGAATACGGCATCGGCGGTAGAGCTGATCAGGCCGACGCGGAATACGAGAGGAGCAAGCCGCTGACTGGGGTTCACCAGGCCAACGACTACCATGCTCTGATGCGGCTGCTGCGCAAGAATGCCGAGCCTCGCCTCATCGAAGCGCAGTTCCGGCAATACCACGCACAAGACTTCAACGCCTTTCCGCTCACCCGATACCTCATGCAGCACTGGCAGGACAGAGCGGATTCGATCGCGGCCGTCCGCAGGGCCTATGCTGATCCCGCAAACCAGGACATCCTGCGCCTGTTCGTTATGTCGGAGTTTGCAGATTACTACGGCGACAAGGACATCGCGCTGGCTGTCCTGCGCCGCCAGTACGTTGACAACAGTCAACCCGGAGTCTACTTCATTTGGAGCCCCTTTGTGACATCCCTGCGAGCCGATCCACGCTTCAAGCAAATGCTTCGAGACTTGAAGCTCGTGGACTACTATCGCGCCACCGGCAACTGGGGAGACTTTTGCCATCCGGTAGGGGCCGATGACTTCGAATGCCGCTGATCCGGCGGCCGGTTATCGGTAAGTCATATTCAGCAGCACTGCGCGACGCACCTGGATGGCTGCTGTCATGGAACGGGACCCAGCTGTCCCATCGGCGCAGGTGTGCATGCGGCCATTGACCTTCCCCTCGGCGACCGAGCGCGTGAGGATTCGGGGGCGAATCGCGCGAGCTCCGCAAGGGCGGGACAACGATCGGGTTCACAGTCGATCCTGCTGGTAGCGTGTCGCTGATCCACCCCCCCAAGCGGTGAGTTCGTGATGGAGGGGACGTAGCTCTGCGAGGAGGCTGGGTCTCTCCCCCGCATTCGTAGTGATTCGTGTCAATCTTTTGCACCTGAGTGGTGCAGAACGGTCCGTTTGAGCTGGCCGCAACCCTGCGCCTATACTCAAGTGCGTCGTGTCCATCACAAGCGAACATCTGATATGCAGCAGGCAGCCAGGCACCGGGATATTCGAAGCAGAGCACGGACGTGTATGGCGGCCTGCATGTGCGCGAGCACCCTCGTAGCGCCTCTAGCAGGCTACTCTCATTCGCCAGTGACGCATCGCCTTGAGGCCACGCCGACAACTGTGGCCTACGGCTACTACTGGTCGGCCGCGCAGCCAGTGTTGCGGATCGACTCCGGCGACATCATCGATGTCGATACATTGCTCACCAACACGCCGGAGGGTCTCAAGCGGGCGGGGGTGCCGGATGAGAAGATCCAGACGTCGCTCAAGTCCATCGTCACCGAGGTGACGGGCGATCGCCGCGGGCCCGGCGGCCATATCCTCACCGGCCCGATCTACGTGGCAGGTGCGCAGCCGGGGGATGTGCTGGAGGTCAAGATCCTCTCGATCGACCTGGCGATCGACTACGGTTACAACGGCTGCCGCGGCTTCCTGCCGGAGAATTGCGAGAACGACCGGCCCGTGAAGATCATCGCGCTCGATCGTCGCAAGATGACAGCGCAGTTCGCTCCCGGGATCATCATTCCGCTACGTCCGTTCTACGGCAGTATGGGCGTGGCACCGCCCCCGGAGGCGGGTCGCGTGAGCAGCAATCCCCCGGGGCGGCACGCGGGTAATCTCGATAATCGCGAGCTGGTGGCCGGCAGCACACTCTACATCCCGGTGTTCGTGCCTGGAGCTCTGTTCGCGATTGGTGATGGACACGCGGCGCAGGGTGACGGAGAGGTCGATCAGACTGCGATCGAGACCTCCCTGCGAGGTCGCCTGCAGCTGACGGTACGCAAGGATATGAAGCTGGAGTGGCCGCGCGCCGAGACCGCCACGGACTTCATCTCCATGGCCACCGATCCGGATCTGACCCAGGCCACGAAGGGAGCCATCCAGGAGATGGTGGCCTTCCTGGTGAACCAGAGGGGCTTGGGCAGGCACGAGGCCTACCAGCTTGTCAGCATTGCCGGTAATGTGGCGATCACGCAGCTCGTGGACAAGCCCAACTACGGAGTCCACGTGCGGCTGCCGAAGAGTATTTTCCGTCCGGACCAGTGACGTGCCTCGATAGTAGTTCCAGCTTGCAAGCCAGGCACCAGATCAGCTCCTCGACGCATACAACCAGCGCCAAGAGCACAAGTAGCGCATCAATTTCGGCATGCGTAGCCGCGAACATCGCCTCTGACGCTGTACAGTCGCTCCTGCAGCGCCAAGTACCTTTTGTACTCGACTGCACGATAGTCGAACTGCACCTGCGGTCCAAGTGTTACGATGACTTGCGTCTGCGGACGCCGATGAGCTCGGCGGGTGTAAGCGTCACGACGGAGTCGTCCTCGGCGCCGATACGCCGCAGCTCCGAGGTTATGGGTGAGCGGGAGAATATGACGTAGACAGGCTTGGTCCGCAGGGGATCATAAAAGGGGCTCTTGGCGACACGCTCTTGCAGCTCTCGCAATGCATTTGCGCCAGTAGCATCGCGGCGCCACTTGCATTCTCCGACCACCTGGGTTCCGTCGAGCAATTCGGCGGCGACGTCTATGTCGTAGTCGCTGGCCCAGATCTTTCCGACTGTCCTGGCAACCGAATGAAGCCGTTCCTTTGCATAGTATCTCAGCCACTGGCGGCATATAACTTCGAACCATTCGCTCATGTAGATGTCTAGCTGAGGTGCAATGGCGTTCCGGTATACGGCACGGCCATGGCCTGCCTGGATTGCTGACAGATTGGGTAGCACAAATCGATAATAGAAAGCGAGGAAAGGGTCGTCGATGTAGTAGCGCGCGTTGCGCCGTCGCCCTGGATCACGAGCATCAAGGGAATGGGCTACTGTCACAAGCCGCAGCCCTTGCAATGTTGCCAGATAGGAAGTTAACGCGCTGCCGTGCTCGTTAGAGGGCAGAACGCGGCCGACTATATCCTTGAGCTGGGTGCATCCGTCGGCTATCGCGCGCAGGATACTCGCGTAACGACCGATCTGCGTTAGCTCGGCCTGGAGCAAATGAGTCGGTTCCTCCCTGAGTGGCGCGCCGTCATCGAGCAAAAGGCGCTCGATGTTCGCTGCGAGTGGGTCTGTCGGATCGAGTAGCGACAGGTAGTAGGGCATTGCGCCGAACACGCCGAACAGGCGCAACCGGTCTTGTAGCGGCCAGCGGGGAACGAATGCGGCTGCTTCACGAAAGGTAAGGGCCTGTATGTCGAATTCGGCCGATTGGCGACCGTGTAGCGGGTTGCGCTCGGCGAGCAATGTCTCCATGAAGCTTATGCGCGAGCCGCACAGTACGAGTACCAGCGGGATTCGAAGCTCGCGGATCTCATCCCACACTTTCTGGATAATCGAGGGCAAGCCGCTGTTGCCCTCGCACAGATAGGGGAATTCATCCAGAACCACGGGAAGTGCCTGACTTGTGCGCTGCGCTTGCCGGGCGAGATGACGGAATACCCCTTCCCAGCCGCTGAGGTCATCCAGGACGGGATCAGTGCCACAGACACCGGCTATCGCGCACTTGAACAGTTCGAGGTTGTCTCTGTCCGCCACCCTTGTTGCCTGGTAATACACGGCATTGAGCCGCCGCAGGACATGTCGGAGCAGCGTCGACTTGCCGACTCGTCGTCGCCCATAGATGACCACCAGCGCTGGCTGTAGGCTGGTCATGATACGGCCAAGCGCGGCCGCCTCGCGCTCGCGCCCTATGAAGGCCGGGCTCTCGGGCACGGTAGACCTTAGGTTACTTCGCCTTAGTATAATCTGGATTAGTATAATCTAAATTATATTATGGCTGCGAGGCCCTTCCCTGGGTGGGCCGGCTTTTCGAGCGGGACTGAAGCGGCGGCTCATAAACTACGGACGCCTGGCCGCAGTGGCTGGTATCCGTTACGCGCAAGCAACGTCGGCGAGCGGAAGAAGACGGTCATCCGCCCAATGAAGCTCGACCGAGCACCATTGATGCGAGCTGCTGGGCTGGCCGCTCCCCGACGCCGTCGGGACGGGCGATCTCCTGCACATCGCCAATGCTGGTAGCGCAGGAGCACTGCTTGAAATCGAGGCGTTGCTGGTTGGAGTTGTTGCCGGGGCGTCTGCGGGCGGCAGGATTGCGATGCCCTGGATGCTCGTGCTTCGCGGGTTCAATTTTCAAGAGCGAGGTGTGTATCCACTGAAGTCACCGGCTTGGCATCCCCTGAGGTCTCTTTCGCCATTGATCGTCTTGAACACAGCTTGCGGCCTCAAGTTACTGCGAAAGATCAAGCCGATCTGCCGCCGCGATTCAGCGGCCGGCGGCGATCACGGGCAGGTCGATGAGGCTGGGCTTCTCGGGCGTGCGCCAGATCCGCTGCGTGGCCTTCACGTAGTCCGCAGGCTTGGCGTTCATGATGTTCGGCACATACGTTTGCGGGTTGCGATCGTACAGCGGGAACCAGGTCGACTGGATCTGCACCATGATCCTGTGGCCGGGCAGGAAGCTGTGGCTCACGTTGGGCAGGGGCAGCCGGTACGGTAGGACCTTGCCCGGCGGAATCGGCCGCGGGCTGGCCGGGTTTTCCCGGTAGCGGCCGCGCAGGATGTCCGCCGAGAGCATCTGCTGGTAGCCGCCCAGCTTCGGTTCATTCGGCACCTCGTCCGGCCACACGTCGATGATCTTCACGACCCAGTCGGCGTCGCTGCCGCTCGTGGAGGCGGACAGATGAGCAATTGGCTGGCCGGCGACCCGTAGCGGCTCCTTGAGTGGGTCCGTCTCGTATACCAGCACGTCGGGTCGCGAGGCCGCGTGGCGCTGATCATCGACCAGCCACTCGCCCCACGTCGAGTCGGGAGCCCCAGAGGGCAGCGTGGGGCGTTGCCGGTAGGGAACGGGCTTCGCCGGATCGGAGACGAACTCGTCGTACTGCGAGTCCTGTAGCTCGGGCGCCTCGAATCCGAGCCGACCGTTGGTCAGCAGGTAGAGGTTGCGCGAGCGCTCCGGGCAGCCCTCTGCACACGAGCGCGGCCACGCATCGTAGCGATGCCACAGGTCGGCTCCGGTTTCGTACACGAGCACGCGGGGTGTATCGGGCTTCGGTCCGTCCTTCAGGTAGTAGTCGAGAAAGGGCTGCATCACATTGCGGCGGAACCAGGTCGCCGTGTCACCCTCGAACAGGATCGGACCGATGCCGCGACCCTCGCGCCGCCCCTGGCCGTGGTTCCATGGTCCCAGCACGAGATGCACAAAGCGTCCTTCGGGGTCCCGTGGGGCGAGTGCCTTGTAGAGCGCAGGGCCGCCGTAGATGTCTTCCTGATCGAACAGACCGGAGACGATCAGCATGGGCACTTGCAGGGGGGCCTTCGCCATGATCCGGTCGACCGCCTGATCCTGCCAGAAGGCATCGTAGGCCGTGTGAGCGAGCAGATCCTTCCAGAATCCGAGCTGCTCGAGCCCGCGCGAGGCCGCCATGGCTCCCGCGGAGCCTGCTTTCAGATACTCCTCGTAGGTGTCGTGGATGCCAGACCACCACACCTCCTGGTTCTTGCGCGTGGCCTCCTGATCGTAGATGTACCCAAGCGTGCCGTCCTGGCGGAAGGCGCCGTGATGGAACCAGTCATCGCCGACCCAGCCGTCCACCATGGGGGCGAAGGGCACAGCGGCCTTGAGCGCCGGATGCGGCCCGAGCGTCGACAGCACAGTCGTGAAGCCCTCGTAGGAGCCCCCAATCGTCCCCACGCGACCGTTGGATTCCGGCACGTTCTTCACGAGCCAGTCGATCGTGTCGTACGTATCCGTCGAATGATCGACCAGCGTGGGATTCCAGGGCCCGTGAGGCGGCCGGTTCATGACGTAGTCGCCTTCGGAGCCATACTTGCCGCGCACGTCCTGGAACACGATGATGTAACCGGCCGCGACTGCGGTGTCGTCCATCTGCGGAACAACTGAGGCGAGATGCGGGCTCGCGGCGCGACTCACTCTTTCCCCGGCGTTGTATGGGGTGCGGGTGAGCAGCATGGGCGCGGCCTTCGCACCCTTCGGGATGAGGATGAAGGTCTTCAGCTTCACCCCATCGCGCATCGGGATCATTTCCTCGCGCTTCACATAGTCGAAGGCTTCCGTTCTGGCCTTGAAGGCCGCAGGCGTATCACTCCCGAGGGTCCCGAGGCCTGTCTGGGCGAGGCTCGCGGTTGGATGCAAGGCCGTAGCCACGGTCGCGAGCACACCCCAGGTCATGAGCGTAAGTCGATGAATGGCGGACATCCGGCAGCTCTTTGCGCTAGATAAGTACAGGGATCAAGCCTCAACCCTAGCCCAAAGCGGACAGGATTGCTCGCCGGGCCGCATCTGCGGCGCCAAGCGTAGCGCGCCGAGCTGACGGCATCCTCAGGACGCGCCGAGTTCTCCCTTCAGCCGGCTCAAGAGCTCGAGATGAGCTACTGCCAGCCCATCGCAGGAGCGCCCGGTGGCGTGCACGTGCGACCGCACACTGGGCCTCGCCGCGATGAGGTCAAGGCGGTCAGCCCGGCCGGCACGAAGCTGCTGCAGCTGCCGTGCATGTCTCTGGGCCGAAAACTCGATGCAATTGTTCCGCACACGCCGCGCTGGACTGCGCCACCCATGGAGCCTGGCGCAAGAGCGTCGCGGGCGGGCCAGGGTTATCAACGCCGTGCATCCGAGGACGGCCTTCCCAAGCAGCATCTCAAACATGGCTTCAAGATCTACCGCACGTTGTGGCAACCATCCTGCGGTGAGACAAGCGTAGGAGCAGAGTGTTATGTTATGAGCGTCCAAACTTCTCTGGCGAACGCCGCGAACGGAAAGCGTCGTGCCCGTCTGGGGCGCATGCACCAAGAAGGTGCCTGATCGCTCGAGGGGCGCCGTGGGGATTTACGCCCACCGCGGCGCTTTGCTCGAGAGAGTTAACATGCCTCCCCGCTCGCGCGAATCGCCCCTCGGGTCGCGAAGCCCGCGCCCCACAGGTGTGTATCGCCGAGCCTCTGAATGTCGTTCAGGGATACCGAAAACAACAGTGAAATAGCGGGCTTCCGTCAGAAATTTACTCTGCCTTCGAGGCGCAATCCAAAAGACTCGGTGAGCGTCAAATCGCGCGGGCATCAGTCGGTCTTGGTGTGTCGAAACGACAGGAAGGCTCGTATCCTTTTTATCTTAAAAGCGACAATTGAATAGACTTTGGTACGGTCTAGAGACTTTGGTCTAGCCCCGCGACATTCGTCGTGTACATGCTGTACGGCAGGTGTCCGAGAACGATTGCTGCACATCAATAGTGCGGTGATTCCAGGGGAAATTCACTACCGGTGGCGTGCGAATTCGACGTAATCCAACAGGGACTCCTGTAAGGAGGGCCCTGTCGATAATTTCATGCAGTAAAAAACCATTGACACTTTCCCCCACCCTGATCTTAAGATTCTCGTCAATCTGGCGGAGTAGGAGTGTCCACGTCCTTTAATCGCCTACAGATCCTCTCAAGTTGGACAGTACCCCGCACATCACGATCAATTGATTGCGAACCTGTCCTGGTCTACAAGTTCAAAAAAGATCTCTCGAGGAGAAGCACTTATGAAAAACAGGAGCCTACTTGCTCTTGTTGTAGTTTCGAGCGCTCTGTTCACGGGCGCCGCCCTGGCAACACCGCCGATTGTCATCCCGTTGGCGCAGGACGGCGTGGCCCCGGTCGGCACGGAAGAGCCCTGCATTGTCAACAATTGCCTGTTCTATGCCGGCGACTTTGATGCCAACGGCCCGAATCCCAACGGTCTGTGGAATCAGGTTGCGAACTTCGAGGGCGAGGTTATCGACGGAACCGCGTACGTGCCCTTCACGATCCCGAAGAAGTACAAGGGCGCAAAGGGCCGGACTGACTGGGCTGTTAGCGGATTGTTCGCCAACATCCAGAACTATCCGTCTCCCTCCGCGTCACAGGTGACCTGGTCGATCCTGACCGGTGTCTCCGCGGGCGGCAGCCCGAGCAAGGCATCGGTGACCTGCAGCGGCACTTCTAGCTTTACGACGACCCCGACGGGCCGGATCGCCTTCAACTTCTACGCTGAGCTGACCTACCTTGTGACGGGCATCACCAGCTGCCCGACTCTCGAGGCGGGCACCTACTGGATGACCGTTGTGCCGCAGGTCACCAGTCCGCCGAATGGGTTCGAGTACAACTACCTGTCGGACGTGGAGGACACCACGCCGCCGAACGCAGAGGGACCGGGCACTGAGCCGGTGGACGACTCGTTCTTCGTTTCACAGTTCTTTGGCGAGACCAGCTTCACGCTGACGAACAGCGCCCAGGTCTGCGGGTCGGTCGGCTGCGACTCGTTCTCTGCCGGCGTCATCGGGACTGCGACCCACTAATACATTCGGCCTAGCACACTGACGTGCACCGGGCCGGGGCCGTGCCGCAAGGCACGGTCCCGGCCTTCGCGTCAGCGTCACCCACGAATTGGAGACACTAGTGACAATTCGCTATCTGCGTACAGGCCTCTTGGCCCCGCTCGCCCTGCTTGCCTGCTGCTTGGCGGGACCGTCCGCCCTCGCACAGGGAGGCGGCAAAGCGGCTGTGCCCATGTATGCGCGGCTGCCCGCGCGCTACCTGAGCAATATCGTGGCCCCAGCCACAGCGACTGTGCCCAACTGGACCGGCACTCTATCCCCAGGAGGGCAATCGTTCGTCATGGTCGGAACTGATCCTTCGACCACGAACACCACCACAACCGTCACCGTATATCTGGTTCCGATCAGAATCATTCTGAGCCCGACTGCCAACGGCGGCATCTATGACCCGCAGCACCTGCTGCCCAATGGCAACACTGTGACTCAGAGCGTCGCGCTTTCGCCCATATACAATGCCGGCATCGACTATGTGCAGGGCGGCGTCGATCTGGGCAACACGCAGTACATCGACGCCTTTCAGCGTGGCGACTTCTGGAGCGATGTGCAGACGAATACCAACTATCACATCCTGCTCAATGCAGTCGTGTTGCCGGAACAGACCATTTTTGTTCCCCCTGCATCCGGCTCGACCGCCACGGAGTTCGGAGTGAAGGCCGCTCTGGTCGACATCAACTTCTTTGATGCGAAGTGGGAGGAGCTCATCAGCGCCAACCCCACTATCACTCCGGACAGCTTCCCCGTCGCCCTCCTGTACGATACATACCTCACGCAAGGAGGAGGGTGCTGCATCGGCGGGTATCACAGCGCATTCGGCAGTGCCAGCGCGCCGCAGACCTATGCGCAGTTCACCTACGTCGACAAGGTCGGTGCGTTTTCTCAGGACGTTTCGGCCCTTTCGCACGAGACCGGCGAGTG
>Ga0123356_10007900_pt1 | contig 10590 bp, 8 predicted proteins | sample TergutEmb28metaG_2_FD_92546 | JGI IMG/M metagenome (GOLD analysis project Ga0123356, IMG submission 92546) | Embiratermes neotenicus P3 segment gut microbial communities from Petit-Saut dam, French Guiana - Emb289 P3 | ecosystem: Host-associated > Arthropoda: Insects > Digestive system > Gut ... | reverse complement strand
GGGCCTCTATTTCGGCTGGCGGCGCCGTGGCGAGCCGCCGGTCCCGCCCCCGGCGATGGCACTGCTTAGCGTGTGGGTCGCCGCTGAGGCACTCGCCGTCGTGGCACCGTGGAAATTCTTCGACTATTACTTCCTGTTGCTGCTGCCACCGCTCGCGCTGTTATCCGGCGTGACGCTGTGCGTCGTCGCGGACCGCGCGGTGGTGCCGCGCTACCGCGCCGCGGCACCCTGGGTGCTTGCCGGGATGATCGCGGTGTTCCCGTTGCACGCAGTTCCTGGGCTCGTGGCGGGCCCCGACACACCGCGCCGGGTCGCCGCCGTTATTCGTAACGACCCGCATGCCACTGCCTGGGTGGTGAATTACGCGCCCATCATCTATTTCCTGGCGGACATACCCGCACCAACACGCTTTCCGTTGCCGGGACACCTGGTCGGTGGCCTGTCGAGTCTGATAAACACGGATCCGGTTGCAGAGGTTGAGCGCATCCTCGCAGGCCGTCCGCGTTTCCTCGTGGTGGACGAGTTGGCCCTGGATCACATCAGGCCGCAGACAGCCGCACCGATACGCGCCGCGCTGACACAGCGCTACACGAGAGTGGCGAGCTTCGAGAGCGTCGGGGTGTTCCGATATCAGACGCCACTCGAGATGAATCGAGATGCGGACCGGACGTTGCGCGACGCTGACGCAAAGCTGAATGCTGCGATCACCGCCTATCGGAAACGTCTGATTGGCTCCCAGCTGGCGGCATTTGATGAGTCCCAGCGTCGTTGGGATGCCTTTCGAGAGGCGACCTGCGAGTTTGCGGCCAGTGGGTCTGCTGGTAGCTCTGCTTATCCGATGAGTCGGGCTGCTTGCCTGACCAACTATGCTGCTGACCGACTAGACATCATCACTGGATTGATGCAATGCGTTGAGGGGGATTTCTCGTGCCCGGAGTTCTAGCAACCCGCCAGTGCCGAGACTCAGCAGGACGACTGCAGGCTTCCCGAGAAACGCATGTGCCAAGACGGTGTGACGACAAAGGTGCTGCCTGCCAATTCGCGGGGTCCGTGAACGCTCAGTGGTCACGCGCCGGAGCCACAAGCACCTCCGGCGAATCGGGGCAGAACCTCCAATTGCCTGGTGCGGCGTCCATGTAAAGGGAGAAAGGAGAAATTCATGGAGGCCACAAACACAAATAGAAGTATCAGCCGGGAAACGGTAGTCATTTTGATCCCGCGGGTGATTTTCGCGGTGGTGGTTGCGCTCGCCGTGTTGTTCAGGATCACGGAACACGGTCGGCGAGGGTCGGGTCCCGCGGAAACGCTCGGCAATCCGCCGTCGTCGGCGAGCCTCGCGCCAAACGGGCTCCGCGCCGCATGGGCGGCGGACGATCGCCAGGACCTGCTGACCGCGACACGGAGAGCCGTCTCCGGCGACTGGACTGCGGCTGATCGTCTGCTGTCGACGCGCGGCAGGATCGGCAAGATCGTGTTCTCGCCCGACGGCCGCCGCATTGCATACGAGGACCGGCGCACGTGGCGCAACGACGGGACAGCGGGCGACGAGTGGCAATTCATTGCCGTCTATGACCTCGCGAGCCGTCAAATCCAGTACGTCGATCCGGCCTTCGACCTCGATGCCGACCCGCGCTGGTCTGCAGACGGCTCGAGGATTACCTTCAGTCGCGGCGTAGGAGGCCTGCGGTCGAGCGAGCTGACCCGCCGGGTGCCAGTGTTCTCGGACGGTACATGGCAAGCGCCTCCGCGGCGTCCGCCGGAAAGCTTCACGATGGCCGCGATCACTGCCACGCCGTTTATCGAGGCACCGGCGCCCGCGGGTGATGGGCTGTCGATCGCGTACCTCACCCGCGAGGCTGAGAGCCGGAACGTGTACTTTCTGCGCGTCGGCGAACCGGCGCGTCGGCTGGTCAACTACCCGGATGACGATGGACGCGATCTCTCGGACATCGTGGTCTCGAAGTCCGGCGGAGCCGTCGCCTACGTGCGCGGTGGTCGCGTAAACGCCCAGGGCGACTCGCCGAACCCGCGCTCATCTCCCGACATGCCGCAGCAGCTGGTGTGGATCGTCGGCACCGAGAACGACGCGCCGCGACTGCTGGGCACCGGCAATGACCCGATCTTCACGCCAGATGATCGTTACATCCTGTGGCGCTCGGGCGGTATGGTGTGGGCGGCCGCGCTCGTCTGGTCGGATCACCATCTGCTCGGTGTCGGTGAGCCGGAGTCATTCCTGTTCGGCGTGCACACCGGCATGCGCTTCTCGCCGGACGGGAGGAAAGTTGCCTACGAGCGCGGCGGGGCGATTGAGGTCCGCGACCTCGCCTCGCGCACGACCGTCCTGATCCCGCACGGCAATGACGTCGATCGTGGGCCCGCATGGTCACCTGACAGCCAGCGGCTCGCGTTTCGGCGCGAGCCGAACGACTCGCCCGGGCTCGAGTCATCCGGGTGTGGTGACACACAGCGCTACTGCGGTCCGGTGCGCTCCAAGAAGCCGTGGGCAATCTGGACGGTTTCGCTCGCAGACCTCGTGCCGCACCAGATCTGGCAGGCGAGGCCGGGCGTCGGCTCGGTCTACTACAGGCTCGACCAGCGCTACAGCCCGGGTCAGTTTCGCGACGAACTGTTCTGGTCGGCCAGCGACCGGATTGCGTTCGTATGGGAGGGCGACGGTTGGCGGCACCTGTATGCGGTATCCGCCGCGGGCGGCGGGGCGATGCTGCTGACCCCCGGCGACGGCGAGGTCGAAACGGCGGCGATCTCGATGGATCGCAAGCAACTCTTCTACGCCACCAACATTGGCGACCTCGGCCGCCGGCATATCGCGAGTGTCGGCTTCGACGGCGCGGCGCCGCGTCCGACTACGAGTGGCGACCAGAGCGAATGGGCGCCGATCCCGCTGGCCGCGGGCCGGCTCGCATACCTTGGTGCCGGCTGGGCCGACCCACCACAGGTCTCCGTCCGCGAGGCGAGTGGCGCGACGCGCGCCGCAGGCCTTCCGCAAGCGCTCGCCTCGTTCCCGGGAAAGCTGCTGGTGAAACCCGAGCTTGTCGAGTTCCCCGCCTCCGACGGCCAAAGGGCGTTCGGGCAGCTCTTTGTTCCGGTGCATCCCAACGGGTGCGCGATCGTCTTTTCGCACGGCGGAGTCCGGCGGCAAATGCTCCCGGGGTTCCACTACATGGAGGCGTATCACTACCTGTACGAGATGAACCAGTATCTCGCCAGCCGCGGTTGCGTGATCCTGTCGGTCGAATACCGCAGCAGCATTATGCGTGGGGAGGCGTTCAGGAACGCGCCGGGCTGGGGATTCGCGGAGAACTCCGAGGTCCGCGACTTCGTCGGCGCCGCGCGCTACCTGATGGCGCGGAAGGACGTCGACGCGCGTCGCGGTATCGGCATATATGGCCTCTCATGGGGAGGATACATGACCGCCGAGGCGCTGGCGCTGCACTCCGATCTCTTCAAGGTCGGCTTCGACATGGCCGGAGTGCACACCGCGTCGGATCCGGTAGGATTCGCGCACTCCGCTGTCGGGCACCTCCGCACGTGGAGGTCGCCCCTCCTCCTGATGCAGGGCGACGACGACATGAACGTCAGCTTCGACGAGGGTATCGCGCTCGCGCGTGCCTTGCAGACGCATCGGTCGCAGGTTGAGTTGGTACAGCACGCAGTGCCCGGACAAACGCACGAATTGAACCAGACCTACCGGGGCCTCGTGGAGGTCTATTCGGAGGGCAGCGAATTCCTGCTGAGCCACCTCGGCGTCCACTGAGTGCGTATAGCGCCGATGACGATGTGACGCCTGACGATCAAACGCAGTTGCCCCGTGCAGGCGGCTGCCCGCCCGTTCCGCGTGGTCTTCAGGGCGATGACTGCTCTATTTCAGGGGGCGCCTGCGGCGGAGCGACGGGAGGCCGAGCCCAGCGAGACCCAACGCGAGCAGCGTGAGAGTGCCCGGCTCGGGGTTCGAGACGGCTACCACGTCGTCGCAATCAGCGTCCCCGTCTGGCCCGTTGTGCTCCCCCCGACATGAAGCAAAACGTGACGCGCCTCCTGGCCACCTGTTATGGGCCTGGTGTACAGGGCTGGGCATAGGGGGTACCCAGCTGGGCGTGCCCGTGTCGGCAGGCATACTCACGAGGAGACCCGCCATCATGGCGATACTGGCTAACCCAACAGTCAGTCGTTTGTTCGTCATGATGCCCCTCCATGACAGCCGCTCAAAATGCGGCAGAGCGTCCGACCACCGATGCGGTTGCCCGACGCAAGTATCCTGGGAAATTATATCCTCTATTTACGCCGTCAGCGAGTGACGTTCGCAGCGGGTGACGCCCGCAGCGGCGCGTGCTGCATCGCGGAAAACAACACTCCACCGCCCCGCCCCGGGTCCCGCTCGCCACAGCCTGGCGGCCCTGCATCGCTTCGTTGCCGACATTTTGTGCTCATTGGGACCTGACAGTCCGTTGGTATTTCAACAACCTACGGTGGTTAGCGCCTGCACCGGCACATTATAAATCCCGGGCCAACCCCGGGTTCAGCCGCGGCGCCACCATGCCGACAGCGTATGGCGTATCGCTTCCAGTCGGGGTCTCGCCGCAGGTTCGGCGTCATTGACCGCCGCGATCCGTGAGAGTGCGCAGCAAACACCCATTGTCATCCACAAGCTGGCCGAATAGGCCTGCGACAGGAAGAACCCGGCGGTGAGGTTTCCAAGCAGTGCCACACGCAGGGCACGAGCATAGAGAGCCGCTTTCGCGCCCCCATCATCGGGACCGTCGCGCGCGCGTGCGGCGGATGTTCGGCCGAGGTCCCGCCAGGCGACGTAGTAACTCGCCAGAAACAGATACACACCGAGGGCGCCGAGCTCGAGAAAAGCCTGGATAACGCTGTTGTGCGCGGTCAGATACCGGGAGTCGTGGCCATATATCATGCCAACCGTCGCCGCAGTACCCATCCCGTAGCCGATCGGCCGCTGCAACGCCAGATCGATGTCTCGTGTCCAGAGCGCTCGGCGCTCCTGCAGATGACGCAGCGACAGCAGACGCTCCTGCGGCGTTCCAGGAAGCGATCCCAAGACCAAGGTGCCGAGCAGGGCCACGATACCGAGTCTCACCAGTGATCGGGCGGGGTGAAAGCCTTTGAGGTTGCCGCTCCTGCCCAGATCCAGGGGAAAGGCGCACACCGCCAACAGGACGAGCAGCAGACCGAGTGTACCGCCCCGGGACGCCGTCAGCAGTACGGCGCCGCACATGAAGAGTACGAGTGCCATCATCAGCAGACGCCGCCAACCCCAACGGCTGCCGGACAGCACCAGGACGATCGGCACAAGCGTAACGAGCGAATAGGCGAGCTCGTTCGGATCGAATGCGGAACCGATATGAGCCCGGCCGCCGTGATATCCCACCAGAGCCGCGATGGACAGGGACGAACCGGCCACCGCCAGGCCAATCAGGAGGCGCTCCACATCCCTGATGGTCTGGGTTGCCTTCAATAACAGCAGGAACGAGATCAGGAGAATCACGGAGAGGTAGCTGGCAAGGAGCGTCTGGGTTCGGTAGATGGAGAAGAGGATGCTCACGATCGACAGGGTTAGAAACGCGATCGCGAGCCGCGCAAGCGGAATTGATCGCACCCGCACCGGGGCCAAAGCACCGCTCACCCTGCTCAGGTAGAAGGCAATGGCGGTTGCGACGAGAGCCGACTCCAGGACCGGAAGGCCCTTGAGCAGGGGAAACCACCCGTCTGCTTTCGTTACCATCACCACCAGCAGGACAACCATCCACACATTGGTGCCAGCCAGTTGCCGCAGCCGGCCGAAACGCGCTCGCAGCCGGCCCGGCGGGGCGGAGATCGCCTCCCTGGTCGACGGATACGCCGATCCTGTCAATGTCATTTGAGTAGTCTAACCGCCGGCGAAAGTTAGTCACTCAACGGTCGCGGCAGCCGCCGCCATGGTCCCAAATAAATCCGCAAGCGGCGCAGCATAGGTAGCATCGGCACGCCGGTTTCTGTACAAGGTTTTGATGGTGCAATACCTCCCGCGGATTGCTGTCGTTGCATTGACGACCATGGGATGGCTGGCTCTATCCAGCTGTACGGAACACTCATCGCACAACGGGACGACACCGTTGCGGTGGCATGCCGGATCCACATGGGCGGTATCCGTGTTTGGGCGGTATGACCAGGATCACCAGCTCGTTGGATCCATGGTGGTTCGCTTGACCAGCGAAAAGGCGAGTTCCTGCATAGGCGGAGACTGGAAACAGCTCGAGATACTGAAACGTCAATTCCAATTGAAAGGTTCCAATGGGAAGATATCCGTTAGCCGCTGGCTCCTGTCAACACAGCCGTTGTCGTATTCCATTGAGGGAAACAGGATTTTGCTTGCAGTGACCGGAGTCTGCGACGCCTATGTCTTCCTCCCCGGCATGCTGACGGACGAGGCGGCAACGGGAGACTATGGCAGGCTTGATCCCGATGGCTTCAGCCTGTTCGGCTCATTTGCCGCGGTGCCAGTCAAAGAGCAGGTGCCGGCCAAAGAGTAAATGGCATCATATAGTACTTAATACTATAACTTTAAGTGGCACCTCGGCCGGCGGCCGCGTTCCATAATGGCTGCCTCAACGAAAGGGCCTGCCATGATCACGCACGTCAAGTTCGTCGGCATTCCGACTCGCGACCAGGCTCGCGCGCGCCAGTTCTATACCGAGAAGCTGGGTTTCGAGGTAGCGACCGATCAACCCTTCGATGACAAGCAGCGCTGGATCGAGCTGCGGATTGCCAACTCGCCGACCCGGGTGGTGCTGTTTACGCCCGAAGGGCACGAGAACCGCATCGGCACCCACTTCAACGGCGCACTGGCCTGTGATGACGTCGAAGCGACCTACCGGCAGCTGCGCCAGCGGGGCGTGGAATTCACGAGCGAGCCCCGGAAGCAGCCGTGGGGTACGTTTGCGATGCTGCAGGATCCTGACGGCAATCAGTTCGTGCTCTCATCGGTTTGAGTCAGCCGGCCAGTGTCCGCCACGGCGGACGGCGCAGCCGTCGACGAGCGCGGCTGCAGCGGCGGATCGTGCCACGCAGTCACTGCGGGTAGGTCATGCGGTCCTGGATGGCGAGCAGCAGGTCGTGGCGCGCGACTTCGCCGAGCAGCGTGTTGCGCCACTGATCGGGTGTGACCGGCAACACCGTGGCCTGCTGGCGCAGGAACGCCTCCAGCGCTGCAGACAGGGACATGTCGGGCGTAAGAGCAAAGGCCACCGGATGCGCAACCGAGGCAACCGTCGCGTCGGGGGCGAGTTGCTGCTGGTTGAGCTGCGCCAGCACCTCGCGGGGATCGAGCCACGCGATGAGCTTGTTACCCTCGGTCACGTACACACGGGCCACGGGGCGCGTCGGCAGCCCGGCAAACAGATCCTGCAGGCGCGTGTCGCCCGAAGTCGCTGCGTTGACGGGCTTCACCAGCGCCTGAATGGTTCGCAGGCGCCAGTCATCCATGCCGTCGGCCGTCAGCGCCCGCGTCAGTGAGGGCTGATAGATCGATTGCCCGCCGCGATAGACCTTGGCTGTGAAGTGGGCGACCACGCAGGCCAGCATCAGCGGCAGCACGATCTGGTAATCGCCGGTCAACTCGAACAGCATGAGTATCGAGGTGAGCGGCGCGTGCGTAGTGGCCGCCAGAAAACCGCCCATGCCGATGAGCGCGTAGGCTGCCGGCTCGGATGTTTCCCGGGGTAGCGCACCGTGCAGCAATCCGCCGAACAACGCGCCCAGCGCGCAGCCGATGAAGAGTGTCGGTGTGAACACACCGCCTACGGCCCGCGAGCCGACGGTCGCCGAAGTTGCCACGACCTTCGCCACGAGCACGGCCAGCAGCCACAGTCCGATGAGCTCGCCGTGCAGAATGGTGCCGACGACGCTGTAGCCGTTGCCCCATACCTGAGGGACGAATATGGAAATCACTCCGACGATGAGGCCGCCAGCACCGAGCTGCCAGTAAAGCGGCAGCCGCAACCGTGCAAACCACGACCTGGCGAGATCCAGCAGCGCGAGGAAGGGCGGCGCGAGGTGACCGAGGATCACTCCCAGTACGACATACAGGACCAGCTCCCAGTTGTGGAGGAACTGCACGGCCGGCACGTCATATACCGGGCCATAGCCGAGAAACTTGTGGATCGTGGCGCTCGAGGTCACGGACGCCACCACCAGCGGTCCGAAGCTCTCCATCGCGATCGACCCCAGCACGATCTCGGCCATGAACAAGGCACCGGCGATAGGTGCGTTGTAGGCCGCCGCAATGCCGGCAGCGCCACCGCAGGCGACCATGAGCCGCAGTCGCGGAATGGGCGCGTGCGCGAGCAGTCCAAGTCTCGAGCCAACCATCGCGGCGAGTTGCACCATCGCGCCTTCGCGGCCGATCGAGCCGCCGGAGGAGATGGTGAGCAGTGAGGACAGGGCATTCGCAAGGGTCGCGCGGAACGGGATCCGTCCGTCGCCGACCAGCACGGCTTCCATGTAGTCGACGGCGCGCGCGGCGGCGAGCACCCGCCCCGCCAGATGCAGCACCAGTCCGGCGAGCACCCCACCGATCACGGGTACCAGGGCGCGATGCCACCAGACGAGGCGGGAGGCCGCGTGGACGAGACTCATCGATTGACCGGTGAATGCCCTCTCGAGCAGCCGTATGCCTTCACGAAACACCACGCTGCTCAAGGCGCCGCAGACGCCGATGAGCGCAGCCCAGAACACAATTCCCGCCAGGTCTTCGTGGCCGAGGAGCAGCAGTCTCAGGCGGGTGAGGAGCGAGAGCGGGAAGCGCATGAGCTCGCGCGCGGTGGCGTGTGTATGCACGCGCTGCCGGTGGCTCGTCGGCGTCTCTGGCGCGTCCGGCGGATGATCGGGGCCGGATCCCGTGCCGTCTGGCAGGGTCGGGGGAGCTGACACCGTTTTGACGCCGCCTCGCTGACTCACATCACCGGGCTAGCTGCCCATGCCGTGCCCGGCGTGACGCGCCGGGATTTCCGCGATCGCTGCCCAGTCATGGCCGGACATCCCCGCAGCTGCCGCCTCCAGGAAGTGGTCGCGCAGCACGCTGGCGAAGGGCAGGGCGACATTGGCAGCTTCACCTGCCTGCAGGGCGAGGCGGACGTCCTTGAATCCGAGCGCCAGCGTAAAACCAGCCGGCTCATAACGCTGTGCCGCGATGAGGCGCCCGTAGATCTGATATGCCGGAGCCGCGAACAGCGTACTGGACATCACCTTGAGGAAATCGCCGGGCGCGACCCCGTGCGACTTCACCAGGGCGGCAGCCTCGCCCATGGTTTCCAGCGCACTGGCGATCATGAAGTTGCCGGCAAGCTTCACCACGTTGGCGCCTTCGGGCACGTTCCCCAGCGGCCACGTCCGTTCACCAATCGCTGACAGGAGCGGCTCGATGCGAGCGATCGCGGCGGCGTCACCCGCGACCACGATGTTGAGTTTCCCCGCTGCCGCCACCTCGGGGCGTCCGAAGACCGGGGCAGCGACATAAGCAAGGCCATGATCGCGATGCAGTCGGGCGAGCTCCCGGGCGAGAGCGACCGACACAGTCGCGAGGTTGACGTGGATCAGGCCGCGGGCGGCGCGCTCGAGCACACCGGCATCGAGGAGCACCGAGCGGTAGGCGCCATCGTCTGCCAGCATGGTCATCAACACCTCGCCCTGCGCTGCCGCTGCGGGCTCGGTTGCAATGCGCGCACCGAGCGCCGCGAGATCGCGGGCCGGGCCGGCCGAGCGGTTCCAGACACACAACTTGTGACCCGCGCGCAGCAGATTCGCCGCGATCGACTTACCCATGCGGCCGAGACCGAGGAATCCCACGTCCATAGACAGCCTCCGGGTCGATTCAGATAGTCCGCGTTCCGGCAGCTTACGCGCCACCGTGAGCGCGGGGCTAACCCGGCGGTTCTGCGCCAGGTAAGGGCGACCCCGCTTGTGCCCGCTGTTTACGGCACCGGCGAAGCTTGCTAGCACGCTGCGTTGATCTGATCGACCGGCGTGGTGCACATTCCGTGTGGCCCACGGGGATGACCTTCAGGGTCGCCTGCTTCAGCAGTTGAGTCACCATGGGGAGAGCGGCAATGATCGGTGGTTACAGTGACCATGCTGCCAATGAACGCACCTTTCTTGCGTGGGTGCGCACGGGTATCGCCATCATCGCGTTCGGCTTTGTCATTGAGAAGTTCAATCTTTTCATGCTGACGCTCGCGAGCGCGGCGCTGGGCGCGGACTTGCACCGGACAAGACTTGCGGCCCTGGCCGGGCGCGTGGGTCGCTATGACGGGCTGGTGCTCATTCTCGGCGGTGTGGGGCTGGTGGTGCTGTCGACCGCGCGTTTCGTCCGCACCACCCGTCTGCTCGACGACCCGCAGTTACATTCCGCCAGCAGCGTTCGCACCGAGCTCGTGCTGTCCGCGTGCCTGGTCCTGGTCGTGACGAGCTACAGTATCTACCTGGCGTTCGGTTAGCCGGCAGGTTGCGGTCGGGCCGGCACGCACGGGGTCGGGCCGCCACGGTCGGGCCGGCGCACGGTCGGCCCGGCACGCTGCG
>Ga0123356_10007899_pt1 | contig 10591 bp, 9 predicted proteins | sample TergutEmb28metaG_2_FD_92546 | JGI IMG/M metagenome (GOLD analysis project Ga0123356, IMG submission 92546) | Embiratermes neotenicus P3 segment gut microbial communities from Petit-Saut dam, French Guiana - Emb289 P3 | ecosystem: Host-associated > Arthropoda: Insects > Digestive system > Gut ... | reverse complement strand
GCGCGTCGCGGGCGTCGCGGGCGTGGCGGGCGTCGTGGAGGCGCGCGTGCGCCTCCGGGGCTTCTCCGCGGCGGAGCCCGTCCCGGCCGTGGAGGGCGCCTCGGCGGCCGGGGGCGGCTCGGGGGCGACGCTCAGCTTCTCCAGCCGTGCCTCGATCGCGGAGAGGCGGGTGCCGGTGTTGTGGTCCATGCGCTGCACGCTGTCCTCGACCCCCTCGATGCGCTGCGAGAGGGAGCGCAGGCGGCGGGTGAGCCGTTCGATGTCGGCCGCGGAGGGCAGGTTGAGCGCGCCCATCGCCAGCTCCTGGGCCTGGGAGGCGCGCTCGCGCGCGTCGAACGCCTTCGACAGCGCGCCGGTGAGCACCGGGTTGTCGAGCAGGTCGGCCAGGGCCCTGCCGAGCCTGTCCTCGGTGCGGTAGGCGAGGCGGTCGCGCAGGCTGCTGACCGCGTCGTGGCTGTTGTGGGGCATGCTCGAGGCTCCTGTGGAGGGGGTCGCGAGCCGTGAAGGATACGGTGAGCGCGTGCCGGAGCGCCTCTTCACCTTCATCCAGGCCGAGCTGCCCTTCGAGCTGGGGCCCCCCGACGGGCGCTGGCTGGTGCGCTCGCCGCTGGGCGAGGTCGAGCACGTGGTGGTGCTGGTCACGCTCGGCGCGCGCACCCGCGCGCGGCGCCTGCGGCGCGCTCGCCACGTGGCGCCGGAGCCCGAGCCGGCCGCGGTGCCGCTCACGCGCGCGACCGTGATCGACGCGGTTCCCTTGTCGGCCGCCCGCCAGGCGCACGCGTGGCTGAAGGAGGTCGACCCCGATCGCGCCACCGCCGGCGCGTTTGCGGTGCTCAATCGCATGCTGTTCGCGCACCGCATCGCCACCGCCGATGCCTACATGCGCGAGCTGTCGCCCACGCATGCGCTGCTGATCCGCGCCGGGTTCGGCGAGGGCGAGCGGGTCGCCGACGGGCGCTGGGTGGACGCGCGCGAGCTGAGCATGCGGGGCACGCCGCGCGTGCGCCGGCGCGTGGCGGCGCTGCGCCCCGACGAGCACCTCGCCGCGCTGCTGGGCGCGCGCGAGGAGCCGCTGCTGTGCGAGGAGCTCGCGCTGCGCGCGCGCCTCGACATCGACCAGGGGCGCGTGCGGCTCGCCGCCACGGAGCTGCACCACGCCTACGAGGCCGCGCTGGCCGAGCTCGGCGGCGAGCGCGGCGGCGAGCACGGCACGGGGCTCGGCCCGCGGCTGGATGAGCTGAGGGCCCAGTTGGCGAGCGTGCGCGCGGCCGCGCGCGCGGCCGCGCCCGACAACAGCGGCCACCGCGGCGGCGAGGTGGACGCGCGCGCGGTGCGCCACGCGCTCGAGCGCCTGGAGGCGGCGTTGCGCGCGCGCCGTGCCGCGGGCCCCCCGCGGGGTGTCACATAGACTGGAGCACGCCATGGATCCCACGGTCACAGCACTCGGCACCTGGAGTGGAGGGTGTTTCATGCGCTTCGGCGAGGCGATCGAGCGCGAGCGCCTACGCGCGCTGCTGCAGCCGGGCCGGGGGATCGACACCGTGATCACCGCCGACGTGTACGGCGAGGGCGACGCCGACCGCCTGCTGGGCGAGGCGATCGCGGGGACCCCCCGAGATCGCTTCTCTCTGGTTGGCGCGATCGGCCACGACTTCTACGAGGGCACCCGCGAAGGCGCGAAGGGGTTTCCCCGCTTCACCGATCCACGGCTGCGCGAGGAGCGCGATTTCGCGGGCTACATACGCATGGCCGTGGAGCGCAGCCTGCAGCGGCTCGGCGTGGAGCGCTTCGACCTGCTGCTGCTGCACAACCCCGATCGCACCGGCTACACCAGCGAGGCGCTGTGGGAGGGGATGCGCGCGGTGCGCGAGCAGGGGCTGACGGGCGCGCTCGGCGTGGCGCCGGGGCCGGCCAACGGGTTCACGCTCGATCTGATCGACTGTGTCGAGCGCTTCGCGGAGGTGATCGATTGGGCGATGATCATCTTCAGCCCGATGGAGCCGTGGCCGGGCGAGCTGGTGCTCGATGCCGCCGCCGCGCACGACGTGTCGATCATCACGCGCGTGGTCGATTATGGCGGCGTGTTCCACGACGACGTGCGCCCCGATCGGGACTTTGCCGAGCACGACCACCGCTCCTTCCGCCCCGTGGGCTGGGTCGAGGACGGCTGCCGGCGTCTGGAGCGGATGCGCCCATACGGCGAGCGCCACGGGCTCACGCCGCTGCAACTCTCCTGTCAGTGGAACCTCGCGCACGCGCCGGTGGCGTGCGTGGCGCCCACGCTCATCCAGGAGCGCGGGCCCTCCGCGCGCACGATCGAGGACAAGCGCGATGAGCTGGGGGGCCTGCCGCGCGAGCTGCGGCTGAGCGAGCGCGAGGTGGCGGAGATCCGCGCGATCGGCGACAACCGCGGCTGCATGACCCTGAAGGGCGCCAGCGTGGAGCACGAGGGCGCGCCGCTGCCGGACCGCTGGCCGCTCAGTGGCGAGCTCGCCGAGCTGGCCACCCGCTGGGAGATCGCGCCCGAGCGCGATCTCGTGCGGACGACCGCCTGACCGGCGGCGCGGAGCGCCTAACGGTCGTTAACCGCTCCACAACGTGTGTCTGAGGTTTCATAGGGTAATCAGCTAGTCACAACTTGAGCCAACCTGGGGAGAGGATGACCATGCGTGTACGGAACCTGTTGTCGATGGCAACGATCGCGACCGGCGTGCTCCTACCGGCGCCGAGTGCGCTGGCGGCGCGGCGGCCGCTGCGCCCGGGCGCCGTCACGGGCGCCGCGCGCTCGGTGAGCTCCAGCGCCGCCGCGCTCACCGGCGCGGTCGACCCGCACGGCACTGCCACGAGCTACTACTTTCAGTACGGACTGACACGTGCGCTCGGCGCGCAGACGCCCCCGGCCAGCGCGGGCGCCGGCAACCGTCCGGTGAGCGTCGCGCTGGCGATCGGCGGCCTGTCGCCGATCACCCCCTATTACTACCGCCTGGTGGCGGTGAGTGGGGTCGGCGCCACGGTGGGCGCGGAGCGCACGTTTGTGACCACAAAGGTCCCCCTCTCGCTGCAGATCGCCGTCACCCCCAATCCCGTGATCTACTCCGGCCTCGTGCTGATACAGGGCGCGCTCGCGGGCACCGAAAACGCGAACCGCGAGGTGGTGCTCCAGGCCAACGTGTTCCCATTCACCGGTGGTTTCTTCAACGTGGGCAACCCACAGATCACGCTGTCCAATGGGGCGTTCTCGTTCACGATCCCCCAGTCGCTCGCCAACGTGAGGTACCGCGTGGTGACCACCACCCGCCATCCGATCATCAGCGCGGAAGCGCCCGAGACGGTGTCGTGCAACATCGCCGCGCACATCACACGGGCGCGCCGTCGCCACCACTTCAGGATCGAGGGTCGCGTGAGCCCCGCGCTCAACGGCACCCCCGTCGAATTCGTGCGTCAGACGCGCAGCGGAGCCAGGGTGGTGGTGGGCCGTGCGGTGGTGCGCAACACCGGCTTCGAGAGCCGAGGGCTGCGCACCAGGCGCGGCGTCTACCGCGTGCGGGTGCTCGCCAGCGGCGCGGTGACCGCCAACGAAACCCCCGGGCTCCTCGTCCGCTGATGGGATCCGCTGACGGCGGGCGTGTCCGCTGACGGCGGGCGTGTCCGCTGACGGCCGGGATCCGCTGACGGCGGGCGTCCGCCGACGGGCGGGGATCCGCTGACGGTGGCGGGTCCGCTGAGGGCGGGACGAGCCCGGGACTAGGCGGCCGCGGTGGCGGCCGCCGGCTGCTGCGTGCGCCGTGGCGCGAGCGTTTCGCGCGCGATCACGAGGCGCTGGATCTGTGAGGTGCCCTCGTACAGTTGCATGATCTTGGCGTCGCGGAAGAGCTTCTCCACCGGATAGTCCTTGATGAACCCGTAACCGCCGTACACCTGGACCGCGTTGGTGGTCACTTCCATCGCGGTGTCGGCGGCGAACCGCTTGGCGTGTGAGGACACGAGGGTGTTCCTTTCACCGTTGTCCAACATGGTGGCCGACTTCCAGGTCAACAGGCGCGCGGCTTCGATAGCGGTGGCCATGTCGGCGATCATGAACTGCACCGCCTGGTGCATGGCGATGGGCACGCCGAACTGCACCCGTTCCTTGGCGTAGTCGGAGGCGAACTCGAACGCCGCGCGCGCGATGCCGGTGGCCATCGCCGCCACGCCGGGGCGCGTGTGGTCGAGCGTGGTCATCGCCAGCTTGAAACCCTTGTTCTCCTCGCCCAGCAGGTTCTCCGCGGGGACCTCCACGTCGTTGAACGACACCGTGGCGGTGTTGGACGCGCGCTGGCCGAGCTTGTCCTCCTTCTTGTCCACCACCACGCCCCAGTCGCGCTCCACCACGAAGGCCGAGATGCCGCGGTGGCCGGCGTCCTTGTCGGTCTTGGCGTACACCGTGTAATAGTCGGCGTAACCGCCGTTTGTGATGAAACACTTGGACCCGTTGATGAGGTACTTGTCGCCTCTCTTCACCGCGGTGGTGCGCATGCCCGACACATCCGAGCCCGCGTCGGGCTCGGTGAGGCAGAACGACATCAGCTTCAGCTCCTCGGTGAGCGCGCCCAGGTACTTGCGCTTGACCTCCTCCGAGCCGCCCAGCACGACCGGTGCGGTGGCCAGCGCGTTGCAGCCGATCGAGGTCTGGATCCCGGAGCAGCCCCACGAGAGCTCTTCCTCGATCAGGCAGCCGTCGAGGTGCGCGATGCCGGGCCCCCCATACTCCTCGGGTATGTGGGTGTTCATCAGCCCGAGGTCCCACGCCTTCTGCAGGATCTCCTGCGGCCATGTGCCGTCGCGGTCGTACTCCCATGCGACCGGGCGGATCTCCTTCTCGGCGAAGTCGTGCGCGAGCTCACGCAGGTTCTTCTGCTCGTCGGTCAGCGTGAAATCGACCATCTCTCTCGTGGGCTCCTGAATGTGGGCGGGTGACGGGTCGCGAGGCCCGGCGCCACACCGGCTCGCAACTAGATTGACTGGTCAGTCAACGAGGCAAGCGTAGCGCTTTTGAGCGCCGGGGTCGCCAGCGGTCGCGCTTTCAGCCACAATCCATCCCTATGGTCCCCGTCACGATCGGCGCGCTGAACCTCTCCACCAGCACCCTGGTCGCGCTGCTCGTGGCGATCCTGGTCGTGGTGGCCCTGATCGCGACCCTCAACGGCGGCAACCTGGGCAAGGCCTACGACGACATCGGCGAGGGCGGGCTGTCGCTCGGCGACGGCGCGATGCCGCCCGAGCCGCACCCCGAATCCCCGGCCGCGCGCGGCGAGCGCGAGCTCGAGATCCGGCAGATGTTGCAGGCGCGCAGCGAGCGCATGGTGCGCCGGGGCGAGGCGCCCCTGGACATCGACGCCGAGCTGACTCGGCTCCAGCAGGAGCCCCCGCCCCAGGGCGCCCCCGGGGCCCATCGCCACGACCCCAGCCTGGTCGAGGAGGTCCGCCAGCTGGTCACCGCGCGCAACGCGCGGCGCGTGCGCCGCGGTGAGGAGCCACTCGACGTGGAGTCCGAGGTCGAGCGCACGCTCGCCGAGCTCGATCCGTAGCGATCGGGACCCGCCACGGTCGGCCGCGGCGAGCCGAGGCGACCTCGCGAACACACCTGTCCGAGGCGGCGTTGTGGGATTTGTTTTGAGGATTCGTTCCGCGCGGAACCAATCCCCAAAACAAAACACGACACGGACGCTGCTGGGAGGCTCGGCCGGCACCAGTGGAGCGGGCGCCGGCGCCACTCAGTGCAGCAGTGGCGCGCAGGCCTGCAACTCGCGCACGCTGCGCCCCGCCCGCGCGGCACAGTCCAGATAGGCCTGGGAGGGCCCGCCCGGCACCGGGGACTGCTGAGAGCTGGGCAGCTGCTGACCCGCGCCCGTGGAGGAGGACGCCGCGCCCGTGGAGGAGGACGCCGCGCCCGAGGCGCCGGCCTGGGCTTCCGAGGTACCGCTCCCGGAGAGGCTCGCGGTCAGTTCCGACATCGGCCGAGCGCTCGTGGGCGCCGCGATCCGCTGGGGCCGGTTGAGCTGGGAGAGCTCCACGTCGAGCGCCAGCGTGGCCGAGCGCAGCCCCTGCAACACGCCGCTGGTCGCCGGCGTGGACACGAGCGATGCCCGCAACTGCAGGCGCCGCAACAGGTGGTCGGAGGCGCCGGTGTACACATCGGCCGTGGCATTGCGGACCGCCCCGGCCAGCGCTTCGATCCCCGCCGGCGAGAGCGCTCCGCTCTGCGTGGCGCCGAGACCGAGCGATCCGCCCGCCCTCGCCAGGCGCTGGGCGTCGCGCAGGAAGTTGGCCACCTCCACCCCCGCCACCACGTGGATCGTGCTTTCGCCCCCGATCGACGCGGTGCCGGCCTTCACCGGATGCACCAGCCAGCGGCTCGGGTCGATGCCGAGCGCGGCGAACGAGGAGCCGCCGGAGGAGCCCGCGGCGTGGGCCTGCTGCGCGTAGCTCCGTTCGAGCGTCTGCACGTAGGTGCGCGGCGCCGCGAACGCGCTGCCCTCCAGTTCGAGGAAGAACTGGTGATCGGTGGACACCGCGCCGGCCTGCACGCTGCGCCCGCCCGCCTGCAGCCCGAGCTTCAAATCGAAGCTCGGCAGCGCGCCCGATCCCACGCCCTGGAAGGGGCCGGAGAGGTGGATCGCGACCGGCGCGCCCAGGCCCGAGTGTCCGCCGCCTCCGCCACCGCTCAGCGCGAGCGCGAGGCTCACCTGGCCGCTCTGCACTGAGGGGCCCGAGCGGAAGGTGTCGTTCAGGAGCGCCTGCGCGCTGTCGTTGCTGGAGCCCCCACCGCAACCGATCAGGGCGCCCGCCGTGGTCGACAGCACGAGCGCGAGCGCGATCAGCGCAACTGCCGCACGCGGGTTCGTGTTGGTCTTTGGTGCGCTCATCTCGAGGGGCCAGCGCTGCAAGCCCCCCTGCAGCGGCGCGGGGGCTCGAGGGTAGCATCCGCCCGGTGCGCGCACGCCTGCTCGCGGCGCTGCTCATCGCCGCGACCGTCAGCGCGCTCCCGCTCGGGCGCTCGAGCGCCGCGGCGGGGAGCGGGCCCTCGGTACCCGCCGCGCTCGCCGGCCTCGAGCGCGCCGGCCAGCTGAACGAAGCGCACTACGCGAACTACCGCTCCCAGTACCTCGCCGCGCGCCGCTCGCTGGGGCGGCTCACCGGCACGCGCGCCGCGGAGCTGCGCGGCGTGCTGGCGAACCTCGAAGCGATCGCCGCGCACGGGCAGCTCACCGCCTCGCGCGTGCCCCTGCTGTTCCTCACGCTCGAACGCAACCGCCAGTGGTGGACCACCGGCCCGCTGCTCGCCTACGGCCACCGGGTCTCCTTTCCCGGCAGCCTGCTCGTGTGGGAGTACTACCCCGGCCAGGGCATCGAGCTCCAGTGGCTCGGCACCTTCGGCGAGGCCAACAGCTACTACTTCTCAAAACAGTGGTCCAAGCTGCGCACCGTGCTCGGCGAAGCGCTCTCGCTTGTCAGCCGCCGCGCCGGCGGGATCGCGTGGGAGTACATGTTCCGCTTCGACGGCGGCGCGCCGCCGTGGACGAGCGGCCTCTCCCAGGGCACCGCGCTGCAGGCGCTCGCGCGCGCGGGCACCCATCTGAAGGACCCCGCCTACCTGAGCGCCGCCCGCGAAGCGCTCGGGATCTTCCGCACCGCGCCCCCCGAAGGCGTGCGCATCCCCACCTCGCTGGGCACCCACTACCTCGAGTACAGCTTCGCGCCGCGCGAGCGCATCCTCAACGGCTTCCTGCAGGCGGTGATCGGCCTCTACGACTACAGCCAGCTCACCGGCGACACGCTCGGCGAGCAGCTCTTCGAAGCCGGCGACGCGGAGGCGCGCGCGGAGGTGCCCCACTACGACACCGGCGCGTGGTCGATGTACGACCAACACTCCGAATCCGATCTCAACTACCACGAACTGGTGACCACCTTCCTCCAGAACCTGTGCGAACGCACGCGCCACGGCCCGCCACTGCGCGCCACGGGCCCGATCGCGGGCGATCAGATCTACTGCGCCACCGCGCAACACTTCCACGAATACATGCACCAGAAGCCGGTGATCTCGCTGCTGTCTCACACGCTCGCGCCCGGCACGCGGGCCGGAGTGCGCATGTCCCTCTCGAAGGTCTCGAGCGTCACCATGACCGTGCGCCGGGGCTCGAGCGTGGTGTGGACCAACACCGCCACCGTCGAACGCGGCACCCCCCGCCTGCTCTGGATCACCCCCCGTGGCGGGGGCAGCTACTCGGTCACGCTGCGGGCGGTCGACCTCGCCGGCAACGCCGCCTCCACCAACGGCGAGGTCACGGTGGCACCGCCGCCCCGCAAGCCCGGCGCGCACGCATAGCGGGGCGCACAGCGGGGCCCACGGTGAGCGTGCAATCGCGCGCCCGGTGCGGCCATACAATCGAGCCGTAATGATCCCCACCGCCCAAGCCGCGGCGCTTCGTTCCCGCGGTCGCCAGCCGGGCGCGCTCCCGGAGGGGCCCCGGTGACACGGCTCACGCGCGCGTGGGGGGCGCTCGATCGCGAGCAACGGCTGGCCGGGGGCGCCGCGCTGGCGCTGTTCGTCACGATGTTCCTGCCGTGGTACCAGCAGAACGCGGTGATCACCGGCTCGCGCAACGCGCCGCTGGTCAGCCAGAACCTCAGCGCGTTCGCGGTCTTCTCCTTCATCGAGGCCGCGGTGCTGCTGGTGGCGGCCGCCACGCTCGTGCTCCTGTTCCTGCGCGCCGAGCGCCGCAGCTTCCACCTGCCCGGCGGCGACGGCACGATCGTGCTCCTCGCCGGCGCGTGGGCCGCGTTCCTGCTGATCCTGCGCCTCTTCGACAAGCCCGGCATCACGAGCCACGGCATCGCGGCCAACGTGGGCATCCAGTGGGGGATCTTCTTCGCGCTGGGCGCCGCCGGGCTGATGATCTACGCCGGCTCGCGCATGCGCGCCGCACAGCGCCCCGAGGCACCGGTGCTGCGCGAGCCCCCCCGCGAGCCGCCGCCGCGGGAGCCGCAGCCGCAGGAGCCGCAGGAGCTATGGCCGCGGGAGCCGCAGCAGGGTGAGCCGCCGGAGTGGGAGGGGGAGCCGCGGGAGGCGCCTCCGGCGCCGCCACAGCTGCCCGAGGAGCGCGAGCCCGCGACCACCGTGCTGGCGCGATCGGCGGGCGATGGGTCCGGCGAGGGGCCGGCGGCCGTGCCGGCCCGCCCGCGCCCGCGCTACCCGCCGGCGCCCGGCTCGCCGGCGCCGAGCACCGCGGGCGGGCGGGCACTTGCACGCCGCCGCCGCTCCGCTCCGGACGCGGGCGAACAGCTCCCGCTGGACGCGCTGGGCGACGACGAGCGCCCGGAGCGCGCGTAGTCGCTCCTATCATCGGGGCATGCCCGTCTCACAGCAATCGCCGCCGGTGCCCTCCTCGGTGTCGCTGCTCGCCGACGGCCTGCGCTCGGTGGGGTACCTGCCGGGCGAGTCGACCGCGCTGGTGGCCTACCTGGCCGTGCGGCTGGGCAAGCCGGTGCTGGTCGAGGGGCCGGCGGGCGTGGGCAAGACCGAGCTGGCCAAGGCGCTGGCGCGCCATCTGGAGCGCGCGCTGGTGCGGTTGCAGTGCTACGAGGGCCTCGACGAGGCCAAGGCGCTGTACGAGTGGAACTACCGCAAGCAGCTGTTGCGCATCCAGGCGTCCCACGACGAGCGCGGTTGGGAGCAGGTGCAGGGGGACATCTTTGGCGAGGACTTCCTGCTGGCGCGCCCGCTGATGAGCGCGATCGCCTCACCCGAGCCGGTGGTGCTGCTGATCGACGAGATCGACAAGACCGACCAGGAGTTCGAGGCGATGCTGCTGGAGGTGCTGTCCGATTTCCAGATCTCGATCCCCGAGCTGGGCGTGGTGCACTCGCGCACGCGCCCGGTGGTGCTGCTCACCTCCAACAACTCGCGCGAGCTGACCGAGGCGCTCAAGCGCCGTTGCCTGTACCTGTGGCTCGACTACCCCTCGCTCGAGCACGAGCTGGACATCGTGCGGTTGCACGCGCCGGAGCTGCCCGACACGATCGCGCGCCGCCTGGTCGAGATCGTGGCGATGGTGCGCGCGCTCGACCTGAAGAAGCCGCCGTCGATCGCGGAGTCGATCGACTGGGCGCGCGCGCTGCTGCTGCTGGGGGTCGACAGCATCGACGCGGCCACCTTCAACGAGACGATCTCGGTGATCGTCAAGCACCGCACCGACATGGACCTGGTGGCCGAGCGCGTGGGCCTCGAGCTCTCGCGTCAGCTCGAGCCCGCGCACGCGCACGCGCACCCGGATGGCCCCCGCCTCTGAGCCGCCGCCCGGCGGGCTGGCGGGGCAGGTGCTGGCCTTCGGCGAAGCGCTCCGCACCGAGGGGCTGGCGGTCGGCACCTCCGAGCTGCTCGACTCATTTCACGCGCTCGCCGAGATCTCCTGGACCTCCGAACGCGACTTTCGCGAGGCGCTGGCGGCCACGCTGGCCAAGAGCCGCGAAGACCGGCGCACCTTCGAGCTGGTGTTCGAGCGCTTCATGTTCCGCGCCGCCGAGTTGGCCGCGATCCGCGAGCAGCTCTCCG
>Ga0123356_10007898_pt1 | contig 10591 bp, 8 predicted proteins | sample TergutEmb28metaG_2_FD_92546 | JGI IMG/M metagenome (GOLD analysis project Ga0123356, IMG submission 92546) | Embiratermes neotenicus P3 segment gut microbial communities from Petit-Saut dam, French Guiana - Emb289 P3 | ecosystem: Host-associated > Arthropoda: Insects > Digestive system > Gut ... | reverse complement strand
TCGGCAACAAACAAATGAAAAAATTAAAATCAAAAATAGACGGAATCTATGAAATGTCTGATGAAGAAGCAAAAAAGAAAACATTTCTCAGTAAATACATTAAAGTTTATTATTTCAAAGAATGGGGCTCAAAACCGGCAGAAGGTTATCTGAAAAACTTAAAAAAACCGATTCTTGTAACACAAGGAGACATGGACTTCCATGTCTCCGTCGAAAACGATTTTAACAAATATAAAGAAATCTTAGCAAACCACCCGAATGCAACCTTTAAACTCTATCCGAACCTGAACCACTTGTTCATGCCCACAGTCTACGGCCTCGACATAACAAAAGGCTTAAAAGAATACAAAAAACCCCAACACGTCGAAGAATACGTAATGGACGACATAGCAAAATGGATTTCAAGATATTAGCGGGTTAACCAGCCGATGAGTGTTTCCCACGCTCTTGTCCACCAGGATGATGCAGTATCAGTATCTTGTTCGCTTTGCTCTGCTGTATCGGATATGCCGTCGCGTGTGATAACAAGCATATTGTTTTCATTGCTCTTTTCATCGTTTGTAACGCCGCGTAAACCCATTGTTATATTGCCTGAGTGGATGGTGCTGTCATTTTCGGGATATTCTGATGATATATCGGATATAGAGCCGGTTATGACTGTGAGTGCAAGGTCGTTTTTGGACAGTTCACTTACATAGACTTCTGATGATTCATTTATCCTTATCGGTGAGCCGCCACCCGGCAGAACATCAATTGTTGTTGTGCTGCCTGTTTTTATTGTGCTCCCCGCAACCAGCCTTGTCCCCTCGCGTACTGAGAACTGTCTGTCCGATTCTCTTGTAATATACGCTTCATCACCTGATACATTGATAACGGTGATACTCCGTGTATTGTCACACCCTGATAGGGTAAAAAACAATACACCTGTAATCAGAACTGCAACCGGGACTAAAATAAAAACGATTTTTTTCTTCATGCCATTACCTTACTGTCACCCGATTTTTCATCCTATTACTTTCGCTTGCATTTGCGCTTTTACGCTCAGTTCTGCAGCTTTAAAGGCATGTTCCTGGGTCATTGCTTTTTCTGTTCTACTCAGGCAATCTAAAATCAGTTCACCGAAGAAAGGATAGCCTACTTTGCCTTCGACATTGTAGTGTTTTTCTTCTTTTTTATTTGCAAGAAACAGATGACCGGGGCCGTCGTTTGTTCCAAGGTTCATGTATTTGCGTTGCTCTATAAAACCTTCTGTTCCGAGTATAAAGCTCCGTCCGTCTCCCCACATTTGCAGGCCATCCGGGGTGAACCAGTCGACTCTGAAATAACCTGTCGCTCCCGTGTCGGTAAGTAATGTCGCATCTCCGAAATCGTCAAGTTCGGGGTACTCCGGATTATTAAAGTTTCCGATTTGGCTGCTGACAATTTCAGCATCGGCTGCTCCTGTGTAATATAGGATTTGCTCTATCTGATGGCTGCCGATGTCGCATAAAATACCGCCGTATTTTTCTTTTACAAAAAACCATTCCGGCCGGTTTTGAGGCATCAAACGGTGCGGACCGAGTCCGAGAACCTGAACAACCTTTCCTATGGCCCCCTGCTCGATTAACTGTCCCGCAAAAACAGCCGTTTCAACATGAATCCGCTCTGAATAATAGACCATGTATTTCTTACCGGTCCGGGCTACGGTTTCTTTGGCAGCATCCAATTGTTCAAGCGTTGTCAAAGGTGCTTTATCCGTGAAATAATCTTTACCTGCATTCATAACACGAAGTCCGAGAGCACATCTTTCGGAGGTTATTGCAGCTCCCGTTACAAGATGTACTGCAGGGTCGCCGAGCACTTCATCTTCACTCTTTACCGCTTTCACCTGCGGAAATGCTTTGCAAAAAGCCTCAACCTTCTTCGGATCTGGGTCATAAACACTGCGCAGCACCGCTCCCGCTTCAATGAGTCCGTTGCATTGCCCGTAAATATGCCCGTGGTCAAGCCCGACTGCGGAAATTATAAACTCTCCCGGCTTAACAACAGGTGCAGGTTTACCTTTTGGCGCATAATTCATACCGCTTGATATATTGACCATTGAATTTCTCCTCAATATTTATAATTACTTCCGTGTGTGATGTCGCCGTATAAGTCATCAACGGAGGTTGTTTTTTCGTAAAACTTCGGAACACTTGCCTGTATGCCTTCGACAGTATAAAAAGTATCATCTTTTGCTATCGGCAATGAAATGAAGCGTCCTTCTGTTCCTGCTTTGTAAATCGCAGTTATCAGCTCTATCGTCAGCCTTCCCTCATTGCCGCCTATTAATGGCAAACCACCTGTTTCAATAGCAGTCAGTACATCATCAATTTGCCCTATGTGCCCTTCATATTCAACTTCCGGTAATGTGTTATAAAACTTTTCTACCTCTGCTTCAAACTCCGGATTTGCAACCGGGTGACCGTTCGGTTGCGGACGTTGTGATACTACCCGCCACGGTGCCGATACACGGGCTTTTTCTCCGTTGAAGACAATCTGCTGTTCTTCACCGTGGTTAACAACAGAGCTCGTGACTTGTGCCAACGCTCCGTCTTTATAGCGCATTACCGCAACGGATAAATCTTCAACCTCTGCGTTATCGTGTGATACATTTGTCAGCATTGCGCAGGTTTCTTCCGGCAACCCCATAATCCAGCCAAGCATATCAATATGGTGGACAGCATGGTTTAATGTACAGCCTCCGCCTTCTTTATCCCACAAACCCCGCCACCACAAGTCGTAGTAACTGTGTCCGCGCCACCAGTGAGAGTCGATCTGAGCATGAACAAGCTTTCCGATCATGCCGCTGTCTATCAGCCTTTTTAAGTTCCAAATCGGACCTCTGAAACGGTTTTGCGCAACAACCGATAACAGTTTGCCGTTTGCTTCGGCAGCGGCAATCATTTCATCACATTCACGAAGCGAAGCCGCCATAGGTTTTTCGACAATAACATGTTTTCCTGCGTTTAAACAATCAATTGTTATCTCTGCATGATTAAACGGCGGAGTACAAATGCTTACAAGGTCAAAATCCGTCCCTTCGAGCAATGCCTTATGCGAGTCATAGATAACAGCATCGTTAAGCTTATTCTTTTCTTTGATTTGCAAGCATTTCACGGGAACAATGTCACACAATGCAACAATCTCACACCTCTGCGGAAATGCAAGATACCCCTCTATATGCATCGGTGAAATATTACCTGTGCCAATAATTGCGACTTTTAACATATGATTACCCCTCCTATGTATAAAAACATGGATATTTTATATATTATATCATGAATTAATGATATAATAACAAAATCTACAATATTTTTGGAAAGGAGTTGCTTCTTATGAAATCCGTAAAAATAATAGTTTCAATTATTATTTTAACAATATTACTTACATTTTCTTTAACAGCTTGCGGTATTATCGAGCTAATAGAGTCAATCAACCCGCTTGAATATTTTAAAACTGAACCGTCACCTGAACCAACTGCCGATTCACCCAATACCACAAAGGATACACCTGACACACAGGGAATTATAAATCCGCCGGCTAATGACAACAGCAGAGATGACGGAATTGATATCAGAACCGGCGGCTTGTTTCCGTTTCCTTTTTCTACGGTTGATCTTTTCGGAAACACCGTAACGGAGGCATCACTTGGCGAAAAAGAATTGTTTTTTGTACATTTTTGGGGAACATGGTGTCCTCCCTGTATTGCCGAGCTGCCGGAGTTGGCACAGCTCGAGCGTGATTTTGCAGACAGAGTCGGTTTTCTGATGTTACTTGATGATTTCGATAACAAAAGCGGAGCGATTGACCTATATCACAGTAATAATTTCACCGACACAGGCTCTTCATTTACGGTGTGCGGCAGAACTACCTTCAACGACAATCATGAAATTATGCATATGTTGGATATACAATATGTCCCAACAACAATAATATTAGATTCAGACGGCAACTTACTTGATCATTTGGAGGGAGCCTTTTTCTCCGACTATGCCAAATATCTTGATATGCACCTTAATGCATTGCGTGGCGAACAGCCAACGACGGGAGAAACGCACTTGTCACTTGACAAGGACTCATATGCACCCGGCGAGGTTGTAAATATTACAATAACCGGTATTACACAGGAAATTGTTGACGCCGGGGGTTGGATTGCTCTTTACCATCCGGGAGCACCGCATACAGCATGGGATGACTTAAGAATGGCGACTTATCTCGCAAAAACCGGAACTTTGTTTCTCGAAATGGAAGCTTTGGATGTTCCCGGTGAGTATGAGTTTCGTATATTCAGAAATGATAATGAAGATGACGCATCATTTATCATGGGTGTCACCTTTACAATAACCGGTTAGTCATTATGGTAAAAAACGCCGGAATACGTATGATAATAATGGCAGCGGTATTTATCGTTGGTGTCCTGTTAATGACGACAGGTATATTACAGGGTGAACTGACGGCAATTATGCGAAAAGCTGTTATGATATGCTTTGAATGTATCGGTATAGGGTAAGGGTTGTTTATGAAGATATCAAAAAGACTTATTACTCAAATTATCTTTTTCTTCATACAAAACCCTCTGCTTGGTAATTTTATAAGCGGAAGGATTTATCGCGGAGAGCTCAAAAAGATTTGCACCCCGGGATTAAACTGTTATTCCTGCCCTGCTGCAGTTACATCCTGCCCGATAGGCTCAATGCAGTTTTTCCTTGCGGGTGTAAAGCAAAACATAAGCTTGTTTGTAGCAGGTTTTTTACTCGCAACCGGAGCTGTTTTCGGAAGATTTATTTGCGGATATGTCTGCCCGATGGGGCTGTTGCAGGATTTGATATATAAAATAAAAACACCGAAGCGGAAGCTCCGGCTGAAATATGCAAGGTACTTAAAGTATGTTGTTTTAATTCTGTTTGTATTTTTATTACCGCTTTTAATAAGGCATGAGCTGTCCGGCTTGGGTGAAACATGGTTTTGCAAATACATATGCCCGTCGGGAATGATTTTCGGAGCCGTGCCGCTGCTTGCCGTAAATGAATCCTTCCGCAGCATGGCAGGCACTCTTTTTATCTGGAAATCTGCACTGACCGTTTGCATTTTACTTGTTTCGGTACCGGTCTACCGCTTTTTCTGCAGAGTCCTATGCCCGCTCGGAGCAATATACGCGTTATTTAACCCCGTTGCACTTGTAAAAATGAGATGTGACAAAGAAAAATGCACATCATGCGGAGACTGCGGGAAGGCATGCAATTTAATGCTTGAACCCATGAAAAACCCAAACTCCCCCGAATGCATACGCTGCGGCGACTGCAAAAAAGCATGCAACTCAAAAGCATTGAAGTAAGGGTGTCAGGGGGACGGTTCTCTTGGCAGGATAGTGAACCCGGTTGCGGGGTACATATTTAAGGTTAGAAAACAAAACACTGCTTGATGGGTCGCTATCATGACAAGAGAACCGTCCCCCTGACACCCTTTAGAAATGGTTTTCTAAAACCTGCCTTTTATAGTCAAAGTTTTCTATTTTTAGATAATGCTCTGTGCAGTCTATTAAAGCTTTTGCACTTGCAAGACCGATCAGTTCGCTTCCGAGTATTTTTACTCCGAAGCGTTTTGCTTCGTGGTTTATTGCGTCAAAGACTTCGTATAAGGGTGTTATTTCCGTGTCTACAAAGTTCATTGATACCTGGGCGATGTTTCTGTCGGTCAGCATGACACCTATTGCTTTACAGGCTTCAAAGCCGCCTAAGCTGCCTCTTATTTTCTTTGCGATCATTTTTGCAATTTCCAAGTCAGATGTGTCAAGATTGACATTAAACGCTATTAGCGGAGGCCTTGCTCCTATGGCGGTTATCCCTGCGGTCGGGTGGATTTTGCGTTCGCCGAAGTCCGGCTCCCATTCGCTTCGCAGCAGCTTTTCCGGCATACCTTCAAATTCGCCTTTACGCACATCGGCAAGGTTTCTTCTTGAAGGTGCTGATGCGGAGTATTCGTATAAAATACTCGGGATTGCAAGTTCCAGCCAAATACGCTTCGCAACTTGCTTAGATATATCAATGCATTCTTCTATTGTAACATCACGAATCGGAACAAAAGGAATAACATCGGTTGCTCCCATTCTCGGATGTTCACCGGTGTGTTTTGTCATATCGATAAGTTCTGATGCTTTTTTGCATAACTCAAAAGCAACCTCTGCGATGCCGGCAGGGTCGCCGATTAATGTAAAAACACTCCGGTTATGGTTTGCATCGGCGGAATAATCAAGAAGAGTAACCCCGGGAATACTTTTAGAAACCCCGGCAAGTGCTTCAAGGCTTTTACTATTACACCCCTCGCTGAAGTTAGGAATACACTCAACAATCTTTCCCATCAGAACTACCCCTCCTGTCTTGCTTGTATAGTATATAGTAATAATGTATAATATATCAATATGTTTATGCTGAAAGGTTTAAGTACATCGGTGAAACGAATTATATCACTATTATTAACAATACTCTTCGTTTTTCTGCTTGCCTCACCCGTATCTTCACAACCGGCAGACGTTGAAATAATCATTAACTATCAACGTGAAGACGGGGATTATGACAAATGGAACATATGGTCATGGCCCGAGGGAAAGGAAGGAAGTGCATTCCCGTTTAACGATATGTCCGATTTCGGAGCGGTCGCAAGGTTTACCGTAGCGGATGCAGAAACAAGTGTCGGGTTCATAGTCAGAACGGACAATTGGGATAAAGATGTAGACGAAGACAGATTTATCGACCTGACTATAGGAAACGAGATATGGGTTTTCTCGGAACAATATGAGTTTTTCTATGAACCACCGTCAGAGAACGGAACCACCGTCAGACACGAACGTAAACCACCAATAGACACCGGTTATTTCGGAAGTGAGGAGTTTGCAGCCGCTTATACATTTACCAGAGAACTCGGCGCAATCTATTCCAAGGAAAAAACAACATTTCGTCTTTGGGCACCTACATCCACGGCAGCCTATGTTAATCTCTATCCCGACGGTTATCAGTCTTATTTAACAGAGCAGCTCGAAATGAAGCAAATAGGCAACGGTGCATGGGAAGCCGAAAAAACCGGAGACCTTGACGGAGTTTATTATACCTTTACAGTGCATGTAAACGACAGAGTTAACGAAGCTATCGATCCCTATGCAAGAGCAGCCGGAGTCAACGGAAAAAGAGGAATGGTTGTAAACCTTGCAACAACCAACCCGCCGGGATGGGAAGACAGCGCTCCGCCGCCGTTTGACCACCCGACAGACGCCGTTATCTACGAGCTTCATATACGTGACTTCTCGGTGGCAGAAAGCTCCGGAATGGTTAATAAAGGAAAGTACCTGGCGTTTACCGAGGAAGGTACAAAAAGCCCTGAAGGTCTTGCCACAGGTATCGATCATCTTGCGGAGATGGGTATTACACATTTGCATCTTCTGCCTTGCTTTGACTTTCGCAGCATTGACGAGAGAACACTTGAACTAAATGTATTTAACTGGGGATATGACCCCGAAAACTACAACCTGCCTGAAGGTTCATTTTCTACCGACCCGTTCAACGGGCATGTGCGGATAAAAGAATTTAAGCAAATGGTTCAAAACCTTCATAACAAAGGAATCAGAGTTGTAATGGACGTGGTTTATAACCACACCGGTGCATCGGCAGACAGCAATCTAAATCTGCTTGTGCCGGGATATTATTACCGTATGACTCCAAGCGGTGCGTTTTCCAACGGTTCGGGATGTGGTAACGAAACAGCGTCCGAAAGAAGCATGATGCGAAGATTTATCGTTGATTCCGTTGTATACTGGGCGACGGAATATAAAATCGACGGTTTCCGCTTCGATCTTATGGCACTGCATGATATCGACACAATGAACGCTGTCCGCGCAGCTCTTGACGAAGTTGACCCGTCAATCCTGATATACGGCGAGGGATGGACAGGCGGAAATACACCGCTTCCGGCAGAGCAGCAGGCATTAAAGAGAAATACTTACAGAATGCATGAACATATAGCCGCTTTTTCCGACGACATGCGTGACGGAATTAAAGGACATGTTTTCAACAGCAGAGAACCCGGATTTGTCAGCGGAAACGAAAGAAGAAAAGAAGATGTAATGTTTGGCATTGCCGCATCATGTTTCCATCCGCAGATAGATTACAGGAGAGTTTCATACTCCGACGGACCGTGGGCAAATGCACCGTCGCAGACAGTCAACTATGCATCGGCACATGACAATCTGACTTTATGGGACAAATTCCATGCTTCGCGACCCGATGCAACGCAAGAGGAATACTTAAAATTCAATAAAATGTCGGCACTGTTCGTTTTGACATCGCAGGGAATCCCGTTTTTTCAAGCCGGTGAGGAATTTGCCAGAACAAAAAAAGGCGATGAAAACAGCTATAAGTCACCCGACTCGATAAACAGATTGGATTGGAGCCGGAAAGCAGAGTTTTCAGACCTTGTTGAATACTATAAGGGTTTAATTGTGTTAAGAAAATCACAGCCACTGTTACGTCTACGGACAGCCGACGATATTGCCGAATCCATCACCTTTTTTGATACAGAGCAATTTATGATTGCATATACAATAGAATATGACGGTCAAACTATTATTGTGGCAGTAAATGCCGGCACAGACAGTCAGATTCTTGAGCTTCCCTCGGAGGGATGGAATGTACTGGTAAACGGCGACACAGCAGGCACAAAAGTCATAGGGCAGATAGACGGAAACGAGCTTTATATGCCGCCGCTTACAGGCTTTGTTCTGACAAAACAACCGCCACCCAAATCGTGGATACAAACCTCTCCGATACCGACAGCATTAACCTTGAGTATATTGGGAGCGGTTCTCATCGGCGGGATAGCAGCCTCGATACCTACCGGCGGCAGAAAGAAAGATTAATTATGAAGTTTCATTTTAAAGAACAAAGCGGAGAAAAACGGGCAGCAATGCTCTTTTTTTCCTTGAACTTTGTTTTATATCTGTGTATGGCATCTTACTTTCCATATCTGACTGCACACTATGCAAACCTTGGCATAGACTCGGGGCGTATCGGGGTGCTGGTAAGTATCGGTTCTATCGCAACGATTTTTATTTTACCGATATGGTCCCGGATAAGCGACAAAACCGGAAACCGGCGTATGGTCTTGCAAATCGTTACTATAGCAGCATGTCTGTCAATACTGCTGTTTATTATAAGCGAAAGCTTTTTGGCGTTGTTTATGACCGTAGCGTTATTTATGTCCTTTCAAGTATGTCTTATACCGTTGGCTGATGCGATAGCTATAGATTATCTTGCTCATACTGAATATAAGTTCTCGAAGGTGCGTTTGGGAGGGACAATAGGATTCGGGCTGATGATATTGATTTCCGGCCATATATATGCCTATTCAAGCACCCTGACATTTATAATTGCTTCCGTATTGCTTTTTGTGCTTTTCCTTGTTGTCAGAAAAATACCTCAGGTTGAATTAATAAAAAAGGAAAAAAGCAGGTTTGAATTTAAACGGGTTTTTCGTAACAGGAAAGTAATTTTCATTCTGTTTATCGCCTTTGTCATCCAAATCGCACAGGGATTTATTTTTGCGTTCCTTGGTGTATACGTTCAGGAACTGGGTTTTACAACACGTGAAATAGGATTTGCGCACTTTTTGGCAATTCTTATAGAAATACCGGTATTTCTTCTTATTGACCGGGTTTTAAAACGTTTTTCAGTTATCACAGTGACAATATTCTGCGGCTTTATTGTCACCTTGAGATGTCTTCTGATGTTTGCTGCAACAGATATGACAATGGTATATATATCAATGCTCGGTAACGGGATTTCATTTATAGGCATGTACTACAGCTGCGCAACCTTTATCAGCAAAGAAATGGACGACGACCTGAAATCCACGGGACAAAGCATGCTTGCCCTGTGTCAAATGGGTCTCGGAAACATAACAGGCAACCTGTTAGGAGGCTACCTGTCCCTGCACCTCGGCACCCGCTATGCCTTCCTCTGGTTCGGCACAGGCCTCGGTATAATATGCGTTATATGTGTATTGGTATTTTCAGCGATTGCTGTTTGCGACAGAGGGACGGTGTAGTGTCGCAATTTGCGACACTACACCGTCCCTCTGTCCTGCGTTCCTTTTCTATGTAAAATATGGTAAAATAGGCAGTATAAATCAGTATAAACCGTAACAGTTCTATTTGGAGGCGCGAAATGTTTATAGACCTTAATAATTATATGCTTCAAGGTGAGCCGGACCAAAAGGAACGAGGATATATCTGGCATACAGCAATAGGCCTGCAGCAAACAGACAGCTTAAAAACATCTGATTATCTTATTGCCACGGCAAACAGAAACATTAACGGTGAAATTACACTTGCAGAAGCACAAACCCTTATAGAAAGCTACTACGAAAAAAAACCTGTCAGCAGTGATGATAAGTCGCGCACCATGGAAGCGGATAAAGTTTCTGCAAGAGTTTCATTGCTGCTGGCAGAAAAGACATTTTCATTTTCGCCTGTTGAATATATTACAATACACCGTCGGTTATTCGAAGGTATATACAAATTTGC
>Ga0123356_10007897_pt1 | contig 10592 bp, 7 predicted proteins | sample TergutEmb28metaG_2_FD_92546 | JGI IMG/M metagenome (GOLD analysis project Ga0123356, IMG submission 92546) | Embiratermes neotenicus P3 segment gut microbial communities from Petit-Saut dam, French Guiana - Emb289 P3 | ecosystem: Host-associated > Arthropoda: Insects > Digestive system > Gut ... | reverse complement strand
CTCCCCACATCTCCAATTGCAACCCCAAGCACCTAACGACACACAACCCCAACCTCAACCTCAGCCATACCCAACCAACCCCCATGCACAGGCATATGTGCCACTCAAACCGATTCACCAACCGATGCGCCTCCTCAGCACAAAACGCCTCATACAATGCCCCCGGCTTATGAGTGTTTAAATTATCAGTCACCAACACAATCCTATCTACAAAAGGATACATCACATCCCAAGCATATTTTAGCGCATGCGCAAAATCAATAGCTGTTTGCGTTTGAGTAACAAGGGTTTCGCGTCGCCCGGCCAGAGGTTCAAAAATCATAAAAACATCTAACCCACACGTTCATACTCATAATCCGCCTTCATCGGTTGCCCAGGTGCGCAGGGCAAGCACGTTTGCTTGATGAGTTGCTTGTTGGTCTCATCAATACACACCATTGGTCTTAGGGGATCTAGGTCGTTGATAGACGTCAAGGGCGTCTTCCATTTTGGCTACGTATTCGGCGTTTGTTTTGGGGATGCATCATTCGTTGACTTGCCAGGGTATGACTTGCTGATTGAGTTTTAGTGGGATTTGGGTGTGTTTTATGCGGTAGCCTTGTCGCCTTTTTGTATGAGTTTTTTGAGTTCTTCTTGTTCTTTATCAGTTAATGTGACTTTATAGCGTGGCATGTATGTTCCTCACATTATTATTGAGAAAAATATGTCATACACTTCTATTTATGTCAACTCTAATTATTTACAAGATTCGACACTAGTTCAGGTTGCAGGATCGTGGCAATGCGTGGTTGTGTGGTATGTATTTCGATTGTTGATTTGTCTGATTCATTGTTTGGGGTGTGTTTAAGTCAAGGTATCACTGGCTCTATAGAATATATTGATTCTATGTGAATAGGCCTTAACTATTAGTATGGGGGAGTAAACGTGCAAAAGAGGGCTTCGTATGAAGAAAAAAACGCGTTTCATCCTTATTACCTTACTGACGATCTGTCTCATACTGCCTGTTTCGATTGTTATGGCACAGAGCTCCCAACTCTTAGATAACCTTCAAGTGCCATCAGATGGTTCAATAGTTACGTCGAATATCGCCCTGCAAAATGGCGTAAGCTACACAATCGTTGTTTCAGGTAGTTACTTTACCTTGAAGGGTGATCTTACGCAGAACAATCAGCAAGACGCTATGTATGGAACACATGATCAATGGAAAACCCATGACAGCACACCAAACGGGTTGTACATCGACCAATGGGCAGCGGGGTCCAAACAGTGGGGTGCCTATAGCACTGATAACCGTTATCAATGCACACTAATTGGCAACGGTTCCAAAGTCAGCCTTTGGATCTACAGTACAACATATAGCCAAAACAGCGGCAGCCTCACCGTCCAGATTCTAGGATCAATTGCTCAAGGGGCACCTACACCAACCCCCACAATCCAAGTAGCCCCCTCACCAACACCCGTCACATCAGCCTCAGCCACCCAAACAGTCTCAACCGCGTCCCCCTCCCCCGATCCCTCCCCCTCACTCAACATCGCATCAACCCCAACTGATTCCAATGTTGTATCGCCTACACCAAACGCCCCATCTCCACAGGCTGGCACGGCTACGCCTGACCAGACCAAAGGCTCCCTTTTTGGCGGCCAATTAACGATCATTGCAGTTTTGGTGATCTCTGTTGTAGTGCTGGCGCTTGTTATTCTCTTTTTGAGGAAAAAACAATAAGCAACTACCTCATGTACTTGTCTCCATACGGGGTTTAGTGCGTCCAAACCAACGAACAATTTCATACAGCCTATGCGTCACGAAATTCTGGAAATCAATCGTTGTAAGGTTAATGTTTCTGCCAACATTACGCCAACAAGTATCCACAGTGTATCCGTTATCGGCTGGTTGCTTTTGGATTCAGCGAATGTGTTGTGTCAAATATATGCTACGCAGGTGCTATTTTTCGTATTTCTGCTACAACCCAGCCTGTTTAGCTTCGATTTTGCGGATACAGAGCGTGTTTGCACTTGTACCCACCACCTTATGCGTTCTTGTGTAAATTTCTATTTGTGTATGCCAATAGTGTCGGCGAATTTAGTGCAGGGTTGTGGTTAGTTTATGCCTGTTTCGGTACGCAGACGCTTTCTTGGGATATGACCACGGTTGTGAGGTTTAGCCGAATTTGCCGTTGATGTAATTGGAGGTTAACTGGCTCTGCGGTTGCTCAAAAAGCGCTTTGGTGTCGTTAAATTCGACTAGTTCACCTACGTACATAAAGGCGGTATAGTCGGAGACTCTGGCTGCCTGTTGCAGGTTGTGGGTGACGATTATGACAGTGTATTCTTCTTTTAGCACTTCAACTAGTGCTTCGATTTTTGAGGTTGCTGCGGGGTCAAGGGCACTGCAGGGTTCATCCATGAGTATCAATTCAGGTTCTGCTGCTAGTGCTCGGGCAATGCAGAGACGTTGTTGTTGTCCACCTGAGAGGCTAAAGGCGCTGTCATGGAGGCGATCTTTGACTTCGTCCCATAATGCAGCGCTACGGAGACTTTTTTCTACGATTTCTTTAAGTTTCTGTCCTTTTGCGGTGTTGTGGATTTTGGGGCCAAATGCTATGTTGTCAAATATTGATTTTGGGAAGGGGTTGGGTTTCTGGAATACCATGCCTATTCTGCGTCGTAGTTCGTATACGTTGCTACGGTTGCCGTAAACGTTTTCTCCGTCAAAGATGATTTCTCCTGATGTTTTGCAGCCCAAGATGAGGTCGTTCATTCGGTTGATTGCACGCAGCAGGGTTGATTTGCCGCAGCCTGAGGGTCCCATGATGGCGGTGACGCTTTTTTCTTTTATCTCTAAATTTACATTTTTTAATATATGATTGCCTGAGAACCATAGGTTGAATTCTTTTGTCTGAATTTTTGACAAGTCCTTCTCTCCCGTGCTAAATCGTTGAATCTGTAGTTGATCTTGCGAAGTGTCGGTCGCAAGGCATGTTGTATTTGAGAAACAATTTAGTGTTGAGTGTTATATTGATTTTCACATTAGGCTCAATAAACTATGATTATCTATATATATTGTTGAGAAAATAGATTTATTATTTAAGTCACCATAGAGCACCTATTTATGCGGTAACTTGAGAAGGAGTATAGGGTTGTCACAGACTAAGCAAGATGATGAAGATCGGCGGAAAATACAATTCACCGGTGGCTCCACATACATTATTTCGCTGCCCAAAAAATGGATCGCCCTTAACCGATTAAAAAAAGGCAGCTATATTAGACTCCGCGAAGAGGCGGACGGATTATTAACGGTTGTTCCGCCAGCCGCTATCATCCAGGAAAAATCCGGCAAAGCAACGGTCAAAATGGCATCCAACGACAACACGGCCCAGATTATAAGAAAAATCATCTCACTATACCTGGCCGGTTATAGTATGATATGCGTCAAGGCTGAGCCGTTTTCTACAAAGCAGCGTCATGAGCTAAAAGATGTTGTCAGACGTCTGCTGGTTGGCACAGAAATTGTGTTAGACACTTCTAATCAGGTTATGCTCCAGGTGCTTCTAACTTATCCAGAATTGACCATCCTCAATACGCTGCGTCGGATGAGTATAATTACCAAGTCTATGCACAGAGATGCTGTTTTGGCACTAAAAACAAAAGATGTCCAGCTGGCAAACGAAATTTCATTAACCGATAGCGAAGTTGATCGGTTCAACCTCTACGTTACCCGACTGCTGCGTAGCGCCATACAAAACCCCCGTATATCCAAAGAGATCGGCTTGATGAACGCCAAGGATTGTCTAAGCTATATCATTGTTACCCGCTTAATTGAGCGAACAGCCGATCACGCAGCAGCCATTGCTGAAAACTCTTTGAACCTCAAAAACGACTTAAAACCCGAAGTCATCGAAAAAATTGAACAATTGAGCCGTTTAGCAATAGGCATGTTTGACGAATCCATGGAAGCACTGTTCCGACAGGACTTTAGCGTAGCTGAAAGAGTCATCGAGGAACTCCAAAAAGTTATGACGATAGAGAAACAAGCCGTAATTTACTCTCAGGGGAATCCTGAAGATTTTGCCTACTTACGCTTGATAATTGAGAGCTTACGGCGAACCGCAGAGTACGCATCTGATGTAGCCGAGATTGTGCTTAACTTAAACGCCGAATCGATAAGTGTGTGATACACATGGATGAAACAAAAAACCCTACCCCAAAAAATTTTCGAGACAGATTAGTGGGCCTCACCTCTGATCGCCCCCTGGTCACCGATATCATCTCAAAATTGATCCTCACCTTCGGAGTTGTTTTGCTAGTTTCCGGACTCTATCTGATGCTTGCTGATTCAGAACTCCTGGGACAAGAACCCCTAGCAAACTCAGCAAGACAAACCGCTACAGCAGTGGTAAGCTGGGTGCCCGGATTGCCCTTTAGTGCATCCGAGATGGGCAGCTGCAGTATCACTGCTATTGGCCTAGTTTCCTGGATTACCGGCATCGACCTACTCCTAGTTGGCCTTGGAGTCTGGGCCAGAAACCGTCTCGCCCTTCTAGCGGCCGTCGCTATCTTCGGGCTAGCCGCCGGCTTCCAATTCTTCCAATTCTTCACCCTGGGTATCATTGGCGCACCCGCCTCACTGGTAGGTCTAGGCGTCAACGGGTGCATCACCTATTTTCTCTTCCTAACATTCAACTGGACAAAAAACCCCGCCCCATAAACCATCCCCCAATCACAAACCCGCCAACCCCCACCCATTCATACACCTTTGACTCTAACAGCTCTTTCGCATCGCGTTCTGTACACTAAACTGTGTCTTGTGACTTATTTTGAGTTAAAAAACCGCCCAGTGCACCATCGCAGTTAAAGCCCAAATATCTCACGGTACAGGTGTTGTCCTATCCAAAACGGCCCATAGTCACCTACAACCATGTCCTCACAAGATGCGTAACAGTCAAAATCGGCATAGGTGAAAAAATCCTACCTGCCAAAGTCATCGACATCGACCCTACAACGACATCGTCTTACTCCAAACCGAACAAACACAACTCACCATAAACCTGAGGGATTCAGAAAAACTACACGTAGGCCAATACGTCTTAGCATTGGCTATAACCCATTTAACAAAAACCAACCCACTGCCACATCGAGTATGGTGACAAACACCAACAACCCTATCCACGACTGGAGAGGCACACCGCCATGGCAAACGTCATCGCAACAGACGCCCAACTAAACCCCGGACACAACCCAACCATTAACACCAACACTAATCATAAACAAACACTGGAACTAACCAACCACCCTTACTTTTGAGTAAAACCAAATCTACCGCTAACCCAAACACAAAAACCTAAAAATCACACACAAAAAACTAGATTACAACCAACAACAGCGCTTGCACAAAACAGATAATTACTTTCACCCTTCAGTACCGTTTATATATGTGGACTATGGGGGCTGTTGAGTTTTTGCCGTATTTTCTCGGCATCCAGCTCTAACGCTTCTAACATACGCCCCTGCGAGGGGTCTCTGTAGGCTCTATTTTGCATAAACCCTTCATGCGGTTTCATAGGAATAACATGTACATGAAAGTGAAAGATAACCTGCCCTGCGGCCACCCCGTTATTCTGCACCAGCCTGATGCCCTCCGCCGACACTGCATCCCGAACCCCCACTCCAACTTTTTTAACAACTCTAAAGAGATGGCTGATTTGCTCATCTGGCAGTTCATAAATATTCTCATAATGCTGTTTGGGAACCACCAGCGTGTGTCCCTCATTTATGGGTCGATTCGTCAAAAACGCCACGGTTTGAGAATCTTCATAGACTATGCATCCGATAGCCTGTTTACGAATAATTTGACAAAACACACAATCTTCAACCATGACAAGTCAACCTTGATGATCCATTGGAGTAATGGTTAATAGATTTCACTCTGTCAATAATACTTTATGGACACCTACATAGATGACATCGGCAGCTTCCCCCTGCCCACAGGAATTAGAAGAGACGACTACGCCAAAGCCTACGAAATGGCCCGAATCGCCATAACCAACGGAGACGACCCATACCAAGACCCCTTCATAGAACAAATTTTCTGCACCACAGTTGTGAACTCGTTTAAGTGCAAACTCGCCACAGGCTTGAACATACCCAATTATCCCCAACACTTCAACGGCATGAGACAAGTCGGCGACGCCATACACACCGCAATGGCTAACGGCTCGTTTGTTGTAGAAGAAAAAAACGCAATCTTACCTGAACTCTACGTCCTAAATCGCGAAGCCAAACGCATAAGCGAAGGCATCGGCAAAAAAATCGAGCTCCGTGTATCTATATTTGGTCCCTTAGAGCAGTACCTAAACGAAGTCGGCACCACCGCTTACCCCGATGTCCTCTGCGGCTTTGCCCAAACCATAAACCGATTCGCAAAAAACAGCATCCTAAACACCAAGTATATCGAAACCAAAGTTATTTCTATCGATGAACCCAGCCTCGGACATAGCCCCTTTACAGGCTCCACTGAATTGATAAAAGAGACATTAGAGAAAACCTGCGATTTCAAAGGTCCAACCCGACAGATACATCTCCACTTTGCCTCAGCTATCCATGATCTAATGGTCGTGAAAGGCATAGACGTGCTGTCCTTTGAGTATGCAGCTTCACCCAAAAACATCGACACTATATCAAAAAGTATGCTCGACGCTGCCGATAAACAAATCCGCGTGGGTGTAGCACGAACAGATATCGACGCCATATGGGCCGAATTCTACGACAAAGGCATCCCGCAACCCTTGGCAGAGCAAATCGTTGAGTCCACTGAAACCATCAAGAAGCGCTATTGGATAGCAAAAGCGAAGTATGGAGACCGTATGACTTTTACCGGCCCCGACTGTGGGATGGGCAGCTGGCCCAGCCAAGACGCCGCTGCACTGCTCTTGAAACGATGCGTAACTGCAGTGAAAACGGTCTAACCTGTTTCAATTTTATTTCTTTTCGGATAGCGTGTAGTCTGAGTTTTACGCCTTTTTATAGCAATATATATTTTATATAGTTATATTATGAGTGTATATACTATTGACAAAGTTTTTATATTTGCTTTTTTTGGATAAAGGTGGATTGGAGAGCATTTGCTTTCTTAAATGGTTAAAAATGGAATGAAAATGCAAACAAAACATACTAAAAAAATGTTATCTTTTGCTCTGACTATATGCGTTCTTTTTAGCATGTTGGTCATTGCACCACCAATAAGCGATAGTGCTGTTGTATCGCCGGCGAAGCTCGTTATCGGCTTTGTTTACTTTGGTACCGATACCTCCTCCTCAGGCACTCATAGCTTTGTGGAGATTTATAATCCCAACGGTTTTGAGATAACCCTCACTGATACATACTCTTTACAGTATAAGAGCATGGATTTGGCGAAGACCCCTGAGTGGATAAAACTTGACCTTACGGGTGTTATCCCAGCATATCACTCCTTCTTGGTCAATATGGGTGAGACTGGTTCACTGCCAAGCGGCCAAGTTGGACGCCTTGATCTTAACGCCAAGGTCTTCGATCAGGATTTCACTGATGCGTTTGGCAAAGCACACAACAAGGGTGTCAAGGTTGTTATAATGGCAAATCAGGACACTCTGCCCCGCTCCTTAGCTAACCCCTTCACAGGTGATGGTAACGGACCGGTCACAGATTATGTGGATATGTACGGAGTATCTGGCAACGATGCATCCCCCACAACACCTACTCAACAGATTGACGGCTATGAAACAGCATGTATCACCCAAGGGGCAGGCGAGGCGCAGTCTAAGCAGAAAGGCTTTGTTCGCCTTAACAAGAATAGCGGTATAAAATATGCCGACACTGACAACAATCTTTTAGACTTCCAACAGGTTGATTTCCGCTCCTCTGATCTCAATAACCCCTTACTTATTCCTCGTAGTTTAGCTGACGGCGCTTATACGGCGGGTGGTTTAGGTGATGATAATAGCGTTGTATTACCTGCTAGCGACCAGAATGGTACACCATATACTGTAACAGGTGATTATAATGTATGTGTACCACACGTTATTATCAATCAGATATACGGTGGACAGAAGCTTGCGGCCAACGGATATGGTCTAGATGATACAGTTCCGGTGTCGCATAGTTTTTGCGAGTTGTACAATCCAACTGATGAAGATATTGATTTGACTGGCTGGACCCTACATTATGGGCATAACGGTGAATACACTGATAACGGTCAGCAAAGAGGTGATTGGGCAAAGCTGGAGCTTGAAGGCACCATAAAAGCGCACACTTCTTTTCTTGTTCGTATGATGCCAACTACTGCCTCTGAGGTGTATCTTCGATTGAATCTATATGATGATACAATGCCTGGCAAAGGTGGCGATTTACCTGGAATTGGTTCTGTTGATCAGGATTGGAATCAATTTGTTATAAACAAGGGGGGCGTGTTTGTGTTGATTGCGGGCGATGTTGACCTTGAAAATGGTGCAAGTCCGTTTGATAACACATCAGGTATGCCTGTTGTTGATTGTTATGTTGATATGCTTGGTGTCGGTGGTAACGATAGCTATAACGGTGATATTTTTGCATACGAGAACAATTATACTGGTTCGCAATCTAAGCAAAAAGCTCTGCGCCGCATTGATTTCACTGACACTGATCACAACGCAGCTGAAGACGATGTTCCATATGGGCAAATCGCGGACACGTCAATCATTGGGTATAATGTAGTGTCTGTGTCACAGCTCGATTGGGCACGCCCTCGTACGCAGTTGGATGAGGTTTGGGCTACTTATCTTGGTGGTGTTAACGTTCAGGCTCCAATGCCGGCTCCTGATGTAACCACCATGCTGAATGCCGTATTGCCGAACTGCCTTACAAACATTGTAGGCGTTGACAGTGGAACCGCCCGATTCATCACTTGGCAGATGCCCGCGGGCACCACAGCTGGCAAAGTTGAATACAGCCTATCTGGTGATCTAATGGATGCGGTGGAAGTTCCTGCAAATATTACGGTCAATGACGATGGAACTGTAAAGATGGTTGTTAGTCTAACTGGTCTTACTGCTGGTACAACATATTATTACAGTGTTGCAGGCAATGGTGTAACCTATGCTAACCCCATTTATTCTTTTACAACTGATAGCGGTGGGACCTTTAGCTTTGTTCACGTTTCTGACACTCAGGGTGTGGACGAAAGCCAATACCGAGACTACTGGGGTCCAGCTGTCTCAACAATCGTAAAACAATATCCCGACATAGCTTTTCTGCTTGAGACCGGTGACCTTGTAGATACCAAAAACGACGTTGACCAGTGGCGGTGGTTCTTTAGCTATGCTCAAGAAGTGTTTGGAAATTATGCATTTTTCCCTGTGGTTGGCAATCATGAGCAAACTGCCAATTATGGCGCGAATATGTTCCGGCAGCACTTCACCGTTCCAAATGTATTTGTAGATGACGATATTACCCTTGGTACAGTGTATTCTTTCAATTACGGTAGTGCACACTTTGTTGTGTTAAACTCTGAATGCAAGACTGATGCAGGCAAAGATGCTATGAGACACTGGCTCGAAGATGATTTACAGAGTAATACGCAAAAATGGACTATTGCCGCTTTCCACAGAGGTCCCTTTGGTATGGGTGCTGATAAAGTTGACACCTATTGGATGTTTACTGACATTCTAGTTGAATACAATGCAGACCTAGTTTTACATGGTCATGACCATGTTTATCTGCGATGCTATACTGGAAGCAGCGATGATAACTCTGTTTTCAATGGAATTTATTCACTTGAAACTGGGGGTTCAGGATTCAAACAGGACAGCACTTCTGGTAGTGGCCAGTATGTAGATATCACAACTGTTATGAACAACCCCTCCTACAGCATCATCACCGTTTCAGATGAAAAAATAGCCATGGAATCCGTCTATGTGGACTTTAACACGCTGAAAGACAAAAATATCTACCCAATCACGACTAACGGAGAAAGTGTTGATTTCGAAATATATGCCAACAGCAAACCCCCGCTTGTAACTTATACTGTCACTTTCAATGCTGACAATGGTGCATACGATATAATTGTCCCAGTATTTGACGGCTATACAGTGGACCCGCCTGAGGTTCCCGTGAAAGACGGTTTTAGCTTCGCTGGCTGGTTTAATAGTGGCATTGCTTTTAACTTCAACACTCCAATAACCTCTGATCTTACTTTAACTGCTCATTGGACTGAAATCCTTGTCCCCATAAGCGTGGTAACTGTAACTCCAATGGCTTCTGTAACGCAACTTAACGGAAACAAAAACGACCTCACAATCACCATCGTAGAGCAACTCTCCAACGGTCAAACAAACACTATCTCAAAAACTTTCAGCATCAACAACAATGCAACAGACACCTATACTGTTGGCTCCTACAAAGTTTACGTAGACACTAAAGGCAATACCCAAATTCGCGATTGCCGCATAGTGTAATGGGTCAACAACAATAGACCTTAGTCCCTATTATTTTTGGTGTTTTTGATGGGGGTTGGGGGTTATTTGCTTGATTTTTTAGACTGTCAGGGTTCCCGATATACGGAAATTAACCACCCCGCAGACAAT
>Ga0123356_10007896_pt1 | contig 10592 bp, 9 predicted proteins | sample TergutEmb28metaG_2_FD_92546 | JGI IMG/M metagenome (GOLD analysis project Ga0123356, IMG submission 92546) | Embiratermes neotenicus P3 segment gut microbial communities from Petit-Saut dam, French Guiana - Emb289 P3 | ecosystem: Host-associated > Arthropoda: Insects > Digestive system > Gut ... | reverse complement strand
CGAGCATCTGCTGGGCGATCTGCTGCGGCGTGCCGGAGGGCGTGGCCGTCGACTGCTGCGCGGCGGTGGTCTGGGCCTTCTGCTGGGCGGCGGCCTTAGCGGCGGCGGCGGCCTTAGCGGCGGCGGCGGCCTTGGCGGCGGCGGCAGCCTTGGCGGCGGCGGCAGCCTTGGCGGCCGCGGCCTTAGCGGCGGCGACCTCGTACGCCTGCTGCTTGGCGCCCTGGGCGAACCGGACTTGGTCGAAGTGCGACAGGCTCTGCGCTTCGCTCATCGCGTTGCCCTGCTGCGCCATGTCAAGCTGAACGGCGGGCATCGCGATGAAGGCGTTGGACATGCCGCCCGTGCTCGTCACGCCGGCCGGGATGGCGGCGGAGGTGCCGGACGAGAATGCCACGGCGGTCGCGGAGAGGGCGGTTGCCAGGGTGAGGGTGCCAGCGGCGGCGGCGATCACACGGGAACGCTTGGTGGACAGGAACGGGGGCAGGGAGATGTGGCGTGCCAAAAGGGAACCTTGTTTAGGTCGCGCTTGGCGCGATCGTCTTCACCCCTGACACCACGGTCCGCGCCAGTAGGGGTCGGCGCGGCAGGCATCAGCTCACGGACTCGACGCGGGGGCAGGGCGTCGGGCTGCTAAGAACAGCCATGGTCGCGCGGGCGGGGCGCTGTCGAGTGCTAACAATGCCAGGTAACAATCATTTCTCCTAAGCGCATTCCGCCCCTCAAGAGGCTTCTGGCACTCAATCGGGTCGCCCATGTTGCCGAAACCCTTTTGTTACCAGGGATTCCGGTTACCGTCGAGTAGCCATTGTGAGGTCTGCCACGCGATGCAATTCGTAATTCCTTAGTTACGCACAGCTAATTTCACTTATACGAAGCGCAATCAAAGAGTCACGCTGTGCTGTCGCTGCCGTAGTCCAGGTCCGGGCCCAATTCATATTTGCTCGGCGTATACACTCAGTGTACAGTGGCGTTCGTGAGCGTTCCCCTGACCCTGCTGGGGCTGCTTGAGCGTGAGCCAAGCCACGGCTACGACCTCAAGCGCGACTACGACGAGTTCTTCGGGCGCGGCAAGCAGCTGCCGTTCGGGCAGGTGTATGCCACGCTCGGACGGCTGGCACGGGACGGCAAGGTCACCGCGGGCGAGGCCGAGCCAGGCGAAGGCCCGGACCGCAAACGCTATGCAATCACCGACACCGGACGGCACGAGGTCGACGCGTGGCTGGCCGAGCCGGTGGAGCCGGAGCCGCACCTGCAGACGGTGCTGTTCGCCAAGGTGACACTGGCCCTGATGCTCGGCAAGCCGGCCTCGGCCTACCTCGACACCCAGCGCGGCGCCCATATCCGGCGGATGCAACAGCTCACCGAGCTCAGGCGTACCGGCCCTTTGGTCGACGTCCTGCTCGCCGACCATGCCCTCTTCCACCTGGAGGCCGACCTCCGGTGGATCGACCTGACGTCAGCGCGGCTGGCGGAACTAGCTGAGGCGGTACGGAACCGATGAATACCCCTGCTGTCAGCCGCGCGGGCCTGATAGAGGCGCGCGGCATCCACAAGTCGTTCGGCCAGACCCCGGCACTGCGCGGGGCGAGCGTGAGCGTCGGTCAGGGCGAGATCGTCGCGATCATGGGCCCAAGCGGGTCGGGCAAGTCGACCCTGCTGCACTGCCTGGCCGGCATTTACTCGCCAGACAACGGCGAGGTGCTGTTCGACGGCCAGTTGCTGAACACGATGAACGAGGCGGACCGGACCAGGCTGCGGCGGACCGCATTCGGGTTCGTGTTCCAGTTCGGGCAGCTGGTGCCGGAACTTACCGCCGCCGACAACGTGGCACTGCCCCTGCTGCTGAACCGCACCAAGCGCAAGGTCGCCTACCAGACCGCCGGCACCTGGCTGGACCGGCTCGGCATCGGCGACAAGGGCAGTAGACGCACCGGTGAGCTCTCCGGCGGCGAGGCGCAACGGGTCGCGGTCGCCCGGGCGCTCGCCATGAAGCCCAAGGTCATCTTCGCCGACGAGCCGACCGGGTCGCTCGATTCGCTGACCGGCGAAAAGGTGATGGACCTGATGACGGACCTCGCCCGCGAGCACGGCGTCACGGTCGTGATCGTCACCCACGACGCGCGGATCGCAGCCTACGCGGACCGGGTGGCCACAGTCCGCGACGGTCTCGTCATCTCGATCAACCTCCCGCCAGCCCCGCAGGCCACGGTCACCGCAGCCAGGGCCGTCGGCCCGGCCGCCCCGGCAGCTTCGGCCGCCCAGTTCAACAGCGTGACGGGTGCGGAGTGATGCTCCGCCTCGGCCTGCAGCTCACGCTGCGCAGCGGACGGGAGGCCTTCGTCCGGCTGATCATCACCGCGGCGGCGGTCGCCGTCGGCGTCGCGATGCTGCTCGGCGTCCTCGCCGAATTCCACGCATACGAGGCCAACGCCTACCAGCAGTGCTGGTCGTGCACGACAGGGAGCCCCGTCCCCGCCGCACTGCCGGCGCACGGTGAGCTGTGGAACAACAGCGTGGACTTCTACCAGGGGCAGACACTCAACCGGCTCGACGTGGCCGCGCTCGGTGCGGACGCGCCGCTGCCACCCGGCATCTCGAAGCTGCCCGCGCCCGGCACCTACTACGCCTCACCCGCGCTTGAGTCACTGCTGCGGACCGCGCCCGCCGACGAGCTCGGCGACCGGTTCCCCGGCAAGCTGGCCGGGACGATCGGGCAGGCTGCCCTGAACGGTACCAACGACCTGGTGGTCTACGTCGGGTACACACCCGCCGCACTGAACCAGATCGCAGGTACGACCTGGGTCACCTCCATCTACACCGGCGCCGGTCAGCAGGTATTCACCCCGTTCTTCAAGGACGCGTTCTACATCGGCGCGCTCGCCGTGCTGCTGCCTATGCTCGTGCTGATAAGTACCGCAACCCGGCTGGCCGCCGACCGGCGGGAAGAGCGGTTCGCGGCGCTGCGGCTGGTCGGCGGGACACCAGGCGACATCCGGACGATCGCGACCGTTGAGGCCGCGATCAGCTCGTTCGCCGGAGCAGTCCTCGGCACGGTGATCTTCCTGCTGGTGCGACCGCTGCTCGCCGGGAGTTCGCTGCTCGGCACGGCCTACTTCGAATCGGATATCACGCCAACCGTGGCCGGATACATCGGCATCCTGGTGATCGTCCCGATCACCGCGGCCGTCGCCGCGTTGATCTCGCTGCGCCGGGTGCAGATCTCACCGCTGGGTGTCAGCCGTCGCGCTACGCCGAAGCCGCCGACGCTCTGGCGGCTGTCTGTGCTCGTGGTCGGCGTCGCGCTGTACGTGTTCGGGCTGTCGAAAACCACGCATGCTTCCATCGGCGCTCCGGCATATCCCGGAATCCTGGTCACGATGATCGGCCTGGTAATCGCCGGGCCGCTGCTCACGGCGTGGTCCGCCCGGTTGTTCGGCCGGGCCGCCCGCGGGTCGTCGGCGCTGCTCGCGGCGCGGCGGCTCGCCGACAACCCACGCGGAGCGTTCCGGTCGGTCTCCGGTCTGGTGCTCGCGGTCTTCCTAGGCACGATGGTCGGCATTCTGGTGCCGGCTATCAACGGGATGGAGCAGACGCCGACTGCCGGGGTGCTCTCCAATGTCCTTATCGGCCAGGTCGGTCTCTCTCCCGAGGCCGGGCAGCGGCTGATTCACGGTCTCGAGGCGATCCCCGGTGCCAGCGTGTATCCGCTGTACAGCTCGCCAGATGCTGGCGGCGGCTCTTTCCAGGGCGGGCCGGGCGGCGGGCCTGGAGCTGGCAACGGCGGCAGCGTCAGCACGACGGCCGTCGTCCAGCACAGCGGCGGCCCCGGTGCTTACCCCGGCGACACGGTCGTGAGCTGCGCAGTAATGCGGGAGATCGCCGGGCTCGGCGAGTGCGCGCCCGGCCTGTCGGCGGTGCAGGTCCAGGATGACTCGATCTTCGGGGACAACCCCATTTACGACACCAAGGCCATCGTCAACTCCACTTCCCCGGCTTACCACGGGGACCTGACCAAGCTGCCGCTGCAGACGGTCCTGGTCCGCGCGGCCAACCCGGCGGCGCTGGAGCGGGTCCGCACTTACCTCGCGGTGAACGCACCGCCGCAGACGAGCAGCGGGTACGGCTCGGCACCAACCCCGCCCCGGACGTTCGGCGAAATAGTGCAGATCCGGGTCGCCCGGGCCAACCTGGCGGAGAACATCGTGGACGCGGCGGTGGCGCTCACGCTGATCGTGGCCGGGTGCAGCCTGGCGGTGGCGGTCGGCGGCGGCCTGGTGGAGCGCAAGCGGCCGTTCACCCTGCTACGGGTCAGTGGCACGCAGCTCCGCGTGCTGTCCCAGGTGGTGGTGCTCGAGGCGGTGGTCCCGCTGCTAGCATCCACCCTGCTGGCCGCCGCGATCGCGTACGGGACGACGATCCTGGCGTTCACCCGGCTCGCGCCCGTCGGCACCGCGCTGCCTAAGCTCGGCGGCGCTTACTACACGATCATGGGCACCGGTCTCGTCGTCGCCTTCGGGGTCATCCTGGTGACCCTGCCATTGCTGCGGCGGATGACGGCTCCGGGCTCCGCCCGGTTCGAGTGACCGCGCTCAGCGACATCAGTACCACCCGTCGGCCTCCTCATGGGACCAGGCGGCGCACGGGGATCCGTACGAGCCCTGGATGTAGTTGAGTCCCCAGCGGATCTGGGTGGCCGGGTCAGATTGCCAGTCCGGCCCGGCCGACGCCATCTTCGAGCCGGGCAGCGCCTGGGGGATGCCGTACGCGCCCGTCGTCGGGTTCTGCGCGTAGATGTTCCAGCCGCTCTCCAACGTCCACAGCGAGTCCAGGCAGGAGAACTGGCCCGACCAGCCGTACTGGCCGAGCATCTGCTGCGCGATCTGCTGCGGTGCACCCGCAGGCGCCGGCGGCGGACCCTGCGGCGTAGCGGCCGGCTGCGTGGCGGTCGCCTGAGCCGCCGCCGCGTTTCTGGCGGCCTGCTGTTCCGCCGCCTGCTGAGCGGCCTGCCGCGCCGCAGCCGCAGCTGCGGCGCGCTTGGCAGCCGCTCGCGCCGCCGCAGCACGAGCGGCCGCACGCCGTGCCGCAGCGGCCGTCTCTACCGACTCGAAGTGCGCCGCGGCCGCGCGGCGCGCCGTCTCCATGCTCAGCGCCTGCTTTGTGACACTGGACCGCGCCTGCCGTGAGCTGACTGCCTGGCGTGAATTCAGTGTGGCCGACCGAACGGCGTGATCGCCGCTAACCGGACGCAGAATCAGCACGTCTGCCGCCCGAACGACCGAAGTCGTTGACCCGGTCACAAACCAGGAATCGGCGGCCGCCGAGGCGCCGACGGTTGCGACGCACAGCACGCCGCTGGCCGCGACAATGGTGAGCTTTCGAGAAATGCCATTCGCGCCGAAGCGTGGCATCTGCCGAGCCATGGATGGCCTTCGAATCGGGCACGGGGCGCGACGTGCGACCCGTTTTGCTGTCACCCCTGACGGTCAGATCGTGGATTCCGGGAAATAACTGCCCGGCCCATCGAACCTGTGTCTGGTGGCGGACTTGGCGCGGGTCAGGGCGCCGGGCCACTGCTTTGTGACCATCTCGCATACCAGGGTGCTTCCGGTATCCGAAGATGCCAGAAAGCGCGAGAAGAAAACTTGGGAATTAGCTGTGATCTAGATCACGTTTAGCTTTCTGCGATACCGCAATGTCCGGCAAGAGATGTATTGCCGAGGGCATTTACCAGGCTCTCCATAACGATGTGATCGAGATCACATAGAGCCAATCACTCGGTACACTCGCGCATTACATTGCCATTCCGTACGCGAAACGGTCGGGATGTCACGGTAAGCCCTAGCAAAAGACCGTTCTGGATCTTTTAGTAAGCCCCGATCGCGAGTTCGGTTGACCAGGCGCTGCACGGCGTCCCGTAGGTCGTCTTGATATAGCCGAGACCCCATTTAATCTGGGTGACCGGATTCGTGAGCCAGTCGGCGCCGGCGGACGCCATCTTGTCGCCGGGGAACGCCTGCGGAATTCCGTATGCGCCGGATGACAGGTTGGTCGCGTAGACGTACCAGCTGCTCTCCCGCTGCCACAGGTTATACAGGCACGTCCACTGCGTGGTGTCGTTCCACCCGTAGGAGGCGAGCATTGCCTTGGCATCCGCCTGGGCAGTCGTCGGGCTGGCCGGCGGCGGCAGGGTGGCCACGCCGGTGCCGCCGGTCTCCTCGGACTGGGCCGACTGCTGCTGAAGAGCCGCGGGGTTCGCCATCGCGGGCTTAGAGTCCATCGTCAGCGTATTGGCAGCGGCATCCATCTCAATGATCAGGGAGCGCTCTTGCTCGAGGACGGCAACCTGACCGCTGTGACCGAGACCGTCAATGGCGCCGAACATGCTAGCCGCGCCCGTGCCGTTAGAAGTGGTCACATACGACGCCAGGTAAACGATGGAGACGAGCACGGCGGCGATGCCAATGGCTGGCGGGAGAATACCCGCGCGGCGGAACAGTCCGCGCTTCCTCTTGCTGGCGCTGCGCTGCCCCGAACTGACCTCGGATGACTCCTGCCCGCTCTCCGGCGCTGGCCTTGCGGCTTCGAGCGACGCCGACCCGTGTCGTGACAACGGAGTCCCTTCGGTCCATGTTGTCTGTTTGACCACTTATCTCGTGCCAGTGATCAACATTGCCAGAAAGCAACATCTGCCACCCCGGACTTCGCAAAGAAAAGCAGCGCTTACTACACCTCGCGATATCGCGTGTCGCGGTCGCAAATCAGCACATTACCCGAAACGCGGGCAAGAACCGTAAAAGACCGACAAAATACCCGTGGCGGATCTTTTTAGTAATACCCGAGGTCGACTTCGTTCTGCCAAGCCCCGCAGGGAGTGCCGTAGATCGACTTGATATAGCCGAGTCCCCACTTGATCTGCGTGATGGGGTTCGTCTGCCAGTCCGAGGCGACGGACGCCATCTTGTCTCCGGGCAGCGACTGCGGAATTCCGTACGCACCGGACACCGGGTTCGTGGCATAGACGTTCCAGCCGCTTTCCCGCTCCCACAGGTTGTAGAGACAGGTCCACTGGGTCGTGTCGTTAAACCCGAACGAGGCGAGCAGCGACTTACCGTCTGCCTCGGCGGCCGTCGGGTTCGCGGGAGGCGCCGCGGCGGTAATGCCCGTGCCGCCGCCACTGGAACCCCCCGACGACTGCGCCGCCTGCTGTTCGAGAGACGAGGGGTTTGCCATCGCGGGCTTAGCGTCGATGGTCAGCGTCTTGTCGGCAGCGTCCATTTCGATGATTGTGGACCGCTCCTGCTCGAGGAGGGCAACTTGACGGCTGTGCCCGATGCTGTCAATAGCGCCGAACATGCTCGCCGCGCCGGACCCGTTAGAAGTGGTCAGATAGGACGCCAAGTAAACGAGGGCGACAAGCAGGGCGGCGATGCCAATGGCGGGCGGGATGATACCGGTACGGCGGAACAGACCGCGCTTCTTCTTCCTTGCGCTGCGTGCCCCTGCCCTTACAGAGGATGACTCACCATCGCTCTCCGGCGCTGGCCCTGCGGCCTCAAGCATCGCCGACCGGTTTCGTGACAACGCAGTCCCTTCGGTCCATGTTGTGCGTATTGCGCACTCATCTACCGCTGATGATCAACGATGCCAGAAAGAAACATCTGCCGTCCGGAACTTCGGAAAGAAAGGCAGTGAGGTTTACTTCGCTTTGCGTAACGCCTATCACGGGGTGGTAACACTCTGCTGATCAGTGCATTACCCGGAGCGCACTGATCAGGTGCGCGACGTCCGGAGTGCCGAGCCCGGTCACCGGGTCCCAGCCCGGTCCGGCCGAGTAGCCGTTGATGGTGACGAGGTTGCCGCTGGCGTCGGTGTAGGAGGCCGTATTGCTGCCCGTGGTGACATCGTGGAAGACGTAGTCATACCGCGGCGTCCGCGCGATCTGGTAGAGCCGCCGGTTGATGAACCCAAGGTCGTGACGGCCGGCCTGGTCAGCGAGCGCGCTGATCCCGGCCCACTGGGGAGGGCCGGCGCTGGTGCCGCCGAACTCGTAGATCTGGCCCACGTCGGCAGCAACGCCCTGGGACCAGGCGATCAGCAGCCCGTTGTTCACGTCGCCGCTGTAGGACACGTCAGGCACGCCGCGCCCGAATCCGTGCACAACGCCCGCCTGGTAGGCCGGGCGCGGGAAGACCTTGCTGTAACCGCCGTTGCTCGCGCCGTACTCGTCGTTCCACGCGGTCTCTGACTCGTAGCTGCCGCTCGGCTGCGACGCGCTGAGGCTGGTCGCGCCCACCCCTGTGACCAGCGGATCCGCCGCGGGGAGCCCGACCGACTTGATCAGCGTGGAGCCGTTGCAGCTCGGCTGCCCGGCGCCGTAGTCGCCCGACGACGCGAGCACCGTGATGCGGAGGCGCTCCGCCTGTTCGAACAGCTGGTGATCCGCCCGCACGATCGACGGAGCCTCGCAGGATTCGGCCTCGCCGTAGGACTGGGACAGCACATCGCCGAGCCGGTTCCGCACCGTGTACCGCAGGGCGCTCAGGATGTCGGCGTCCTTGTCGCTCTTGGCGATGACCAGGTCAATGGTGGCACCTGGCGCGACCGCGTGCGAGGACTCCACATCCAGTGCGATCTCGGCGGACCAGTTGACCTCGTCGTTGCTGGACGGGTTGAAGGCCGGCTTGCCGTTCGGGTAGATGATGTTGAGCTTCGCCGCCGGCAGCCCGAACCCGGTGTCCTCAACGGCGAGGTCCTGCCTGACTGTCGGGTCGCCGAACGCGTCGATGATGACGATCGTCCGGCCCGCTCCGGTCAGCCGAGGCGGGATGTCGTAGGCGGTGGCGAGTTCCTGCGGGGTGTAACAATTCGGCATGGCCCCAGGCTGCTGGCAGTCGAGCAGCGCGCCAGTCGCAGGCTTCTTCCCGCTCAGCTTGCCCGCGTACCGGTAGGCAAGCGGCGAGGAGACTGCCGGGAACACCCGCCCGGCCACCGCCGTGGGGACCCGTCCCGCCGCGTAGTTCGGCGCGGATCCGGTTCCTGCCGCGAACGCCCCGGTGGGGAGGATAGCGAACGCGGCCGCGGCGCCGGCTGGTACGAGGGCCGCCATCACCCGGCGAAACCGCATGCAGGTACTCCTCGCGTAGCGTCGGTCGAACACCTAATCATGTCGGACATCGACGATCGTTATGTGTGGTTCTGCGAAAAAGAAAAACGTCTCCGAAGGGCCCCGAGCTTCGGCTTCACCGGTAAGTGAATCGGGTGCCTGGCGCGTTTGCAGAGTATGGGGCACGAGCAGGACGAGTTCGCCGACTTCTACCGGGCCAGCAGGGACTCCTGCCTGAGAGCGGTGACCGCGGTCGTCGGCGATCGCGAAGTGGCCGAGGAGCAGGTAGCCGAAGCCTTCACCCGGGCGTGGGAATCCTGGGGCAAGGTACGCAGGCACGCCGCCCCGCGGGCGTGGGTCGTGCGGACCGCGCTGAACCTCGGGGTGTCGTGGTGGCGGCGCCGGCACCGGGAGGTGCCCCTCGCCGATCACGATGCCGCTCAGGCCGACCCGGGCGACGGCGTGGACCCCGCCCTGATCGCGGCTCTGCGGCGACTGCCGGCTCGCCAGCGCGAGGTACTGGCGCATCGGATCTTCCTCGATCTAGACACCGAGACCACCGCGAAGGTCATCGGGATCGCACCGGGGACAGTGACGGCGCACCTCTCCCGCGCTGTGGCGGCGCTGCGCCGCGATCTTCCCCTCGCAAGCACCGACGCGAACGCGACGGAGGTCATCCGATGAACGAACACGACATCATGTGCCAGGTCCGCGAGTCTTTCTCCGGGCTCCACATGCAGATGCCCGCCGACGAAGTCTTCGCCAGGAGCCGCGCCCGCCGGCGCCGCCGCCGCTACGCATGGACGACGGTGGCTGCCGCATCGGTGGGGGCAGCCACGGCCCTGACACTGACCCTTGGCGGACGTGGAACAGGACCCGCTCCGCTGAATGGACTCCCTGCTCCCGGCGGACCCGCGCCGACCCGGGTCGGCACCCAGCCGCCACCGAGCCCCGGTTCAGTCAGGCTCGCCGCGTTCTCTGTCACCAAGGGCCCCGGCGACAGCACCACGCTGGTCCTGGCAAAAGGCACGCAGGAGTCACTGGACCCCAACGCGCTACGCCAGGCCCTGGCGCAGCACGGGATACCGACCCTGGTTACCGTCGGCACATTCTGCCGTTCCGCGCTGGGCGCGCCAGCGGGCCTCGGCCAGATCGTGCACCAGTCGAGCCTGGATGACGGGTCGGCCATGGTGATCAGCGGAAAGGCGATGCCGCCGGGGACGAAGCTGAGCATCGGCTACTTCCGGGGACATGTCAGGATGGCGCTCATCCGGGACGGCGCTCCGCTCTCGTGCGGCAGCACCTTCAACCAGCCAGCGATGCGCACCACCACCCCCACGGGGACCTCGATCCGGTCATGAACCAGAAGCCAGCCGCAACGTTGGGTAGTTCGGTGGCCGTTCCTATGAGTGCTGGGGACCGGGCTGCGTTCGAGCGTGATGGCTACCTGGTCATCCCCGGCGCGCTGAGCCCCGATGAGGTGGCGGCT
>Ga0123356_10007895_pt1 | contig 10592 bp, 9 predicted proteins | sample TergutEmb28metaG_2_FD_92546 | JGI IMG/M metagenome (GOLD analysis project Ga0123356, IMG submission 92546) | Embiratermes neotenicus P3 segment gut microbial communities from Petit-Saut dam, French Guiana - Emb289 P3 | ecosystem: Host-associated > Arthropoda: Insects > Digestive system > Gut ... | reverse complement strand
TTTTTGATGATGGTACAATTCTGCCTGCTGAACCTACTAAAAAGCAAAGGCTTATACTTGAAGCAATTGAAAATACGGTAGGTAAATTTTAGGGAATTTCGGATTATTTTTCTGAACCATTCTTTGGGAAATTTCAGGCCATTTATACTTTAGTTCACCTGTTTTTTAGACGTTTGTTGGACAGAAAATTAGTTTTTACCGGTTTTAGCTCAAACAGCTGAATGTGAGTTTTAATCACCAATCAAGTCTAGGTTGACCGTATTGACTAACTAGTTACGTTTTTGGTTTATCTCGATGGTTTGTTTTAGTTGTACGGTGCTGTTAGCGGGTAGGTCTTGTTTGAGTATTACGTTTGCTCCGACCCAGGCGTTGGCACCTACCTTCACACCGGGCATAAATAAGGTGCTGATTCCGGTTTTGACGTTATCGCCCAAGATGACGCCGAGTTTACGTCTGCTGGTGTCTATACGTTTATCTTTTATTTGCATCTCTATGTTTTTGTTATCAAAGCGCAGGTTGGCTGTGATGGTGCCTGCCCCTAAATTGCATTGCTCCCCCAAAATGCTATCCCCGACATAGCTGAGATGTCCCACATGGGTCCCATCCATGATTATGCTATTTTTGATCTCAACCGCATTGCCCACACGGGTTTTTCTGCCCAAACTTGTGCCGCTTCGAATATAGCAGTTAGGTCCGATGTCGGCTTCCTCATCAATAAAAACAGGTCCCTCAATATAGGCACCTGAACGTATACGCGCAGACGCTGCCACTCTAACCCGGCCAATTAGATGCGCCCCTGGCTCAACTTTGCCCAACACACAAGGCTCCATACGCTCAAGAGCCCATAGGTTAGCATCCAACAAATCCCCTGGTCTGCCAACATCAAACCAATCCGCCCCTGCGAGCTCCACCGATAAGACGGGCGGATCTTTTTCTGCAAGCATACCAATAGCATCGGTAAGCTCCACTTCTCCTCGTATGGAGGGTTTGATCTGATCTAGTTTATCAAAAACTTCTCGGTTAAAAACATAGATCCCTGCATTGGCAAACTTTGAGGGCGCTTGGTTAGCCTGCGGCTTTTCTACAATACGCCTCACCGCTCCCCTTGGAGTTTGCTCGATTATGCCATAATTCTCCGGGTGATCCACAGCAACCACACCCATAACCGCCGCGGCACTGGCGCTTCTAAACTTGGATACAACCGTTTTTATGGTCTCTATCCCAAAGAGCAAATCCCCATAGATAAGCACAAACGCATCATCCTTATCATCTTTGTCTATGAAGGGTTCTGCCATGGCTGCGGCATTGCCAGTGCCTAAAAGTTGGGGTTGTCTGATATAGCTTAGCTTTAAACCAAACTTTGTGCCATCCCCAAAATAATTCTCTATATCCTCACCTCTGTAGTGGGTTATAAGTAGGGCCTCAGTAATTTCTGCATATTTTAGGGCCTCTAAGCTAAACTGCAACAAGGGCTTGCCTGCAACTTTTAACAAATGCTTGGGTCGAGTTGCAGTCAGAGGCTGAAGTCTCTCACCCGCTCCCGCTGCCAAAATAACTGCCTTCATTTAACTCCCTCAATTTGACGCTTGATTAGCTCTGCGGCTTTTGAGCTTAGTTCTTTGGTTATGGCCTCAGTTTCCCCCTCAACTGTTAAGCGGATAAGGGGCTCAGTACCTGAGGCACGAACCAACAACCACCCGCTCTTAAGTGATAGTCGGATGCCATCAACAGTAGAAAAATCGGTATAGGTTGGAAACTCTGCTTTTAGCAAACCCCCCAGTTGTTTGATGAGTTGTCGTTTATGCTCATTTCTACAGCTAAACTTGCTCCGCTGAGTGGGATACTTTGGAACGGTCCCAACAAACTCTGAAACCGATTTGCCCTCAGCTTCTAGGGCCGAAAGAAACATTACTGCTGAGAGCAACCCATCGGGACAGAGATGATACTGGGGGTGTATCCAAGCTCCACAGGGTTCTCCCCCAAAAATACCTCCACCCCGCCCTATAGCTTCTGAAACATAGATATCGCCCACCTGGGTGCGCAAAACTTTTCCGCCATACTTTTGTGCTTCTCTCTCCACTGCCATAGAGGCCTCAATTGTTGTTACCACAACCGTTTCCTCTCCAAGACACCTAAGTACATATCCCCCATAGGCCGCAAGAGCCCGATCAAAATCCACAAATTCGCCCCTCTCATCAATAAAGGCCACTCGATCCCCATCGCCATCAAATCCCACTCCAATATCTGCTCCTATGGCCTCTACGGTTTTGGCTAAATCTCTTAGAGACTCAGCACTGGGTTCTGATTTGCGTGCAGGAAAATATCCATCAGGTTGACTATTTAGAGCCGTGACTCTACAACCCAGTGCTTCTAGCATCTTGGGTGCAACCTCATACGCTGCCCCACAGCCTGAGTCAACCACCACATGCCACGACTTTGTAAAATTTACTGATTTAAGCATCCCCTCAAAGTAAATGCGTGGGGCATCTATGGTGGTGACTCTACCCAGCTGGCGCCAATCCGCTAACCGATAGCGACTCTCCGATATGATTTTCTCCACCGTTGTTTGATCATGCTCGCTGAAGGCTAAACCTGATTTGAAAACCTTAATGCCATTATACTGCGCCGGATTATGCGAGGCCGTGAGCATAAACCCCACCTCTGCCTCACAAGCTCGTGTAACATAAGCCAAAACAGGTGTTGGCACAATCCCTGCTAACAAAACATTAACCCCCGCTGCGACTAAACCCGAAACCAGCGCATCCTCAAACATATCCCCCGAAACACGTGTATCACAAGCCACAACAGCAAATTTAGCCTTGGCATGTGTTGCAACCGCACAAGCCACCCTGCAAGCCAAAATCGGTGTTAACTCTATATTTGCTAAACCCCGTACCCCTGAGCTGCCAAATATTTTAGTCATCAAACCACTGTATCATTGAGTAGGGGTTTGATGTTTAAAAAATTAACGTTAACTGTGAGCACATAGAAAATCTGCCACTTGAGCTTTGGTGGGATGCATACCCTCTGCATCTGTGAGATAGCAAGCAGCCACAGTGTTTGCCAACATGAGCCTAGCTCCATCTGAGAGTCCGCCAAAATCTGCCAAGAGATTACCCGCATTCCACGCATCACCCGCTCCAGTTGCACGCAACGCCTCGATTTTAAACGTTGGAATCACCACCTCTTTAGTACCCCGCAAACTAGCTGAGAAAGCAGTGGTATGCAAATCAATTCGCGCTGAAAAGCAACGCGCTAACACACGCGCGGCCTCTAAGGCATAATCTGAGAAACAAAGCGCCCCTTGTTTACTTTTAAAATCAGCCTCAAGTATGCCCGCATAGGTTATAGCTTCATTTTCATTTAGACTCAAAACATCAATTTGACTGGTTTTTAGAACTTTCTCTATCAACTCAGAAACATTTGCACTATTAGGCGTGGGATCAGCGGGATCATAATAGGTTTTGCTTCTGCTCTGTTTTGCCCGCCCAAAAACTGTCTGCGCCAGCGTAGTGCCATGGATTTTGGTACCTGCCCAATTAAAAAGACACACCCAATCAACCGCCTCAATTAATCCATAGTCGTGCTCATCCAAAGCACCCGGACCAAAATCTGCCAAAGCACCAACATCTCTTAGCATAACATTGATTTTCTTGTTATTTTGTCCCCTAAATTCCAAAGCAGTGGTTATTGAGGCTCTGCCCAGCGCTTTAACATGTGACAAATCCATCTTGGTATCTTTGAAGTGATATTTTATCAGTTCAAATCCATATTTACTTGTACAGATAATCGGCGTAACCAACACACCCAAACTTGAAAGCGCAGACGCCACGTTTAGCGCATTACCCCCTCTTTGATCTATCTGACCAATACCATCAATACTGCCCCCTTGATGCTCTAAAACCTCCCCCAAAGAACCTAAAAATTCATCTGGCCGCCAACACAAATCCACAAGGCGATCCAAGAAAAAATCTGGCATAACCACAACCCGACAGTTCCCCTGAGTTTTTCTAAGAAAAACCTCCAGCTCACACCTATACCCATCTAAAGACATAAACCGTTCCTATAGTTAAAATCCAAAAACCTAAAATAACCTTTTGCTGAAGCACTACCCAAACAACCAACGGAGCAAAAAATTTGAAATTCAAAGCAGAAGTCACCCTACTAATTGTTGCCATAGTGCTCTTTGCACTCTCCATGTTCTGCTACTCCTACTACTACCCAAACACATCAACCGCTGATCTTAAAACCCTAAACCTCAGCTCAGACTATCCCTACAGAAGCCTAGCAGTTGTATTTGTCGGCATAGCCTCCCTGTCACTGCTCACCGCCTCAATTTCCTTCTCAAAGAAAACAAAACCCGCCTCATCTCTAAACCAAAGTAGCCGATAACCCAACTATTGTGCGTGTTAGATTTTAGTTGTGCACGCCAATCGTTGATTCATATGTTGCATAAGCCAAAGGCCCTTAACAATCAAAACCAGCTATCTGTAGCGAAACAATTTTTAAACCCCCCCATATCCACTACTATTGTAACGCTAACAAAGGAAGAAAATAGCATGAACCAAACAACAAAAATCATCAACCAAGCCAAAGAAGAAGGCCGAAAGGTGCTCCTAGAAACCGAATCAAAAACTATATGTGCTGAATATGGTGTAACCGTAAACAAATTCAGTTTAGCAACAAGTGCGAAAGAAGCTGTTGAACAGGCAGAAAAAATCGGCTACCCTATTGTGCTAAAAATAGTTTCCCCCGATATCATCCACAAATCCGATGCTGGAGGCGTTAAGATTAACCTAAAAACCGCTGCAGATGTGGAGAACGCTTACAAAACTATACTTGAAAACGCCAAAAACTATAAAGCGGATGCAAAAATCGAGGGTATAATCGTGCAAGAGATGGCCCCCCAGGGAATTGAAGTTATCGTTGGGGCAGTCAAAGACCCCCAGTTTGGCCAAACGGTTATGTTTGGTTTAGGCGGTATCTTTGTTGAGTTACTAAAAGACGTCAACTTCCGTGTTGCACCTCTTACTATGGCTGATGCAAAAGAAATGATTACTCAACTCAAGGCTTTTCCCTTACTAAACGGTTACCGCGGTGCTAAACCCGCAGATATTGAAGCACTTGCAGAAATACTCTGCAATGTCTCAAAGCTAATTCTGGATAACCCTGAGATCAAAGAACTCGATCTCAACCCAGTCATGGCTTATTCAAAAGGCGCAAAAACAGTCGACGCTAGAATTATTCTCGAATAAACCGATATTCACCCGAATATCTCTTTTTTCATACTTTTCTTTTTTAATAATATTGGTTGCAATGTGGTGATTTTGTCTTATTTGCTTTGTTTAGCAGTATGTGTTTAGGTGCTATGGGAAACGTAGATGTTCTGCAGCGATCATCGCCATATTGTCCATAAACACCAAGCAGACTAAATACATACGTTTAGCACAGGTGGCTGATTTAGTTCTAGGTGGTTGTGATTGTACTTTATGTGTATTGGCTCCTAGTTTTCTTGTGCATTTGTCTGGTGGTGGTGTGTTTGCTTGTTCTTTTTAAAGTAAACCTTAGTTACGTAAAGGTTTAATGCTTGTAGTGCTTTATCTAAACTGGATTCATATGCTGTCTCGTTCAGCTGTAGTTAAATTGAAAGTGATTCTAATAGTTGATTTAATTATTGTCGGTGCGGCTGTTGGTGCTTATTTTTATCTTCAAGACCAAGGCGTTATAACTGGAGCCGTTAAACCTGCGGCTTTTATATTTACCGATTTGGAGGTCAATCCGCTTGAGACCTATATCGGTCAGCCAATACAGGTCTTAGTGAATGTGACAAATATCGGTGATGTTGAGGGTGATACAACCGTTAATCTTGAAATCAATGGCGTTTTTAGGGAGTCTATGAATCTAACCCTTGCGGGTGTGAGGACCTCTGAGATTGTAGAGTTCACCGTCATTGAGATGTATCCTGGAACATATAATGTAACTATTGAAGAGTTGTCACAAACTTTTCGGCTAAAAGAGGCGCCTCCTGAAACAAGCAAAATCATTCTCTCCAACTTTATATCTGATCCCTATGAGGTTTGGCCTGATGAGATTGTTACGGTAAGTGCAATTGCCCAAAACCCCTCTGCAGAGACTGACAGTTTGATAATATCAGTGTATGTTGATGATAAATTAGTTGAGGTGAAACGTATTGAGTTATCTGCGGGTGAGCGTATGATGGTAGAGTTTAATGTTAGCGCCTCTGAGGAGGGCCGCCATGTCGTTAGGTTAAACTCGCTTAGCGGTTCATTTACAATTGTACCCAAAGGCTATCATACTCTAACGATTGCCCGATCAGGTAGCGGCTCTACTTCTTTGCCCTTCACACTAAATGGTCAATCCCATGGAACCCGCTACACCGCGGTTCTGCCTGAGGGCAAATATACTGTTTCAGTCCCCGATCCTTTTGATGTTGGAACCGGGGTGCTGGGATTTTCAGGTTGGAGTGATGGCACCCGGAGTCCTACACTAACCTTTACCTTAGATAAGCGAACGGTGCTGATTGCAACCTACTATTTGATCAGCGGGTATGCCTCCTGTCCTTCTCTCTACATCTGGAACGGCACCGGCTATAGCTACGTCACCGACGTATCTAACTCGGGTTGGCTGGGTTATATGAGTCACATCACCCCAAATGGCGAGATCATCTTTGGCGGTGGGAACCCATATGATTATGTCAAACTTGACAAAAACATATTAACCGCCAAAGACGGCTACTTTGATCTCACCCTCACCCAACAATGGGATGAGCTCTACTACCTCGACTCAGCAAGCATACTTGCTGTTGATCATCCCATCGGCACCGATGTCTACACCTCAATGACTAACTATCTAAACAAAGGCTCCACAGGACAAATCTACACCACCGCCATCGGTCCCCTTCGGGCTCCTCTAAGCGCCACAAACGAACAAGGCCATGATGTCTTAGAGGCTCTTCTTTGGCAAGACGGCAACTATACCCCCGGCGTTAATGGCCTTGCCAGTCCTGCTTGGAACAATATTGTCCAAAATCAATTAACCCTCAACTTGGGTGATCTCTCAGAGGAATCCCAGATAAAGCTGGTTCTAACCGGTATAGTGGATTGGGGTCCAGTTGAGACTTACTATGAGTGGATAGATAAATTCCACGAAGCCGCCGCTGCAGGGTTGATACTTGAGGATACCCCAATTATACTAGCGCCCACCATGGAGGTTTTAAACGCTAACGGCACCTGGTTAATGGTCCCCCAGGATCGCCAAATTCCCATACCAAGCGACTACAACGCCCGAACCTTTGCGGTTGATCTCACAGGTCTCTTCCCCCAAGATATCACCGAATATGTAGTGCGACTCTCCAACTTTTGGAACGTAACCTATGACTACATAGGCATCGATACAACTCCTCAACAAGATATAAGTCTAATCTCTATAAAACCCACCACCGCAACACTTAGCCAACTCTGGGAAACCCTCTCCAAAGCAAGCGGCGCTTTCACCCGATATGGTGATGTAACCGAACTGGTGCAAGATACTGATGATATGTTTGTCATTGGACGCCAAGGAGACCAAGTTAACCTCCAATTCTACATCGAAGACCTTCCCGAACCCGCCGAGGGCATGGAGCGTGATTACTTTTTTGTGGTGGCTTGCTGGTTTAAAGACCCTCCAGGCGCTTGGGGCTATGGCTTTACCTTCACCGTTGATCCCCTGCCGTTTCTCAACATGACCGGCTTTCCCTACACCAATGCTGAACGCTACCCCTACGACGCACCCCACATAACCTATCTAGACAAATACAACACACGCATCATTCTCCCCTAACCACCAAAAAACAACCCCAACCCCCTTCCAACCCCTCCCAACTAATAAAAGCCTCAAAACAATCAACCAAAACGCCAATATGCCAACCCACCCATAATATCAGCGCAACATTCACACAAAACTTATAACATCACATCCCTTCCTCTGCATAGGCAATTACCATGAAGTTTGGCTCATTAACCTTCCAACCCCAAAAACCCTCCGGCTTTGACTTCCATGTTTTTCGCGTCAAACCCGAAACTGGACTACGTCTCCAACCCCAACAAGATATGCACAGCAACATCGCCGTTTTTGCCGACACCCAAACCGCAAAAGACCACCCCGACTGGATCTCCCAATCACCCCTGGGACCCGCAAAATTTGGCAACAACAACTATAACCTCTACTGGAGCGTTTTATGCCCCACTCAACCCGACTACCGCGAAGAACAACTCAAATACATCGCCGAAGTTGACCGACAATCCCAAGGCATCTGGCTAAACAGCCAATACTTCGCCGATCACAGCCACTGTACCTGCCCAAGATGCCAAACCCTCCACCAAAAAAGCGGCCTAAGCTGGATCGAGTGGCGCCGCAAAACAGTCACCGACTATATCGCAGAAATCCGCGAAATCGTCAAAAAAGACTTAGTGCTAAGCATCCAACCCGACCCCGTCAGCTCCCTGGAGCGCTACGGCGTAGACTTTGATGACTTCGCCAAATATACCGACCAATTCAACGTAGTCATGTTTAGCAAAAACTATGCCACCCCCTGGTACTGGGAAATGCTCACCCGAGCATTCAAAAAACTCCTAAAACAGCCCTTCTACATAAGTCTCTACGTATACGGCCCCGGAGACGCCCCCCAAGACGTACCCACAACCCAAGAACTATTAACCGTCACAACCCGATGTGCACGAGCAGGTGCTGACAGCGGTTTTCTCTACCTAACCGATGGCGAAAAAGAAATGACCACCTTCCAAAGATCTGCCCAAGAAAAAACCGAACTCTGCGAAAAACTTCGAACCTACGGCGGAAAACCTGTCAGCGAGTTTCTTGACTGGGTCACAAACTGGCGTCAAACAACCCCCTAATTTCTCTCACCGCTATGTTTTTATCTTAACTCCGGCTAACTAGAGGTGAAAGCCGGGAATTCATACGGTTGATTTTATAGCAGATTTAGCTAAAGCCATCATAGCGTTGTTCATAATCGTTGACCCATTTGGCAACATACCTATCTTTGTTGGGTTAACCGAAAAAATTCCCCTCACCTACCGCCGTAAAGTCTACAATGTAGCAATCTTGGTGGGTGTTATTCTGCTTTTGATTTTTGCATTTTTAGGACAAGAAATCCTGCTCATTTTTGGTTTGTCGATTTTTAGTTTTGAAATTGCAGGTGGCATATTGCTGCTTATTGTATCTGTGAAAATTCTTAGTTCATCAAAAAACAGCTATGATGAAGATATTGAATCCCCTGAGAGTCTTGGTGCTGTACCCATCGCTATACCTCTACTAGTCGGCCCTGGCGCCATAACGACCACTATTTTTAATCTTCAATCCTACGGAAGTGCCGTGGCAATTATAGCCGTAATAGTGGTGCTTACCATAACCTGGCTAATTTTGCGCTATATCAACGCAATCTATCGGGTCATAGGTAAAACCGGCGCCTTAGTTATAGCCCGCGCTATGGCTCTTCTAATTGCCGCCATAGCAGTGCAATACATCCTAAACGGCATAACACACTACATAACCACAAGCATCTAAACACAAACACAAGCAAGTTAGATAGTTACGGAGCTATAGTTCTATGATTTTTGCTTCTCTTTGTATTGTATCTAGAAGTGCTATTGTGGGTTTTTCTGTTAGGTATCCACAAAGCTCGCCAGGATTAATAACCAGGGTTTTATTTCTACGCATAATGTTTTGTAAATGGTTATGACCATGAACTATAAAATCAAAATAACCGCTCTCAATTAGAGTGGTTAGTAGTTCGGTTTCATCGCCATGTAACAAGCCGATTCGAACGTTTTCCCTTGTTATCTGGGTGAAGCGGCCCGGTATGGTGCAGTTTGGGGTTTCGCTAAAGCGCCTTTTGAGCAGTTCATGGTCACCATCGTTGTTACCCAATACACCGATAAGTGGACAGTTAAGCAATTTGAATTTAGCGATGGTGAAGGGTGATACATAGTCACCTGCATGCAATACCAACGCTACTTTTTGACTATTTAGCGTCTGCACTGCTTTGTCAATAAGCGGCAAATTATCATGGGAATCTGAAACTATACCAATTAACATCTTCTTCCTATTCTATTACTCAGGATTCAAAAAAAGTTTTCTAAAAAAGGAGCTGGTTACAGATTGTAATTGGCTGAAATATTTTCTCGATGGCAAATCTGCTTTGTTGATGTTGTGATACAATCATCTGATATATTGGGGTCGAGAGCTCGTAGACTTTTAAGTGCTCTTTTTGCATCCAGATATAACTTAAGGGCACAAATTAAGCCTGGAATTACAGGTACAATGGCCAATGCCCCCGTCATACCTATATACCCTGGGTCGTTTACCAAAATAAGTCTCAGACTGCGTAAAAACAAGCACTGCACACAGCATATATGCAATTTTTTCTTAACATAATCTCTGTTGATAAAAATATTGGTATGTGTTTAGGTGCGCCCAGATAGGGTCTGATATGATGTAGGGTAGGTTCTACCGCGCAAGATAACGCGTGAAACAATCGGTCTAACCGAAGCGGGGAAACCCAAACGGGAAAACAG
>Ga0123356_10007894_pt1 | contig 10594 bp, 13 predicted proteins | sample TergutEmb28metaG_2_FD_92546 | JGI IMG/M metagenome (GOLD analysis project Ga0123356, IMG submission 92546) | Embiratermes neotenicus P3 segment gut microbial communities from Petit-Saut dam, French Guiana - Emb289 P3 | ecosystem: Host-associated > Arthropoda: Insects > Digestive system > Gut ... | reverse complement strand
GTTTTCCAGCCCCCTCAGCCTGCAGGCGCTCGATAATGTCGGCCAACAATTGCGTGAAGTCATCAACAAGCAAAGTTGCCTCAAACGCGAACTCGTCGAAACCCGGAACATCAACCAGGAAATCGTGCGCCTGCAACGCGAACTGGATGCGGCCAGTAAACTCATGCGCCATGATCCGATGACTGGCGTACTTAACCGAAAGGGACTTACCGAAGCGATTACGCGGGAAGTTTCCCGTGCGCGCCGTAAGAATTCACCCCTGTGCATCGCATTGATCGATGTCGACAATTTCAAGAATATCAATGATGTATATGGGCACGGAATCGGCGATGAAGCTTTATGCCACCTCACCCGTACCGTGACCGAAGCCCTGCGCCCGCAGGACGTCGTTGCACGTTATGGGGGCGAGGAGTTCATCATCCTGCTGCCAGATACCCCCCTTGAGGCCGCCAACGCCATCCTCGTGCGCTTGCAACGCGAACTGACCCAACGGATTTTTTGCGCTCCCGACAGCAATCCCCTGCTCATTACCTTCAGCGCCGGTGTCGCCCTGCTCTGCCTTGATGAAGCCCCCGAAACGGCCATCTCCCGGGCGGATGAAGCCATGTACGCCGCCAAGCGTGCAGGCAAGAATCGCGTTCTGAGCCATTCCAATCTTCCTGGAGATTCCCCGATACGGTCTTATGGAGCCCTCGGTTCCTCCATTTGATTGGCTGAAACGTGAAATCGGGATGGGGTGACATCGCCCGGTATTCATTACAATGGACGCGGTTTCCAATCCGTGTGGTTCCCGATGTCCGAAAAGTTTCCTCTTCAACCCCTGCTTGATCTTGCCAACATCCGCATGGATGAAGTTACCCGAGAACTCGGGGAACTGATTGCCTCCGAACGCAGTAGCCAGCAAAAACTGGAACTGCTTCAGGGTTACCGTAACGAATACAGCGAGCGTTTCATCGAAGCGGCCCGTAGCGGCATCGGTCCCGAGGCGATGCGCAATTTCACCAGCTTTCTCAGCCGCATCGACGATGCCATCGATGTTCAACGGCAGATCGTGGAGCAGTCACGCCTGGACACCTCGCAGGGTCAGCAGCAATGGGTGGAGCAACACACCAAGGTACGCGCCTTTGATACCCTCTCGCAGCGTTTTCAGGACGAACTCGCCCGCAAGACATCACGCCAGGAACAGCGTGCCAGCGATGAACACGCCAGCCGCAAATTCCGCGAACACCACAACGACCCTTCCTGATCTGCTCCAGAAAAAGCCGGAATGACCCAAGGTGCCTTTCCTTGGCACGTGCCTTGCTTTAATAGCATGGAACACATGCAAACGAGGACAAAATCATGGGCACTGCGGTTTCTGGCAGCACGCTGAATCCTTCCACTTCCAACGCGGCGGCAAACCCCGATACCAGCCGCAACGCCGCCAGTGGTGCGCTCGGGCTCAGTTTTTCCGAGCTTTTGCGCGGACAGATACAAAGCGGTGCCGATACCCGCACCCCAGAACCCATCCAACAGGCAGATACCCGTCCCGCGCCTGCGCCCACGCGCACGCCTCCCCCTTCCTCTCCAGAAACCTCACGTCCGTCACAACCCACACGGGAATCCGGGCGCACAAACGGCCAGAACACCGAGACGGGACAATCCGTTAAGCAGCAAACTGAAACGCAGGATGCCCCCCTCCTCAACAGGCAAGCACGGAAACCGGTAAAACCACGGGAACCGGTAAAACCACGGAAGGCAGCGAAGAAGAAACAACTTCCGGAAACGTCACACCAAACGAACGCCCTATCCAACCCCAACTCGCGGATGCCGCGATTTCGCCGGAGTTACCGGCAACGATTGCCGCTCTGCTGAACGGAATTGCCGGAGAAATCGCGGAGAACGATACTGATCCTGATCCGGAAACATTTGAACAGGACATGCCTGCTCGCACGGATCAATTCCGGCAACCGGACACTTCCGGCAACCTCCCTGCGCGAACCGCAGCCCTCATGGATAACGCCACGCAAGCGGGCGTGGTCATGGAAAACGATACCGATGACGACGGCAAAAACGAAACGAACCCGAACACATCGGCCCTGCTCACGGGACGCACTTCCAGGGAAAGCATCGCGTTTACAGGCCAGAGCGTTGCATCATCCGGTACAGTCAATGAACCAGCAGCACGGATCAATGCCGCCGCACCAGACGTAGCCGTCAACACTGCCAATGCCACTTTGGTGGCTTCGCATGAAGACAGCGACGCACGAACCGTTCCGACCGGGAACACGGCAAATGCCGGAGATATTTCCATGCTGAACCCGCCACGGTTGCCGACGCAGGCGGGTATGGCCCTGTCTCAATTCACCATTCCGTCGGGCGCAGGTCAAAGAGCCTGGGCCGAGGAAGTCGGCAACCGTGTCATGTGGATGCTGGGCCGTGCCCAAAGCCGTGCCGAACTCATCCTTACTCCCCCCCTCCTCGGTAAGGTTGAAGTTTCGATCCATCTCAATGGTGACCAGGGTACGGCCCAGTTTTTAGCCTCCTCCCAATCCGCGCGCGAGGCGCTGGAGCAGGCCATGCCCCGCCTGCGCGAACTGCTCGCCCAGGCGGGAATCAGCCTCGGGGAAGCCAGTGTGGACACTTCCGCCGAAGAGCGGACACGCGAAAACGCCCAGCGCACGGGAGCGCGCGCACCCGATATCCATGACGATATCGACGAAGGAGATGCCACGGTTATCACGGCCCCAAGCTGGTCGAGACTGGATAGCGGAATAATCAACACTTTCGCCTGAAGTGGGTGAATAAGGGGAGGTAGGTCCCACTTTTCCACGCTTGGCGAAAGGAGCGAGCCAACGATAATCGAGCGTAGAAAAGGAGAGTCCGACAATGGCGTCAGTAACCAAGCCCGAAACAGCAGAAGCCCCCGTTTCTGCGCCCGTACCTGCCAAACGAAAAGGCAAGGTGCTACTCATCGTCCTCGTGGCTGCGGTGTTCATCCTCATCATCGTCTTACTGGGGTTCATTTTTTTGGTGGCAATGAGTAAAAAAGGCACTGGCGGAAATACTGCTGGCGACCCTGCTCCACCGCCGCCGCCTCCTGCAGTATCCGCACCAGCAGTGCCGCATCCTTCTGCCATTGACCTCAACAGGCCGCCGGTGTTCGTCCAGTTGGAACCCTTCACCGTCAACCTGCGCGCCGAAGAAGGTGGGGACAGCCACTATTTGCAGACGGACATCAGCCTGAGAGTCCATGACCAGAAAACCGCCGACGCGCTCAAGGGCTGGATGCCCGAAATACGTAACCGCGTCAATCTGATATTGGGCTCGAAATCTTTCCGCGACGTTCAGGATGATTTTGGCCATGAAAAGATTCAAAGCGAAATCCTGAGAGGGCTCAACACCATGTTCGGCGTTCCGCCTCCTCCCATCGAAGCCCCGCAGGCCCAGGCTCCGCTTGGACCTGTTCAGGGGGTGTTATTCAGTTCCTTCATCATTCAATGACAAACCATGTCCTCGGATTTTCTCTCTCAAGAAGAAGTTGATGCGCTGCTACGCGGCGTCAATGGAGAATCTGACGAACCCTCCATCGAGGAAGCGGAACAGGGAGGCGTGCGCGCCTACAACATGGCGACCCAGGAGCGCATCGTGCGCGGGCGAATGCCCACGATGGAGCTTATCAACGAGCGTTTCGCGCGTTATCTGAGGGTCGGCCTCTTCAACTACATGCACCGCAACGTCGAGGTTTCGGTCGAACCAATCAAGGTACAAAAATACGCCGAATTCGTGCGTAACCTGGTCGTGCCCACCAATCTCAACCTCGTCCTGGCCAAGCCATTGCGCGGAACCGGGCTGGTCGTATTCAACCCCAAGCTCGTTTTCACCGTCATCGACAACATGTTCGGCGGCAGCGGCCGGTTCCAAACACGGGTGGAAGGCCGGGATTTCACCCCCACCGAACAGCGCATCATTCAGGGCCTGCTCAACGTGGTGTTTACCGAGTACGCGAAATCATGGGCTCCCGTCTTCCATATCGAGCTCGAATACGTGCGCTCGGAAATGAACTCCCAGTTCGCCAACATCGCCACGCCTTCCGAGATCGTCGTCGCTGCCGGTTTCACGCTGGAGATGGGCGATGTCCAGTCCGACATGCACATCTGTTTCCCCTACTCGATGCTGGAACCGATCCGTGACCTGCTCTATTCAACGATGCAAAGCGACCATCTCACCCAGGACAAACGTTGGGTCACGATGCTGTCGCAGGAATTGCAGGGCGCGGAAGTCGAACTCACCTGCAATCTCGGCATGGCAAAGGCCACCCTGCGCGATGTCGTCAACATGCGCGTGGGTGACGTGATACCGCTCAACGTCCCCGAATTTCTGGAAGCGGCAATCGACGGCGTGCCCGTCCTCGAATGCCATTCCGGAACCCGTAACCGTCAATATGCCGTCAAAGTAGAAAAAATGATTGGAAGCAGCGAACCCCTCAACATGCTGGCAGGAGGCCAACAACATGGCTGACGACGACAACAGCACCGAAAACCCGGAATTTGCCGAAGAAGGTGCTTCGGATATTGCCGAAGCCGAAATCCCGGTTGGCGAGGACGATTGGGCCGCGGCCATGCAGGAGCAGGAGCAGGCCGTAGAAGGTGGTGATGACAATATCAGCGAGGACGACTGGGCCGCAGCCATGCAGGAACAGGCTGTCGCCGAGGGCGACACCCTCGACTATGAAGCCGAAAAGGTTGCCGCCGACCTTGCCGCCGCCGCCAATTCGCCCTACCAGGCAAAACCCGCGAGCCAGCTCTTTGAAGACCTCGGTGATGGGAGCAAGCCCCGCTCGCTCAACGACTACGACATGATCCTGGACATCCCCGTCCAGATTACCGTCGAACTCGGGCGCACCAAGATCACGATCCGCAACCTGTTGCAACTGGCGCACGGTTCCGTCGTGGAACTCGACGGACTGGCCGGGGAACCGATGGATGTACTGGTCAACGGAACCCTGATCGCACAGGGCGAGGTTGTCGTCGTCAACGACAGATTCGGGATACGGCTCACCGACATCATCACTCCCGCCGAACGTATGCGGAAACTCCGTCACTGAACCGGGCTTCCAGGTGAGACCACGATGAAGTTGCAGCCCGTTTCTTTCCTGCCGCCCGTCGCATTCACCTTCTTTCCCTGCTTCTGTCAGGCTGCCACGGAAACGACCGGTACCGGCATCCCGGACCCGCTTACCGGGCTTGGGCAAATGCTTTTCGGGCTCATCCTCGTATTCGGCATCCTCGCCGTCTGCGTCTGGCTGCTGAAACGTTTTTCTTCTCCCGTCCGTGCCAACGGACTCCTGCGCGTCCTCGGCATCACGGCGGTCGGGCCGCGTGAAAAAGTGGTGTTGCTCGAAGTCGGCGAAAAAATCCTCATGCTTGGCGTCACCCCGAACAACGTGCGAACGCTCCATGTGTTCGCGCGCGAAGAACTACCACTCGAATCCGCGTCCGCCACGTCTCCCGCCGGCCCTGCCGCCGCTTTTGCCACTTCCTTTGCCAGTCGGCTGGCTCAAGCGTTGAAAGGCCGCCGCAATGCAGACTAGAGCATTCCTTTCCGCCGCTGCTGCCTGCCTGCTCGCCATGTTTCCCCTGGCCGTCGGCGCACAGGAAATCGACCTCAGCCTTCCGGGGCTGCCCGCGTTGATCGCCACCCCCGCACCCGGTGGTGGCACGACCTACAGCCTGCCCGTGCAAACCCTGTTGCTGCTGACGCTGATGAGCTTCATCCCTGCAACGGTGCTGATGACGACGAGTTTCGTCCGCATCATCATCGTCTTTGCCCTCATGCGTCAGGCAATGGGTACACAGACCTCGCCACCCAACCAGGTATTGCTCGGACTGACCCTCTTCCTCACCTTCTTCATCATGTCGCCGGTGTTGCAGCAAATCTATACCGATGCCTACAAACCCATGTCGGAAGGCAGCATCAGCATCGATCAGGCACTGGAGCGTGCTGCCGTCCCCATGCGCGCCTTCATGCTCCATCAGGTGCGCGCATCCGACCTCTCCCTCTTCACCGAGATGGCGAAAATCGAACGCGTAGAGAAACCCGAAGACCTGCCGATGCACGTCATCATTCCCGCCTACGTCACCTCCGAGATCAAAACCGCCTTTCAGATCGGTTTCATCGTCTTTATCCCTTTCATCATGATCGACATGGTCGTTGCCTCCGTCCTCATGTCGATGGGCATGATGATGATGTCGCCCGTCATCGTCTCGCTGCCTTTCAAACTCATGCTTTTCGTACTCGTCGATGGATGGGGACTCGTCATCGGTTCGCTGGTACGCAGCTTCAGCATCAACTAGCGGGTTGAAAGAACGCCGCCACCGCTTTCAGGAGAAAAATGAAATGACCCCCGCAGCCGTCATCGATCTGGGCCGTCAGGCCGTTGAAGTCACCCTCATGGTTTCCGCACCGCTCTTTCTCGCCGCGCTCGTGACGGGGCTTTGCGTCAGCATCTTCCAGGCCGCCACCCAGATCAACGAAATGACCCTCACCTTCGTGCCCAAGGTCGTATCGATCTTCCTCACCCTCGTGCTTGCCGGGCCGTGGATGATTACGACCATCACCGACTTCATGCGACGGTTGTTCAGTTCCATCCCGTCGATGATTAGCTAGGGAAAGGAAAATACACAGAAGGAGCGGGAGATGAGGAAATGTAACCCTCTCCCCCTGCCCCTCTCCCGCGAGCGGGCGAGGGGAGTCTCTGTCCCTCTCCCACTTGTGGGAGAGGGTGGCGCATAGCGCCGGGAGAGGGAATTCATGTTTTTCAGCGTCACATCGGCCCAACTCGACGCCTGGCTTGCTGCCTTCATGTATCCGCTTGCGCGGCTGCTTGGGATGATGATGTCCGCCCCCATCTTCTCCAACCGCGGCATGTCCGTGCGGCTTCGTCTGGCCGCCGGACTGGGCATTGCGATTGCCGTTCTGCCCGCTGCGCCCCCCATGCCCGAGATTGCACCCGGCTCCGGCATCGGCCTGATGATCCTCGGCCAGCAGGTTTTCATCGGGGCGGCCATCGGCTTCACCATCCGGCTCGTCTTTGCCGCGATCGACGTTGCCGGTTCCTTCATCGGCATGCAGATGGGGCTATCCTTCGCCCTGTTTTTCGACCCCAACTCCGGTGGGCAAAGTGCCGTGCTTGCCGACTTCATGAGCATGGTTGCCGCCCTGTTCTTCCTTTCCCTGGATGGTCACCTGATCCTGATCGAACTCGTGGTGCGCAGTTTTGAATGGCTGCCGGTTGGCGCAGGGCTTGAGGGGCATGGCTGGAGTTTCATTCCCCGCGCCGGGGCCGCCATTTTCTCCACCGGCTTCCTGCTCTCGCTTCCCATGCTCGCGGTACTCATCGTCACCAATACCGCGATGGGCGTCCTCACCAGGGCCTCGCCTCAACTCAACCTCTTCGCCGTCGGCTTTCCCGTCACGATGATGACGGGCTTCTTCGCTCTCACCCTGCTGATGGGCAACATCGGCCCCGTGTTCCACAACCTGTTCGAACGCAGCTTCGATGCCGTTCCGGCACTATTGGAAGCGCTCACGCCCGCTCCCATCCCTACAGCTACCAGCCCTTAAGGGCCGCTTTTCTCTCCCATAAAAAAACACGGGCCAACCCGCGTAGCCTGGATAAGCGAAGCGCAATCCGGGGATCGTTCTATACGACGATGCGAAGCATCGCTAATGTTTGGTTAGAGTGACGCTTCGCGTCAGGGGTTAGGATCGCCGGACTTCGTCCGGCCTACAGTCCGGGTTGCTCTGGGCTACGCATGCTTGCTTCTCTTGGGAGACACATTTCCCGGAGTCGATCAACTGGCAGTCTCGATGAATGCGGGGGTGGATGTTCCGTATGTGCTTAGTGGCATTCGCAGTGAGAAGATAGCCATCACGCCAACAGAGCTTGATTACCTACGTAACTGCCGCACATTCCCCACAGCAGAATCGAGGCAGGCATGTCTCGACATGATCGTTTCGTTTCTCAAGGCTTCTGGCGTGAAGTTGCCCGCCACTGAAACTACTACAGGAACCAACCATGACAGAAACACCGCAGCCCGTTGCCGAGACCTACACAATCAAACAGCGCATCGTTGGTATCATTATTTCCTTGGCCGTGTTCTTTTCAATTACGTATGGCTTCAACTATTTTAAAAATAAGATGAAGGACAGCCCGGAAGCTACGAGCCAGCCTGTCCAAGTAATACAGATGTCGTTCCGCGAACGTTACAATGCCTTGGCAGAAAAGATGGCTCCTGACATGGCAACGCGCGAATGCACCCAAACGAACAGCTTTGGCAAAAACCGCGATACGCTCTTCGAGTGCCCTCTGGTATCTCCAGGTGCTCAACTGAACGTCAGCGGGTTGAACAACCGTTTTACTGCGGCGCTCCTAGAACTTGATGTTAAACAACTCAGCAATCCAGGTGGCCTCGCGAAGGCGGGAAGAATCCTGCTGCGCTTGGCGCGTGATAAGGACAATGAAGACGAAGACCCCGTCGAAATGACGTGGTTAGTCATAGAGGCACAGGAAAACCTTGGATTGCCAGCCTGTGTGGATACACCTGAGCAACACACGCGATTTTGTGTTGTGACGGCAGATAAAAGAAACTACAGCCTCGCAATTATTAACCCTGAAATGTGGAAGTAGTCATTACCCGGACTCAGCCCTTCCTTTTCCTGCGTCGCCGTCGAAGCGACAGTTTCAGCCGCCGGTCTTCAGCCCGCCCAAGCCCCTGAGAACCGGTTTTTACCCTCAAAAAGCACAAGGGCCAGTTCAATGAACTGGCCCTTGTGCTTGATTCTATTGGTCGGGGCGGCGGGATTCGAACTCGCGACCCCTTGCACCCCATGCAAGTGCGCTACCAGGCTGCGCTACGCCCCGACTTGAGAAAGGCGCGATTGTACAAAAAGCGCCAGAAACTTTCCAGAAGAATCTTGGAGCAGGCCGTTTCGGCCCGTTTTTCAGCCCTGCAACACGCCCAGCGTGGCTTCGATCTCGGCACGGAGTTCGATGAGCAGGGTGCGGGCCTGTTCGGCGGCCATGGCGTTTTCCTGATCCTGGATCGCAGCTTCGCCAAGGCGGTTGCGTGCGCCCGAGATCGTAAAGCCTTCCTCGTAGAGCAGATGGCGGATTTTGCGCACCAGAAGCACTTCGTGGTGCTGATAGTAGCGCCGGTTGCCGCTGCGCTTGACGGGTTTGAGTTGGGAGAACTCCTGCTCCCAGTAGCGCAATACGTGCGCCTTGACCCCGCACAGATCGCTGACCTCGCCGATGCTGAAATAACGCTTGGCAGGAATTGGCGGCAGGGCAACGGCAGCAGGAACGGACTCAGACGTTTCTGTTGCCGTCATTGCCAGGTTCCTCCACGATGGCCTTGAGTTTCTGGCTGGGATGGAAAGTCACCACGCGCCGGGCGGAAATCGGGATTTCTTCGCCGGTCTTGGGATTGCGCCCCGGACGCTGCGGTTTGTCGCGCAACTGGAAATTGCCGAAGCCGGAGAGTTTGACAGTCTCCCCTTTTTCCAGGGTCATGCGGATTTCCTCGAAAAAACCCTCCACCATGTCCTTGGCTTCGCGTTTATTCAGTCCAACTTGTTCAAAAAGCAGATCTGCAAGCTCGGCCTTTGTCAGGGTCATGGAATCTCTCTCCTTCAAACGCGCAACCGTCCACCTACGGTGCGCTCAACATGGTGAAGCAACCCGGAGACTGCCTCATCCACTTCAGCGTCTTCGAGAGTACGTTGAGTATCTTGCATGGAAATCCTGAATGCAAGGCTCTTGCAGCCGGATTCTATGCCCTTCCCTTGATAGACATCAAAAAGGACGATTTCTTGCACGATGGCAGGCGCAACTTCGCGCAATGCGTCCAATACCTGCCCTGCGGAAACGCCTGCAGGAACCACGAGTGCGAGGTCGCGCAGTACGGTCGGCAGGCGTGAGATTTCGCCACTCTCCGGGCACAGGGCGGAAAGTGTTGCGTCGAGGTCGACTTCAAACACGACCGGAGCCGTGCCCAACTCGAAGCGTTGCACCCAGACCGGGTGAATTTCACCGATCACGCCGATGTTCCGGCCATCCAGGAACACCGAGGCTGCGCGCCCAGGATGCAGGGCCGGGATTGAGACCGGCGCGAACGTCAGTGCGCGCGGCGCGAACAGGGCTTCGAGGTCGCCCTTGAGATCGAAGAAATCGACCGCACGCGCCGGTTCTCCCCACTGTTCGGGAAGGGCCGTGCCAGCCGCCAGTGCCGCCAACCGACGAGGCTGATGGAAACCGGGCACTTCCTCCCCTGCCCCACCTGCGGTACGTTGCGTAAAGCAACGGCCCAATTCAAAGACCCGGACACGGTTCTGCTGGCGTTTACGGTTTGTCGCTAGGTTGGATACCAGGCTTGGGATCAGGCTGGAACGCATCACGTCCATCTGGCTGGCAATCGGGTTGGCCAGGCGGATTGGCGTGCTGTTGGCGCAAAAATCCCGCTCCCAGGCGGAATCGACGAAAGCGTAATTCACGACTTCCTGAAAACCCCGGCCAGCCAGGAAGTGACGCACGTCCCATTCCGTGCGCGCC
>Ga0123356_10007893_pt1 | contig 10595 bp, 5 predicted proteins | sample TergutEmb28metaG_2_FD_92546 | JGI IMG/M metagenome (GOLD analysis project Ga0123356, IMG submission 92546) | Embiratermes neotenicus P3 segment gut microbial communities from Petit-Saut dam, French Guiana - Emb289 P3 | ecosystem: Host-associated > Arthropoda: Insects > Digestive system > Gut ... | reverse complement strand
TACCGTCGCGCAAAAATGATTCAATTAAAAGAGGGTTAATAGTTGACATATCAATATCTATCCTTTGCACCTGCCGCACGGAGGCGGCGGCGGGAAATATAGTCGAGTAACAGGGAGGCTAATTTATCAAGCAATATTTTTTCATCGATCGGCTTGACGATAAAACCGCTAGCTCCGATCGTTGTTGCAACGGAAACATTATCGATAGTACCTTCGGATGTCAAAAATACTATCGGAGTATCTTCATGCTCGGGATGGCTTCTGATAAGCGGTACAAGTTCAAACCCGTGAACAACGGGCATGTGGCAGTCCAAAATGAATAAATCGGGTACAACTCTGCCCAAAACGTCCTTTATCGCTTGCGGCTGCGGCAGTGTATAAACTTTATAAAGATCACTGAGTAATAGATTAAGTGTTTGCAATATTGCCGGATTGTCATCAACCGCAAGAATGATCGCTTTATTCGCATTACGCAGATTATCGTCAAGGTGTGATTCTATACATTCGATCAACTTTTCATTGGTGATAGGTTTTGTTATGAAATCAACGGCACCAAGACTCATTCCTTTATATACACTTTTCCTGTCCGTTTTGTTACCGGATAAAAATATTACCGGAATATCTTTATAACGGCGGTCGGCTTTTAATTGTTCAATAATATCAAATCCGCTGTTATCCGGCATTTGGATGTCCAATATAATAACTTCCGGAAAGACTTTTTCCAGGAGTTCAAATAGAATTTCCGCAGTTTGAGCGGGATAGACTTCGTAATTATTTTTAAGTCTTTCTTTAATGGTTGTAAGGACATAATTGACATCGTCAACAATAATGATTTTTCTTCTCGGTGTTATCATTGTTAATCCCTCTTCTTCATTTATTGATCGTTTTCCGAAAGTATTTTGATGATTTTTGGAAATTGCATCAGGTCAACGCATCTTCGTAAATTGGCAATAAGATCACCGTCTGATTCATATTGATATTTTTCAAGTTCGGACATAATCGCATCAACATCATCCATGCTGTAGTTTTCGCAAGCCACTATTAATTTAGTCAATAATACATTATCGGGTTTATCTTTACTTTCTTTCGGGTTTTCGGCATCAATGGCGGCAATTAAATCGCATATTTCACCGACAAACTTATACGCATAATCAAGAAACCCGGGATTATTTTCAAAAATGAATTCTAAATCGCCATTGTCTGCGGCGTTTTCAAGTACTTCCGCTTTTTTTCCGAGTTGCAAGGCATTCATATCATAACTGGCACCTTTTATACCGTGGACTCTTATTTTATAATCGGTCATTGTACTTTCATCAACTTCATGTAATTCGTCCAGTGTTGATAATGTGCTCGCCGAATATGAACGCATAGCTCTGAGATAAATCTCTTCATCTCCTTTGTAACGTGACAACCCCTTGCGAATATCCAACCCCTCGATCACCCTCTCGGCAAGCGGTATGGTGGGACAGGGGGACGGTTCCTCTGTCCTGTCCTCTGTCCTGTCGGCATGCAGGACAGAGGAACCGTCCCCTTGTCCCAACTTATCCAAATATTCCGCGGCGGCTTCGCCGGCTTCGTCGAAGTCACTGTGCTGGACAAATTCCTTGATTTTATCCAGGACAGCGCTTGTTGCCGCCGAACAACCGCCAATACCGGCAATTATGTCCAGAACTCCTTTTCTGTCATAATCTTCACAAAATTCCGTGATAGTAAAAAATGCTTCTTTTAATTTATCGATATCATCGTCGGAACCACCGGATTTATTTTCTGTTTCATCTTCGAGTCCTTGTAAAACATCGCGAAGTGCTATGATAAATCCGGGGGTATCATTTTTTATGAGATTCGTGTCACGTTCGCGCCCGCCAACTTCAAGTGACAAGGCTATATCGGACAGCTTTTGTTCACCAAAACAGGCAAGTATACTTTTAACACCGTGGACAGCAGTGATATACCGTTGCATATGACTTTCATCATCCGTCCACCCGGTCTTTTCCAATATTTCATCCAGTATTCCCAACGCTCTGCGGACATCCTGTTTAAATGAATTTATCAGTTCCGGATCGTCTCTGAGTTGTATATCAAATTCGACGGCATTGTTACCTTCCTTATTCATTTGCTGCAGAGCGTTTTCTCTGACCTCCGGCGGTTGTTTATCTCTGATGAGTTTATTTAGCATGGCATCCAGTTGGCGGATATCTATCGGTTTGGATATAAATTCGTCAAACCCGTTTTCCAAAAATATTTCGGCCTGACCGGTCAGTGCATTTGCCGTACAAGCAACTATCGGGCGGGTATATCCGAATTCACGCAGACGTTTGGTTGCTTCCATTCCGTCCATTACCGGCATCATATGATCCATAAATATGACATCGTATTCGTGCCCGCTTTCAATTCTCTGGACTGCTTCAAGCCCGTTTACGACCGTATCGATAGTAAGTTTATACGGTTCCATAAACCTTACGGCAACAAACAGGTTTGTATCCGTATCATCAACGACCAATACACGTCCGTACGGCATCGGTTCGCGTACAAGCTCGCCGCTTTCCCTTTGATTTTTACTGATATGACGGAATTGCCGCAATTCTTCTGCTGCCTCTTCGCCCAGCACATTGGCATCCACCCTGCCTTGCGGCATTCTAATGGTTACGGTTGTACCTTTTCCCGGTTCACTTTCAACAGTAACATCACCATCCATAAGCTGCACCAAACGCCGCATGATCGGAAATCCCAATCCGGTGCCTTCAATAGACCGGTTTGCTGTTTCATCGAAACGGGTGTATTCGTCAAACAACTGATCCAGCTGCTCTTTCGACATTCCGTACCCCGTGTCCTGTACACTGAGAATCAATGTGATGCTTTCTTTATCCGGTTCGGCTTCATATGATGCAGTCATTGTTACGGTTCCGGTATCGGTATATTTATATGCATTGGAGAGCAGATTATTGAGGATCTGTTTAATACGAAGTTCATCACCGATAAGTTTTGCCGGAGTGTCATTGGAAATATCCAGATTAAATTTGATTGCTTTTTCTTCAAACCGGCTCAGATAAAGTTGTATGGAATCGTTGATCAAATTGGCGACTTTGTATATAGAAGGTAAAATATCCAGTTTTCCCGCTTCGATTTTTGAAAAATCCAAAATATCATTTATTAAGTTAAGCAGCATTTCGCTCGCCGAATTTATTTTACTAAGACCCATAACGATCTCATCGGATAACTTTTTGTCATTTTGCAAAAGAACATCGGTGATACCAATGATAGCATTCATTGGAGTGCGTATTTCGTGACTCATATTGGCTAAAAACATGGACTTTGATTCATTGGCCGCTTTGGCGATATTTGCGGCACTTTCCAATTCACGCTGCAGGTTTATTATATGGATTTGAAGACGCACTCTATGTTTGACAACCATTGCATCAAAAGGTTTTCTTATATAGTCGACCGCGCCGATCGATAAACCTTCGCTTTCGCTTTCACTGTCATTTACTCCGGAAATAAACATAACGGGGATGTCTTTGGTCTTTCTCGAACTCTTAAGCTCGGCAAGGACATCAAACCCGTTCATACCCGGCATAATAACATCAAGCAATATAAGGTCGGGCATTGCTTCATGTGCTTTTTCGATAGCCGGCCTGCCGTCTTTAACAGCATAAATAGTGTACTCCGGCTTTAAAATATTAGCGAGCTCCATAAGACTCGACGCATCATCATCAACGATCAACAAACTGTTTTTCTTTACCATTTAATTATTTCCCCCGTCTTTTACAACCACAGCATGTTTCGGTCAAAATTTTTCCTTTGCGGCCAATATATCGTCGCTTACTTTATGGAATACATCGGCGATAAGCGGGTCAAAGTGTGTGCCGGCATCATTGAGTATGATTTCGACAGCTTTTTCGTGTTCAAACGCTTGTTTATACGGGCGGTCGGAAACAAGTGCGTCATATACATCGATCACAGCCATTATACGGCCGTGTAACGGTATTGCGGTTTCTTTCAAACCATAAGGATATCCTTTTCCGTTCCATTTTTCATGATGGTATGCGGCAAATAATTCGGCATCTTGAAGAAATTCCCGGTCTCCGGTACGTTCGATCATCTGTTCGATCATTCGTTTGCCTACCCTGGGATGCGATTTTATGATCTCAAACTCTTCATCGGTCAATTTATCCGGTTTATTTAAAATAATATCCGGTATCGCGATTTTTCCCAAATCATGTAAGCGTGCCGATGAAACGACCGAATCCAGATCCCACTCCTTCATGTCGTCGAGATATACTCCAAGTGATACCATAGCATCGGCGAGAATTCTCATATATACGGATGTGCGGTCTATATGACCACCTGTATTCGAGTCTCTGTTTTCCACCGCATCGGCTAGTGTATATATGATACTGTTTTGCAAGCGTTCAAGCTGCTCTGTCCTTCGCGCAAGTTGTTCGGTGCGGTAAGCGAGCTGCCTTGTACGTTCGCGCACCAGTTCGTCGATATCAAGATGATTTTTGATACGGTTGAGCAGTACCGGTTTTGTAAACGGCTTCATAATAAAATCTACGGCACCCAGTTTTATACCTTCGGCTTCGCTTTCGGCATCGGATAGACCGGTAAGGAAGATGACAGGTATGTCTGCATATAATTCGCTGCTTTTTAGTATCTTGATCGCTTCAAAGCCGTTCATTTCCGGCATATCAACATCGAGCAGGATCATATCGGGTTTAAACTTCCGCAAAGCCTCGAACATTTTAGCGGCGGATGGCAATGCGATCACTCTATACAAATCCGCCAGAGCATCCTCGGCGGCTGTGAGATTTGTTTCGTTGTCATCAATAATAAAAATGATGTTTTTCTTGGATTCACGTTTTTTGCTGATTTCGTCTTCGTTTGGAAGTTCAAAGAAACAAACTTTGTTTCTTCCTCTGTTTTTTGCCGAATAAAGCGCCATATCGGCCCATGATACAAATTTATCGATCGTACTGCCTTGTCCCGGCATATGTGTGTTGACACCGATACTGATGGTTATTTGCGTTATACTGCCATCCGATGCGGGTATTTTCATTTCCTCCGCCATTTCACGTACCATTTCGGCAACTTCAAGAGCACCGCGCGGATTGGTGTTGGGAAGAAGCATAATAAATTCTTCCCCGCCCCAACGGGCGCAAAAGTCGGCAGGACGTTTGAGTGCTTTTCTGAACATATCGGCAACGGCGATCAGCACAACATCACCTTGCTGATGCCCGTATGTGTCGTTATATTTCTTAAAATGGTCTATATCAACCATCATTACACTGATCGGTGACTGATCGCGTATAGCTCTGTCCCATTCTTCACTGATCTTCATTTCGAAGCTGCGTCTGTTCGGCAGGCTTGTGAGCTGGTCGCTCATACTTAAATGTTCGATTTTCCGAAATTGATTTAATAACTGTATTTGATGACGGACTCTGAGTTTGACAAGTGTTTCGTTTAAGGGTTTATGAACATAATCCACCGCACCTTCGGTAAGACCTTTGATTTCCGCGTCGCGGTCTGTTGTTCCGGTAATAAAAATTATGGGGATCTCTCTGGTCCTGTCATTCTTTTTTAGTTTACCCAGCACTTCAAATCCGTTCATATCCGGCATAACAACATCAAGAAGAATAAGATCTGGCAGAGAATCATTCACCAGTTCGAGGGCGGAAGCACCGTCTTTGACCGTAAAAATTTTATATTCCGTTTTTAATATGCTTGCAAGCTCCATAAGAGTTGATGTATCATCATCAACGATAAGAATCCGGTTTTTATCATCCATACAATATGCTTATCCTTCTATAAAGATTTGCGGCAACAGTTATATTCTAGTTATTGTCCGATAATCCGTTTTTTCTGAGTAAAGACAGGGCTTCGAGCGCAAGTGCAAAGTCAAAGTTTTCGAGGTGCTCGATCAATATTTCGCTTCCGTGAACGACCCGCAGATCATCGATCAATGAAACACAATCCGCATTATCTTCTTTGATCAGGTTTTCCAGTTTCTCAAAGAGATTGTGGACCGCTATTTCATCGATTGCTTCCGGATCTTCTGTCTTCCATGATACCGGATCAAAATATCTCATAAGGCAATCCCATAATTCGTGTGAAGTAAATGGTTTACCGAGACATTCTTTTATGCCGATTTTTTTGTAATTCTTTAAATCATCGGGCATAATGTTTGCCGTCATTGCGACAACCGGAACATTCGGATCGATTTTGTGCATTTCTATGGTAGCTTCTATCCCGTCCATTTCGGGCATATGGATATCCATAAGAACCAGCTCATACATATCATTATCGGAATCCAGTCTCTTTTTAAACATATCAAGGCCGACTTTTCCGTTTTCGGCGATATATGATTTTAAACCTGTTCTTGACAGGAGTTCTGCAGCAACCTTTTGATTCATGATATTATCTTCGCATAAAAGTACATGACCTTCAAAAACAGGTCTTTTATTTCCGAAATATGCAGTTGCGTTTTCGGTTTCTTCACCTTTTTTCTCATAATTGAATGTAAGTTCAAAACTGAATTTACTGCCATACCCGGGAATACTTTCTGCGACGATTTTTCCTCCCATGAGTTCAATGATACTTTGAGAAATCGTAAGCCCAAGCCCTGTCCCGCCGTATTTACGTGTATTTCCTACATCGGCTTGTGTAAACGGTTCAAAAATCACTTCCATTTGTTCGGGAGTGATCCCTATACCGCTGTCTTTTACTTCAAAGTATAATGTTACATTTTCGTCAGACGAACTTTTGACTTCCATTGTAAAATCGATAACTCCGCTGCTCGTGAATTTAACTGCATTTGATAGAAGATTTATCAATACCTGACGAAGTCTTGCCGGGTCACCGACGATTTTACTCTTAACATCGGTATCGGAGTAAAAATTCATCATAAGCCCGTTTTCCGTAGCTCTCGGCATAAACATAGCTGAACATTCATTCATTATATCGCTAACATCAAAAGCCGCGGATGACAATTCGATTTTTCCTGTTTCTATGCTGGTCACATCCAAAATGTCGTTGATGATATGTAAGAGCCATTTGGAACTTTCCAGTATTTTAACTAAATATTCTTTGGTCCGACTTGATATATTATCGTCCAAAGCCAATTCGGAAAAACCTACGATGCCATTCATCGGGGTTCGAAGCTCATGGCTCATATTAGCGAGGAATATTGTTTTTGCGGCAGTTTTTTCACGTACTTTGATTTCAAGATTATCTGCGTAATCCTGCAGAGCGGCACGGCTCTCGATCAAATCACGCCTCTGCTGATCCATCAGCAGTTGGTTCGCTATACGTTGGACCAAAAGCGGTCCGGAAAACGGCTTGGTGATATAGTCCACCGCACCAAGCTCCAATCCTTCCATTTCACTTTCTTCATCGGTTTTTGCCGTGAGGAAAATAACCGGAATATCGGCGTACCGCGGTTCATTCTTAAGAACCTTGATTGCTTCATAACCGTTCATTTCCGGCATGTTTACATCAAGCAAAATCAAATCCGGGTTGATTTTTTCAAGCAAATTAAAAAGCTTGGCAGCCGAAGGTGCGGGAAATACTTCGTAATATTGCTTCAGCAAATTTCTTCCGACCGAAAGATTAGCCGCGTTATCATCGACTATTATTATTTTTTTATGTTCATTGCTCATCTTTATTCCCCTCTAATCTTTCAACAATTTCATCAAAATTTGCCTGTTCAATGTTTTCCCGAAGCCAGATGATAAGTTCTCCGTTTGATTTATAATCGTAGGCTTCGAGATCTGTGATAAACGTGTCGGCAAGAGTTATATCGTAGTTGATACAAGCTTCGTGCAATTTATTCAATACTTCTTCATCGGGTTTTTCTTTTAACTGTTTGGGATTTATTGATTGGATATCATTAACTAACTGTTTGATGTTACTGATCAGTATTTCTGTTGCCGTAATAAATTCGGCATTTTTTGAAGCGATGAACGTAAAGTCTCCGGCTCCGGCGGCTTCTTCCAATGCTTCGGACATATCACCGATCTCATCGGCGAAAATCGCCCGGCTTGAACCTTTGATTCCGTGAACAACAGTTTCATAATAATTTAGACTATTTTTATCCGTACACTCCATACGCGCTGTTTCCAGCAATGGAGGAGTATTTCTGGCAAATGAACCGAGGATCTCCAGGTATGCTTCACCGTCATTGTCGAACCGGATCAATCCCTTTTCTATGCTGATACCCGGAACTGTTTTTTTGAGCAATTCCCGGGTTATCATATCGGCTTGTTCCGATAGCGGCTTATCATCAAGCTCTTCACGACTGTACAGTTTTTCCTGTTCTTTATCGCGTACCCATTCACGTATGACCGAATCCAAACGTTTTATTTCAATTGGTTTGGATATAAAAGCTTGAAAACCATTGCTTAAAAACATTTCTTCATTGCCGACGATAGCATTTGCGGTAAGGGCGATAATAGGAATATTTTTTGCGTAATCGTTGCCTATCTCCCGTATCAGTCTTGTTGCTTCAATGCCGTCCATACCGGGCATCATATGATCCATAAAGATCGCATTGTAACGGACTCTTTCATCGTGCATGGCTTCAACGGCATCAAAACCGCCGGTAACACAATCTACCTGCATATGATAAGGTTTCATCAATCCTTTGGCGACATCGAGATTTGTTACAACATCATCAACTATCAAAACCCTTGCATACGGCAGACTGATTCTGGAAAATGTACCGGTCAGACGGCGTCTTTGCTCGGAGTAACTGAGGTGTTTTAAGCTTTCAATGACATCCTGATCGATCAAATCATCGGAAACCCGTTTTTGCAAAAGCCGTACGGAAAAGCTGCTTCCGATACCATACTCGCTTTTTGCTATTATCTCACCGTTCATTAATATTGACAACCTCTTTGCGATAGAGAGGCCCAATCCCGTTCCCACTACCTTCCGGTTGGTGGCTGCATCCATTTGAACATAGTCGGTAAACAGGTTTTCCATATCCTCTTGACGTATACCGATACCCGTGTCTTTTATCGTAAACGAAAGCCAAACATCATCTCCGTCAGTTTCATTGCTTACGATCAGTTCCACTGTTCCTTGTAATGTATATTTAAACGCGTTTGAAAGGAGATTTGTCAAAATTTGTTTTATCCGAAGCTCATCACCGTAAAGAGTTGTCGGCAGGTTTTCACATAACTCCAATTCAAATTCGATAGGTTTGTCGCCTCTGTGTAAAATGCTTTGTGTAACAACATCATTTATCATACTGGGAATATCGTAACGGGAAGGAATCAGTTCAAATTTACCCGACTCGATTTTTGATATATCCAGTATATCGTTTACGGTTCCGAGCAGCGTTTCACCCGCGTTGTTTATATGTTCAAGCCTGTATCTGTTTTCGGAATCCAAATCATCCGAGCCGAGTATCAAATCCGATAAACCTATAACGGCATTAAGAGGTGTTCGTATTTCATGGCTCATATTTGCAAGAAACACACTTTTTGCCTTATTCGCTTCTTCGGCCTGATCGCGAAGTTTTTCTGTATTGAGCAGGAGTTCCTTCTCTTCGGTTATATCTATCGCCGTGCCCGTGACACGCAGCGGTCTTCCTTTTTCATCACGAAAAGTTTCGCTGTTTGCTTTAAAATAAGCGATCTCACCGTTCTTTTTGATCACACGGTATTCTATATTATAAGGTGTTTTACCCGTTGTGTCCATTATATGATTTGATATAGCGCTTGTGACTCTTTCAAAATCATCGGGGTGAAGACAATTATGGAAACTGCTGATCAAATTCGGAAAATCATTTTCATCGTTATATCCAAGCATTTGTCTAAATTCATCGGACCACGAAATGGCATTTGTATTATTAAGAAGGTCATTATATACGATTTCCATATCCCATAATCCGATTTTTGCCGCTTTTATCGCAAGATTCAATTTAGTCAATTGCAATTCATTTATTTCGTTTGCGCGAAAAAGTTCATCTTCCCATTCCCGGCGAATAACTGCATTGGCACACAAGAATGCAGCCGACTGCAGCATTTCGGCGCTGTAATCATCAAAGTACCGTTCATTCCGGTGGTCGCTGAACAGCACAAACCCCCAAAATTCATCTTTTATGAAGATAGGAGTGATAAAAACAGACATAACACCATATGAATTAAGTAAGTCCTTTTCACTTAAGAGACCGGCAGGGCTGTTTACCGATTTACCTGCTACCAAAATCTCTTCCCATCCCGGTGCGAGCTTGGAAAATGATAAATTTATCAGTTCGGCCGTAGGTAAAGTGGTCCCACCGGATGCCCTGTCCCAACGGTATATTTGCGAAGTATGTAAGCCGTCTTCTTCCATGCTGTTACGCCAAAGGTTTAGCCTGTCCAAATCCGCCATATCGGCGATCATTCCCATACCTTTGGTCATCATTTCATCAAATGAAAAATCATTTCCCGTATCTCCCGTAAGGAAAACCGAAGCTACCTTGTTGAGTGCATCGGCCATTTCTTTACTGCGGCGCAGTGCCTCAAAGGATTCATTGTATTCAACCTGATAAATATTGTCGTTATTCATTTTTCTCCTAATTTCGCCGCAATTTCATCAAAGTTTGTTTGGTC
>Ga0123356_10007892_pt1 | contig 10595 bp, 8 predicted proteins | sample TergutEmb28metaG_2_FD_92546 | JGI IMG/M metagenome (GOLD analysis project Ga0123356, IMG submission 92546) | Embiratermes neotenicus P3 segment gut microbial communities from Petit-Saut dam, French Guiana - Emb289 P3 | ecosystem: Host-associated > Arthropoda: Insects > Digestive system > Gut ... | reverse complement strand
AAATAATGTATGTGAATCATAATTATATGACTCGGTAACTTTGCCGGAAATTACACAGTTTGTATATTTTGATATATATCGCAAACCGTTTGTTGTGCGGGAGTCGCTTTCGCAGTTTGCAAATTTATCGGTATCGCGACCGCTATGAAAGCCAAAATGCTCAAAAACACTAAACGGTACACTTGTATCAAGAATTGAAATGTTAAACATTCCGGATGAAACAATCATATCATGTGTAAAATTAGTTTTGTTAACCGCAATAGACATTCGAAGTGGTGAGGATGTCAATTGGATTGCCGTATTAATGATGCAACCGTTGTCTTTTTCGCCGTTTTTAGCCGTCAGAACAAACAGCCCGTAAGAAAACTTAAACATCGCCGCCGGGTCGATTAAACTTGCTGATTTATTTAACTCAGACATAAAAATACCTCCAAAATGCTATAAACAATTGATACAGCGTAATATATATGATACATTATGTACCTAAACAGAAAAAACGTCAAGGAAAGGACTTTAAATTATTATGAATGAAACCTTAAATCATATCAACGAGCGATTTACCTGCCGTGATTTCAGCGGCGCACCGCTTCGCAGAGAACAACTTGACGAGCTTGTAAAAGCGGCACTGTCCGCACCAAGTGCAATGAACCTTCAACCGTGGCATGTAATTGCAATTACCGACAAAAGACTGATTGACGAACTCGATGCCGACGGAATGGAAATCATCAGCTCATGGGAAGATAAAACTACATTTGAACGCTTCAAAGAACGCGGTGGTAAAATGTTGTACAATGCACCGTGCCTGATTTTAGTTCTCTCGGACGGTTCAACATGGGGAACACTCGATTGCGGTATTTTATGTCAAAACGTAGTCATCGCAGCCGAATCTATGGGACTCGGCAGTTGCATAGTCGGCATGGCAGGTGTCCCCCTAGGTGGTGAAAAAGCCGAATATTACAAAAAAGTATTCCGCTTCCCCGAAGGTCACACCTTCGCAATCGGTATCTTAATTGGTGAAATAGCATCCGGCAAAGCCCCACACGAACATGATTTAAATAAGGTGTCATATATTAGATAGGTGAAAAATAAATATACTAATTTCAAGCCGTAAGGTAATATAATTCATACAATGTTCACAGGTGGACTATGTAATTACTATATAATGATAGTTCATAATGGATTTGGCATAGGCGAAAGGAAAAATTATGGAACAACGGAATGTTGAGATATTCGGGGATTCGATATTAAAGGGAGTTCAGCTTGATGATGAGAACATGCGTTATCATGTTGACAATAATATTGATGTAAACCTGCTTGAAAAAAAGTTTTTACTTAGTATCAATAATTTTTCCAAGTTCGGATGCACTATCTCAAAAGCGTTTACAGCAATTGAAAAGAGATTTTCAAAAGGTGAGCTGCAGTGTGATGCAATAGTTCTTAACCTCGGCGGAAATGATTGCGATTTCGATTGGAAAGCAGTTTCCGAAAGACCCGATGATGAACATCAGCCGAATACACCTCTTGACGAATTTGCAAAAACATATAAAAAAATCATTGAGTTTCTAAAAGAAAACGGCATACGCCCGATAATTACAACTCTGCCGCCGCTTGATGCACAAAGGTTTTTTAACTGGTTCTGCGGCGGATTACCGCAAAAAGCAAATGTACTCAAATGGCTTGGCGGAGTAGAAGCAATCTACCGTTGGCATGAAAATTATTCCAGAACAATCGAAAAAATTGCCGAAGAAACGGGAACACTGCTTGTTGACCTGCGAGGCGCATTCCTAAAACACCGCAAACTTGAACACCTTCTCTGCGCCGACGGCACCCACCCAAACACAGCAGGACAAAAAATTATAACTCAGGGCTTCCTCGAATTTATCGAAATGGCAAAATCAAAAGGCAAAATCAAAATATTCGCATAGTAGCCTTTTGTACGGGTAGCGAATAATTCCCTTCCCAAAATAGCTCCACTCAAGCTGCGTGTTATTATCTGTTCTTAATTACTGTACCCCGCAACCGCTCCACTATTTTGTTAAGAGAACAATTCACTACCCTTACCATAGTCACTAAGCGATTTTGCAAGAACAATCACAGAAACTTGCAAAAAACTTGCAAAAAACAAAAAAACAACACAAAATATGCAAGAAAACAAAAAAGTTCTTGCATATTTTCTTTTTATGTGGTATTTTATCAAGCGAAGTAATATAAACTTAAAGCGACAGGAGGAGTAAGTGTTGAGTTTACAGGATTTAAGAAAGTTTAAGCTCACGGGTGAGGTGCAGCAGGTGATTGATAACTGCAGGTCGGTTACAATACCAAAAAGCAGAGGGGAAATTGTTAATTTCACCCTTGGTTCACCGGAAGCAAATGAATTTGATGTATGTTATGACGTAGATGGGAAAAGCTACAAGGAAGTAACAATTGTCAGATGTAAAAACGGGGTAGCAGTTAATTATACGGAAGATTACATGCGCAGAAGAGACCCCGACTGTTTGATAATCGCTGACGATTTACCGACAGACAAACCGAGATATAAAGACGAGTACGGTTCGGATTTTGCAGACTTAAGAGAAGAGACATTCAGATGGCTCGAAAAGCAGGAGCTTATTCTTGTTCCGTTTATGGCGGGCGGTGAGTTCGGCGGATATCACGGAGTGCTTGTTGCACCGAAAAATGCAGCATTTTTTGCCGCAGGACTTGCAGGATTGCAACTATTTGTAAACATTGACGAGTTTGAAGGAACATTTGAACCAAAGGTTGCAATATTTCTCGCTCCGCCGTACCGGCATACACATTTTAACAAAAAACAAATAGTTGTTCATAACAGAACACCTAACTTATATGAAATGTTTTCATACAACCTTTATCCGGGACCGAGTGCAAAAAAAGGTGTCTACGGCTTTTTGCTCGATATCGGCGAGCGTGAAGGTTGGGTAACAACCCATTCATCTGCGGTAAAAGTTATTACACCATATGAAAACGAAATCGTATTTATGCATGAGGGTGCATCCGGCGGCGGAAAGAGTGAAATGGGCGAAAACATCCACCGTGAACCCGACGGAAAAATACTAATCGGTCAAAATCTGACAACACAGGAAAATTTCTATCTAAACCTCGAAGAGTCATGTGAGCTTCAGCCGATTGCAGACGATATGTCACTTTGTCACCCCGATATGCAAAACGGAAAAAAACTTGTCATCCGTGATGCCGAGGACGGCTGGTTTATCAGACTCGACCATATTAAACAATACGGTACAGAGCCGTTTCATGAAAAAATCTACATCCACCCGTCAGAACCGCTTGTATTTATCAACATTCAAGGTGTACCCGATTCAACTTGCCTTGTCTGGGAACATACAATCGACTCGGACGGCAAACCGTGTCCGAATCCGAGAGTTATTCTGCCAAGAAGAATGGTGCCCGGAATCATTAACGAAGCGGTTGAGGTTGATGTCAGAAGCTTCGGAATCCGCACACCGCCGTGTACAAGCGACCGTCCGAGCTATGGAATACTCGGAATGATTCATATACTCCCGCCCGCACTCGGATGGCTCTGGAGACTTGTAGCTCCGAGAGGACACAACAACCCAAGCATCATCGAAACCGAAGGAATCACAAGCGAAGGTATCGGCTCATACGGTCCGTTCCTAACAGGAAAATGGGTCAACCATGCAAACCTTTTACTCAAACAAATAGTAGATTCACCCGGAACAAGATTTGTTCTTGTCCCGAACCAGCACATCGGCTGTTATAAAGTCGGCTTTAAACCCCAATGGCTCATGCGTGAATATCTCGCAAGAAGAGGCAGTGCAAAATTTAAACCAGAACATTTAGTCCCGGCACGTTTACCTATGCTTGGTTATTGCCTTGATAATCTAAAAATCGACGGTCAGTTCGTCCGCACGGCGTTTTTACGCCCCGAAACCCAAGCTGAAGTCGGCACCGACGGCTACGACAAAGGCGCACTCCAACTCGTCGATTTCGTAAAACGCGAACTCCAAAAATACGACACCCCCGAACTCGACCCCCTCGGTAAAAAAATCATCGACACATGTATGAACGATGGTTCACTACAAGATTATATCGATTTAATACCGATGCGATATTAATATAAAACATTTGTGAACATTCAAGAAAGGTTCTCCTGTCAGAATAGTGACCCATCAGGCGGTGTGTTATTTTCTAAGCCAAGCACCGTACCCCGCAACCGGGTTCACTATCCTGCCAAGAGAACCTTTCTCTCAGTTCAAGATAAGATTATTAACTATAAAACTTCTCTTCGAGCATCTCCTTCTCCCGTTTGTCAAACTGTTTTGAGAAGTAAAACAATACTAAGATGTTTGCCAGTTGGAATAGGATGATGTGGACGGCGGGGAGTAAAAAGCCTATGAAGGCGCAAAGGAGAGCGGGGAAGAGGGAGGACATTATTACGATTTTGAGGTTTTCGCGGAAGGGGAACTTTGTTGATGCCATGCGGTAAAGACCTAAAAATAGAGCAAAAACTAAATAGAAGAAAAATTGCAAAACAATAGTTACACCAAAAGCGATTGCCAGCATCGGGAAGAGAAATTGTGGGATGTACAGGTTATAAACCGCAAGCATGTTAAAAAGCTCATAGTACGGCAGAGCCATTTCGTCCTGCCCGAAAAACTCCATCGGAGCGGATAAAAGCAAAAGAGGGTCGGCATATACCAGAACATCGTTAAAAACATATATAGCCGGGCGTGTTGTATCTATAGTGTCCGGATTAAACGCCTCAGTCAAATGCTGCTCCATTGTAACAAGTTCAAAATCTGCGCTGTAGACACGTGAATACAACTCATACGGTTGTGTTCTGACTATAACGTAAAACAACGGCAGAAAAAGAATACCCGTCATGAGTATAAAGTGAAGAACAACATATCTCCACTTTATGTTTCGAGACGAGTTAATAAACTCATATGGTTTCCATTTACACAAAATCGAAGTATTAACATAATCAAGCACAGAGAACCGTCCCTCTGTGCTTGTATTAACATAGTTAGCTAAATTACTCACCTTTGTTTGCACCAGATGCAAGGCCTTCAATTAGGAAGCGTTGGAAAATCATATATAAGGTTGCAATCGGAATAGCAACCAAAACAGCACCTGCGCAAAACGCCGTAAAGTCATAATTGGCAGAATCCGCCGGGTCAAGCATTCTAAAGAGCCCGATAGCAAGTGTTGTAACTTCTGTTCTGTTAATAAGAAGTCTTGGTAGCATATAGTCCATCCACGGTGACATAAAAGTTGTCAGAGCAATGAATGTTACAATCGGGAGTGATAAGGGTAATAAAATCCTCAGAAATACCTGCATTTTCGAAGCGCCGTCGATATACGCCGCTTCATCAAGTGACTTTGGAAGATTTAACAAGTTTCCGCGAACAAGCCAGATATTCGTTGGAATACTACCCGCAACATATATAATTACAAGCATATTTAAATTATTGAGCATCCCGAAGTTGAGTGCAATCATATAAAGTGCAATCATTCCCATAAAACTGGGGAAAGTGTTTAGAATCATTACAGCAAGAAGCCCTGCTTTTCTTCCTCTGAACTTAAAGCGTGCGAAAACAAATGCTGTTGTTATGTTTAACATAACCGCAAAAATCATTGTCATAACTGCAACATATCCGGTATTTCTGAACCATGTTAAATAGTTTGTGTCACTAATTAACCGTATATAATTGTCAAAGGTAGCACCCTCGGGTATCATGCCTGCTCTTGAAATACTATTAACAGGATTAAGTGATGAACCGATTACCCAAATCAAAGGATAAAGAACGATAATTGCTACAATAATAAGCCAAAGATAAATAATACCGCGTACGATATATTTTCTGATTATATGTGATGTATTATGTTTGTGTACCATCCTAATCCTCCTTAAATGCGCGTGTTCTCATCAGGTTAAATCCGCTGACAGTTGCAATCATGATGAAAATAATTATGGAAATAGCTGCTGCATAGTTATACATTCGTTGGTCAAGTGTCAGTTTAAACAGCCACGTTATAAGAATATCAGTTGAACCTGCCATTTGGAATGACGGATTTGGAGGTCCGCCTTGTGTGAGAAAGTAAACATGACCGAAGTTATTAAAGTTAAAAGTTATACTCATGACAATCTGCGGAGCGGTAGCTGTGAGTATTGCAGGAAGTGAGATGGCACGAAACTTTGTCCATCCGCCTCCGCCGTCAACATCAACAGCTTCATATAATTCCGGTGATATTGAAGTCATAACACCCGATATTAGCGACATAAAATACGGGAAACCGAGCCAGACATTGGTAAGTACCAAAATAGTCCGTGCCCATGTAGAATTGCTTAAGAAAGGTAAAGCCTCATCTATGATACCCATGTTCATAAGAAGTGTATTAAATGCACCCTGACGGTTAAACATAGCTCTAAAAACAAGCAGAGAAACAAGACCGGGAACCGCCCATGGCAGTACATATAACCCGCGCCAGAATTTTTTAAAGCGTATTCCTTTTGTATTAATTAATACAGCATTTAAGAGTCCGAAGCTATATGCCGAAAAAGTAGCAAGAAAAGCCCAGCATACTGTCCATATTAGAATGCTTACAAATGTTGTGCCCCATATAGGAATTTCAATTATATCCCGAAATGTCTGAAATCCTGTCCAATCTATAAGGTTTCTGGGGGGAACAGTGTTTCGGTTATAATTGGTAAATGCTATTGAAATAGAAAATAATACAGGTATAACGGAAATGAATAATACAAGAAGTGCACCGGGTGTAATCATTATATATTCAAATGATTTTTCCCATAAACCTTTTACATATTCAAGACTGGTTTGTTTTGTACCATGGTCTAACAGAACATGTGTTTTATATGCATCCTTTATATTCCAAATCCATACAAAAACAAATAATAAAAGAATGAATGTGGAAATAATTCCGCCAATCATCAGCATAACTGAATGGTCGAAAACTAAAACAGATGAATCGAGTCTTGGGATTTCACCTAAAGTAACAAGACCCCAAACTCCGCGGATAAAATAGCCGCAATTTCGAAATAGCGGTTCGGCTTGTCCGGTGATTACATCAAGTAATCCGGTTGATAATTCAACAAACCAGAAAATACATTGAACAATAAAAAACACAGCAGCTTTAATCCACTGCTTGTTGATTGCCTGCCCGCTGCCCCAAATAATAGCGGAACATAAAGTGACAACATACTTCATTAATAATACCCCCGCAGTTAAATGTGTAAGTGTGAACCCTCATAGTGAGGGTTCACACTTTATTATAAGGTTAGTCGTGAATCGACAGACCCATTGCGTTGAGAAGAATTTCGTAAGTTTCCATTGCTTTATCTTGCGCTTGTTCCGGAGTCATATCGCCGTTCCATGTGAATGTGAAGAGTTCAGCAAGGGGGTCCCACATTGCATGTACTTCGGGGATAACAGGCATCGGGTCTGCAAACGGAGATTGCTCAAGGATACCCATCAGCCATTCGTTACTGCTCAGACCCGGTACGCCGGAGCTGTCTTGAAGTGCAGGAAGCATACCTGTAACATCATAAAGAATTGCAGCGCCTTCATCGGATGCTACAAACTCAACAAAAGCAAATGCTGCAGGGAAGTTTTTAGCAAAACTTGATACTGCCATAACTCTTGCACCTGAGAAGCAACGGGGTTGTGTACCGTTGATTGTCGGGAGCTTTGTTACGCCGAAGTTGATGCCGTTGTCTCTTGCATCACCGATTGCCCAAGGACCTGAAATTGTAAAGGGTGCTTCACCTCTTTGGAATGCAGCAACCGTATTATCCCAGTCGGCTTCTTCGGTGTGAACAGGGAATACTTCTTTTAATGAATTGTGGAAACGAAGACCGTCTGCAACGCCGGGAATATCAAAGCCCGGATTTCTGTAATCGTCCATGTTCGGGCCGAATACTGTAAATCCAAATGCATTGAGGAAGTGATAGTTATGATATGCATCATTTACACCCCAACGCAGTGCAAATTTGTCGCTTGCTGTATCATTGTATGTTTTTGCAAACTCGATTATTTCTTCAAATGTTGTAGGTACAAAGTCAACTAAATCTCTGTTATAAAACAGTGCAATATTTTCTGTTGCGAACGGTGCTGCGTATACTCTGCCGTCGCTTTTAACAGTGTTGACTGCCGGTGTGAGAACTGTTGATTCAATTTTTGAAGCAAGTGCTGCCGGGAAAGGTTCTACAAGACCGTCTGCAATTGCGTTTGCTGCATGGTCATGCGGGAAATGGAATACATCGGGGCCTTCGCCTGATGGTCCGTCAAGTTCTACTTTTGCACGTGATTCGGTATGACCAATTTGCTCATATGAAACATTGACATTGGGATAATGGACGTTAAATGCTGCAATAAGCGCATCTGCCCAATCTTCGTTGTCAATCCAGATAAGCAGGTCGCCGCTGATGTCGCCGTCGACTGCTGCTCCGCCGCCGCCGCCTTCGTTGCCACCGCCGCTTGCGCCGCCGCCTTCGTTACCGCCGCCGCTGCCGCCGCCACTTGTGCCGCCACCGCCGCATGCTGCAAACAGGGTCAGTGCCATTGCGCAGATTACAAGAATTGCTAAAATCTTTTTCATGTTTTCCTCCTAAAATAATTTGTTTTTAATATATACTAAACATATCGCCAGAGATTTACCCGGTAATATGTGAGTATCGCCTTTTTGCTCACCCGTACATAATAACACAGTATTATCGGTTTTGGAACTATTATTTCCCGAATTATAAATAATATTTAATTGCTCTTTTTTATAAGTCAATTTCCATGAGTAAATTAAACCGTCCTTAGAATAATCAAGAACTGCATTTTGAATAAGTGTATTATATTTTTTACGCAGTGATATCAAGTCTTTGAAAAACTTATGTAACTTTAAATCCTGCTTTTTTTCATCCCAAATCATCGGACGGCGGCAATCCGGGTCATCATCACCCTCAAGACCGATTTCCGTACCGTAATAAATACACGGTGAACCTTTCATCATCATCATAAACGCAAAACTGTTGATTGTCCCTTGCTTATCACCGCCGCATCTTGTAATAAGGCGGTCGGTATCATGGGAATCAAGCAGATTAAACTGAACCTGTGTATGTAAATCGGAGAGTCTCATCAATTTTTCGGTAAGCAAATGAGAAAATAAGTCCGGGTCATTATTTTTACCCGTAAAGAAATTGCAAATATCCCATCCCATAGGGTAATTCATTACCGCATCAAACGAACCGTCCAAAAGCCACGGGCTTGGGTCATGCCAAAGCTCGCCGAGAACATAAACGTCTTTTTTTGCTTTATCGATTGCATCATTAAAATCGCGCCAGAAAGAAAATGAAACTTCATTTGCAACATCCAACCGCCAGCCGTCAATGTCACATTCCTTAATCCAATGTGTTGCAACATCGATTAAGTATTTACGTGCATCGGGGTTTTCAGTATTCCACTTCGGCATTCTCGGAGTGTATGCAAATGTATCAAAGTTAAGGCTCTCTTTTGTTTTATACTCAGATTCGGGGAGTACGGGAAAACTTCTGATATGAAAATAATCCTTATACTTTGATTTTTCCTGATTTTTCAGCACATCCTGCCAAAACTCATGCTTGCTGCCGATATGATTAAACACCGCATCGAGCATTACTTTTATACCAAGCTCATGCGCTTTTTTGACCAGTTCCTTAAGCGTTTGCGTATCGCCGAAATGCTTGTCGATTAAATAATAATCCTGCGTATCATATTTATGATTTGTCGGCGACTCAAAAACCGGAGTCAAATAAATGCCCGTAAAACCAAGGTCTTTTATATACGGCAGTTTTTCAATAATTCCATATAAATCACCGCCGTAAAAACTGTTGAACTTCGGCTTGTCATTATCCCAACTTTCCGTATTAGGCGGGGAAATTGCCGGCTTACCGTTATAAAACCTTTCGGGAAAAATCTGATACCAAATAGTATCTTTTACCCACGCAGGCACATGCGGCGCATCAATCTCATGAACAAACGGATAATGAAAATGCACAAACCGCTCCTGAATACTGTTATCGGTATACGGCTCTGTCCCTCTTTCCGAATAAAAAAGCCGGCTGCTGTCGGAGCATGTCAAAGCAAATGCATACTTAAGCCTTCTCGTAACCGGCGGAGTAAACTCTGCTATCCACATAATACTATCGCCGCTTGAATATTGTTTAATAAGTGCTAATTCCTGATAAACCCATACATATTCATCTTTATTTTTGCTTTTTCCCGTTTTAACATCAAACTCAAAAGGGTCACCAACCATAAGAACCGCAGTCGTTACATCGACTCCGGTTATAAGTTTTATTATCACTTTCTTAAGCTCTTTATCATAATAACAAAGCGGTAGTGTCGCTTTATGGTAAATATACATAAAAGTACAATACCATTGACACAAGTTTTTGTCAATTAGTATAATGATGAAAATGGAGGGTCTTATATGAGAAAAATATTAATTCTAATAGTATCAATAATAATGCTTGTCATACTTACGGCATGTGGAGTGAGTGAGATTGATGATAAGTATAATGATTATTATGAGATATTTGTGAGGGCTTT
>Ga0123356_10007891_pt1 | contig 10596 bp, 9 predicted proteins | sample TergutEmb28metaG_2_FD_92546 | JGI IMG/M metagenome (GOLD analysis project Ga0123356, IMG submission 92546) | Embiratermes neotenicus P3 segment gut microbial communities from Petit-Saut dam, French Guiana - Emb289 P3 | ecosystem: Host-associated > Arthropoda: Insects > Digestive system > Gut ... | reverse complement strand
GCCGCGAAAGCTCCCGTAAAACCTGTTGCAAAAGCACCTGTGAAACCCGCCGCGAAAGCACCCGTAAAACCCGCTTCCAAAGGCGTTCCTGCGTCTGCGCCAAAATTAAATGATGAAGTTTTCATTCAGGTTTCGATTCCTAAGTCATTAAAACTTCAACGCGCAGTCACCAATCTTGATGAAGAAAGCGCAGTGCTTTTACTGCGCGCATTAATCAGAAAAGCTGACGCAAACGACCAAGCAAAGGCTCTCTGCGACATTATAAAAAGCTGTTTACTATCATAATTTTACCTCAATTAAATTAAATCTTGTTTTCGTTTTCTCCCTGCCTACGGCAGGGAGAAAACGAAATAAAGTGAGGGTTTAGTGGATTACTTATACATTGTTATTCAAGCAATCGTTCAGGGTTTAACAGAGTTTTTGCCGGTTTCGAGTTCGGGGCATTTATCAGTTCTCGGGCATTTTACGGAGCCTCGCGAAGACAGCCTTTTAGTAATTGTAGTTCTGCACCTCGGCACTTTAGTCGCGGTCTTTATTGCGTTTCGCGAAATAATTCTCGGTATGATTAAGGAATTTTTTCTTACAATTGCCGATATTTTTACGGGAAAATTCAAGTGGAGCACAATGAACGATAACCGCAAAATGCTGTTTATGACTATAATCGCAACCTCGCTTTTAGTGCCTGTTTATCTGTTTTTGAAGGATTATTTCACCTCGCCCGAAGGTGACGGCGATATAATTTTCGAGGGCTGTGCGTTTATCTTCACGGCGATTTTGCTGTTCCTGTCTGACGCCTGCGTCAAAGGGCATAAAACCGGAAAAGACATGAAAATTAAAGACGCAGTGACAGTCGGCTTGCTTCAGTGTATTGCGCTTTTTCCGGGGGTTTCGCGCTCCGGCTCAACGATTACCGGCGGGCTTTTGTGCGGGCTTTCGCGCCAGACTGCTGTTGCGTTTTCGTTTATTTTAGGGATTCCCGCGATTCTCGGCGGCGGGCTTTTGGAACTGCGAAATGCACTCCAAAGCGAGCTTACTCTTAACTACACAGAGCTTCTGATTGGCTTTACGGTTTCCGCTTTAGTCGGCTTTTTCGCGATTAAGCTTGTGCGGATTATCGCGAAAAAAGAGAAGTTCAAGATTTTCGGTGTTTACACTGCGATTCTCGGCACGCTCTGTATAATTTGGGGTGTGCTTGAAAATATGAACTTAGTTGAAATGTTTAATTTAAATTAATAAGGAAGTAAAAAATGGCAACTACAAGGAAACCTACCGCAAAAGAAAAAGCTCATAAAGCCCGCTCCGGCGAGGCTTTAGCGCGTGATAAAAAAAGGCGTAAATTATGGTCGCTAATCCTTTTCTGCATAGGGATTCTGCTGATTGTTTTTTCTTTTGTCGGCAACGTGAACGCTGAAAGCAAAAACGCCGCTGACCACATCAACACGTTTCTGCGCGGAATGTTCGGCTTCGCGGTATTTTTCACGGGACCGATTTTGATTTACATATCGGTGATGATTTCCATGAATAAGGGCAAAGGCAGTGTTTATGCAAAGCTTGTTCAGCTTAGTATAATTCTGCTGATTATCAGCGCGGGGATACAGATTATTTTCTTCAAGGGAAACTTTGAAAACCTTTTTGAAAACGGCATAAAGCTTGAGGGCGGCGGACTTGTGAGTATCCTGCTCGGCTGGTTGCTAATGAGATTCGGAAATCCGGCGGCAGGCATAATGGTGGTGCTGATTGCTTTCGTTGTTTTCATGCTTGCTTCTGATATAACTTTACATGAATTCCTAAAAATAATCGCAAAACCTTTTCAAATTATCGGCAGAAAAATCAAGGCTAAGAGCGACCAAATGCGCGAAGACAGCGAGCATTTACGGTTGTTGAATGAGGAAAAAAGAAAACTTGAAAAAGCCGCTGTTGAGCCAAAATCAGAAAAAGATATAAACATTGAAAAACGGCTCAAGTTCGCTTCAATAGAAGCCGCCGCAAATGCAATCCGCGAACCCTCAAAGCCGCCTCCCGAAGACCACCACGGAGACTTTCAGGACGAGCTTAATTCCTACATAAGCGGTGAACCCAAGCCTGAAAAACAACCATCCGATATGGCTGACCGCCTCCCCGGCGTCCCGCAATCCGAAGACGAACCCGACGGCTTCTTCAAAGCTGTCGGCGAATATATAAAAGAAAAAGAAGAACAGGCTTTGCTTGACGAGCAAAACGAGCAGATTCTGAATCAAGCGCTTATAACGGATGAAAAACCGCTCGCCGCCGAGCTTTCTCCCGCTAAAGACCCGCAGTATATGCTTTCTCCGGATGAATTACTTGATGCTCCAAGACCTATACAAAGCACGCTTGATATTGAATCTGAACATTCTGAAAACTCTAAAATCCTTGTTGAAACTCTTAAAAGTTTCGGTGTAAATGTTGAAATCGTAGGAGTTTGCAGAGGACCTTCAGTGACCAGATACGAATTAAAACCTCACACCGGAGTAAAAATATCAAAAATCACAGGCTTGATAGATGATATTGCACTCAATCTTGCTACAGCAGGGTTAAGAATTGAAGCACCTATTCCTAATAAACCGGCAGTAGGAATTGAAGTGCCAAATAGAATTACCGACACAGTTCACATACGTTCACTTTTTGAAAGCGAAGTTTTCCAAACTTGTAATTCAAAAGTAGCGGCGGCTATAGGAGTTGATATTTCAGGCGAAACTATTATATGTGATATAGCAAAAATGCCACATATTCTCATCGCAGGAACCACCGGTTCGGGAAAATCAGTTTGCGTAAACTCAATAATAATGAGCATTCTTTTCCATTCAAAGCCTGATGAAGTTAAGTTTATTATGATTGACCCCAAAGCGGTTGAGTTCATGATTTATAATGGCATACCGCGTTTGCTCGTACCTGTCGTTAATGACCCTAAAAAAGCAGCTGGCTCGCTCGTTACGATAGTTAAAGAAATGCTTGAAAGATACAGGATTTTTGCCGAATACGGCGTGCGCGATTTAAATGGCTACAATTCAATTTGTGAGGGCTACGAGCTCGAAAGAATGCCACAAATTGTCGTATTTATTGACGAGTTAGCAGATTTAATGATAGTTGCACGCAAAGATGTAGAAGATAGTATCTGTCGCCTTGCACAAATGGGGCGTGCTTCAGGGATTCATTTAGTTATCGCTACACAACGTCCGTCTGTTGATGTCATAACTGGTATAATAAAAGCAAATATTCCGAGCCGTATCGCTTTAAAAGTTGCTTCACAAATTGATAGCCGGACGATTATTGACTCTGCTGGCGCGGAAAAATTGCTCGGTAAAGGTGATATGCTTTTTTTCCCTGTTGGCTCACCTCAACCTATGCGTGTACAAGGTTGCTGGGTTTCAGAAGAGGAAGTAGAAAAAACTGTTAAAAAAATAAAAGAATCGCATTCTTCTAATTATGACGAGAAATTGATGAAGAGAATTGATGAAAATACAGAAATCCTTAGTATGTCAGAAAAAGAAAAAAGAGAAACAATCAGCAACGAGAACAGCGAGCTTGATTTATCCGACGATAAGCTTGACGAAGCAATTGACGCGGTAATTGAAGCGGGACAGGCGAGCACGTCCTACTTGCAAAGAAAGTTGAAGCTCGGCTACGGGCGGGCGGCGCGGCTGATTGACATTATGGAGCAGCTCGGCGTCGTCGGGACGTTTGAGGGAAGTAAGCCCCGGCAGGTTATTATGACGAGGCAGGAGTGGCTTGAAAGGAAAGTCAATAAACAGGACTGATGAAAAATAAATTTCTACCCGTTACAAAAGAAGAAAAAGAATTTGCCTGCGGCGGCTCGCCGCTTGATTTCATCTGCATAACCGGCGATGCTTATGTTGACCATCCGTCGTTCGGGATTGCAATAATTTCCCGTATGCTTGAAAGCTTAGGTTTTGCCGTGGGAATAATCGCACAGCCCGTCAACGATGATGATTTTTCGCGGCTCGGCGCGCCGAAGTACGCTTTCATGGTTACAGGCGGGAACATCGACTCAATGGTAGCGAATTACACGGTTTCAGGCAAGAAGCGCCACGACGACGCCTACAGCGCGAGCGGAGTCGGCGGTAAAAGACCTGACCGCGCGGTTAATATCTACTGCCAAAAGCTGAAAAAGTTATTTCCGGACAGCGAAATAATAATCGGCGGGCTTGAAGCGTCTTTGCGCCGTTTCGCACATTATGACTACTGGAGCGATACTGTAATGCCGTCGGTGCTTGTTTCAAGCGGTGCGGATTTACTGCTCTACGGAATGGCAGAATTAACTTTAGTGCAATTAGCGGAACGCTTGCGAAACGGGGAAAAAGCGAGTGAAATCCACGACTTACGCGGAACCTGCTATCTTACAAAGCCGTGCGAAACCCCGTTCGGCGCGGTTCAATGCGCCGACTACGAGCATATAAAATTACCGGAAAATAAACCCGCCTATGCAAAAGCATGCAAAATTCAGCATAATGAGCAGGATGAAGTTACAGGAAAGACGATAATTCAGCGCCACGGCAAGAAGATGCTCGTGCAGAATCCGCCGCAAAGAAGCCTCACTACAGAGGAAATGGACAGGGTTTACGCACTGCCTTATATGCGGACTTTTCACCCAATTTACAAGCATGTCCCCGCGATTGAAGAAGTGGAATTTTCGATTATTCACAACCGCGGGTGCTTCGGCAACTGTTCATTCTGCTCGCTCGCATTTCATCAAGGGCGCAGAATCCAGACAAGAAGCGAAGATTCTGTAATCGCCGAAGCTGAAAATCTTACGAAAAACCCGAATTTCAAAGGCTATATCCACGATGTCGGGGGGCCGACCGCAAACTTCAGAAAGCCGTCCTGTCAAAAACAGTTGAAGTCGGGAATGTGCAAAAATAGGCGCTGTTTTTCCTGTGAAAATCTTGAAGTTAGCCACGAAGAATATCTTCGCCTGCTACGGAAACTACGAAATATAAAAGGCGTCAAAAAAGTTTTTATACGCTCCGGAATCCGCTTTGACTTTATCAACAGAGATAGAAATAACGAGTTTCTGCGGGAGCTTGTTGAACACCATACAAGCGGACAGTTAAAAGTTGCGCCTGAACACTGCTCGCCAAAAGTACTTGACCTGATGGGCAAGCCGCATATTGAGGAATACGAAAGGTTTGCGCGGGGCTTCTACGCGGAAAGCAAAAAGTGCAAAAAGGAGCAATATTTAATACCTTATTTCGTGTCCTCGCACCCCGGCTCGACCCTGAAAGACGCAGTAGAATTAGCGGTTTTTCTGAAAAATCATAATATTCGCCCTGAACAGGTGCAGGACTTTTACCCCACGCCCGGAACCATTTCAACCGCGATGTTTTATACAGGCTTGAACCCGTTTACAATGGAGAAAGTCTACGTCGCGAAAAGCGCAGAAGAAAAGAAAACCCAGCGCGCGCTTTTACAGTATTACAAACTTGAAAACCGCGAAATCGTCCGCGCCGCGCTGATTAAAGCGAACCGCCGCGATTTAATCAAAATACTAATCGGCGGGGATAGAGTAGAAAAAAATGCAAAAAAACAACATAAACCTAAAAAATATAAGCGTAAAAAGTAAAGTTTTTCTTGCCTTAATCGCTGTCGCTGTCTTAATTTCACTGTTTGTTTCAATAACCGGAAAATGGCATGAAATCTACAGCTTTTTCGGGCTCAGCGGCAATAAAGGCTTCACCTCGTCCGAAGGTGTTTCGGTGCATTTTATCGACGTGGGACAGGGCGACTGCGCGCTGATTTTAACGTCAGAAAAAAGCGTACTGATTGACAGCGGTGAGCGGGATTATTACAACGTTGTAGTAAGTTATCTTAGGGCGCAGGGCGTGAAAAAGCTTGACTACGTAATCGTTTCCCACCCACACTCCGACCATATCGGAAGCATGTCCCGCGTCATTAATGAATTTGGCGCGGATTTTGTTATAATGCCGAGTTTCAAAGAATCTCTGATTCCTGTTACGAGCGCGTTTGAATCGCTTTTAGACAGCATCAAAAATAACAGCGCCCAAGTAATTTGGGCGCAGTCGGGGATGATTTTTACTCTCGGAAATAATTCACAGCTTGAAATTTTGGCGCCTTTAAATGACCGCGAGTATGAAAAACTCAACGACTATTCTGTAGTGGCAAAATTCAGCTATGCCGGCAATTCCTTCCTGTTCACAGGCGATATGGAAAGCCCCGCCGAGAATGATTTGGCAGACAGCGGACTTGATATAAGCGCAGATGTGCTGAAAGTCGCCCATCACGGAAGCCGCACTTCCAGCACCGCAAAGTTTCTGAACGCGGTCGGCGGCGAGTACGCTGTAATAACCGTCGGCTCGCCTAATTCCTACAACCACCCGAACGACGACGTGCTGAGCCGGATTGAGAACAGAGGTTATGAGATTTTACGCACTGATTTGCACGGAAACATTGTTTTCGACTTAACTGCCGACGGGCTTTTAGTGTATGTAGGAGCGGACGACTCTGTCCGCCTGAAGTAGGAGAAAAATATGATTATAGTTGATAGAATCGAGGGTGAATTCGCAATCTGCGAGCAGGGTGAAAGCATTATAGAAATACCGCTTTCTCTCCTACCGCCCACACTTTCGGAGGGTGATATTCTGATAAAAAAGGGCGAACTGTACTTCAAAGACTGCGCCGCGACCGCAAAGCGCAGAGCGGAAATCATGGAAAAGCTGAGAAAACTTACTGACCTTTAAGCATCTCTTTTCTATTTCAAAAAATCCCCTCGCGGCGCACTCGAAAGCTTAAAATCATAACCCCGTTTATTCATCTCGTTCAGCTTAATCAGCAGCAGATTTATATTCACACCGAGCCATCGCGCTATTTGGGTTTCGTCATAGCCGCCCCTTGCTAAATCAAATACTTCTTCATCATCAAGCAGTATATCCGCCGCAAATACGTTAGCTTCGTATTCGGGGCGGGTTTTCATGTCGTAGAGCGTAAATTCGGGCAGTACGCCGCTTGCGGCTAAGTCACGGTGAAGCGTGTCGTGACCGAGTTCATGCGCGATAATCACCCGCCGCTCATACTCGTCAAGATTAGAATTGACGAAGATGAAGCGGTTGCGTTCAATGACCTTATACATACCTTTTAGCTTGACAAAATCGTTGCGCCACCAGACGTTAATGCCGATTTGCCGCGCGATTTTGAAAGGCTCGCGGGTGTTACAGCGGCTAATCAGCTTTTTAGCGGCTTCGTGAATGTGTTCTGTTGACATGGCGTTACTTTGCGGGCGGTTGATAACCGCCCCTACGTGCATATTTTTTCTTGTTTTCAGACTTAGCGAACCAGTAAGCTTCCTGTAAGGCGTAAAACACTGCGTCCTTGTCCTCGTCGGACAGCGCACCACCCGCGAACAACGCGCCCGCCTCCGCGACAAGCGCTTCAGCTTTGCGTTTTTCGGCTACGCCGCCCTCAGCATAGGCGTTAACAACAAACTCCTCGCGTTCTGTAATCAGCGATTCCAAAGGCACGCTGAAACGCTCTGAAATTTTCTTGTAAAAGCCCATATCTTTTGGTATACGCTGACCGGTTTCGTAATAAATAATCGCACGACTTGTCACACCGAGCGCCGAGCCGAACTCTGCCTGAGTCATGTTTTCCCGATGTCTTAGTTCCTTTAATTTATCGCTGAAAGCCATAATTACCTCCATGAATATTTATTCACATTTATCTCTTGACAATGAACGCAAGTTCATGTTATAATTAATATGAACCGCTGTTCATATTAATTATAACACACGTTCACATCCTTGTCAAGTATAAATTTTTATGGTATTATTATGGAAAGAATCCTGCTCCTGTCTGATTTGAATAATTTTTACGCTTCTGCCGAGTGTGTTTATAACGAGCGGCTCCGGCAGGTTCCTATGGCTGTGGTGGGTGACCCTGCAATGCGGCACGGGATTATTTTAGCCAAAAATGACATTGCCAAGAAAATGGGCGTGATTACGGGCGAAAGCATTTACAGCGCAAAACAAAAGGCTCCGTTTCTTACGACTATAACCGCCGATTACCCGAAATACTTGGATTTTTCTAAAAGGACACGAAAAATCTACAAAGAATACACCGACGAAGTCATTCCTTTCGGGCTTGATGAAGCGTGGATTGACCTCACGGGAAAAGCCATGAATATGGGTGAGGGCATAATGCTCGCTGATGAAATTCGGGCGAGAATAAGGTTTGAGCTGGGGCTGACGGCTTCCGTAGGGGTAAGCTATAATTATATTTTCTCGAAGCTTGCTTCCGACATGAAAAAGCCCGACGCCACCACGGTTCTCACCAAAGACGACTTGAAGCCAGTTATTTGGAAGTTACCGGCGTTTGAGCTGCTTTTTGTAGGGGCGGCTACGCGAAAAAAGCTCGCGAACATGGGGATTCTCACAATCGGGGATTTAGCGCGGTCTAACCCTAAGTCCCTGAAACGCGCGCTCGGCAAAAACGGCGAAACTCTGTGGTGCTTCGCCAACGGCGACGACCGCCCTTTCGACCCAAAAACCCCCGAAAACGACCCTTACAAAAGCATGGGAAACACAGTCACAATGCCGTATGACCTGACTCTGGAGATTGATATTCTGACTATGCTTTATGTGCTCGCCAAGACCGTTTCTGCGCGACTCATAAAGCACAAGCTCAAAGCCGCCTGTATATCAATTCTGCTGAAATATAATGACTTCACGGCTGTTACGCGGCAACTGACCGTAAATCTGCCCACCGACAAGGAGCAGATTCTGTACAAAAGCGCGAAAAGCCTCTTCCGAAGCAATTTCGACGGCAAGCCGCTACGGAGCGTCGGCGTGCATGTTTCAAGGCTGAAGAATAATAAATACGAGCAGCTGACACTGCTCGGTGATGAGGATATTTGTACTGACGAAATTACAGAAATAGAAAATAATTTACGAGGCAAATTAAAAGAAATGAAAGTCGCTCAATACTTTAATTTTAACTTTACGGAGGATTCAAAATGTGCGGACGTTATATAGCGAATTCGGAAGACGAGATTATGGAAATACGGGAGATTTTAAAGCGGATTTCACTGCGATTGACTTTTACGGGCGAACATTGTTCGCCTCTACAGGAAATTTTCCCAACCCATGAAGTCATGTTTATCAACAAGGCGTTCGAGCTTGCGCGGGCGAAATTCGGGCTTGAAAAATGGGATAAAAAAGGCGTTATTATTAACGCCAAAAGTGAAACCTACGAGAGCAATTATTTCAGGCAGTTTGCAAAGAACCGCTGTATAATCCCGGCGCACGGATATTTTGAATGGCAGACCTTAGCAGACAAAACTAAAATTAAATACGCGTTTACAACCGGCGAAAAACACGGGATTTTCATGGCAGGGATTTACAATAAAAATAACGAGTTCGCTGTAATTACAAAACCCGCAGAAAGCGAAATCGCCTTTATTCACCCGCGTATGCCGCTGATTATACGAGCAGAGCAGATTAAAGATTGGTTAAGCGGGAAAGCGCAGGTAAGTGAACTTACGGAACAGAAAAGCGGGGTTGTTTTTGTTGAAAAAAACAGTTGACAAAACGCAAATCTTGTGATATACTGTATTAGTCGCTTTTCGCCGCTGTGGTGGAATCGGCAGACACAAGGGACTTAAAATCCCTCGCTCGCAAGAGCGTGACGGTTCAAGTCCGTCCAGCGGCAGAATCCCCAAATTCGCTCCACGAGCGGGTTTGGGGATTTAATATTTTAAATTATTTTAGATAAATCCCTTGTAAATGAATACTCTATCTAAAAATTATCTAAAATTATTGCCGCTTAGAGGACGTAAATATTCTGATAGAAGCTGTAGACAAATTTCCGTTATTGGCATAATAATGGCATAACTGCACAAATATTAATTAGCAATGCAAAGTAAAAACCCCCGAAACCTTGAGTTTCAGAGGTTTTACACGACAGGCGTCACCCGGATTTGAACCGGGGGTCAGGGAGTTGCAGTTAGACTTAAAGATGGGCTGTATGCGGTTTTATAGGGTTTGGGCATAAATGAAATCCACGCAAATGTATTCAAAATTATATGAATTGCGTAGTAATTGCGTAATTAGAAAAGAAATATGTTACGAATATTTTAAAGAGGAAAATCTAACAATACTTAATTCAACCCGCGCCTATTTTTAGAATGGGTGCGGGTTTATTCTCAAATTTTAACGTATTTTTGCTTTTTGCTACTCGGTTTATCGGGGATAGTCATTTTGAGTTGACCGGATTCAATGAGCGGTTTTAAAACATTTTTACGAAAGTAATCTCTGTTATTGATTCCAATATGCTTTTGCATTTCATCCCTTGTTCTCGGAACATTACAAAAGCTTAAAAGCGTTACTGCTCGTTCATCTTGCATGGTATCCTGCATGGTATCCTGCATGGTAACTTGTGCGTTATCTTGCTCTGATTGCTTTATCATAGGTTCATTCAATGGTATAATCACCTTGAAAACATCTTCATCAATAATTTCCGCATCCTGTCCCGAATAATCCGGCATATACTTTTCAATGTTTTTAAAACCGGAGCCAAGCTCGTCTGCAAGCCCGATTTCTCTGAAAAATT
>Ga0123356_10007890_pt1 | contig 10597 bp, 10 predicted proteins | sample TergutEmb28metaG_2_FD_92546 | JGI IMG/M metagenome (GOLD analysis project Ga0123356, IMG submission 92546) | Embiratermes neotenicus P3 segment gut microbial communities from Petit-Saut dam, French Guiana - Emb289 P3 | ecosystem: Host-associated > Arthropoda: Insects > Digestive system > Gut ... | reverse complement strand
GGGCGCGTTATATTCCGGCATGAGTGCAGATGAAGTAAGATCGGTTCTTTCGCGTAACATAGCGGAAGTAGGACCTGTAGTTGTAATGAATAATCATCAGGGCTCAAGAATTACAATGGACAGAAACATGATGGAAGTAATTTTGGGCTTTTGCATCGAACATGACATATATTTCCTGGATTCAAGAACAACTTCTGATACCGCGGCTCCCGCTGCCGCATTGCGGATGGGTATGCAAATTGCCGAGAGAAATGTTTTCATTGACAATGAGCAGAATAAAGATGCCATGCTCCGTTATATCGAAACAGGTCTTACAAGAGCGCAAAGAAGCGGCAGCGTTGTTATGATTGGACATACCTGGTCGCCTGAACTTGCGCCTCTTCTTGCAGAACAATTCCCGCTTTATATCGAACAGGGATATACCCTGATGACTGTATCTGATATGCTGAAAACCAGATAAATCAATTAAGTATAGATATAATAAAATGAAAGTACTTGGCATTGAAACTTCCTGCGATGAATGTTCCGCCGCTGTTGTTGAAGATGGCGAAAGAATTCTTTCCAATTTCATCCTTTCCCAGATACCGTTTCATGCTCCATGGAACGGAGTAGTGCCGGAAATTGCAAGCAGAAAGCACATGGAATGGATTTATTCTGTTACAAGAGAAGCTATTGAAAGAGCAGGGTTGTGCGTAACAGATATTGACGCTGTTGCCGTCACCAACCGTCCCGGGCTTATGGGTTCATTGCTTGTCGGACTTTCATTCGCGAAAGCTTTCGCGTGGGCTCGTAACATTCCGTATATCGCAGTCGATCACATGCTCGCTCATTTGTATGCGCCTCGTTTAATATTAACTAATGAAGACGATTCCCGCCCTTTATATCCGTTTTTGGGGCTTCTTGTTTCGGGAGGGCATACTATTATCTGCCGTGCGGATAATTTTGACGATATAACCGTTCTTGGAACTACAATTGATGATGCTGTAGGCGAAGCATTTGATAAAGTCGCTAAATATTATAACTTTGGGTATCCCGGCGGAGCTGTAATTGACAAAATGGCAAGTAATGGAGACAGTGATGTTTTCCGGTTTCCAATGCCTTCACTTCACAAGGGCGGATTCTCCACAAACATGAAAGGTGAAGTTTGCGCAGTTCATCGCTATGATGTGTCATATTCAGGTTTAAAAAACGCAGTTATTAATCAACTTGAAACATTCAGGGTAAAACCTGAATACACAAATGAAGATATTGCCGCTTCTTTTCAAAAAACCGCTGTGGAAATTCTTTTACGCGCTTTATTCAATGCAGTTGAGGATACGGGTTTGAAAACAATAGTTGCAGGAGGAGGTGTCGCTGCAAATAGCTATCTTCGCCAAAGACTGGCACAAATGACTAATTTACGCTGTATTTTTCCGCCATTGGAACTTTGCGGTGATAATGCTGCAATGATTGCAGGTATTGGCTATCATTACATTGCAAGGGGAGAGTGTTCTCTTTTTGATACAACTGCATCACCAAGGGTTAGCGGGTTCAAGAAAAAATACCCTTAGTACGTTGTATCAACTAAAACTTTTCAAGATCTATACCGCTAACCACGCTAACCACGAACCTTTGCTTTGATATCTATATTAATTCTATAAATATTATTGAATAAACAGAGATTTCTGAGTTTTAATGTAAAACGTCGAATAGCAGGTTCGCGGTGTTTGTGTTGTTCGCGGTTAAAAACTTATACATTTTTAATGTTAAAATATACCAGACAGTAAATTACTTCAAAATATTTAATTATTCTCCATTGATATTCGAAAATAATCCTGTTATAATGCCTTCAAAACAAAAGTGAGGGCTATATGTTGGATATTGGTCAAATCCATCGAAAAGAATATGAGATGGAAGAAGACCGATCTAATCCCTTAGTTATAGCTGAAGCTCCCGGTAGAATTCACTTTTTAGGCGAACTTGCTCCAAATTTAAAGCCAAATTCATCACAAAACAGTTCAAAACCTGGTGTTCAAAGTGATGGGGAGAGTGGTTTTTTTCTATCTGCCGCGATAGACCGGTATATCAATGCTGCGGTAAGCTTCAGAAAAGATAATTCATTACGTTTTTATGCCGCAGATTTAAACGAACGCAAAAGAAGCACATTGGTAAATTTAAAATTCAGGCGTGAAGATCGATGGGCAAATTACATAAAACCTGCCATATACCTTTTTTCCGAGCTTGGTTGTGCATCAAAAGGGTTTAATTTCTCCTTTTGCGGGGATATTCCGCAGAATATCGGTCTTGCTTCATCATTAGCTATTGAAATTGCCGCGGCAACAGCTTTAAGGAGTTTATTAAAAGTTCAAATCAATGACCTTGATATGGCAAACAAATTAAAACAAGCGCATTTTATGATTTTTGGCAGCTCAGTGCCGATTACCGACTATTTGGTTTGTTTGCTGGCGCGTAAAGATCAATTTATTTATGCTGATTCAACCGAAGGTATTGTTAAACTGATTAAATCGCCTTTTTCCCGTTTCAGGTTTTTGCTGGTAGATTCACGTGTTCCGCGTCTTGGGTCGGAAAGCGAACTTGCATGGCGGCGTGCTGATATTACTAAAGGCCTTGAGCTTCTTTCTCAAAAACGGGAAGGAGTCAGCTTTAAAGATTTTGCTTCATCAGACCTTCTGGAAGTTTTAGGTGATTTTCCGGAGCAGATTCGGCGAAGAAGTATGCATATTGTCGAAGAAATACGCAGGGTAAATGATGGCCGTGATGCTCTTGAACGAAATGATTTAGCTTCGCTTGCGAGGATTATTTTTCATTCACATGAAAGTCTCCGGGATCTCTATGAAATCAGCTGCCCTGAAATTGACTGGCTTGTGAAACGGGCCCAGGAAATCGAAGGAACTGCCGGTTCCAGAATGACAGGTTTCGGATTCGGAGGCTGTACATATACTATAATCCGCCGCGAGCTTGTTGATGAATACAAAAAACGCCTTGAAGATTATGAACGTATATTCGGTTTTCGCCCGATAATTCATGAAATAAAATTGTCTACAAGAGCAAGGGTAATTCCTGAAAAAACAAAAGAGATTGAATATTCAGGGGTTATTATGCGCGGGTCAAGATCAATCGGTAAGGGAGCTTAAGCGTGCGGATTTTACTTACAAATGATGATGGCATTTCATCTGCCGGAATCAGATTACTTGCAAAGGCATTGCGTTCTGCAGGCTTTCGCACTTTTACAGTAGCTCCGGATAAAAATCGATCAGGATGTTCGCAGTCAATTGAATTTTTAAATAATCCCCTGAAATTATCCGAAATTGAAGAAGATACATGGTCATGTTCGGGAACCCCTGTTGATTGTATAATAGCATCACTTTTGGGCGGAATTCCTGAAATCACTATTTCTACAGAAGGAACTGCTTTAAATATGGAAAGAGCGCCTGATTTAATTTTATCAGGTATTAATGCAGGAGCCAATTTAGGCACTGATATTGTTTATTCAGGAACTGCGGCTGCAGCCAGGCAAGGGAGTTTTTTCGGGATTCCATCCATCGCATTATCATTGGTGGAAAACGATCAATCCTGGCAGTGGGAACCGGTTGTTTCATATGTAACCGAAAAACTTATTTCGATTATGGGGTACTGGAAAGCAGGTACATTTATTAATGTAAACTTTCCTAATATTCCACATAAACCTTCTGCTCTTGTTAATTCTTTTCCTTCAATTCGTTTTTACAGTGATCGAATTGTAACATTTATATCACCCGAGGGAGGCAAGTTTTGTTTTGCCAAACCGGGAAAGGTTGATAATATTCCGGAAGAAGGATCTGACTGGGCTGAAGTTTTAAAGGGCAATGCGGCATTCAGTATTGTTTTATCTCAGCCTGTGATAAGCAGGGAATAATAACCGGATTCTGTTTATTATGTGGACATTGATTTTGTAACAAGGCTCCTTAGGAATTGTTAATGATTGGGAGGAAAAGCTGAAAGATGACTGCACAGCATAGCAATATTGATGAATCCGAAAATAAAGAAAAGGCCGAATACCGTCATGATGAAAAAATTAAAGAAGGGGTGCGCCTTTACCGTTTAAAAAACTGGGATAAAGCTTTAAGAGAATTTTTATCCAGAGATACTTCGGATTTCAATTATGAAGAAAAGGCTGAACTTGCCTATTACCTTGGATTGTGTTATACGAAACTCAAGCATTATGATGAAGCCCTGACATATCTTGAACAGGTTGTTACAGCCGGTCTTGATATTCTCCGCGTGTATCAGTGCCGCATGATGCTTGCATATATTTATGTTATAACAAAACGTGTCAGAATGGCTGAATATGAGCTTAAAAGGCTTCAGTCAAGCGGACTTGAATCACCGCTGCTCTACAATACACTTGCTTATGCCGCATATGTTCAGAAACAGAATAAAAATGCAATTGATCTTTATGAAAAAGCCCTGGAAATTGATTCAGAAAACGCAACAGCTATGAACAGCATGGGTTATATACTTGCCGATACGGGAATTGATGTAATGCGCGCCCTTCGCTTATGCAGGCGGGCAGTGGATTTCAAACCTCAAAATCCGGCATATCTTGATTCACTCGGCTGGGCATATTACAAAAGCGGTGAACTTTTGGAAGCGCGCACATGGCTTCGAAGGGCGCTGGAAATTGCACCTAACGAAGAGACAATAAGAAAACATTTCAGGATTGTTTCAGGAGAAATGAGGTGAAATTAAATACGGCAAAGAAACTTAATTTTTATTTTGTATTATTTTTTCTTGTTATTTCTGTTAACGCGCAGGATTCTTCCGCTGTCCCGGGACCTGTAACAGGCGGAACAGGACCTGAAGCGATTTTTGCTGCGGAAGAGTTCAGGCTTGGAGTTCATGCTTATAACCGTTTTTCGTATAACGAAGCAATTTTTTCTTTTGAGCGCGCGCTGTCTTTCCGGCCCGGAGAGCCATTAATACTTGACTGGCTTGGCAAGGCATATTACCGTTCCGGTTTTGAAGAGACCGCATTAAGGCAATGGAGGTCAGCGCTTGACATTTACGGCAGGACATCAAGTACCGGAATGCTTTTAAATGCGCGGATTGAAACAGTTTCAAACAGGCGCTTTTTGCTTCCCATCGCCAATGACGGAATACGTTATGTCAGTGCGGGGCGGTATCCGGGAAGATACGAAGATATTATTCTTTACCGTCAGCCTTCGTCTGTCCTGGCAAATGATAATGGTTCTGTCTGGGTAATCGCCTACGGCAGCAATGAAATTTTAAGAGTCGATGTAAACGGGGTAATAAGGGAACGCAAACGAGGTCCTTTAAACGGTTTTGACCGGCCATATGATATGGTACGCGGTCTTGACGGAAGGCTTTATCTTTCTGAATACCGCGGAGGCAGAGTAAGTGTTTTAAACAGTAACGGAGACTGGCTTTTCTACATCGGTTCAAGAGGTTTGGGCGAAGGACAATTTGTCGGTCCGCAGCATCTTACAATTGACGAAGACGGATATCTTTATGTAGTTGATTACGGCAACAGGCGTATCTCCAAATTTGATCCCGATGGTTTATTCATTCTTTCTTTTGGACAGAGAAGCGCTTTTTTTCCGGGAATGTTATCTCCTACGGGTATTGCTGCAGGTAACGGCAGGATATATGCCGCAGACAGTGTTGCAAAAGCCATTTATATATTTGATCCCAACGGAAATTATCTCGGACGCCTTGCAGTTGACAGCTTAACAGGACCTGAAAGCATGAAGTTCCTGCAGGACGGGACATTGCTTGTTGCCGACAGAAACAGAGTTCTGCAGATAGATCCAAATTCCGCGATTGTCCGCGAACTGGGCGTTGCCGGCAATGAACGTGTGCGCATAACGGGAGCAGATATGGATAAAAACGGTAATCTTGTTGCGGCTAACTTTGACTCAAGTGAAATTACTGTAATGACCCGTTTTGACGATCTTGCTTCCGGTTTTTTTGTACAGATACGCAATGTTGATGCGCAGCGTTTTCCGCAGGTTACAGTCGAACTTACAGTCGAAGACAGGCTGCGCCGTCCTATAATCGGACTTGATAACAACAATTTTTTAATAACGGAAAACGGAGTACCGGTATTCAATCAAAGACTGACAGGAGCCGGTTTCAATTACACGGGTGCTGATATATCGCTTCTTGTTGAACGCTCGGATATTACAAGCCGGCTTCTTGATGATCTTTCCGCCGCTTCCCGCGATATAAACCGCGCTTTACAGGAAATGGGTAATTCAAGAGTTGTATCTGTTGTTTCAGCAACCGCTCAGCCCAGGCGTGATTACGCTATAAGTCCTCAGGCCGGAGTTTCAGCTAACGCAATTGAAAACGCTGTCCGGGGAACGGCAGATTTATTCACACCACGCTGGCGTTTTGATCTTGGCTTGCGTCTTGCTGCCACGGATCTTTTGGCTGCAGCTCCTAAAAGATCTGTTGTTTATGTAGGTTCAGGGAACCTCGGAGAGCTTGCATTTGAGCAGTACAGTCTTTCTGAGATGGCAAATTATCTTGCGAATAACAATATTGTTTTTAACGCGGTCATTGTCGGCGGGGGGCAAATTTCTGCAAGTGTTGAATATCTGTGCAGGGAAACAGGCGGACAGTTTATGCATCTGTATCGTCCGCGCGGAATAGGCGAACTGATTAAAAGCATAGCTGTAAATCCGTCAAGTCTTTACAGCTTTACATATACTTCGCGCCTTTCTTCGAATTTCGGCAGGGCATGGCTTCCTGTAGAAGCTGAAGTTTATCTGATGGAAAGATCCGGGCGCGATGATACAAATTATTTTCCGCCATTGGATTAATTGATTGATGGAAACGTAAAAGGAATTTTTTAGAGATTACTTATTTTTATAATGCATAATTATATTTAATTTTTAAACAGGAGAAATTAATGTTAAAAATAACTTTTCTTGGAGCCGGCAGCACAGTTTTTGCCCGGAATCTGCTTGGCGATTGCATGTCAAGTGACGCTCTGCGTGATTGTGATATTGCCCTGTATGACATTGATGCTCAGCGTCTCAGGGAAAGCGAACAGCTCCTTTCTGCAATTAACAAGGGAAAGGGCAGTTACTCGAAAATATCATGTTATGCCGGGACTGAAAATCTGGAGAAAGCGCTTTGTGATGCGACATTTGTTGTTAATGCAATTCAGGTTGGCGGTTATGATCCTGCTACTATCGCAGATTTTGAGATCCCCAAAAAATACGGACTGAGGCAGACGATCGGCGATACTCTGGGAATCGGCGGAATCATGCGCGCATTGCGTACAATTCCTGTAATGGAGCAATTTGCGCGTGTAATGGAAAAAGTGTGCCCTGATGCATGGCTTTTAAATTATACAAACCCGATGTCCATGCTGACAGGTTACATGTTAACCCATACAGGCGTAAAAACAGTCGGGCTTTGCCACAGTGTTCAGGGCTGTTCATACTGGCTTCTAAAAAATCTTGACATGGAAGATAAAATGGACGGACGGCGCGAATTGATCGCAGGCATTAATCACATGGGCTGGCTTTTGGATATCCGTGACAAAAACGGCATTGATTTATATCCTGAAATCCGCAAAAGAGCAAAAGAAAAAAATAAAAACGAAAAACATTGGGACATGGTTCGTTATGATTATATTGATAAACTTGGGTTTTACTGTACTGAATCAAGTGAACACAATGCAGAGTACAATCCTTTTTATATCAAATCAAAGTATCCTCAGTTAATTGATGATTTTAATATACCTCTTGATGAATACCCGCGCCGCTGCATCGAACAGATAAAAGGCTGGAAAGATGAATATGCGAATCTTGTAAAAGCTGATACCCTTGAACACAATCGATCCGGTGAATATGCTTCCTACATAATGGAATCATTTGTGACAGGTACCCCGTATAAAATCGGTGGTAATGTGCTTAACACAAGTGGTAGCATAGAAAATTTACCAAAGGAAGCCTGTGTCGAAGTTCCCTGCCTTGTTGACAATTCAGGCATCAGGGCATGCCATGTTGGTAAATTGCCGGTACAGCTTGCCGCCATGAACATGATGCACATCAATGTCCACCTGATCGCGATTGAAGCGGCGCATACCAAAAAACGTGAACACATTTACCACGCGGCAATGCTCGATCCCCACACCGCTGCAGAACTTTCTATCGATGACATCTGCGCAATGACAGATGAACTGCTTGAAACCCACAAACGCTGGCTCCCGGATTACAGGTAAGTAGCAAAAAAAAAGATTTTTTGACCGCTAACCACGCCAACCACACGAACTTTTGCTTTGATATCTATATTAATTCTATAAATATTATTGAATTAACAGAGATTTCTGAGTTTTTAATGTAAAACATCGAATAGCAGGTTCGCGGTGTTTGCGTGGTTCGCGGTAAAGTGTTCTACGTTACGACCTGCGTGGAGGGCGGCGTTGTCCTTCCTCTTCATCGATTCTTTCAAGTATTATACTCGCCAGTCTTTTAAGATGCTGCGGAAGCAGTACTTCATCGGGGGTATTGTAATATGCAAGCACATTATTCATACCTTCACGGGCCTGGTCGTACTTTTTCTGTTTATAATAAATAAAAGCAATATGGTATTCTGCCGTTATAACAAGGTCATTACTGCGATTACGTTCATGGAGCGCTTCGTAGTATTGAATCGCAATATTGTATTGGTTTCTGTCCATTGCTTCCTGCGCCCGCTGTATTATTTCCGCCGAAGACATATCCTCGCCGACTACTACCGTTGAAGCGCATGCGGAGAGTGACAGAAGAATGGCTGATAATAGTAATAACCCTGATTTAAAAAAAACTTTTCTCATGATCATATTATATTTATAACCTGTAACTATGTAAAGTGTAACAACCCTTGACAGCATGTGAACTGTAGTTTACATTTTTATCATGAGAACACTCAAGTCTGGAGTTTATGATAAATGGTTCAAAAAACTCAAAGATAAAACAGGTAAATACCTTATCGCTTCCCGTATTTCCAGGTTGGAAGAAGGGAACCCTGGTGATGTCGAATCAGTTGGAGAAGGTGTCTTTGAAATGAAAATTCATTACGGTCCAGGTTATAGAGTTTATTACATGGATACAGGAAAGGAAATAATTATTCTTCTATGCGGTGGTAATAAAAGTACACAGGAAGAAGACATTAAAAATGCAAAAAAAATAGCTAAACTTTATAAGGAGTGATGTTATGGAAGCTAATGTAACAGAAAAAATTAATTTTTCTGATTGGGACATTGCCGAATATCTGGATACAAAAGAAGATATTATTGCTTGTTTAGAAGTCGCCATTGCCGAATCAAATACAAAATTTCTTTTTGAAACACTTGGGGCTATAACCCGTTCAAAGGGTATGGCGAAAATTGCCAGAGAACTGGGTGTAACCAGAGAGGGATTATATAAATCTCTATCGTCTGAAGGACGCCCGTCTTTTGAAACGGTAATTAAACTACTGGACCTTTTAGGCATGCGAGTAAGGCTGGAACAAAAGAGCGCATAATTTTTTCAACCTATTTTTAAAACGTGTAGCCCACCTTGCTTGTACATGTGGTTTATTTTGAAACCAAATGATTGTTTTCTTTATGTTAATGGTGTAAAACTTGCAGGGTCAGTTTCGTAATCTTTCATTCTTTCATCAATCATTACAATTTCTTCATCACTGGCTGGTTCTATAACCGGATTCCAGTAATCATTCAGGTGATTTAAAATATAATTCAAGTATATGCCATTTGCCATAACATAATCTACAATGAAACAGCGATTTTTTCTCTAACTAAATCACTTATAATATCGGATGGTTTTTTATGCAAAGCTTCTGCTCTGGTTATAAGATAATTGGCGGTTACTTCATCAAGGGTTCCAAGTAAAGCTCGCTGACGTGCAAAAATACCCGGAATATTAGTGAGGCGAGGTGTTGTATTTGTTAAAAGTTCGTCTAAAGCATCAGCTTCTTCATCAGTCATAACAGGCATTGTGTACTCCTAAAATCCTAACTGAAGCCGGAATGAATCCCGGCATCGCATTGCGTGAAATACATTGATCGATTGTTCATCAATTAGATTATACATTATGGAATAAGGAATTATCGCAATTTGCTATATTGGTAACCTAATATGACAAGACAATAGTGTATACAGAAATATATGCCAAATAAAACACTTGAGGGGTGTCAGGGGTAAAAATGATATGCGAAGCATGGTATTTTTGACCGCTGACAGGACCCCAAGTAAAATATTCAGGCATATATTTCTGTTCATGCGTTTGACGTGAATATATGATTATTTTATAATAGACAAAACAAAACTATTAGTATATTATTATCATCTATAAGATGGATATTAAAATTCCATAAAATTATTAACTTTTTGGAGTAAAACCATGAAAAAAACAATGATTATTTTCTTTATCTTGATACTGACCGCAACAGCTTTCGCGCAAAATGTTAGTGATTTTATTATCAATGAACAGGGAATCATTACAGCTTATGACGGCTGGGATAATGATGTTGTCATTCCGGCGCAAATTGGCGGCAGGCAGGTAACAGGCATTGGTAACAATGCATTCCGTTCTATGGGATT
>Ga0123356_10007889_pt1 | contig 10598 bp, 6 predicted proteins | sample TergutEmb28metaG_2_FD_92546 | JGI IMG/M metagenome (GOLD analysis project Ga0123356, IMG submission 92546) | Embiratermes neotenicus P3 segment gut microbial communities from Petit-Saut dam, French Guiana - Emb289 P3 | ecosystem: Host-associated > Arthropoda: Insects > Digestive system > Gut ... | reverse complement strand
TGCAGTCGCACTTGTCCGAGAATATCTCGGAGATAGAGTGGGTAGGCGCACTTCACCCGGACTGCAGACAGTATTGGGAGACCTATGACAAGTACGGCCTGTTTGGCGACGGGACCCTGATGGCGCACTGTGTGCACGCGGATGAGCGGGAGCGGGCGGCAATGCGGCAGCGCGGCACAAGGGTCGTGCACTGCGCTGATTCCAATATCAACCTGGCCAGCGGCGTCGCGCCCATCCGTCGGATGCTGGATGAGGGCGTTCAGGTTGTGCTGGGTTCGGACATCGCGGGCGGGGCGCAGCTGCCTATGCTGAACGTCATCACCATGTCCATCCGCGCCTCTAAGATGCGGCAGATTCAAACCGAGGGGCAGGACAGTTTTCTTACTGTGGCGGAGGCCTATTATCTGGCGACGACCGCCGGCGCAAAGGTCTTCGGCGCCGGAGCAGGGTTTTATAAGGGTGACAGGCTGCATGCCCTTGTCATCGATGATGCAAACTTTGCCAAGACCCGGCCGCTTACCATGCGCGAGCGGTTTGAGCGGAGCATCTACCTGGCCGACCACAGCAATATCAGCGCCGTCTACAGCGAAGGCGTGCGCATCAAATAGCATGAACGGTACGGAACTGAAGCTAACCGCGGGAAAACGAAAGGCAAAACCTCTCTTTCTGATGCGCATTCTGCTCGAAGAAACGGACGAGGCGCATCCGCTGACGATGGAGCAAATCCTGGCGCGGCTGAATTTGATCGGCATTGAAGCGGAGCGCAAGAGCGTGTATCAGGATATGGCGCTGCTGCGCGCCTTTGGCTTGGATATCTGCACCCGGATCGATACGACCACCGGCTACTTCATCGGTCAGCGTGAGTTTGAACTGCCGGAGGTCAAATTACTGATTGACACCGTGCAGGCGTCCCGCTTTCTTACCGAACGGAAGTCCAGGGCGCTGATACAAAAGATCGGCAAACTGTGCAGCGTACACGAGGCCAAGAGTCTGGGTCGGCAGGTGCATGTGACAGGGCGCATCAAGAACATGAACGAGAGCATCTATTTCAATGTAGACGCTCTCCACAATGCCATCGCCCGGGACCGACAGGTCAGTTTTCGTTACATTCAACACATCCTGGCAGGCAAAAAGCATTACAGGCGGAATGGAGAGATCTATAGCGTCAGCCCGTTTGCGCTCACCTGCGATAGTGAAAACTACTATCTGATCGCCTACGACGCTGCTACATGTCGCTTAAAGCACTACAGGGTGGACAAGATGGAGTCCATTGATCTCTGCGATGCAAAGCGCGAGGGCAAGGCGCAGTTCGCGCAGGTCGACATGGCGAGGCACAATAGCCGCAACTTCTCCATGTATGGCGGAGAGCAGCGGCAGGTCAGCATTCGCTTCTCCGCCCACCTGTTGGGCACGGTCATCGATAAGTTCGGCACCGGTGTGCCGATCGAGCGGGTCGGCGACACGCACTTTATCGCGCGCGCCCGTGTGGCAATCAGCCCGCCCTTCTTCGGCTGGCTTTTCTCATTGGATGGGGATGCTGTCGTCACAGAGCCATCGGATATTGCAGACCTTATGCGCAAACGCCTGGCGCAGGCAGCGGCGCTATATTGACAACGCAACGTAAAAGAGATATGATGTTTTAATATACGTATATTTTGGAGGTAAGAATGAAAGAGTTGGTATTTAATCCGAAAAACAATCTGCTGGAAGAAAATTATTACCATTACAGTGTACAGGATGTGAAAGATCCCAACCTGTTTCGGGAGCTGTTTGACTATGAAAGCGTGCCTAAGGTGGCGTTTAACAACCGCCATGTCCCGACGGATATGCCGGAGAATATCTGGATTACTGACACGACTTTTCGCGACGGGCAACAGTCGCGTGAGCCATTTACCGTCAAGCAGATCGTAGATCTCTACAAACTCATGCACAAGCTTGGCGGCCCCAAGGGCATCATTCGCCAAAGTGAGTTCTTTGTCTACTCGGAGAACGACCGCAAGGCGCTGGAGGCCTGTCGCGCGCTGGATCTCCCATTCCCTGAAATCACCACATGGATCCGCGCCTCGGTGCAGGATTTCAATCTCATCAAGCAGCTGGGCGTGAAGGAGACGGGCATCCTAGTCTCCTGTTCCGACTATCACATCTTCAACAAACTGAAGAAAACGCGCGCCCAGGCTTTGGAAGGCTATTTAAACATCGTGCGCTCCGCGCTGGAAATGGGCATCCATCCGCGCTGTCACTTTGAGGATATCACAAGAGCTGACTTCTACGGCTTTGTCGTACCATTTGCGATCGCGCTGCACAATCTTTCCAAGGAGAGCGGCATCCCCATCAAGGCGCGCTGCTGCGACACCTTGGGACTCGGTGTCACCTACCCCGGCGCGTCGCTGCCGCGCAGTGTCGGCGGCATCATCTATGGCATGCGGCATTATGCAAGCTTCAGGCCGGAGCTGCTGGAATGGCACGGCCACGACGACTTCTACCGTGCGGTCAGCAACTCCTCCGCCGCCTGGCTCTATGGCTGCAGTTCGGTCAACGCCTCCCTGCTGGGCATCGGCGAGAGAACGGGTAACTGTCCGCTCGAGGCTATGGTCATGGAATATTGCTCCCTGCGCGGCACCACGGACGGCATGGACCTGGCTACGATCACCGAGATCGCTGATTACTTCGAGTCGGAAATCGGCTATCGCATCCCGCCCCGCACGCCCTTTGTCGGCAAGGAGTTCAACGTCACCAAGGCGGGCATACACGCGGACGGCCTGCTCAAGGACGAGGAGATCTACAACATCTTCAACACCGAAAAGATCTTAAATCGGCCTGTGATCGTGCATATCGACGTGCACTCCGGCCTGGCGGGCATCGCGTTTTGGCTGGAACGTCAAACAGGCGAGAAATTTGACAAGGGCAGCGGCCTTTGCAAGGCCATCAAGGCCGTTGTCGACGAGATCTACGCGGGCGGGCGGACAACGTCGCTTTCAGACGAAGAGCTGACGGCCATCATCCGCGGCATTGATCCCGCGGTAGCGAACAAAATCAGCGGCTGAGCAAAGGGAGGATTGGGCGTGATTCAAGTCATTTTCGGAGAAAAGGGAACGGGCAAGACAAAGCGCATTTTGGATCTGGCCAACAGCCTGGTCGGCACAGCAAAGGGCAGTATGATCTTCATACATTATGACAGCCGTTACATGTTTGACTTAAGTCACGCCATCCGTTTCATCAACGCCTCCGCCTATGGAGTCGACAGCCCCAAGCGCTTCTACGGCTTTCTCTGCGGTCTGGCGGCTTCCGATTTTGACCTGGAATACATCTTCATCGATGGCTTCCTCTCCATCATCAAGCATGAACTGAGCACGCTGGGCGAACTTTTTGCGCAGCTGGAGGAGTTTGGCCGACAGCACAAAGTCACCTTCGTTCTGTCGGTGAGCGGCGACCCCAACGTCCTCCCGCCGTTTATGAAGCACTTAGACGTTATCTAGGGGAAGAGTTATGAAGTATTACAGCACACGCGGCGGCGCATCCGTATCGGCTGCGACCGCCATCTTGCGCGGCATCTGTCCGCGGGGCGGATTGTATGTCCCGGAAACCTTCCCGCTGACAGACGTGCACGACTTGCTCCCGTTGGCTGCTGATTATCCGGCGCTGGCGGCGCGCATTATGCAACCTTACTTTACCGAGATCGACAAGGAGAAGCTGCGGGAACTGACCCGCCTGGCCTATGCTTCCTTCGATACGGCAGAGGTGGTTCCGCTCGCTGCGCTCACGCCGACAAGCAGCGTTCTGGAACTGTGGCACGGCCCGACCATGGCATTTAAGGACGTCGCCCTGCAGATGCTGCCCTATCTGATGCGCGAGTCGGTGGCGATCGATCACGAGGACAAGGCTATCTACATCCTGGTGGCCACCTCCGGTGATACTGGCAAGGCGGCGCTGGAGGGCTTTGCGGGTGTAGCGGGCACCAGGATCCTGGTTTACTATCCCGCCGGGGGCGTGTCCGAGGCCCAGCGTCTGCAGATGGTCACGCAGGAGGGAGACAACGTCGACGTCTGCGGTGTTGTCGGCAACTTTGACGACGCGCAGACGGGCGTCAAGCGCGTTTTTACAAATCCCGAGATTGCTGAGGAACTGGCGCAAAAGGGCTATCGTCTGTCTTCAGCTAACTCCATCAACTTCGGCCGCCTGTTGCCGCAGATCGTGTATTACTTCTCATCCTACCTCCGTCTCGCGGCGGCGGGCACAATTTCCTGCGGCGAGAAGATCAATTTCTGCGTGCCCACGGGCAACTTCGGCAATATTCTGGCAGGTTATTATGCAAAGCGCATGGGTCTTCCGGTCAGCAAGTTCATCTGCGCCTCCAACCGCAACAACGTACTGACCGACTTTATGCGCACGGGCGCTTATAACGCCATCCGCCCCTTCTACAAGAGCATGAGCTGCTCTATTGACATTCTCATCTCCAGCAACTTAGAGCGCCTTCTCTTTGAACTCAACGGGCGAAACGCCGCGGCGACCGAGACCATGATGCGCGGGTTGAAGGAGGAGGGAGGCTACGCGATCGATGACGATATGTTAAAACAGCTGCGCGGTTTATACGCGGCAGACTGGTGCGACGAAACCGACACCCTGGGCACCATCTCAGACGTCTTTGCCGCCCACCGCTACCTGCTCGACCCGCACACCGCCGTGGCGCAAACAGTTTATGGGCGGTATCTGGACGCCACGGGTGATCAAACCCACACCGTTGTGCTGTCCACAGCCAACCCCTACAAATTCTCCTCCGACGTGCTGCAAGCCTTCGGGCACAGCTGCGAGGACGATTTTGCAAACGCTTCCCGCCTGCACGACCTGACAGGCATGGCCATTCCGCCCCAGCTGCTCGCGCTACGCGGCAAGCCGGAGCGTCACATGGATGTGGTTGCGATCGACGATCTGGAGCGGCGCACCCTGGCGCCACTGCCTATAGGGGCGATTATCAATCGCCCGCAAACGTAATGAAAAGAAACATAAGATTTCAAATCCTGTTGGTGGTTTTTACCTGCCTGCTCAGCGTCTGCCTGACCTCGCTTGTGTTTGTGTCGCGCTTGGGCCGCCTGCAGCCGCTTCTGGAGGCGGAAAAGCTGATAGAGCGGCATGCTTTCTTTTTTGAGGAGGAGCAGCGGTCGGAACTGGTCACGGGCGCGCTGCGCGGTTTGGCCTTCTACATGGATGATGAATACGCGGCCTATTTCACGCGGGAAGAGTATGCCGAAATGCTGGGAACCCAGTCCGGCAACTATGTCGGCATGGGCATTATGGTCTCCGATGAGGAGGACGGTCGGTTCGTGATCGATGAGGTGTTTTCAGGCTCGCCCGCCGAGGAGGCAGGTCTGCTGCCGGCCGATCAAATCCTTAAAATCAATGATATTTCCTGCGCAGGTTACGAGCTGAGCGAATTCCTGGCGCTGATAGACAATGAGGAAGGCGCAACCAACACCCTTGTCATCCAACGCGGGGCGAACGAGCTGCGTTTCACCTTGGTTATGCGCGAGGTCTACCGACCCTTTGTGCACCACCAAATGCTGGAAGAGACGGTCGGATACATCCATATCTCCGCCTTCCAGGGGCAATGCGTGGCGGAGACCCGCGAAGCGCTCGCGGCGTTAGAGCAGCAAGACATGCGGGCGCTGGTGCTGGATGTGCGCGACAACCTGGGTGGTCAGCTGTATATCGTAAACGAGATCGCGGAACTCTTCCTGCCTGCGGATTCGGTCATCACCACCGTGCGCTCCCGGGCAGGCAGCGAGGTCGTCTACCGGACCGGCAGCGGGGGCGGTACCGATCTGCCCATCGCTATGCTCATCAACGAGTATTCCGCCTCCGGCAGCGAGTTGCTGGCGGGCGCATTAAAGGACCACGGCGTGGCCCGTCTGTTCGGCCAAACCACGTTCGGCAAAGGCATCGTCCAGTCCTTCTTCCCGCTCTCGGGCACGGGCGGCATGCTCAAATTCACCACAGACGCCTACTACACACCAAACGGTGGTTTCATCCACAACACGGGCATCGGGCCGGACATGGAAGTCAAATTGCCCGAGGAATGGGCAAGCGCCCCTATCCTCCAAATCCCACACAACGAAGATACCCAACTGCAAGCCGCAGTCGGGTATCTGAAAATGCTCTAATGCGTCATAACGCTCTGGGTGGTGCATCGCCCGCAATTCTTATTTCGGTCCCAGCTTCGCCTCCAGACGGACAAGGAAGCGTAAGATCAGCGCCGCGTCAGCCGCATTTACTATGCCATCCCCATTGGCGTCGGCATTGGCCAGACACAGCCCGCCCAATGCCTCCAACCTCACCAGATAGCGCAGAATACAGGCCGCGTCCGCTGCTGACACCTTCCCGCTGCACTTCACATCGCCATAGTCCACACTCCCATCCGGGCGCAGGGTCGGCCAGGGTGTAGGCTCCGGTGTGGGCACTGGTGTGGGCGGTGTGTAGGGTGCGATGCGATAGCCATACCACTTCGTTTCACCCTTTGGCGCCCAGTAGGTGGCTAAGGAAGCTGGGTAATATAGAGTCAATGAGGAGTGGGTGCGGTAAAACACCCCGTCGTCGCTCTCCCAGCCTTGATCTAAGAAAGGGGGAGCATCTTTGAAATAGACTTCTATGAGATCATAACAGTAGGCAAAGGCCCTGCTGCCTATGAAAAGGTCGCCGCTTGCAATTGTTGCGCTCTCTAAACTGCTGCAGTGATAAAATGCCATTTCCCCTATAAAACGCACGCTCTCAGGGATGAGCAAACTTTTTAAGCCTGTGTAATCAAAGGCTTGCCTGCCAATATAGTACACATTGCTTGGAATGTTCACAGTGATTAGGTTATAACAGTTGGAAAAGGCATAATCATCTATAACCTTCACACTACTGGGAATAGATACGCTTGCGATTCCGTGATAATTGTGCGAAAAGGCATCCGAAATATAGGTCACATGGCTCGGGATTGTGACGGTAGAATTGGTGCCGTTGTATTTAAGCAGCACGCCGCTGCCGACAATGACAAAATCTGCCGTTTGATTCAGACGCCAAAGTGTATCCATAAAGGCCCTGGAGCCGACAGCTTCCACGCTGCTGGGAATGCTTACGCTGGTTAGGTTGAAACACTGCGAAAACGCCTCGTTTCCGATATACTCCACGCCGAATTGGATGCTCACACTTTGCAGGGCACTGCACTTGTAAAACGCGCTCTCACCGACGGACTTTACGCTACCGGGAATCGTGACGCTTGTCAGACCGCTATTCGCAAACAAACTATCCGCCACATAGGTCAAGCTATTGGGGAGCGTCACACCTTGTAATTCGTAGCATTGATAAAACGCGGCCCAGCCGATATCGGTTACGCTGTTGGGAATGGAAATGCTGGTTAGTCTCGTGCAGCCTGCAAAGGCAAGGTCTCCGATGCTCGTCACGCCACTGGGAATGGTTATGCTCGTCAGGCTGGTATTCCACGAAAAGGCATCTGCAATGTGTCGCACGTTGCCCGGAACCACGGCGCTTGTACCCGTTCCGTTGAATTTTATCAACACACCGCCTCCCACTACAACATAGGTGCTGCTTTGGGCCGCAAACCAGGGCGTGCCCGCAAACGCGTCCTCTCCGATGAACACAACGCTGGCGGGGATGGTGATATTCTTTAAATTGTAACAACCCGCAAAGGCCTCCCATCCGATATGCGTTACGCTATTTGGTATGGTAATGCTCGAAATCCCGGAGCAGAACTCAAAAGCAAAAGGCGCGATATAGATGACGCTGTTTGGGATGGTGATGCCCTGCAAACCGACGCAATATGAAAACGCTCCATAGCTGATTTCCATGACAGGATAGCCGCCCAAGACACTGGGAATGGCAACGGAACTGCTGCTGCCCCAATATTCTAATATCGCGGCACCCCATACCGATTTGCCTCCAACCAGATACTCATAGAGTTCATATTCATAGTCCCCGCTCACCGCCATGGTGCTTTCTTCGATGGCTTGCGCCTTGAGCCGCTTGGTGCTTGGGGGCATACTACCTGGCTCGCCTCGCTCTTCCCGGGGAGCAGCTTGTTTTTTGTGCGCCCAGGGGTTATTGGGATTGCTGGGAATCTCCCTCTCCGTTACGGCAATCGCAGGCAGTAACGTCAGGAGCATACATAGTGCCATCGCCATTACAAAAAACCTCTTCATACTTTCCCTCCATTTCTTAAACTATGTTATTGCTATACCAGCGCCTTTTCCAACCGCACCAAAAACCGCAGTATCTTGGCCGCGTCCGCGGCGGAGAGTCCACCGTCGCCACCCGTCACCTTTGCGTTGATCTGCCCCTGTGGGGAGAGGATCGTCAGCCGCACCAAATGCCGCAGTATGGCCGCCGCGTCGGCCGCGTTCACCACCCAGTCGCAGTTGGCGTCACCGCGCGTTTTGCTTGTCATTTCATAGGGTTCGATGGCATAGCCTTCCCACTCCGTCTCGCCTTTGGGCGCCCAGGCGGAGGCGAATCTGGACGGATAATACAGGATCAGTTCCGGGTGCGTGCCCGCAAATGCCTCCCAGCCCATCTCCGGCGGCACGCCTTCAAAGTAGACCCGGGTCAGCCCGGTGCAATCCGCAAACGCGAAGTCTTCGATCTCGGTCACGCTGCCAGGGATGGTCACGCTCTCCAAGCTGCAATCACCGAAGGCATATAACTTGATCCCGGTCACGCTGTCCGGAATCGTCACGCTTTTCAAGCTGCTGCAACCGCCGAAGGCGTAGCGCCCGATGGTATGCACGCCCCTGGGAATGATCACGCTTTCGATATCCGTATTTACATAAAACGCGTCAGAGATAAATTTCACGCCGCTGGGAATGGTCACATTCACCTTGGTACCGTTATATTTGATCAGCACCCCGTCTCCGACGATAGCAAATTCGTCTTTTAGCGCCTCGAACCAAGGCGTATGCCAAAACGCCCAGTCGCCAATGTCGACCACGCTGCTTGGAATGGTGATATCAGTCAGATTGCCGCAGCTGTAGAATGCGTTGACTCCGATATGGTTGACCCCACCCGGGATAGTCACGCCCGTCAGATCGTCGTCATACGAAAACGCGTCGTACCCAATACTGGTCACAGGATAGCCCTTCATTGTGCCGGGAATACTAATTTTCCCGCCCGCACCCCAGTATCCGATAATCTCCGCCGTGCCGTCCGTTGTTATATAATACTGGAAATCTCCCTCCCAACCAACATTGGGAACGGTATTGATCCTCTCGGCTGCGTCGGCAAGCGTCACCAGCATGACATTGATTTCAGCCTGATCTGCGGCGTCCTTGTTGTCGAGCATGGTTTTAGCATCGTTCATTACCGCTTGCAGCGTGGCCTTGTCCGCCGCCGTTATCCACGTGTCGCCGATTTGCAAGCCTTCATCGTCATCTGCCACTGTAACGGAGGGAAGCAGGGCCGCCAGCCCATCATATAAGCTTTGAAGCGCTGCGTACCGCAGAGCGCACGGTTCGTATGGAGCGATGGGATAGCCGTCCCGGCTCGTTTCGCCGTTGGGCGCCCAGGAGGAGACAAGCGCAGACGGATAATACAGCATCAACGAGGGATGGGTATACGAAAACGCATCCCAAAGCGACAGCGGCGGCTCACCCTCAAAACAGACCTCAAGCAGATTGCCGCAGCCGAAAAACGCATCACTGAAAAGGGAGACCAGGCTGCCAGGCAAGGTCACGCTGACCAGGCTGCTGCAGTTACCAAATGCAAATACCGAAATCCAGGTCACGCTGTTCGGGATCGTTACGTTCGCAAGGTTATAGCAGTTGCCAAAGGCATAGCCGGCAATGGAAGTCACGCTATCGGGAATGACGACGCTCTCTATAGCGTCGTTTCCGACAAATGCGTCCGAGATGCACTTTACGCCATTGGGAATAGATACTTCCGCCTCGGAGCCATTGTATTTTATCAAAACTCCATCCCCGACAATTTCAAACGGCTTTGTCAATGAATCAAACCAAGGCGTGCCGTAAAAAGCCCGGCACCCAATCCAGGTCACACTGCTTGGAATGCTAACGCTGCTCAGGTTTTCACACCATGCGAACGCATAGTCCGAAATCCAGATCACGCCACTTGGAATGGTCACGTCGGTCAACATGTCGTTGTACCCAAACGCAAAACTCCCGATGCAGGACACAGGGTAGCCGCCCAATGCGGCCGGGATAACAATATCACCGCCACTTCCCCAATACCTTACGATTTCCGCCGTGCCATCAGGCCAGATCTCATATTCATAATCGCCGTCAATGAGACCCTCAAAACAGCATGCGCAAAAACAGCCGTATTCGCCGCAGCCAATGCAGTCATCGCAATCGCACATATCGCAAAAGTCACGGATATGCACCGTATAAGCAGTGGTGCCATCGTAGTACGCGCTTACAGCCAGGTAATATACCTGGCCTGCGGTCAGGCTGCAGACGATACGGAAGTCCAAACCAAACCAGTCGTCGTTATGGGCAATCTGGGTATATGAACTATCGTATAGTGTTCCCATGGGGTCGCCGTCTGAATTCGTGGTGTAGAAAAAATAGTTTCCGCTGCTCGGCGCTGTGAACTTA
>Ga0123356_10007888_pt1 | contig 10598 bp, 11 predicted proteins | sample TergutEmb28metaG_2_FD_92546 | JGI IMG/M metagenome (GOLD analysis project Ga0123356, IMG submission 92546) | Embiratermes neotenicus P3 segment gut microbial communities from Petit-Saut dam, French Guiana - Emb289 P3 | ecosystem: Host-associated > Arthropoda: Insects > Digestive system > Gut ... | reverse complement strand
CATCACTCTGTGCGCATAAATGGCAAACAGGCTCCGCCTCTCATGGGTTGCTTAAATATGCTAGGATTAAATACCGAAAAGTCCAATATGTTATGGACTCATACAAGGGCTTGACGGCAATGGTAAAATAGCAATAAGGGAGATGTATACCGTAAGGCCGACCGCTTTTGAGGATACGTTGTGTCGTATGGGTTCTATTGGGTCGCCTCGGATATGGTGAAGTTATGGCTTGGGGCCAAAGAGTTGGCCCTTTCTGCAATAAGCGGTTTCTAACCTAATGGTGCATAGGGAATGGCGTCGTGTTTTGGTGTCGCGGTTGTTGCTGTTTGGATTATACAACGGCAGTCTGTGTGATTTCGCACAGCAAGTGTTTTTTGCGGACCAATTGCCAAAGGGTGCATGCAATTATAGTTAGAAAAACAAACGAGCCCAATGGTCTTTTAACTTCTGAATAATATCTTAAATATAATCTCACATAGCCACATGGCTTTGTGAGGTGTAGGATGATGTAAGTGATCTTTAGTGCGGAGGATTTCGTTTTCAAAGCCCCCTCGGCCATTACGCGAGCAAGGCGGGTGCTCATAAAACCGACGGCGGGCTATTCTGCGCCATATCCCGTGAGTACCAGTCGCGAGATGATGGCATCAATAATCAAAGGCATCCGTGATGTCAGTAATACTGATATCATTATCCTAGAGGGTACGCCTACCGGTGAGCCGGTATCATCAAATTTTAAGGATTTGGGGTACGATTTCCCCCGGGTCTTAACTATTGATGTAAAAGATACCACACTAGTGGAAGTGGATAGCCCCCTCCTTAAGCCGCTGGCCATACCGACATTTATGGTACCCAATGTCATCCTGTCGAGCGATTATCTTATCAGTGTCACCCCACTGAAAGTAATCAATCAGCAGAGCTGGCTCTCCATTGCCAATATTTTAAGCTTACTTCCTAGTGTAAGGTATGGCGACGGCGCACCGCGTGGTTGGAAGGATCTGTTCGATCTCAATATCAACATGGTACTGGCCGATCTTTATTACACCGTGCCCTTTGATTTAGGCGTTATTGAGGCACGGGAGATGTTCGTTGGTGATAAACCTGACGTAGGGGAAAGACAGCCCTGTGGTAAGGTTTTTATGGGCGAACCTTATCAGGTTGACCAAGAAGCCTCGCAGGAATTGGGGCTGAAAACTGACTATATCAGACTAATTGATGAAGCGCGGGGAGATCTTGAGGTTTAGTCGCAACTAGTACTTGTTTTGAATCCCAAGGCTAGATCTTCGCGTTCCCAGATTTATATTGTCATAAGCATTAGCACGCGATCCGTTGCATACTATCAACCAGAGCCTTTGGGTTACGTCGATGGTTCACACATAGCCCTCAAACCGGGTCAGTCGCTATATGATTGACCCGGTTTGGTGTGGGACGAAACGTTATTAAGCGACGCTGTTATGCCGCCTCGCCTGGCTTGCGCTTTTTGCGAATGATTTCTACCTCTGGTGGAGGGGTAGTTGTCATTGCAGTGAGCGCTATTTTCTTGGCATCTTTCTTTGGCTTTTTGACCTCGCGGCCGCCTTTATCTCGGGCACCCATATCTGCCTCCTGAACCCCCTATTGGTTCTTTCTTCCGCGCCTGTGAGCCCTAGCGGGGGTTACCTAGGCTCACATATTCTAAGCTGTTAATTTAACAAAGAAATGCGAGAAAAGCAAAGACATTACGGCAACGGAGGCGTTTCCTCGCCGAGGGCTTCCAGCGCCAAACGGGCAGCCTCGGCCTCGGCCAGCTTTTTGCTGCGACCAGTGCCGCGGGCAAGCATTGTGGTATCCAGCATAACCTCGGCGACGAACTGGGGGTGATGCGACGGCCCCGACTCAGCAACGATGTGGTAGGTCGGGGTTGTTTTGAGGCGGCGTTGCATGGTCTCTTGGAGGCGTGACTTGTAATCGTCGCTGTACTGCTCGCCGCGTAGGCGGGCGAGCTCATCATTAAAGATGCGCAGGATGCATCCTTGTGTGCTCTGCCAGTCGAGGTCAAGATAGACGGCGGCAAAAACAGCTTCTATGGCACCGGCCAGATTAACTACCTTGCTTTTGCCGCCGCTTGCGGCCTCGCCTCGACCAAGAAACAAATAATTACCCAAGCCTAAGGCGCGGGCAATAGAGGCCAGTGACGTCCTGCAAACAAGCCGCGAACGCATCTGGGTGAGCTTGCCTTCGGCATAACTGGGGTAATCGTGGAAGAGTTTTTCTGTCAGGATTAGCTGCAGTACGGCATCGCCCACGAACTCCAGGCGTTCGTTGGACACAGCCTCTGGGTTCTCGTTGACGTATGAGCTATGGGTGAGGGCCTCTTTAAGCAGGGCTATGTTACTGAAAGTAACCCCCAGAATCCCCTGTAATTGTCTAAGATTATTGTCTGTCATTGTTCTCGGGTATAAAATAAGGTTATCGCGGTTGCGTGTCAAGGTTGCCTGGAAGATAGACGTGATTTGTCACGGGTGCTATAATGAAATTTGCACTGGGGATTCGTCTAGCGGTAGGACAGCAGACTCTGGATCTGCATGGCCAGGTTCGAATCCTGGATCCCCAGCCACCTTTCGTTGGCAAGGGAGTGTTTTATGTCGTTTCGATTGGGACCGTTGGAGTTGATTCTTGTTCTAATTGTAGTTGCCAGTATATGCATACCAATTTTCGTTATCTGGAAACTTGTAAAACACTTCTCAAGAAAACAGAACAATTCGGGCGGAAGCCCCTTGGAGATTGCCGAGAAACGTTATGCCAGTGGGGAAATCTCAAAGCAAGAGCTTGAGGAAATTAAACAGACCATAAGCGGATAGACCAGAAACTGTTGCGTTTACGAGGGGGGGGCGATGATATTCGCCCCCTTTGTAATACCATGATAGAGCCCCTGCGCGTCTCGTTGTAAGCACTTATTCCCCGCAAGCATTGCTTATCAGGGATAGTGTTAATAGGGATCCCTGATATTGCGTGGGAGGTGGTATAATGACTGCTTTGAGAGGTGGCAATGAGAGTTGTCGGATGGTATGAAAGGGAAAGCAGGTTATGTTTAACGCACTGGCGCGTATTACAACCAAGTATCGCGTTGTTGTCACAGCATTGTGGCTGATTGCGGCGGTAGGGTTATTTGTGTTTGCCCCGAAACTCTCCGATGTTGGGGTTACCGACGAGAGTCAGTTTCTGCCACACGATATGCAGTCGTCTGTTGCGGAGCGGTTAATTGCGGAGAAGTTCGCGGCAACAGACTCCTCGGATGGTAGTGGGATATTGCTTTTCCATAATGAAAATGGGCTAAGCGAAGCCGATTTCCAATCTGCCGCCGCTGTTCATGCCTGGCTCACCTCAAGTGCTGCCCCTGCCGATATTTGGCGGGTCACCTCAGTATTCGAGAACGAGGCTCTGGGTGCTCGCCTAATCAGCCCTGACCAGACAACTATGATGATGCTGGTGGACTTTTCCTCCGGGACATTCTCTCAGAATACACGTGAGGCAATTGAGGAGATTCGCGCCTATTTAGGGCAGAATTATCCCGATAGTGGCGTCTACTTTACGGGGAGTGTTGGTCTTTTCCAGGACATGCTGGCCTCAGTTGAGCAGACCATCGATCGCACAACAATGGTGACCGTCATTCTGGTCGTTGTTTTATTGCTCATCATCTACCGCTCGCCGGTAGCCATCTTCCTTCCATTACTTGCCATTAGTGCGAGTTTTGCCGTATCTGCTGGTGTCCTCGGGTTGCTGGGGGCAGCCGGTGCCCAGTTCTCGACCTTAACTGAGGCCTATCTTGTTGTCATTGTCTTTGGTGTAGGCACGGACTATTGTCTCTTTATCGTCTCTCGTTTTCGGGAAGAGTTGCGGCAAAGGGGACTGGATGATGCGCGAAACCATACCTTGCGGCATATCGGTCCGGTCATTGCCGCCAGCGCCCTGACGGTTATGGTAGCTTTCCTGTCCTTGGGTATCTCTGATTTCGGTATGTACCGCACGATGGGCTATGCTTTAGCCATAGGGGTGGGAATTACCCTGTTGGCTGGTATAACCTTAGTACCGGCACTGACGGCGCTATTTGGCAAGTATCTCTTTTGGCCCGCCAAGACTGCTGGTTTCCAGCCAGAGGGAACAAAATCAATCTGGCGCACTGTCGGCGACGTTGTAAGCCGCCGCCCAATAATGGTTGCCTTGCCAATTGTTATCCTGCTTCTGGTGCCCTATCTTGCCCTACCGCGTCTGGACAAGACCCCTGATATGGTAAGCCAGCTTCCCAAGAGCTCAGAGTCAGTGCAGGGCTACCATATTATGATGGAGCGCTTTCCGGAAAGCGGGCTCTCATCGCTATTTGTCCTGGTTTCATCCCCCGGAAATAACCTGACAGCACCAATTGCGCAACAGGCGTTGGGGGAGATTGTTTATCAACTGGCGGGCGTGCCCGGGGTGGCCAGGGTTGACTATTACGCTACGCCCGTTGCGTGGCTTATGGGGTTGAGCTCAGATCTGGCAAGCCTAGACGATGCCTTGGGGCGGGGTGAGGGTATAGCTCAGCTTACCCTGCTCCAGTCGCTGGGTGATAATCTTACTGGTCTGGCTATGGCCCATCCCGGCATACTAGGAAGCCCTAATTTTCAGATAGTTGCGGCCGCCTTGGGAGAAGCTGGGACATTGGCCCCTGGGCTTATCGCAACGCCCCCTGGGATGGTAACGGAGATATTATCTCGCATACAGGCGTTGGTTAAGCAGGCCGCAAATGGCATAGGGGCTTTGGCAGGAGAGTTTCGGTTGGAAAGCAGCACCCCCTTTACGGCCTCGCTTCTGGCGACCTACTTCTCTTCCGATTTGAGTATTGCCCGGATAAATATCATTATGGCTGGGGGCTTGGATGCCGCCGAGAGTCGTGCTTTGGTTGCCACCCTGCGGGATACAACAGAGACAAGCGTGGCCGTGTCGTCCCTAGCGGGTAGCAGCTACTACGTAGGGGGTGGGGATGCCCGTAGTGCCGATATCATGATTGTTAATGATGCCGATTTCAATCGGGTAGTAATCTTGGTACTTGTGGGGATTTTTGTTGTAATTGCCATTTTGCTACGGAGTTTGGTGGCGCCCATCTATATGGTGGCCACCGTCCTTTTGAATTACGGGGCAACACTGGGTATTGCCATCTGGTTGTTCTTAGGTCTCATGGGCCAAAGTAGCCTAATATACATTATCCCCCTCTTTATCTTTGTTATCTTGGTAGCGCTGGGGGCGGACTACAACATCTTCCTTGTCTCCCGCATTCGTGAGGAAGCCCGCAGTCTACCTATTCGGGAAGCGGTAAAAAATGCGGTGACGCATACCGGCGGTGTTATTACAGCTTGCGGTATAATACTGGCAGGGACATTTGCTACCCTCCTGACGTCTCCCTTGGAGGTCGTCTTCCAGCTTGGTTTGGCAATTAGTCTTGGGGTAATACTGGACACCTTCCTAGTGCGTGCCCTTCTTGTGCCGGCGTTGGCTGTACTGCTGAAGCGCTGGAGTTGGTGGCCGTCACGCTTGTTCCGCGAGGATCCCCCCAAAGAAAAGAGCCGCGTCAGTTAGGAATACGTCTTGCTGGATACTTTTTCAGCCCCTTGAAACAACAAGGGGCTGATTAACTTTCGTGAGATGTTGACCAATAGCCCTATGTTGTCTCGATCCAATAGATATTTACGAGCTTCCCATCGGTGAGGGGCTTGGTCTCAGATAGTACCCCGCCGTTTTTTACTATCGTTTTTACTGAGGGAAGGTTGCTTGTATAGCAACCCAGCATAATCCTCGCAATGCCAAGTGTCTTGGCGTAGGTGAGGCCCATTCTTAGCATATCCGTGGCATACCCTTTTTTTCTTTCGCAAGGTCTCACGGCATAGCCGATGTGTCCACCGTATTGGGTTAGAAAATCATGGTTTAGGTTATGCCGGATGTCCAATATGCCGACTATGCGGTCGTCGCTTTGCCTTACAGCGAAAAATGTAGTGGCGGTTACCCAATCAGGCCTCGTTTTGTTTTCTTGACGGTTGTTCGTGGTATGGGTTAGCCACAGTTCGTAATCCATTTGGTCAAGGAGGGCAGAACCGTTGATGACAAACTCGCGTGCCTCAAAAAACTCTCTCTTGAAGTCCTCCGCAGCAATTTGGTGTTGCGGTGACGGAAGCTGTAATTCAATTTCGCTCATTCGCTCTTGGACGTTTGGGTTGTTTATAGTTCAGGCTTTTTCTTGTACCAGCCTGCGGCCTGCTCGTAGGCATAGGCTATCCTCAAGATGGTCTCCTCGGCAAATGGCTTGGCGATAATCTGCATTCCGACAGGTAGCCCATCGACAAAACCGGCTGGTATTGAGGCGGCGGGAACACCTGCGATGTTAATGGGCAAGGTGCATACGTCGGAGAGATACATTTGCAGGGGATCGCTCGTCTTTTCACCTATTTTAAAAGGTGTTGTTGGGGATGTAGGGGTGATGAGGGCATCGTACGTTTTGAAAGCGTCATCAAATTCGCGGCGGATAAGGGTGCGCACTTTCTGCGCCTTAAGATAGTAGGCATCATAGTAGCCTGCCGAAAGGGCATAGGTGCCCAGCATAATGCGTCGTTTTACCTCTGGTCCGAAGCCGAATTGCCGCGTTTTTTCCATTGCTTCCCACATGTTATCTGTGTCGGCGTAGGCAAATCCGTACTTGGCTCCGTCGTAACGCGCCAGGTTGGCGGAGGCTTCGCTTGGGGCGATGATGTAGTAGACGGCCAGTACATAGGGGGTAGAGGGCAGGCTAACGTTACGGTCGACCACAGCCCCCAATTCCTCCAGTTTGGCGATGGCGGCGTTTATGACCTGATTGACTTCGGGCTGCATGCCTTCCGCAAAGTACTCTTTGGGCACACCCAAGCGGAGACCTTTAATGTCGCCAGTGAGGCTCATTGTGTAATCTGGTACGGGATGGGTTACTGATGTTGAGTCACTTACGTCGTGGCCAGCAATAGCGTTCATGACAAGGGCGGCATCGGTTACGTTTTGGGTCATAGGGCCGACCTGATCTAGTGATGAGGCATAGGCAATTAACCCAAAGCGACTCACTCGCCCGTAGGTGGGTTTGAGGCCAACGATTGAGCAGAAGCCTGCTGGCTGGCGGATGCTACCGCCGGTATCTGATCCCAGCGCATATACTGCCTCACCCCCGGCAACAGCGGCAGCCGAGCCCCCTGAAGAGCCGCCCGGTACCCGCATTTTGTCCCAAGGATTATGGGTTGCGAAAAAGGCCGAGTTTTCGGTGGAGGAGCCCATGGCGAACTCGTCCATATTGGTTTTACCCAACATAACCATGCCAGCGTCCTTGAGTCTAGTGATGACGGTGGCATCGTAGGGCGGTATGAAGTTCTCCAGCATGCGGGAAGAGCAAGTGGTACGCACCCCTGATGTGCAAAGTACATCCTTCATGGCGGCCGGTATGCCAGTTAGGGGGGTGCCTTCGCCGCACTGAAGCCTCTGGTCGGCTTCTGCGGCTTGCCTAAGGGCCAGTTCGGCTGTAATGGTTGTGAAAGCCTTGAGATCAGGCTCTTGCCTCTCAATCCTTTGCAGATAGGACTCCGTGAGCTCAACGGCTGAGAGTTCCCTCTTCTTTAGGAGTTGGCTGGCCTCGTATATGGTAAAGCTGTTCTTAATTTCCAATTTATGGCTCCATATTAGCTATATGTGGTGGTGTGACACGCAATTGTTCTGGCGGATAGTCCTAGTTTTCTTCTAGTACAGCGCGGATGCGGAAGAAGTCGCCCTCACGCCGCGGGGCATTTGCCAGCACACTGTCCTGCGGAAGGGATGGCAGAATACTGTCGTCGTGCATAATATTGCCAAGGGCATTAGCTTGGGCGGTAGGCGGGACGTTTTCCGTGTCTACCTGTCGTAAGATCTCAAAGTTCTCCAGAATATTGGAGAGTTGCTCTTGGAAACGGCCGATATCATCCTCGGTCATTCCGAGCTTGGCTAGGGCTGCGATATGTAGTACCTCGTCGCGTGAGAGTCTCATCTTTTTACCTCACTGGCATTATACATCGCGTGCAGGAGGGGCGGCAAACGCGGCAGGGCGTCATGCCCTAGGCTCGAACTGGCCATAGATACCCTTCGTTGCGATGGGCTCTCTTTGCCCAAGATCGCGGGGATGCTAACCTTGGGTATTTGGTATTGGGCTGTGCTTAGTCTTGTTTTTCTTCGGAGTCATTTAGATTACGTCAATATGGCATAGTTTCATTACGTTTAGAGCCTCGTTGTGGCTCTGTGGATTGACACCTGCGCAACATTTTGCATTTACGCTTATTTTCACGGCAGGCATCGCATTTTTAATCATAAGCGCGTTGGATACCACGCAAATATCAGTGCAAAGCCCTAAAATCTCAATTTCTGATATTTCTGATGCGCGGGATTTCAAAAATGCTACTAAATCGACACTGCCAAAAACTGATTTTGTAAAAGTGTTTTCAGGCAATTCAGGTATTATGATTGTGTCTTTGTTATTACGCCAAGCCTTTCGTACACTTTTGTTGATTTGCCATCCCGCTGTGTTTTCAATGCAGTGGACAACTGGCAGCTTAATACCCTCTGGGGTGTCAAGGTAATCATTTTGATGAGTGTCTTGGGTAAAAAGTACGAGCTCTCTTTCGGAGTTTTCAATACGTTTTACAACTGCATCAACAATGGCGACGGCTTCTGTTGTTCCCAGCGAACCATCAATAAAATCCTTTTGCATGTCTACAACAATAAGTACCTTCATGATAATTCTCCAGATTAAAGAATAATGCCGAGTAAGATAAGCAAGCCAGGTATAAATGTACTTGCTACACCGTTGATTATTAGGATGTGAGGGGTAAGCTTATCTATCGCTTTTATTCCCAGTAAAATAGCAAGAAAGCTTTGTGCCCACAGCACTGCCCACATAAACCACATATAAGTCATTTCCCAGGGGCCATTATTTACGAAAGAGTCTCCGGCAAAAACAAGTGATACCACTGAAGCAAAAAGACCATACAGGCCAAAGACCCTCCAGTTGTCAGCTTTAACGAAAATATGGGCTGCAATAACAAAATAATTGAGCGCAAAAAGCCACATAGCCGCAGAAAAGCCATATGTAATATGGTCGGTTGCCATTGCCGTTTGAAAAACAGCGTTTATTGCAATGACAATGCCCACCAAAATGTTTGCTATACCTTTAGCCCTGTCATCAACTTTTGTTAGATAACTACAACCATTTAATGTCAAGGCAAAGCCAGCGAATAATAAGTTGACTCCTAGCAAGAAATCCCTCCTAAATGTTTACATATGTCAAGACACATAGAAAGATAGCATAGGGGTGTTTTCGAAGTCAAGGATTTTGAAACAAAAGCCCCGCTGCACCAAGGGCATGTTTAACCTGTTCAAAGTGGGCGATGTCGCGGCAGGCGATTGTGTGTAAGTGTATCCCCGATTTAAGCTCTGATAATAATTTAACCCCTGATGATTTTACCCGTTCAATGAAAATATCAACATCCTCACGGCTCGTGATGTTAAGCTGGCCTGTAATTTCGCCATAAATCTCATGCTCGATAATTACATTCATAACTGCTGCACCTAAATCAACTATTGTGTACAGCTCCTCCTTGGTATTTTCGGCACTGTGATAGCAAGCAATTTTACCAATATACTGGTTTAGCTCCTTGAGCTCTGAAATCATGTAACCCCTTGTTGTGGCAATGATTTCAAACCCTTGTGCGCGTAATAGCGCAATATCTCCAACAATAACCTGGTGGCTTACGCTTAGTTGCTTTGCCAGTGCAGAGGCACTCACGGGGGTTCTGCCTTGGTTAATCGCCCCAAGTATTGTATCTCTACGTCGGGTTACGTCCATATCACGTCTCCTTCGTCAATAATGTTCACAAAGCTACCTAATCCTATTATGTTTTGATTTCTATTTCAATTCAAGATATGAGTGATAGTTTGGGTGGAAAAAAACCTTAGCACACTGCCGCCGGCGTTGCCAAACCGAACTGGGTACTATTCTTCCCGACAAGACTGATAGACATAAGAGTTGCGAGGATTTGTTGCGATGAGATTTGGATAACCATGGAAAACGTCACACAAATAACAAACAGACCGCCACACTGATTAAAGTATGGCGGTCTGCTGTGCTTGGTTTGTTTGGGTTTAGATAGGGTCTGCTTTGGTGTATTCTACCCAGATGTATGCGGCAGCATTGTGGGCTACAGCCGAATAGCAGTGGAACTTAGCATATGTATCTTCTAGAATCAAGTACGAAAAAAATGTACTAGCATGAATTGATGTACTACTAAAGTTAATAGGATAATAATAGTAGCCCGCTGCCTGCCAGATGCCACTATAATTTACTAGTGTATCTATTTCTCGTAACAAAATTATACTGATGAATTCAGTCGGCGAAGTGGGAAACTCTAGATAAAACGTCGTGCGATAATCCTGTTTGCCATCAAACGTAACACCGGTAAGCTCCTGCTCGGGGCCAATAGTGCCAGTATAACCAGTTCCATTAACCTCAATACTGCCATCACCTTGGATAATATATGGGAACACTTCCCCAT
>Ga0123356_10007887_pt1 | contig 10599 bp, 12 predicted proteins | sample TergutEmb28metaG_2_FD_92546 | JGI IMG/M metagenome (GOLD analysis project Ga0123356, IMG submission 92546) | Embiratermes neotenicus P3 segment gut microbial communities from Petit-Saut dam, French Guiana - Emb289 P3 | ecosystem: Host-associated > Arthropoda: Insects > Digestive system > Gut ... | reverse complement strand
TATCGGCACCGTGATGGCAAACTTACGAAGACTTGTATGAGTATTCATAAGTTGAAAATACCATTCACCCCTCTCATAAGAGATGAGGTTATCGGCTAATTCCCTTATCTCACCTTCCTTCTGTCGAAGTTCTGATTCTTTAAGACTGGTGTTGGGTGACTGACTGTCTCCACTACACATATTATCAGTAACGAATACCGGGAATTCCACAGGCTTTTTATTAGTTGCTTCTTTTTCCGTAGTTGGATAGCACCTTATGTCGGGGCCACCTTGCCTCGTACTATCATCCCACAACCAGCTGTCAAAACAAACTATGATCACAACACCTTCTTCAATGCCGAAGGAAACGTTGCTCATTTCATGAGTTATTATCTGGCTTACTCCGTCTATGTAGGCTACCTTTGGACTTGCTAGATCATTTTGTATTGCTTTCTCCAGCGCTTGGTCTATGTTCAACCCTATATAGTCGTCTACGCATTGTTCTTCGATATTTTTATATTCTCTGTAAGCAGTCGTACACAGGTGCGGGACGGACTTATGTTGATTTGATTGTTTCATATTGTTAATAAACAGAAACACTCCAGTTACTGTCGCGGCTACTAATAAGATTGAAAGAATAATCAAAACTGCTTTGCGTTCTTTGCGTCCAGTCTTTTTTCTCATAATACTAGCATTATATGGTGAGACTGCTCGCATTACAAGACTTCTCTGTTTTGCTTGGCAACATAGTGTACAATTATGATGCAAAGATTAAATGAAGGAGAAAGAAATGAAACATTGGTTGAGAAGCCTCACAGCACTGGCTTCTATTTTAGTGTTAGCTAGCGTATTTGTTGGACAACTAGCACGCGATGCCTCAGCAGAGGCTAACCAAGAGAAAAATCAGATTAGCGAAGAGATCGGACAAGCGGAAGTATGGCAAGGCGCTGGCGAACTGAATTATTGGCTAGAAAGCGATGCCTCAATTGAACCGGACTTTGGAGGTGTCTGGATAGCAGATAATGGCAGAATACAAGTTGGATTAATTGAAACAAGAGATTCATCTGCAAGAAGTCGAGAAGTAATTCTCAATATAGCGGCTGACATGAGAATTAGTGAAGGTGTAGATGTTGTTCCAGTTCAGTTTTCTTGGACAACACTAAACCAGACAAGAGATGCGATACGCGAATTACAACACAAATATATTGATTATGGAAATGGCGTATGGCCGATACAGATGGGTATTAAGACTGACTTGAACAAAGTGCAAGTAGATATTCCTGCTGATGAGAGTAAGTTTACAGATGGGCATCATGCTGTTCTATCGGAAATAGAAAAACACTATAAGAATCAAGTGTTTTTTGAAACATATAGCGCGCCAGCCGTATATCAATCAGAGTGTAACCCTTGGTATTGTGATAGCCCTATACGAGGTGGCGTAGGACTAAAAAAGACTTCTAGTGGGAGTGGAGATATTGACTGTACAGCAGGGTTTATTGTAAAAGGTGTTGCTTCGGAGAAACGGTTCATACTTACCGCAGGACACTGTGATTTCACAAGCAGTAAAACTTGGAAAACACATACCCTAAATTATTCTGAAAAATATATCGGTGGAGTTATTTATAGTGGGCATAACCTCATGAATTTTGATCCATCAGACCGCGTTGATGCTATGCTTATATACATCGATCAGGTCTCACCTCCACCTCCGCCAAACGGAAATGGTTGGCAGACCTGGCCAGGCATCTTCAAGCGTAGCGGTACTCTTTGGCTTGATCCATTTACTCCTCCTCCAAGCCAAGAAGAAAGGTATTCGATCACTGGCTCTGCGCCTGTTATTGCACCTACCGTTTACAACAGTATAGTTGGTGAAAAAGTTTGCACCTCGGGAGCGAGGACTGGTGGTTGGCCTTGGCCTAATGACCCTCATGGTGGAAGTTGTGGCAAGGTAAAGGAAGTGGGGAAATGGTTACCTGTAGAGTATAAGCCAGATTTATCGACCACCTATGTATACGAAACGCTCGTTCACAGAGCTGCGCTATGTACAAGACGCGGAGATAGCGGTGGTCCAGTTTATGACGATAATAATAAGGCCAAGGGTATTATCAGTTCATCTGGAGCGCCTAATGGGGCTACAGTATTTGATGACTACAATCCAACACATGTATGTAATGATCTTAAATACTTTACTCCAATGAATGTGATTATGAATAAGTATTCCACTCAAAGTAGCGGGCTTACTTTTGTTTTATGGTAATACTCCATACTTAGTTGATTTCCATTTCGATTCTCAATTATTATTCTGCACGATTCATATGTTGAGACTGCCTGCTAGAGCATTCATTGCATCTAGTTTATTTTCATGACTTGAATGAGTATAGATTTGCAGAGTAGTAGTAATATCGCTATGCCCTAGGATTACTTGAGCATCCTTGGGTGTCACGCCACTATCCTTGAGCATAGTAGCTACCGTATGTCGGATTTCATGTAGACATATCCTCGGCAACCCTGCCTTCTTAGACAATAAATTAAATGAGTCCAATAAGCTCCTCGGGTCTACTGGGTTACCCCACTCACTATGGAAGAGTAAATCATCGCCGTATTTGGGGCTTGTGAGGAGATACAAGGCCAACGTTTCCTGAATCTTGGGTATCAGTGGCAAGTCGCGTTCACTCGCCCTAGTTTTGGGCTTATTGAAGACTGGTTTATGATTCACCTCCGCCAGAGTCTGGCGAATACTAATACTGCCACGATCGAAATCGATGTCTTGCCAACGAAGTCCTAACACCTCACCACGACGCATGCCATAATAGAACAACAGCTCAAATAGTGGATAGTATCTATGACTAACCGACTTAGTATAATTCAAGAACTGTTGTACTTGAGCCATGCTCCATACATTACGTTCTTTGTAAACGTGCTTAGGCGTATCGACTAGCTCTGCGACGTTTCGGTTTACGATCTCCATCCTCACGGCGTCTTTGAGAGCAGAAGACAAAAGCTGTTTCGCTCGTTTCTGAGTGTGACTGCTTTTACCTTTCGCCCTAAGTTGCATAATCATTTGATTAACATGCATAGGCTTCAACGCGTACAGCTGATAGTGCCCAATCTGAGCTATAACATCCCGCCTTACTGCGCCAGCTCTTACCTCTTGCGTATTTGGTCTTACTCTCGGAGCTGAAATGTTCGTTAGCCAGTATTCCAAATACTCCCCAACCGTCCGATTATCTCGGAAGACTGGCGTGCCTCTATCCGCCATCACCATTTCTTCGCGGAGTTTCTCAACCACCGTCTGTTGGTCTTTCGATATTATTTGCTGGCGCTTCTTCGTGCCATCGGGCAAAGTTACGTAGTATCTGCCCATCCAACGTCCATCTTTACGCTGCATAATACTACCAGCACCATTAACCCGCCGTTTCCTCTTATTTGTTTCAGCCATCAGCCTCCTTTCTCTACCTCTGGTAGTCTTCAGAGTCTAGCTCCGAAGGCGAAGGGAAGCAAGTGTTGATTATGTTTAGATTTATTACGACGTATCCATAGTTACCAGAGAGCAAGTGCCCTCCTGACAGTTCGTTAAAGAGGTGTTGTAATTAATACTTAATAACACAGTTCTCGTGGTAAACTTGAATTATGGAAGATAAAAAAATCAGACTAGACCCAAACAGCGCACGACCCCAACAGACAGACATACCGCCCACAATAACGCAACCGATAGCCGGAGTCAGCGCGCCAAAGCCCCGCTCTAAAGTAAGTCCTGTCATGTTACTACTCGCCATACCAATCTTACTTATATTCTCGCCAATGCTCATATGGGTCGGCGGCGGGTTGGTAGGCACAATATTTCAAAGCCAATATTCTGCAAAGGTCTATGTCGAACCGCAGTTCTCCAATAAATACGAAAAAACGATAAGCAGCCGCTTTAAGGGAAAATTTACAAAAGAAATTATTCACCTCCCTTTGTAAAAGGTGGCAAGAATCTCAGATGAACTCTACGTCTGACACACGCACAATAAAATCGATAAGCTCTTCCTTTTGCAGCAGAACATGAATCTCGTAACCATTCTTTTTCTTATATATCTCACTATATAACCACGACGAACCGTTGATAGGCTCGTCTAGCTTAATGACGGTACAATCCTTAAATACTATCTTGCCGGCATTCGTGAACGCGCCCGAACTATTGATATCCAAGACTATATCATTCTTATCTTCGCGGCAAGAAATAACCCAACTATCGTGGAGCATATTGAGATTCTTGACGATATCCGGTTCATCTGGCCCAAAGACCTTTTTTGCACCTTCCCAGTACACATCCACCGCAGTGTTCATAGCCTTAGTGCTCTCTTTGCAAAACTTGGTAATGTCTTTCTTAACTTCTGCTGATGTGCGATTTAACGCTAATACTCGAATATCAGCAACTTTATTGAGTATGTCTGATGGCAATGACTCCTTTAGACGCTTCAGATTATTCTGCAACATCTGCTCAAAATTCTTTTTCTCTTGCTGAGCATTAAATACATATCGGTTCCTTTCGAAATTCGACAAATGTTCATCTCGTTGTTTATAATACTCTTCCTTGATTCTTTCAAGCTCTTTAGGGTCAGTAATAGTTTCAGTAAACCCTTCCATAGGAAACTCTTCTGGAAAAATATCCTCGATCTTAACCTGTGAAACATCCTTCCATTGCTTTAACAACCTAGCTTCTTCTTTTTTATAGAGCTCTTCGAAGTATTCCTCTGAAAAAGACTCGGCTCGTTTCGACACTTTCAGCAGCAAATGGAGGCCAGTATTTTGCATGGTCTTATACCACTCTTTGGTCATATATTTCATTTCATAGCCTCCTGTACTCGAGATATTAGATACTAATATTATACCACAATTCTAAGTGATAATTATGGCGCTCGGATAATAAAAAAGATACACCAGACGGGTGTATCCAGTCGTGTCTGTTAAACCCAAGATAAGCGCAGAAGTTCGGCGTGTTCCGATATTTGTTCATCCCAGTGATACGTCTGGTGATTCGTCTCTACACCCTCTCTTGTAGTCAATGAATAAGAGTCATATTGTGGTATAACATTGGAACTATTCCAGTTTTTTACTAAATATCTATCCGCTGAAACCAAAACTCACCAGAACTAATAGAAACACACGCCTCAATGTAGTGCTCTTTTGGATTCTTCTTCCATTCCGCCCTAGTACAATGCCGCCCATCTTTGTTGTACCATATAGGATCGCTACAATTATACTCATCGCGCTCGCAAGCCTTTAGGATATTTGTTTCAAGGAGACGTGGGATTTTCTCTACATCTATACTCGTTCTTATACGGTCAATTGAATCTTGCGGGTGAAGAGGCATAGTTTCATGACTATCAATCTTTCTGCCCTTCAAGAAGAAATCGTAATCGTTCAGATTTCGCCTCAATACTGATTGTGGGGTAGAATCAACAATAAACAATATAACCAATGTGCCCATACATAGCACGAACAAAGCCCCCAGCACAATGCTAACAACTTTGTTTATCTTTTTCTTAATGACGCGGTTAGCCTCCTCGTCTAGTTTTCTGCCTTTCGAGCGTTTTTTGTGCAACGAGCGCCATATTACCCTTGCTATAAACGTTATTACCGGATATACAATTAGTAACGGTATTAAGATTACCCAAGACAAGATACCGAACATAATAACAAGCATAAAAACATTCATTATGAAATCATCCATAAGAGAATTATACCATACGGCACATATTGACATAGCAAGCCTTATATTAAGCAGTATGACTCCCTTTCTGACTCCTAATCGCCTCATCTGTTAATAAAACTCGAGCGTTTTGGGGTTTATTTTCCGATACGACGTGTCATAATATACATAGCCATTTTGCCACAACTGGGGTAGAGAGTAGTGTATAGAATTAATAATCACATCAAAGTTGACAACTGTCAATCTTGAGGTGGTAGTGGGAGCAATCCTGTGCTGGTTCAAGTCCAGTCTCGGGCACCATATTAAGACCATGAGCCAAACCCCCGTAAAACGGGTCTTTTTTATTGCATATCCAAATACATCAACACCCGACCATTATACTCATCCGGCACAATTTGCTTAAACCCAAGTTTTGCATATAGCTGCTTCGCAGACGGGGTCCGCGCATACAAAAACACCCGCTTGCACCCAGATTCTCGCGCCCTTACAAACAACTCATCCATCATCTGACCAGCTATCCCGCATCGCTGATATTCATCCGCCACGTACACTCCCATAATTTCCGCATTCCGCGTCTTGCCATCCGAAAAGTCCACAAAATAATCCAACATCGCCGAAGCAACAACCCCATCGTCATTCTCCATAACTAGGGCCTCGCCCTCACTTGCATTTCCAACAATCCTCTGTAATACTGCCCGAAAAGTATCGATACGTTTGGTCGGGTATTCAATCCCGTTTTTCACCGCATACTTCACGATGTGCGCCAAATACGACTCAATGTCAGCTTTCTGTAAATCTCGAATTACCAAATCATCCATAGAAATATATTGTATAATAAAAACATCAAGAACTTAACAACGAAGGAGGCAATATAAGTATTTCCGACACAGCGCTCTTGCGACTAGTGCGCGACCCCGCCATCGTCACCAAACTCATCGGACAACGAGGCACCAACATTACAAAAGACGACCAAATCCTTGCGATTGGTACAGGCAGTTCCGTACTTACTTTTACTCTTGGGCAATACGCCGATAACGTCACTCTGATTTACGACGATGCGCAGTCTACCCAAGTCGAATCCATTCGCAAGAAGCATCCCAACCTCAAGCTCATGAGAGCAAACACTCCGGACGACATCACTATTGTTCCGTCTGGGCCATACAAGGTCTTCATCTTTGATGAACCGTCAATTACATATTACTGGAATCAATACTTCGGCCAATTCGTCGAAAACAGCCCTACAGAAATCTACGCAATCCTACCAATGGCCAGTACCAATCGCCTCTTCGGTGTAGAAGACCGCGTCCACCCTGATGCTATCCAGTCTCGTATTAAATACTCCCAGGAAATCATTTCGACGGTATTCTTGCCCGCCAAGAACACCTCGATTCCATTCTGCTGCATCAAGCTTACCCTACGACCTGAACCGCTGCTCAACGATCCAGAGCTTGAGGAATTTCAACGTTACTTCAACGCTCATCGCAGTGATACATCTGTCTTTTTGATTCCAAGCCGCGCCAAGCCTGAAGACTGGATAGAGGCCTTCAAGGAGCGCCGTGGCGAAGGCTCGCCTGACCTCATATCACAGACTGAATCAGACACTAAGTCAGTAGCTCTAGGTGGCGCTGCATCTACACGCCAGCTCAATCAAGAAGTGCGTACTATCCGCGGCAAGGGAAGCATCGATGAACAACTCCAGGGCATGAAGCGCGTCCCAGGAGGGTACCAAGTGCTGCCCGAGCTGGTTCTCACCATCCACAGCATCGATCGCGTCAAAGATCGTATCGGTACATATACCGATTTACCGGCACGCTTCAGGGCAGTACTCAAGAATAAACAATTTGCGTCATCGGAAACCCAAAAGCCTTCCGGTAATACCGTCAAGAGAATCGACTACCGCGGAATCATCTATATCTTCAATGAAGACTTTTCCAAGCTAATCACCACTTATCCATCCAACACCACTAAGACCGGTCAAAGCAAGATGTGGAATTTCCTCGAACGTCGTGAGAAATCCAAAAAACGCCACAACCTCGAGGCTTACGACCGCCACAAAACCCGCAGGCAATTTGACCAGGAATTTAACGATGAGTACTAAAGGTATTAGCATCCTAGCCCCAATGGAAGGCGTGACCGACATAGTGTTTCGCCAAGTCGTCGCTCGTGCAGCTCGCCCAGATATTTTCGTTACCGAATTCACCAATGTCTCTAGTTACGCCAGCGAAAAAGGCCGTCCCAACGCACTCGAACGTCTGCAATATTTACCAGAAGAGATCCCGGTTGTACCGCAACTTTGGGGTACCAATCCAGAGCATTTTACCGTCACCGCGCAAGGTTTGGTCGAACTCGGTTATAAATCCATAGATATCAATATGGGTTGCCCAGAGCGCCACGTCGTCGCAACTGGCGGCGGCTCAGGTCTAATCAAAACGCCCGAACTCGCCGCTGAAATTATCGCCGCAACCAAAACCGCCGACCTGCCAGTCTCGGTTAAAACTCGCCTCGGCTACAGCAGGCTCGACGAATGGCGGGATTGGTTATCGCACCTGCTTCATCAAGACATTTCCGCCCTCACCGTGCACTTCCGCACCAAGAAAGAGATGTCTAAGGTCGCCGCGCACCACGAGCTCATCCCAGACGTCATCAAGCTCCGCGACAAAATTGCACCACAAACCAAGCTCTATCTCAATGGCGACTTCACATCTCTTCATGAGAATCAACAATATATTAGAATGGGGGCAGACGGCATCATGATCGGCCGCGGCGTCTTCGCAAATCCATTTTGTTTCGAATCAGAACCACGAGAGCACAGTCGTGAAGAACTCGTTGACTTACTGCGTTACCACCTCGACCTCCACGACCAGCACGCACCCCGCCCATATGATCCCCTCAAACGCTTCTTCAAGATTTACATCAACAATTTCTCAGGTGCCTCCGACATTCGCATCCAGCTCATGGATACCACTAATACCGATGGGGCCCACCAAATCCTCGATATGATACAATAATCTCATGAGTAAGCCAATTGTTATCTACACTACATTAACCTGTCCATACTGCCACGCCATGACTGATTTTCTCGATAAACTCGGGGCTAAATACGAAGAGCGAAATGCCGACGATCCAATCGTCGAAGGCGAAGCAGCCGCCATACTTGGGCACCGCATCGAAGTAGTTCCCACGATGATTATTGACGGCGAGATTATCGAAGGCTACGATCGCCGCCGCGTCAAGAAATTACTGAAAGCAAGAGATGGCGGTAAAAAAGAAAAATAGCGCCAGCACCATCGTCAACCGCAAGGCCCGTTTTGATTACGAACTCGGCGACGACCTAGTCGTAGGCATGTCGCTTACTGGCAAGCAAGTCCGCGCCGCTCGTGACCACCGCGTCCAACTCCAGGGCGCCTTTGTTCGCGAGAAGAACGGCTCACTATTCCTCACCGGCGCCACTTTCACTATTCGCGCCGACAAAGCTGGCGAATCCATCGCAGACGTTTCTGACATTCAGCTCCTAGCCACCAAGAAACAAATCCGCGAATTCCTCACCGCCAAAACCCGCGGTTCTAGCATTGTCGCTACTAAGCTCCTCACCGAGGGGCGCTACATCAAACTCGTCATCGCTCTCGGCAAGGGTAAGCGCGAATGGGACAAACGCGAGACCATCCGCCGCCGCGATCTCGAGCGCGAACATAATAGGATGATGAAATGAAATTATTTTCTTGGAACGTTAACGGCATCCGCGCCAATATCAATAAAGGCACTTTTACCAGATTTGTCGCTGAGTATAAACCAGATATCCTCTGTCTCCAAGAAACCAAGGCTCGCCAAGGCCAAGCCGAAATCGATTTACCAGAATACGAAGAAATCTGGAACTCCGCCGACAAAGCTGGCTACTCCGGCACTGCGATTTTCTCTAAGATAAAGCCGCTCTCGATTTTCTACGACTTTCCGGATTTCATCACTCAGCGCCATGACTTTAGCGAAGACCTCCACGGTGACACCACAACTGAAGGCCGAGTTATCACGGCTGAGTTTGAAAAGTTCTTCCTAGTCAACGTATATACGCCAAACGCCAAGCACGAGCTCACCCGTCTCCAGCTCCGTCACAAACTCTGGGATCCAGCCATGCTTGATTACATCAAGGACCTGGAGAAATCCAAGCCCGTCGTAGTCTGCGGGGACTTCAATGTTGCGCACCAGCCCATCGACCTTGCTCGGCCCAAAGACAACGAGGGCAATGCCGGCTTCACTGCAGAGGAACGCGAAGGCTTCGATAATTACATGAAGTACGGTCTCATCGACACGTTCCGCTCACTCCATCCGAATGAGACCGGCGCCTATACTTGGTGGACTTTCCGCGCCGGCGCTAGACAGCGTAATATCGGCTGGCGTATCGACTATTTCCTGATTTCTGCTAAGCTCAAAACCAAACTCAAATCCGCCACTATTTATCCAGATTCCGCCGGCTCCGACCACTGCCCAATTTCAATCGAGCTAGATATATGAACAATGATTTTTGGCAGAGACAAGACAAAGAAGCAATTTTCCCAGACATTCTCTGGAACACTCCAGAACAAAAAACCAAGGCCGGCAAACTCACAATCATCGGCGGTAACTCTAGTAGCTTCCGCACCGTCGCCGAAGCCACCGCCACCGCCATCAAGCTCGGCGTCGGCACAGTTACGACCATCCTCCCCGGCTCTCTCAAATCCAAGGTCCCACACGCGCCAGGACTCACCTTCGCCGAGTCGACTAACACCGGCAGCTTCAGCAACAAGTCCTTCGAGGCATTGCTTGCTGCGGTTAACGATTCAAATCTCACCCTCCTCGCCGGCGATCTCAGTAAGAACTCCGAGACCACAGAACTAATCACTAAGCTCATCACCAGTACCATCGCACCAATCGTTGCCACTCGCGACGCCGTC
>Ga0123356_10007886_pt1 | contig 10599 bp, 5 predicted proteins | sample TergutEmb28metaG_2_FD_92546 | JGI IMG/M metagenome (GOLD analysis project Ga0123356, IMG submission 92546) | Embiratermes neotenicus P3 segment gut microbial communities from Petit-Saut dam, French Guiana - Emb289 P3 | ecosystem: Host-associated > Arthropoda: Insects > Digestive system > Gut ... | reverse complement strand
TTGACTTTCATTCCCTTTTTACCTCCAGTTACAACTACAGCAATGTTCACAGTAGGCATTCATTTCTTGTCCATTTATGACATGACAATTCCTCAGAGATAAATTATGCCAATGATACATGGAAGAGACCAGTGCCAATTTAAAGCTCTGGACTAGTTTCATATTGAATCTGGCTATATTTTTATTACAGTGTGTTTATCAGGGGAAATATTAGTTAAAAAAAAAGGGGGGAAGAGGGATTGAAAGATTAGATTAACATATATTTGAATACATTTTTTTTTTACTTGTAGGTATAATATGATTTTCACCTCTGTGCAAAGTAACCTCAATAAGTGTTTCCAGCGATGTTTCCAGCAATGTTTCCAGACTAATGGATACATTAAAGTCTCTCTGTTAAAACGCAAGCTCAATATTTCTTCATATTCACAGTAATTGTAATAAAATGAAGAATTCATTACTGATACATTTAACATACTGTGAGCAAAAAAACTTGATTAACATTGCAACCATATTATCCCATAGTAAAATGCATGCCCTTTTTTCCTGAGAAATGCAGCATAAAATTTGCATGCACATTATGGTTTGAGCATACAGCATGTTCTTTCCTAAAATTTCCCTTCTAACTACGGATGTGGCTTATATGTCAGGAAACAGAATATACAGGCCCCTGCCTAATGTGGTGGATGTGTTCCTAGCGAAACTACATTATGCACATACCGCATTCATTGATATGTATTCTGATGAGATGTGGTAGGGTCCCCAACCCAAAGACACCAAAATAATTTAAAATCATAAGTATAGGCACATACAGTGATACAGCAGTAAAAAGCACACAACAAACACACAACAATTAGTTATACTTTTACATAAAAAATAAATTCATTAAAACAAATTAAAAATATAAACAAATGGGAGCATATATCCTTAAATATCTCAGAGATCACTGCACTACACACTGGTGCCATAGTTCCACCCTCACACTCCAACTTGCAACTAACAAATGGGTGGTGGTGAGTGGGCAGGAGGACAAATTTACTGATGGCTGTCTCCCCCAAGAGTGGCATTGCCATCAGAATGTTCAGACACCTGCAGCCTTCAAGTCATTCCAAATGCTACTGTGCGAGTTTTCAGCTCCAATAAAGACAGCAATGCATTATGTGTAAACTGCTTCACTAGTTACGTTGCACTGACATGATGCAACATAGTTTTAGAGGGGGGAGGGGGGAGGGAGGGGGAAGAGAGAGAGAGAGAATACAGTGCTTTTATGTCGTGTTATAGTAACTCTGATTTGGCTAGCAGGCGCATTAGGCAGTCACCTCTACACAATTCCCTTCAATTCTACAAATATAGCATATATACACTACCTAACTTACCGGTTCTCTTGAATACGGTAATCAAGCCTACAGTTTCCCTTGGCCACGTTAAAGAGTGGGTGGAAGGCACTTTCAAAACAATAGAGTGCCATCTCAATGAGTTTGGCTGCTGTCTGAAGATCTTCATTTACTTTGCACATGTCAGACAATTGAATGTGAGTATCTATATGATACGTGTGCTCACGCGCTATTGCCTAGAATAAAACATGTCAACAACAGACCATCATTAAAAAATGTTGGTTTAGTTTATCACTCATAACTAACATTCAATGAACTACCCAATTCAGAGAGCAGGGTGTGTCTTACAACAACTTGTAGCTGCTCATCTGGTCAAGAAATTCTCATTAATTAAAATTCAAAATTTATTAAGATGTTCAAAAAAGCACAGGCTAACCATGCTCACTGACAGGGCAAACTCTCAATGCTGTTTTTGTAAGATTCAGTTTTATTACAGTGTGCTTTTGGTGACAGAATAATAATCAGTTTTTACTTGTGGGAAGTGTTAAATGATAAAGTATATAGTCATAATTCTCCTACTGAAGATTGTCTGAGAGCATTCAGAACACTAAGTTCTCAGTTTTACCAGCAGAACTTTGACATGCAATGAGCAATACAGTTGTTACATGTGACACCCATCTGTGAGCCCAAGGAAACAATTTTCAGCACCTTCTTTAAACATGGTAAATAAAAACTTCATATCCACTGCAACACAGTGAAATAAAACATGTGGACTCAGACTCATGTGAAAAGGGAACAGCAGTGATGGCAGTTCTGCCTCTCACCATCCACAACAGCTTCAGTGAAGAGTGATACAATATTTCAGGTAAAGAAATGTGGTTACTGACACTTGAACCAAATCTGCAGAGAGTAAAACAATAGTCAACTGATTACTTACTAAAATGGCATAATCGTCAATCCTGTAAACTGCCTCAAGGAACCTCTTCTGGATTTTCTGGTAATTGGTGTTATGGTCATATTTGAAATACATACAACCATGGTTACTTCCAACTAGCTTCATTGATAAACCTATTACAATCGACACAAGAAACATTTATTTATTATTGTTCAGATATGTGAATGGAAACATAACAGCAAAAGATGACACTATATATTAAGGTCAACGAACATCCTGTACTTTATTCCACTCAAGTACTACTGTTTGGCATATATGAAAGAATCAGTCACCAATCTGTAACTTACAATGTCACATATCTTCAGTATACTGAAAGCAGCAAGGCAGTTCACTGCATCTGTATCTCATACACTAAACAGCTGCAGTGCATGTAACTGGGTTTCATATAGTACCTACTGTGAAATCTAGAAGGTGATTTATTTCTCTGCCATTGCCAGAAGACATATGAATGAAAAGTTGATATGTTAATCATCATGTTAAAAACCATCTTATAACTTCAACAAGAGAAGAAGAAAAAAATCTTTGTAAGAATAAAAGTGCTTCCTCTTTCTCGGCATTATGTCAACTAGAAGCACAGATTTCTCTATACACAGAGCCGTGCTTCAGATGACACTTTCTATGTAACTACTAGATGGACTGGAGCTATTTCCTTCATGTGAATGTGTTTAAATATTTCACTAAATAACAATAAAATCCTAGCTGTTCAATTCTAGTCTCTAGCTTTGATACTCTTCCTAATTAATACACTGAATGTTGGAATATCCAGCACTTCTGGGACCAAAGGGATGCTAAATATTGTAATATTTCAGATATTAGAGCACTGTGTCTTATTGCACTTAGTAAACCTCTGGGACAGACCTAGACATTTAATTGTGTCACTTGATATCCTGTCCTGCTTTTCCTGCAGCAATTTCTATTCCCTTTTCATCACTCCTTATGAAATATGGTAAAAGGTAAAGGTACAGATCACCCTAGAACAGGCCATGAAGGCCCAGAGGGGGAGTAGAGGTCTAGCTCTACTCCTTCTTTAACCTTGGCATTAGATGGGGTAGGCAATCACTGCTATGCCCAGCTGCTTTACACCCAGGAAAAAACCTGGTACCCAGTGTACAGGAGGTTGGGTGGGCCCCAGGGCTGCTCTGGATGGGTGCAGAAAACCTCGCCCCCATGGGGATTCATTCCACGGATCATCCAGCCTGTAGCGAGTTGCTAAACTGACTACCATATCCCGGCCCACTATGATATATGGTAAAAATATAATCTTAAAAACCAACAAGCACAAATAATGAATGGCCAAACACTCAGAACCAATGCTGGGTGCAGTCAGTTGATGCAATAGTGAAATGTAATAAGGTGTTTGGTCAATTACTGGTTAATGCAGCTTTCTGGATTACAGACTGCCAGGCAACAGTGTTTACTGCACACATTTTCTCCAACAACTCTGAGCATGTATGCACATGAACCTCCATGTGCAGCTGGACAGGTTGGAGACTCACAGCAATTAGTAACTCACTTAGGGTGGCTAGCACAAGAACTACAGCTAAACAGACTGTCCACTACACTCTTAGCAGGTGGTCCATCGCTGCTAAAACATTCATAAACCCTGTTTTATGGATAAGAACCCATCTTGGAATGTCTACCAGGCCTGGATAGTGCTGATTCAAAACAAAGGGCACTTTCAAACTCATGAAACAGAATACTCTGAATGTGGGTATTTGGACCAATATACAAAAACACACACACACGAACATGAACACAGAATCAATTCTGATGGGATCCACACACAATGACTGAGAGAAAAATATCCACCAACATAAAAATAGTTTTTTGAACAGTAACAAGTAACTAAGTCCAGCCATGTAGACCTGTGCTCATAAAACATTTTTGCCTCGCATTCTGGTGTAGATTCAGCATCACTAGATTTGCCTATGCATTTTTCGTTCACCCTGTAATAACTAAACATCTATAAATCTACGACTCCAATTTTTTTGCGAAATATTTGACACTTGTACCTCAATTTTTAAAGCAGAGTACAAGTCAGTACAAAAAAGCAACTACCAGAAACACTTCAAATGCATGTCATTCAATGTGCATGCATGCACATACATACCCGTAACCACCCTCTCTGCACCACACACAATATTATGTTGTAAATGCTACACAAGAAAGCAGTGTGAATGATTACTGAAGATGGAATGACCCTAGTTTACTCTAACCATGTTACAATTCTTATAACTTTGCAGCTAACTGATGCCTGCTAGCAAATGTGAATCCTAGAATGTGCAAGTTTAGAAAGAATGCCAACAATACCTAGTTGTCCAATTGGTGGCCAGTTTACTGGAGGTGAAACAAGCCAAGATGACTTAAGAAGTCCATGACTATGACCTCTCTGCTTCCTGAAACACAAAGTACATTGTGCATCTAAATGATGTTAACCACTTTTTTAAAATTAAACATTCCAGTTCTCATCAAGTGAATCACCTCCATGCCACAAGATCTTGCTTCATGAGTTGTTATTCATGCCCACATCTGTCTTGTACCAAACATTAAGGAAATACAGTATCAAGATGAACTCACACTGGTGGATTCCACATGTGAAATTTAACACTGCCTTTTCCAGTATTCTGAAGGTTTAATTTTTAAAGAAAGACCTGCCACTTACCTCTTCCTATTTCCTACACATGGAAATTGAGCACTTTCTTTCTAGAAAATGAGGGTACAAAGGAGTACATCACTAGAGTATACATATGTGGGGGAGATCAAAAAGTTCTTGGAACCCAGGCATAATCTGCAGGAAAAAGGATATTTATTAAACCTAACCTAGTCACGGTTGAAGTACCGCCCTTCTGTGCACACGCACTTCCAACAGTGGTACGACCATTATTGGAAGTGCATCTGGAAGTCCTCTTTTGATACAGCTGTGAGGGCTGATGTTACATTCTATTGCTTTGTTCTCTGGACACAAAATGATGTCTAGCCCAATCCTAAGAAACAGGAAGAACCAGAAGCCACAAAGAGACAGAACTGGAGAATGTGGTGGCTGAGGATGGTTGGAATTTGGCTCTTCACTAAGAAATGGTGCACTGTGAAGGAGGTGTGAGAAGGCATCATGCAGGAAGCAACTATTTCTTCATTTTTCTTGGTCTTTTCCACCAAATGGGGGCACACAGTAGTGCAGTTGGTTGAGGCACTGTGATACAAGCCAGAAGGTCAGGTGTTCCATTCCTGACTGGATCACTGGGATTTTTAATCACCTTAATCCTTTCAGCTGCAGTATGGCCCTGGGGGTTGACTCGGCCTCTAACAGAAATTAGAACCAGGGATATCTCCTAGGAAAAAATGGCAGCTTGTGCATTGGGCTGACAACCATAACACCTTCATGTGCCGACTGTCTAGAAATTCTGGGGGACTGGAGCTCTGAAGGGCTGTCCAGACCTCCAATGGGATAGCTTTCCACCAAAGGCATCCCTCTAACACTTCAGAACTTTTAACTTAAAAAGCAAAATTCACTGTCCATCTGACAGGGCAAACTCACAGTGCACCACACCCACACTGTTACAAACAATGATGAGCCTAACATTCTGCTGAGATTATCTGACCTGTGGCTTTTTCTTTTGGGGTGACATGTTGGTGTGCCATTTGGTGGGCTGATGTTTCGTCTCAGATGTGTAGGTGGCAACCCAAGATCTATTCTTAATAACAATATTTGATGGGAGAGGTACGCTTGTGTTGATCATTCAAACAGTTCAGCAGCAGTCACCTGCCTGAACTCCATCTACTCTGCCAACAACATACATGGTACTGAATTCACCACCACATATGCCTCCCTAAAAAATCTTCACAGTGCCCAATACTGATCTGTATCAGACCAACTTCATTCACTATCTGTTCCACTGCAAACACTTATCTGACATCATGACTGCATAAATTCTGGTTACATTTTCATTGTTCCATGATGGCACTAGCCTGCTACTGTGCCAATTTTCTAATTATTCTTGACCGTTTTTAAATAGGCTGTGCCAGTCATACACAGATTTTTTAAAGAACTTTATCTCTATTAACCACAATGAGGCTTTCAAGAATTTCTGTTGCTTATTTCCCTTGATATCTGCCTGATGTTCAAACTGAGATATGGCTATCAGCAATGGCCACACACTTTATCTCCATGGCCAACTGAAGCTCACCAACATGCCTCAGCCTGTATCAGCTTGCTCCACAGATAGCGAACTGTCTAATCACCGTGAACTCCCTCCCATGCTACAGCAGGAAGCATGGCTATTTCAATATGACTGGATTCTGGAAACTTTCTGATCCCTGCCCTTATATTTTCCTCTTACATGTTATCAAATGTAACTATTTGCAAAGAACATTACCGCTGTTCATTCCGAACTATTCTACACCCGAACTTCCTATTCAGTTCCAAAACAGGATTTAGATTCCTGTGGCTAATATGTAACACTGGCTTTCTTGCTTCCACACAGCCTTTTGGAACACTGCAAACAGTTGGATTCACTACAGAAGGTTCACAGGCTACAGCTGACTCTTCATCCTGTTCTACCTGAAAAATAAAATATGTGACAAATTATACCACACATTAATTCTTATGCTTCACCAAACACTTCACAATGTTTTACCTGCTCAAGATCAAAGATCAAAAACTCTAAAAATATGGTGGTATAAAATTCTCATACATAACTGAACAGGACAATAAGTAACTGGCTGCTAATGATGTTTAAATTACTTCTTTGAAATGTATCTTACAGACACAACATATAATAAGCACAAAACAAGCACCTTTAAATTATCTTCACCACTTCTGTGACTACTCCATGAATTAAATTCTGCTTTCCTCGTTTTCTTCTTCTTCTTCTTCTTCTTCTGCCTGCTAGGTGATTCCGGTGCATCATCTACCTCTTCAGGAGCATTAGCTGCTTCTGCTGCATGATCATTATCCTCATTTACCTCAGATTCTGAATGGGAATACGGATTCAACTGCGGAAATAAATCAATTTAATGATGATAATCACATATGATAGACATGAGTAAGATATTGTGGAATGAAATAATGTTGCATCCTTTACTGCATACACCTCTGGGTATACACTTAGGCTACCAGTAATTGCAATTATGCTAGTCAGTGATCTATTTCTGTGCAAAATTTCTAGTACATATCATTACAAAGTTAAATTTATGAAACATAACCTCAGAAGTCTGCACTATAACCAAGCTTGCAACTGTTGATATGTGATTAATATATCACACAATTTCTAGGAAAGATTATGAAGTACTGCTATTGAAAACTGCATAGGCCTAGCTCACATGGTTCATTAGTCACTGCCATAAAATCCAAAGTTAAATACAAACTTGTTGATCACATTTTCTTTGACATTCTATAAGATCTTAGCAAAGGTTATGTGTTAATTTTACAAAACCTCTGAACCCTTCTGCTAGCACAGTTACTATCTCAGAAGTTCATGTAAGCAAACTCTATACACTTCTGAATAAATCTGTGAAGAGATGCATGCATGTGAATGTGCAGACAGATGTTTGCTGCCCAGTCCTAAACTAACCAAATCAAACCAAGACATGCCAGGACAGACATTAATGCAACAGCAACTCAAAAACTAACACACAACAATTTCGTCTCTGGTACCAGCACCAAACAAAATTACCCCTGCCTATGTGACATTTCAGGTATTAGTAAGGTTGTTTCACATGAGCCAAGTCTTCTGGGATGTGACACTGTGTCATGTGCAACAACAAGTTGTCACATCCCAGAAGACCTGATCCTTCAACCCCACCCTAACTGAACAAAACTCATTTCTATTAATTACCAACATGAAGAAATCTGAAGTACGGTCACATCTGTGCAGCTATAAACAATTATGTCTGACTTTATAAAACTACCAGCACAGGCATAGATGAAAATACAATGAAGAGTGGAAGATAATTATCACTGTGGTGTCAACATGGATGTGCCAAAACTAACCCAAACTAACTTAATAATCACAAAAAATAATGTGAACATGTTCTGTCTGGTCTAATTATCATTCTAATTTGTAAGAATAAAATTGTATTTAGATGTAACCTATTTATATGATTCTTGTCATACTGTAAACACAACTGGGAATAATCACCTTCAGATTAACTTAATAACACTATGAAGAGGTGATAAAATAAACATCATGTAAAAAATATCTGGCCTGGGAAGATTCTGAAGTGACAACTCACAATATAGCACCACAGTATGCTAAGAACAAAAGAGTCAAACATTATTTTGAGCATCAACAGTTTGAGACACAAAGTCTTCAATAGTAAATACTAAACGGAGTACCTCATTTCCTAATGGCAACAACACATCAACAAAGCACATTTTTACTAACACCAAAATTTTAGCTCATCTAAATAGAGGGTATGAGAACGAAATAACTGAAATAGGAACAACTACATATCTTGGCTTACAAACTTGCTGTAATTTCAATCTGAATACACACAATGAATATGCAAGGGCATTTTATAAATGGATCCATGTATCACTCTACAATGGGACAATTTCACATGATGGCAGGTAGGACTGTGCAAATTTGCCTCAAATGGAAGTCCATGAATTTTTTGTTTAATCTTTATTGTCCTAAATGACCATATTCTGTACTCTTAAAATGTACTGGAAAATGGCCTAGTGATCCATACGCTGGTCTCTGCATGTTTATTTAGAAGCACACTGTAGAAAACTAAGCAATGCGAATTTTTTTGTTATATACCTATTTGTTGAGATATTTGAAGTTTCTGATGACCTGTCATCACCTCTTGGTACAATAAAATCTCAATTTTGTAGGGTGATCTTGAAAACACTCACCAAGGCACAGTCCCACATCACACTTCTTGTACTTGACTTGAACACTTTCTTTCATTCCTTGTGCAGAACAACTGTGAATACAGTCTGGAGGATGGAAATGGCCAGCGACTGCCAAAGTTTACTTCAAGCTGTATAACCTGTTTCTGTGCAACACAGGGCCTGCCCATGGGTTGATGTGAATAAGACAGACTCCCAGCCCTTTTTATCAAGTTCTGCACATGCGTCATTTTGGTCCCATATACAGTCACGAGAAGGAAGCTGTTTAGAGCTGTTATGCGTAAGAAGTAAGAAAATTTTTTGTCCACTTTAATGTCTGGTTTTGTATTGAGTAATTTTTTATCATTTTGTCCCATTAAGTCAACATAACTGATACGTCTGTTATAGTCCTGTATCAATTCTGGCTGTACAGCATTTCCAAGTTCATTACACATGTTATCATTTGTTGGTGGAGGGTGCATATTTTTCAGTATGCACACATCTGGTTTATCTCTCCAGACCACTGATGTCAAGTCATCTCTAGCTGTAGAGAGTATATCACTTTGTTTCAGTCAACTATTTCGTGGCATTAAGTACTTTGACATTATCTTTCTGTTAGGCCTCAATGTCCTCCAACAATTAATTTTCTTCTCTTTCAGATTGTCAAATAAGTCAGGTGATGAAGAAAAATTGTCTGTACTATGTCTGTGTTCATGTCACTCTATTCAACACAATGTGGCACATAGGAATACACACAAGGACTGCAGATGGTTTGCAAATACCTCAAAACCTCTCTGATAAACAATGTGGAAATGAAACATGCATGGGCTGAGTGCACTGCACAAGCATCCTGAAAAGAAGTGACTAGCTGCTTGGGTAACTTAAAATAATGGCACTGCATTAGGCCTAAACTAAGTTTAAAACCTCTGAAATGAGGATAGTCACATGACTCATGAAAATAAAAAACTAATTATATCATATGTAATAAAGTTTTTGTACAAATGCAACAGACACCCAAAAATTTACAATAAAAAGAAAAAAAAAACATCAGAATAATGCCAGGGAGCTACAAGGCCCCTGTACAGAAATATTTAGTAAGTTTAGTATTCTTCAACTGGCCAACAAATACCTGCTGTTAGTAATATCATTTACTATGGAGAACAGTGAAAAGACATAAATATGACCTTCAAGTGCCAAAACTAACCACAGTAAATATGAAAAAGGACTTCAATAATCTTTCACTTACCACCAAACTTGTAAGTCATGATTTAAATAAATTATACGCCATCATTTAGAGTATCTATCACTCCAATTCTCCTACGTACAGTACAAGAATTTACACCAGTAAAAAATAACTACAACATTACAAAATACGTCTTTAAGGATGGCGATGGTTCCGTGTATTATTCCTCCCCCCCCCCCCCAACCCACCCCCCAGAAAAAAACAAAACAATTTTGTTTTTAATATAAAATTTTATTTA
>Ga0123356_10007885_pt1 | contig 10600 bp, 7 predicted proteins | sample TergutEmb28metaG_2_FD_92546 | JGI IMG/M metagenome (GOLD analysis project Ga0123356, IMG submission 92546) | Embiratermes neotenicus P3 segment gut microbial communities from Petit-Saut dam, French Guiana - Emb289 P3 | ecosystem: Host-associated > Arthropoda: Insects > Digestive system > Gut ... | reverse complement strand
TCTGTATCTTTATAAAAAACAGGATGCGGGTTCGGGCAACTGGGATTATGACCAGCGGGTCAGGTTATTTAATCAAATTACAGCCCTTAGCACGCTTGCCGGTATTGAATACTATTCGGCAAGCCGCAGCGCAATGCGTACTTTTTATGAGTCTTCCGCTGTAATAGACGGGCTGGAAAGTAAAAGGCCTCTTCCAGATCCGGTATTTACCACGCCTCCGGCATATGTTACAATTTATGCAAGGCAAAAAGACCTTACTTTTGGCGACAATATTTACCGCTATGACTACATGGCTGTTACTGATGCTTTTTATTTTATGCAGGAGAATATGACTGCTCTTAACTATGGATTAGTCCCTGCAATAGGAAAAAACAGGCTTCGTTCGATTATGTCGGTTATTGACTGCGGTGATTGTCTTTTAGTTTATGCTGTTTCCATGGCCAAAACTGCTTCTGTCTTTGGCATGGGGGACCGTATCAGCGCTTCATTTTGTAACCGTGCGGAAGCGATTCTTAAATGGTTTACCTCCGGCACGGACGGAGTGTTTGTAAAAAGGTAATTCCTAAAGTTATTTTGGGGTATCTTGTTTTGTTTTAATAGGATAGAATTGTTATAGGATGCGGCAAATTTTGCCGAAATTCAAAAATGCGATGTTTGTCCATGGAATAACCTCGCTAATTAAGGATGGTGAAAAATGAGATTAATAACCAGATCTGACTTTGATGGATTGGCTTGCGGCGCTCTTTTATTATACTTGGGTTTGATTGATGATTGGAAATTTGTTCATCCAAAGGATATTCAGGACGGCCTTGTTGAAGCTAACGACAATGATATTTTAGCAAATATTCCCTATATAAAAGGCTGTAAACTCTGGTTCGACCATCACTCCAGTGAGAACGAGCGGCTGGGCGATAAAACTTATTTTGAAGGCGTGTCAAAGTCGTCCCCAAGTTGTGCAAGGGTAGTGTATGAGTACTATGGCGGCGATGCAAAATTGGGCCGGTTTTCAGAGATGATTCACTATGTTGACAAAGTAGATTCCGGTAAACTTACCTCAGATGAAATAATAGACCCAAAAGGCTGGGTTCTTTTGGGGTTTATCATGGACCCGCGTACAGGGCTTGGTCGTTTCAGGAATTTTACCATAAGCAATTACGATTTAATGAAGAATCTTGCCAGTGCATGTTCTCAGAAACACATTGATGAAATTCTTGAAATGCCGGATGTCAAAGAGCGTCTTGAGTTGTATTTTGAGCAGACGGCCCTTTTTAAAGAAATGGTTTTAAATCACGCAAAACCGCATGGTAATACCATTATTGTGGATTTAAGAAACGTAGAAACCATTTATGCAGGGAATCGGTTTTTTATTTATACGCTCTTTCCGCAGCAGAATATTTCAATCTGGATAGTGGATGGCCGTAATAAAGCCAATGTTGCAATTACCGTTGGGTACAGTATTATAAACCGTTCTGCTACCACAGATCTTGGTTCGCTTTTGCTTCAATACGGCGGTGGAGGACATCGCCAGGTTGGCACTTGCCAGGTTTCCAGCGAAGATGCAGACAGGGTTATTGCCGAAATTATGGAAAAGATCCAGTAAAATCTTTGTAAATTAAAAGTTTTTTATTTATCCTCCGTTTATACGTCTTGTAAATACCTTGAAAATAAATATAATTACAATATGTCAGATAAAACAATACTTGTACCGCTTGCAAAGATATTAATTACAAAAGAAGTTAAGCCATCTACGGGTGTTTGTGATGGGGCAAATTTAAATAATCAGGTATTTAGCAGGATTTATATTGAAGTTATGCTCGAAGACAATGACTTTCCTGTTATGTGCATTAATAGAACTACGATGAAAAAACGGCTTATGCCGTTTAAAATTCTTTACGGAAATAACGAACGTTTTTGGATGCAGAACGGAAGCTGGGAATATTTTCTTGTTGACGAAGATTATGTAAAATTAAAGAAAAAAGCCGCTGAAAAACAACGCGGCTGGGAAGCAAAAAATTCTCCGCCGTCCGGCGGCGGTTTAAATAAAAATTTGGATGAAAGTTTAGATAATAAAAACGTGCAGCAAGAGGGCGATGAAGAGCTTGAAGAACTTGAAGAATTGGAAGCTGAACAGGGATACGGGAGTGAGTACAAGGTTTTTGCCGAAATGTCTACAGAAGAGAGAATAAACTTTCTAAACAGCAATAAAAAGCGGCTGACCGAGTTAATTTTGCGCAGGCCAAGAGATGAAGATACCGTTACCGGAGTTCTGGTTGATACTGCCAAAGATGCCGCAATAATAAACCATGCAATTTTGAGAGAAGCCATACGCCTTGGGGATGACGAAGCAAAAAGGCTTACTCAGGATTTGGTAGATTCTACCAACGAAATGGTAAAGTCCTCCGCACAGCTAATATCGGAAAATATTTTAAATAATGAATTAATGAATACTCTTGTGCAAAAATCCAATGGAACTATTGTGCAGCACATGACCAGAGTGTACCTTAACGGCATCGCTTTTCTTGCGTATTATAACAATCTTGTTTCAACATCCAGCGCAATTCAAAAGCTGCGTATATCTTTTGCCAATAAATACCGCAAGTTTTATCAGGCTCTTCTGCCGCACCTTGCCCCCGATAATATAGGCCTTGAACGTGTCTTTTATGGAGGAATGAGATCCATTGCCCCGGAACTCTATTATAAGTGGGCTGTTGGTTTTCTTATCCATGATATTGGAAAGGCGGCCGCTGTTGAATATCATGAAGGAGAATCCAAATACAACCGTGAAATTGTAATTGATCATGTAAAACAGGGTTATAAATCCATTATGACAAAAACAAATTATCCCATGGAAGCAAGCCTTATTACAGGGTATCACCATGAATATTACGGCGATCCTAACGGTTATGGATATTTTCGCGCTTATTTACAGCAATACAAAAAATCCAACCCGGGAGCAAAACAGGATTATGTTATTACATACGATTTGGAACCGATGCTGGATTATCAGGCTCTTGCCTACTTTCCTGCGAAAATTCTGGAAATAGTTGATATATATGACAGCGTTACAGACCCTCTGCGCGCTTACCGCAAAGCAATGACTACGGATGAAGCCCTTGCCATGATGCGCGAGGAATTTATTAAAAAACATTGCAAGATTGACCCAATTCTTTTTGATATTTTCAGTTCATTTATCCGCAAGCGGCAAAAACAGAAAACCTAAGGCTGTTCCAAAGCTTTAACTTACGAACGCTTCTTTTAACAGTTCCAAATCAAGCTGGGGATACACAGGAAACTTATCCATTAGAGTTTTTACCCGCTCCAGGACTTTTGCCTTGACTGAAGCGTCAATTTCATATTTTGCCTTGCTCTTTTTTGACGGATCTTTCTTGTCTTGCGCCTGAGTTGTCCCTTTTATTACAGCCGCTATTAATTCACCCAGTTCCGTCATTTCGGCTTCTCCCATGCCGAGGGTGGTTAATGCTGCGGGGCCGACCCTTATGCCGGATGTATACCACGGGCCATTGGGGTCATTGGGAAGGCTGTTGCGGTTAATCGTTATATGGCACTCATGCAAGGCGCTTTCCGCCTGGCGGCCCGTAATGCCCGCTTTGTTAACATTAACCAGCAGCAGGTGGTTGTCTGTCCCTTCTGTCAGCACGTCAAGGCCGTTTTTAAGGCACGAGGCAGCCAGGGCTTTGCAGTTGTCGGCAATGCGCTGCGCATACTGCCTGAACTCCGGCGCTGAAGCTTCGCGAAACGCTACAGCTTTGGCGGCTATTACATGCGGCAGCGGCCCGCCCATTGTCAGCGGGCAGCCTTTGTCCAGCGCTTCGGCGAATTCGCTGGTAGAGAGCACGATTCCGGCGCGAGGGCCGCGCAATGTTTTATGTGTGGTGCTGGTAACAACATGCGCCCACGGTACAGGATCGTAATCGCCGGTAAAAACTTTGCCTGCAACAAGGCCGGCAAAGTGCGCCATGTCTACCATTAATACTGCGCCGGATTTGTCTGCAATGCCCCTCATGCGCCTGAAATTAATCATGCGCGGGTATGCGGAATATCCTGCCAGTAAAATGAGCGGGCGCACACTCATTGCCTGTTTTTCAATCTCGTCATAATCAAGCAGCCCGTTTTCTTTGGAAACCGAGTAACTGTAAACATCGAACATCCGCCCTGTAAGATTGTGGCGGTACCCGTGAGTAAGATGCCCCCCTGAATAATAATCCAGCCCCAAAATGCGCTGGTTCCCCATGAGAGCCCTAAGGCTGTCCCATTGGGATTTGTCAAGTTTGTAAAGATTAGCCTCGCCAAGTTTTTCCAGCGCCGGGGTTTCTACACGGGTACTGATAATTGCCCAGTATGCCAGCAAATTTGCGTCTGCCCCGCAGTGAGGCTGCACATTGGCGTATTGTGCGCCAAAAAGCTTGCATGCTTCTTCCGCTGCAAGCGTTTCAATTGCATCCACATTTTCGTTCCCTGCGTAAAAACGGTGGTTGGAAATGCCTTCGGCGTATTTGTCCGTTAACAGGTTCCCCATGGCAAGCTGCACTGCCATAGAACAGTAATTTTCGCTGGCAATCAATTTTACCCGTTTACGCTGGTTTTCCAGCTCTTTTACAATGGAAGATGCTATTTCCGGGGCTGTTTTTGCAACTTCTGATAAACTGCAAAGATAGGCCAGCAGGTTGTTATCGATATTATTCGGCGAATTGGCGGCAATATACGCTGCAACAGGGTTTTTATTCATGAATACAGAATAGCTGTAAGCAGTTTTTTTTTCAAGTACGGTATGCTCACGTGCCTTAAATATACGGTGCATTTGCGCTGCTTACTGGACAAATATAAGTTAATATGGTATAAATTATAAATAGAGTGGTTATATATGAAAGTTAGAATATTTTTTACATTGTTTTTACTGTGCGCCTTTTGTGCCGGGGTTTTTGCCCAGTCTACTGCTAATGAGATAGAAGAACTGTTGGCAGCCAGTGCGGTAACATACGCTCAAGCAGCGCGGTTTTTGCTTGAAGCATCCGACTCAATGATTACTTCCGATAGCGGAGAAGCCTTCCGGTTTGCGGCAACGCAGGGGTGGCTGCCGAAGGGGGCGTCTCCAGACGGAGAAGCGCGGCTGGACGGAATTTCCCTGCTTTTTATGCGTTCTTTCGATATTAAGGGCGGGGCATTGTATTCCATAACCAAAAGCCCTCATTATGCTTACCGCGAAATGACGTATCAGGGTTTTATTCAGGGCAGGGTTGACCCGACGATGAATGTATCCGGCGAGTATGTATTATTTGTTACCGGTAGAATCCTTGCTATGTATGAAAGAACATCTGCCCTTGCTGCCGAAAGAGAACTCAAAAGGAAGCTAGCTGAAGAAGCTGCTGCAAGAAGAGCTGCTGCCCGCCGTGAAGCGCTGGCTGCTGAAATCAACACTAAACTTGTAGAGCATAAAATAGCCGATACTGCCGCCGAGGCAACTGCCCAGGGTGTTACAATCACTCTTTCTAATATTCAGTTCCTGCCGGATTCAACAGAAATGCCGCCGTCTGAAATTGGCAAAATTTCCGAAATTGCCGGCATAATAAAATCACTTACAGGGATAAAAATATTGGTTGCCGGCCATGCAGCCGATACCGGCGCCAGAGAGAATGAATTGAGAATTTCTCAGGCCAGGGCAGAAGTAGTAGCCGCGTTGCTGGTTTCGCATGGGGCTCTTAGCAAAAATAACATTACGGCGATTGGTTATGGCCCTGATTTCCCAATTGCGGATAATTCTACCGAAGCAGGCAAGGCTGCCAACAGGCGTGTAGAAATAACAATTTTGGAGTAATAAAATGAGAATGATACATTATAAATATGTTGGGCTTCTGTTTACGGTATTCATGTTTTTACTGCCTTTGTCTCTTGGGGCTTATGATTTTGGTTTGCTGACAAATCAACATGTTGGAATTTCTAATTCTGCGGGCGATGATAATGCTTTTGAATATAGTGCGGGCATATTGCCGCGCTTTTCTTTCTTGGTTGGCGAAACAGGCAGTTTTATTATTTCGGCTGGGCTGACTCTTGGATACGATGAAAAGTTTTACTTTGTTCCTGAACTTATGCGGACTGAATTTTCCATGCGTTTTGGAGCGTGGGGCATTAGGGCAGGGCGCATTAATTATTCAGATCCTTTGTCTTTTATTGCCGAAGGTCTTTTTGACGGCGCTCAATTAACGCACAGTTCGCCATTCGGAAGGTTTGGCTTTGGCGCATGGTACACAGGGCTGCTCTATAAAAGGACTGCAAATATTACCATGACTGCAGAAGATGCGGGCCTGTATAGTTCCGATCTTGATTATGGCGATTTTTCCAATACTTACTTTGCTCCCAGGCGTTTGCTTTTTTCTCTGGATTGGGAACATCCTTCTGTTGGGAAATTATTGCGGTTAAAAACAGCTTTAACCGGGCAGGTGGATTTGTCAGATAAAGAGGAAAAATATAACAGCCAGTATTTGATCCTTAAAGCGGGCATACCTGTTAATAATTTCTTGTTTGAAGTAGGCGGCAGCCTTGAAACAGCGCAGCATAAATCTCCCTTGGCTGGGGATGAATCGTCGTCCGAAGATTTTTCCTTTAATATGGCTATGGCTTTCGATTTAGGAATATTCTGGACATTGCCTGTTGACATAATCAGTAAAATTTCTTTTAACTGTCATTATGCAAGCGGGAAGATTAATGATAATTTTGGTCAGTTTGTTCCGGTTACTACTAAGTATTATGGGGAGATTTTCCAGTCGAAAATGACAGGAATCACTGTGTTAGCCCTGAATTATTCTGCGCGTCTTGCCCAATCACTTGGAACAAATATTGCCGCGTCTTACTTTGTACGCAACGATTTGGTAACTTATAATAGTTACCCAATAAAAACAGAGGGCGATGATGGTTACTTTTTAGGCGGCGAAATCTTTGCAAAACTTATCTGGAGCCCGGTTTCTGACATACAATTTAGCCTTGGAGGCGGGGCATTTATCCCCGCTATGGGCGACAATTGGCCGGACGAAAAGCCTAAATGGCGTGTTGATTTATCTGCCATTTTGGCTTTATACTAGTTATATGTGTTTTTTAAGGTAGCCTGTCTATAATGTGGGCACATTAAGACAGACACTATATAGTTGAATTGAAAAGGGGGTATGGTATGAAAAAGGTGTTTTTTGTGGTTTTAATGGTGTCAATTGCCGTTTTTAATCTTTATTCACAGAGCGGGGTAATTCGTGAATTGACGGGCGATGTTGAACTGAAACCTGCGGGGGCATCGGCGTTTGTTCAGGCAAAAGCCGGTAATGAAGTCGCCCAGGATACTATCGTATCGACCGGGTTCAAAAGTACTGCCATAATTGTAATAGGGAGTAACGTAATTACCGTAAGGCCTTTGACGCGGCTGTCTTTGGCGGAGATACGGAGTTCTGCCGGCACAGAAGATCTTAGTGTTAATTTACAGGCAGGAAGAGTCAGGGTAGAGGTAAAGCCGCCTGCAGGCACAAAAGCAAATACCACGGTACAAAGCCCTAGCGCAACTGCATCGGTTCGCGGGACAATTTTTGATATGGATCTTTTTAATCTTGATACAATTGACGGAGTTGTAGATTATCAGGGTTCGGATGGCCTTTCAATGCCTGTTGCTGCCGGAAATTCAAGCGAAGTAACCGGCGACGGAGCCTCGAAAGATCCTGTTGAAGTAGCTTCTGCAGCATTGCAGCCTGGTTCGCCTGTTGGAACTGGCGCGGCTGGCGAGACATCTTCGTCCTCAGGTTCATTTGTTGCCGGTGAGTTTGAATTATCTCTTTCATGGGGTAAAGAATAAAACCCGCGTGCCGTCTGAAAAATGTATATACTGATTTTCTAAAGAGGCATATATGTTAAGGTTTGAAGATTATATTTCAAAAATTCCAGATGTTCCGCATAATAATTTTGCGCAATTGCTTGATCAAATATCGCGGGATCATGCAGGCAATGATGCTATTATTTACCGTTCCGGCGGCCAGCGGGAATTTACCAGATGGACTTATGCCAGATTCGGTGAAGAGTCCCGCAGGGTGGCGCGAGGGCTGGTTGCCGCCGGGTTGAAAAAGGGCGACCGTGTTGCTTTGTGGGCGGAAAACCGCCCCGAGTGGATTGCAGTCTGGATGGGGACCGTTATTGCCGGACTATGTATTGTGCCGGTGGATTTTCTTATCTCTGAACATGAATGTACAAACATAATTAATATTACAAGGGCAAAAGCTATTTTCTTTTCCGGCAGGAAGAGAGAATTTGCTGCGGCTCTTTCAGGCGCTGGGATAAAAATGCTGGCTTCTGTATGTATCAGCCCGGACAATGCCGGCGAAAAACAGCCGGCTGCTGCAATTGACAGTGAATTTTACCATTTTGGCAAAGATGCCGGGGATCAGGCATTGCCCCCGCTGGACAGTATCGAACCAAATCATCCGGCTTCTATTGTGTTTACCTCTGGAACTACAGGTTTTGCCAAGGGTGTAACGCTTTCTCATAAAAATATTATCTCCAACACCAGCGCGGCGGTTCGTATTTTAGAGCCTAACAAAAATGATATTTTTATGAATGTATTGCCCCTGCATCATACTTATCCTACAACCTGCAGTTTTTGCGCGCCCTTTGTTACTGGCATTCCGACAGTAATTGCTGAAAAAATTGTCGGCAAGGTAGTGGTTGATGATATAAAGGATGCCGGGGTTACCTTCCTTATTGCGGTTCCCCTGCTGTATGACAAGGTAATGGCTGCTATTGATAATGGATATAAAAAACTGCCGGTAATCATCCGCGGCCCTTTGAATGTTTTCAGGGCAATCGCTCTTGCAGAAGCAAGGAAAGGCCGCCTTGGGTTTGGCAGGAAGGTTTTTCGTTTTATACGCAAGAAAGCAAATTTACAGTCAATCCGCATTATGGTTGCCGGCGGCGGGCCTTTAAGCCCTAAAACCGCAGACTTTTTTGACTCGTTTGGGTTTAACATTGTTCACGGCTACGGTATGAGTGAAAATTCGCCGTTAATTTCCGTGAATACTTCCCGGCACAAACGCAATGAGTCGGTCGGTCTTCCTGTAAGTTACACCGAAGTTAAAATTCTTGATCCTACTCCAGAAGGCATTGGCGAGATAGCCTGTAGATCGCCTTCTATTATGCTTGGGTATTTTGAGAACGAAGAAGCAACAAAAGAAGTTATAGACAAAGATGGTTTTTTACTCACTGGCGATCTTGGTTTTATTGATAAAGATGGTTATATCTATATTAAAGGGCGCAAGAAAAATCTTATCGTAGGTTCCGGCGGAAAAAATGTTTATCCAGAAGAAGTTGAGGCTCATTTCCAGAACTCGCGTGTTATTGGGGAACTTCTTGTGGTTGGCAGAAAGGAACCTTCATACGGCGGTGAACAAATTTTTGCCGTAACTGTTCCATATTATGATGCAATAAAGGAAGATTATCCGGGCAAAGAAAACGATGATGATTTTATCCATGCCCTTATTAAAAAGGTTATAGAAGAGACTAACCGTTCTCTTCCGGTTTATAAAAAGATTAGCGACTTTACCGTGCGCAAAGAGCCTTTTGAAAAGAACGCACAGCAAAAGATACGTAGATTCCTGTACAAAAGTTATGAAACACCGTAATTTTATTCTGGGCTGCGTACTATATGTTTTTGTTATAGCCCATCCGTTTTCTCCTGATGTATTGTATGCCCAGAATAAAGGTGTTTATCTTACAGGCACAGAAGAAGGGTTAACCGGTTTTGATCTTCGCGGAAAGGAAGTTTCTTTCCGCGGCGCAGGCAATGTAAAAAAAATTGCGCACGAGGGAGGAACTTGGGTAATTCTTGGCAGTGAAGGAATTTTTGTTTCTGCCGATCTTCAAAAATGGGACCAGCGCAATCAGGGTTTGCCTGTAAAAACGATAAAACTTTTTAATGACGGCAAAAAATCATTTTTGACAGTATTGCAGGAAATTAAAGACATTAAAATACATCCAGGTAATCCTGATATAATGGTTTGCGCTACCAAAGACAGGGTTTACTTGACCAGAAACCAGGGGCAGTCATGGTCTGGTTTAAAAGCATTGTCCTACCGGACGAATGGCATTAAAGCGGTAGCTGCAGTGCATTTGCCGGATGAAAATGGAACTCAATCGCTTTTTGTTTTTTTATCTCACAGTATATACGGGATACATTACATTGAGCCCGATAAACCGAATTCTGAGTGGGAATATCTTGCAGATGGTATTGAAAAACAGGAAACCACAAATAATCCTGATGAGCTTTCCGATATTGCGGTTGTTGCCGGTTCAACGCCTAAAATATATGTATCGCAAACTTTTCGTCACCGCATTTACAGGCTTGATTGGGAGAAAAAAAACTTTGACCGTGTCTGGACAAATAATACCCAATTCGGCACTGTGGATTCCCTTAATGTTGGAAAAAACAGCCTGCGCTTTTTAATGGAAATGTCGGCGGCAGAAATAGAATTCTCGTCTGCAGAAACGGAAGTTAATGCCCATGTGCAATTTAGGTATGATCTTTTTCATGAATTAAGGCTTGCAGCTTTGTCTGCAAATT
>Ga0123356_10007884_pt1 | contig 10600 bp, 12 predicted proteins | sample TergutEmb28metaG_2_FD_92546 | JGI IMG/M metagenome (GOLD analysis project Ga0123356, IMG submission 92546) | Embiratermes neotenicus P3 segment gut microbial communities from Petit-Saut dam, French Guiana - Emb289 P3 | ecosystem: Host-associated > Arthropoda: Insects > Digestive system > Gut ... | reverse complement strand
TACCCTGCTCTGTGATGCCCGGACTTTCCTCACATTTTTCAATGCGCGAAGGCACAATAAACTGCCAATATATATTTTACCACAAATTTCATAAAAATGCAATACACATGTGTAAATTAGGCTTCTCAAATTTTTTCTTGACAAAAAACAGTTTTTATGGTAATCTAATTTTACCACCCACCAGCTTTTTTTATGATGTGGTGGGTTTTTTGGAGGTAAAAATGACTTTATTTCAGGAACTTAAAAAACGCGGGCTGATTGCCCAGATGAGCCACGAAAAAGAAATCGAAGAGCTCTTAAATAACGAGAGCGTAAATTTTTATACAGGCTTCGACGCAACTGCCGACTCGCTTCATATCGGCGGGCTTTTGCAATTAGTCACCATGCGGCGGTTTCAATTAGCGGGGCATAAGCCCTACGCTCTGCTCGGCACGGCGACATCGCTGATTGGCGACCCGACAGGCAAAACCGAACTGCGAAAGATGCTCACCCCCGAAATAATCGGGCATAACGCCGCCCGCTTCCGTGAGCAGATGGAAAGAATTATCGACTTCACAGACAATAAAGCCGAGATTGTCCGTAACGGCGACTGGTTCGCGGATATAAAGTATCTTGAGTTTTTAGGGGACATCGGGCGGCATTTTTCAGTCAATAAAATGCTCACCGCCGAGTGCTTCCGCTCGCGCTACGAGGGCAAGGGGCTTTCTTTCCTTGAATTTAATTACATGCTTTTGCAAAGTTACGACTTTTTGCATTTATACAGAACCAAGAATATAAAGCTTCAAATGGGCGGCGATGACCAGTGGTCGAATATATTAGCCGGCGCGGATTTAGTGCGGCGCGTAGACGAGGGGCAGGCGTTCGCGCTGACGTTTAAGCTGATTACTACCAGCACCGGTCAAAAGATGGGTAAAACCGAAAAAGGCGCGCTGTGGCTTGCCGCAGACAGATGCTCGACCTACGATTTCTACCAGTATTTCAGAAACGTTGACGACGCCGATGTTATAAACCTGCTCAACTGGCTGACTTTTGTGCCGGTTGATGAAATAGACGAGCGCGCAAAATTCGTTGAAGCCAAGGACGGCAAAAAAATCAATGAAACCAAGGAGCTTCTCGCATACGAAATGACTAAAATTGTTCACGGCGAGGAAGAAGCTGAAAAAAATAAAAACGCCGCCAAGAATGTCTTCGGCGGAAGCGGCGAGAGCGCAGATATGCCGACGACGATTTTAGACGACAGCGACTTTGTTGACGGCAAAATAGGCGCGGTTGCTCTGCTTGTGAGGTGCGGCTTGTGTTCTTCAAACCGCGACGCAAGAACGACAATTGAACAGGGCGGCATGAGCGTAGACGGCGAAAAAATCACCGATGTCAACGCAATGATCGAAATAGCAGAACACGTTATAATCAAAAAAGGCAAGAAGAATTTTCATAAAGCCTCGCGGTAGGGTCGGGGTTCCATCCCCGACCGTCACACACGTTTTTTATCATCGGTCGGGGGTGGAACCCCGACCCTACAGGAGAAACCCATGCGTAAAATCGAAATCTTCGATTCAACCCTGCGCGACGGCGCACAGGGCGAGGGAATCAGTTTTTCTCTTTCAGACAAGTTAAAAATTCTAACAGCCTTAGACGCTTTCGGTGTTGACTTCGCAGAAGCGGGAAACCCGTATTCTAACCCGAAAGATTTAGAGTTTTTTAAACGCGCCAAAACGCTCGGTCTGAAGACAAACTTAGTGGCTTTCGGTTCAACCAAACGTGCTGAAATCCCCCCGGAAGACGATGAAAATTTACGCGCCTTAATCGCCGCAGATACGCAGTACGTCGCGATTTTTGGGAAAAGTTGGGACTTTCATGTTACGCAGATTTTACAGGTTACGCCCGAAGAAAACCTCAGCATGATTGAACAGACGATAAAGTATCTCGTAAACCTCGGAAAAAAAGTTATATTCGACGCTGAGCATTTTTTTGACGGTTATAAAAATAATCCCGAATACGCCTTAGAAACGCTGAAAGCCGCGGAGAAAGCAGGAGCAGAAACGCTGTGTTTATGCGATACAAACGGCGGTTGCTTCCCTGACGAGATTTCCGATATAGTTAAAAATGTGTATAAATCACTGTCCACTGTCAACTGTCCACTGTCCGCTGTAATCGGCATACACTGTCATAACGACAGCGGTTGTGCCGTTGCTAACAGCATGGCGGCGGTAAGCGCAGGGGTAAACCACATTCAGGGGACTTTTATAGGAATCGGCGAGCGCACAGGCAACGCGAATTTGGCAGTGTTAATCGCGAATTTGCAATTAAAATCAGGCTATGACTGCGTACCGCCGGAAAGTCTGCCGTTACTTAAAGAAACCGCGCACTATATTGCAGAAACCGCGAATATGGCGCTACCCGCTTCTATGCCGTATGTGGGAAGCTCAGCTTTCGCGCATAAGGGCGGTATGCATGTTGACGGGGTTTGCAAGGCTCCCGCGACGTTTGAGCATGTTGCGCCGGCAAGCGTGGGCAATGAGCGCAATGTTCTGCTGTCTGAGGTTTCGGGGCGGGCGGCGGTTATTACAAAGCTTCAGAAAATTATTCCCGACCTCGAAAAATCCGACCCGCTTGTACAGAAGTTAACCGAGAAAATAAAAGCGCTTGAGCATGAGGGTTATCAGTTTGAGGCGGCGGGCGCAAGCTTTGAACTGCTTGTGCTTAAAGAATTAGGCTGGTTTACGCCCTATTTTGAAATAACCGATTTCAAAATAATTTCAAGCAATAATTCAAGCGCAGGCGCGCAAATAAAAGTACGGGTAAATGATAAATATGAAATAACCGCCGATGAGGGCGACGGGCCTGTAAACGCTATTGACAAAGCTCTCAGGAAAGCACTTGAGCGGTTTTATCCGATTTTGCAGAAAATGAGGTTGACCGACTACAAGGTGCGTATAATTAACGGCGGCGCGTCCGACGGCAACGCCGGACTAAATACAGCGGCAGTGACCCGCGTGTTGATTGAAAGCACCGACGGCAAAACAAGCTGGACGACAGTCGGCGCGTCAAAGGATATAATTAACGCCAGTATGTTCGCATTACTGGACTCTTTGGAATATATGCTGTATATTAATAATGAGGTGAATTTTAACTAAATGATTTGCTTGAACTGCATCGCACCGAATGACGACGGCGCTCAAAATTGCAAACAGTGCGGGGCAAAAATGACAGAAGCCGCCCCACCCATGCAAAGGCACCATCGGCACCCCGCCCAATTAACGTGGATGCTGAAGGTGCGGGAGCATTATTCTATAAATATAACCTGCTCGGCAAGGTACGGCGGAGCAGGTGACTTTGATATTGTGGCAAACGGCTTTAATCAGGGGAAACTGAAAACCGGAAAAACCGTAACGGTGACAGTCAACGAGCCGGAGGTCGAACTGGTAATCAAGGGCTGGGGAATCAATCCGCTGAAAACCAAGCTGAAATTGGGGGAGAACGCCTACGCGGAAGTGGGCGTGTGGAAGAAGAACGTTATTTTCTACGGGATTGTGGGTGCGGAGGTCTTATAATAACCGACAGGATTATTTACAATTTGTTAATAAATTATTGTTTTTATGCTTTTTAGCACAACAAAGCTTTTTTATGATGTTTTTCGACAGGGAAAATCATTTCATAGCCGTGTAATAATTATGGGGTTTTATTAAGACCATCTTATTTTTTTATTGAGGATAAAATTATGCCGATGACTATTTCGCAGAAGATTTTAGCCAAAAAAGCAGGTTTAGCCGAAGTCCGTGCGGGTCAGCTTATTATGGCGAAGCTTGACATGGTGCTCGGAAACGATATAACAAGCCCTGTGGCAATCGGTGAGTTTGAGAAAGCCGGTTTCACAGGGGTTTTTGACAAAGAAAAAATCGCGCTCATCATGGACCACTTCACCCCTAACAAGGACATAAAAGCCGCCGGGCAGTGCAAGCGTTGCCGCGAATTTGCGGCAAGGCATAAAATTACAAACTTCTTTGACGTCGGCGAAATGGGGATTGAGCATTGCCTGCTCCCTGAAAAAGGGCTTGTTATGCCGGGAGATTTAATCATCGGCGCGGACAGCCATACTTGCACCTATGGCGCTCTCGGCGCGTTTTCGACGGGCGTGGGCAGTACCGACATGGCGGTCGCAATGGCGACAGGCGAGGCGTGGTTCAAAGTCCCCTCGGCGATTAAGTTCAATCTGCAAGGCAAGCTGAATAAATATATTTCGGGGAAAGACGTGATTTTGCATATTATCGGCATGATTGGCGTGGACGGCGCGCTGTATCAGTCGATGGAATTTGGAGGCGAAGGCTTAAAGAATTTAACCATCGACGACAGGCTCTGCATGGCGAATATGGCGATTGAAGCCGGCGCAAAGAACGGTATTTTTGAGGTTGATGAAATAACGCTGGAATATATCCGCAACGTAGGGTGCGGCGTCCTCGACGCACCGTCTGCCCGCCCGTTTAATGAATATACATCAGACCCCGACGCAGAATACTCGCGTATAATCGACATAAATCTGAGCGAAATTAAACATACAATTTCTTTCCCGCATCTGCCCGATAATACTAAAACCATTGACGAAATAAGCGAAAAAATTACTCTCGACCAAGTTGTAATAGGGAGCTGTACCAACGGGCGAATTTCCGACATGAGAGCGGCGGCGGAAATCCTGAGCGGCAAAAAAATCGCGAAAAACCTGCGTTGTATCGTAATCCCCGGGACGCAGAAAATTTTCCTCGAATGTATCAGGCTCGGTTATGCCGAGATTTTTGTAGAAGCCGGCTGTGTGTTTAACACGCCGACCTGCGGGCCGTGCCTCGGCGGACATTCGGGGGTTTTGGCTAAGGGTGAGCGGGCGCTTGCGACAACGAACAGAAACTTCGTAGGCAGAATGGGACACCCCGAAAGCGAGGTATATTTATGCAGTCCGGAAGTCGCGGCGTTCAGCGCGGTTGCAGGATATATTTGCGCAATGTAGGGTGCGCCGCCCTCGGCGCACCGAACCACCCCCGACCGAAAACGGCACCAGCATTTATGTAACGGTCGGGCATGGAAGCCCGCCCCTACAGCGAGGAATTAATGAGGAGATTTATACATGAAAATTTCGGGAATTGCCCACAAATACGGCGACAACGTTGACACCGATGTAATAATCCCCGCAAGATACCTGAACACCGCTGACCCCGCAGAATTAGCCCGTCATTGTATGGAAGACATCGACGCGGATTTTACCAAAAATGTAAAAGCGGGCGATATAATTATCGCGGGAGAAAATTTCGGTTGCGGAAGCTCCCGCGAACACGCGCCGATTGCCATAAAAGCGAGCGGAGTTTCCTGCGTAATCGCGTCAAGCTTTGCGCGGATTTTCTACCGTAACGCCATTAATATAGGTCTGCCGATTTTGGAATGTCCCGAAGCGGCGAAGAAAACAGACGCGGGAAATAAAATCAGCGTAAACTTTGACACCGGTGAAATAAAAAATGAAACGAGCGGCGAGAGGTTTCAAGCCGAGCCGTTCCCTGAATTTATAAAGAGAATAATAAGCGCGGGCGGTTTGATTAATTATGTTAGCTCCCCCCGTCCCTGTGGGACACCCCCCTCAAAGAGGGAGGCGGAAAAATGAAAAAAAACATAGCAGTAATCCGCGGTGACGGCATAGGCGAAGAAATTATCACCCAAGCACTCAATACACTACGTATAATTGCGCGCAAATATAACCATGAGTTTATTTTTACAGAAGCCCTTATGGGCGGCGTTGCTATAGACGAAACAGGCGTTCCCCTCCCTGAAGAAACCGTAAAAATATGCAAAAACGCTGACGCTGTTCTGCTTGGCGCGGTCGGCGGCGCGAAGTGGGAAACAGGGGCAGACGGCAAACCTCTGCCCGGACATATGCGCCCTGAAGCGGGCTTGCTCGGAATCCGCGCCGCTCTGGGCTTGTTCGCCAATCTGCGCCCCGTAAAGCTTTTTAGTGCGCTTTCCGACGCCTGCGTACTTAAAAACCCCGGCAAAATAGATTTAATCATCGTGCGCGAGCTTATCGGCGGGGCGTACTTCGGCAAGCGTGAAACCTACATTGACGAAAATAACGCGAGAGCCGCTTATGATACTATGTTATACCGCGACTGGGAAATTGAGCGCATCGCAAAGGTCGCGTTTGGCTTGGCGCAAAAAAGAAGCGGAAACGTTTGCAGTGTCGATAAAGCCAATGTACTCGACTCTTCGCGGCTCTGGCGGAAGGTTGTTCACGAGGTTTATGAACGTGAAAATTACGAGGGCGTGAACCTCACCGATATGTACGTAGACAACGCCGCAATGCAGCTTGTCCGCGCACCGAATCAGTTTGACGTTATAGTCACTGAGAATCTTTTCGGGGATATATTGTCTGACGAAGCCAGCGTTCTGACCGGCTCGCTCGGTATGCTTCCATCTGCGAGTTTGGCAGGAATCTGTGCAGATTCCTGCTCCGAAAGCGTCGTCGGCATGTTTGAACCCTGCCACGGCTCTGCGCCGGATATTGCAGGGTTGGACAAGGCGAATCCGCTCGCGATGATTCTGTCGGCGGCTATGATGTTACGGTTATCGTTCGATATGAACAGGGAAGCTGATGATATAGAAAACGCGGTTGAACGGGTTTTGGCAAAAGGCTTGCGGACGGCGGATATTTACCGCGATACTGTAGGGGACGCCCGCGCATTGCGCCTGTGGCACGTCCCGCACCATTACGCGGGCGACCACGCAGGGTCGCCCCTACTGGTCGGTTGCTCGGAAATGGGCGAGGCGGTGGCGGGGGAGATTAATTAACTGATTTGCAAGCAAACATTTCAAACATTAATTTAGTATTCGCGCAAAAACCTTGCCTAAAGCTTTCGCGTGATACATCTTCAAGCAGCTCGTCATAATTAATGATTAACTTATCAAGTAATTCTCTGCTTTCTGAATCTAATACTTTCAAAAGCTTTTCCCGGGTTTGTTTTGTAAGCTGTATCAAATCGCTTTCTATGTCCTCGGAATAGAAATTATAAATTTTATCAAGTATGTTTTTCATAGCAATATCCTTTCAGGCGAAACGTTGCCTATTAATATTATAACAGGAGACATGTCTCCTGTCAAGAGGTTTTTTATGAAAATTTTTATTAAACGCTTAAAGCTTTTGAGAAAACAAAATAATATTACTCAAAAACAATTAGCAGAAAATTTAGAAATCGCGGAAAGAACTATTAGAAGTTATGAGATAGGCGAAAACGTGCCTACACTTGAAAGCTTTATAAAAATTGCTGATTTTTTTGATGTGTCTTTGGATTATCTTACAGGGCGCAAAGATACACCTGATATATGAGCCTCCCCCCTGTAACCCCCGAATTATAGTACGCATAGAATACCGTAGGGGCGATTATTAATCGCTCGTTCAAAACGGGCGGATTACCATCCGCCCCTACATTTTACAAAAGGAGAAAATTTCTATGCCTGACCACAACTTCGGACACTATCCCTTTGAACTCCCGCCCCTGCCTTACGCCTACGACGCGCTCGAACCCTACATAGACGAAGAAACCATGCACCTTCACCACGACAAACACTTCGCGACCTACATAAAGAACCTCAACGACGCGCTCGAACCCTATCCCGAACTGCACAATTCTACACTGGAACAACTGCTCTGCTCGGAAGAGCTTCCCGCCGAGGCACAGGAAAAAATTCTGAACAACGCCGGCGGCGTTTATAACCACCATATTTTTTTTGCGAATCTTGCGCCCGCGTCAGAACCTGTTCATATGCCGGACGGACAATTGCTTGAAGCGATTGAGGGCTTTTTCGGCTCGTTTGAAAGCTTCAAGGAGCAATTCAGCAAAAGCGCGGCAGCAGTCTTCGGCTCAGGCTGGACTGTGCTGACTTCTGACAGCGAGGGTAATCTTGATATAAGAAACATCGCGAATCAGGATGTGCTGATTTGCGAGGGCTTAGAGCCGGTGGTAATTTTCGATGTTTGGGAACACGCCTATTACTTGAAATACAAAAATCTCCGCGCCGACTATATAAAAAATCTTTGGAATATAATTCGGTTTAAGTAGTGCTTCTTATGACCGCCTGTTGACTCCGAGAACACCGCTGACAGAACCGCATAAAACAGCCGTCGCTAATCTGCCGGTAAAGAAATCGCTGCTTAAATCCCCCATAATAAAAGCAATCACCGTCAGCACTGCGAGCAGTATTAACGCGGCTTTTACGCCGTTTATAAGCCCGCCCTGACGTTTCAGCCGCCCTGCGGTCATTCCTGCGATGAGGCAAGCGAAACCGAAAGCCAAAAGCGAAAACGTTCCGCCCAGCCCCACGGGAAGCTGTAAAAGCCAAATAATCAGCGAGAATACCGGTAAAGCCAACGCCCCCGCCGCCGCGCCGAGAATCGTGGAAAACAGATAAATTCTGTTACCTTGCCGCCTTTTTGCAGGCATGAAAAAGCCCCCTTTGCTTTAAAATGTATCTTGTACATCTTATGCAAAAGGGGGCTTAATAATTATAAAAGCGTTAAATTGAACTTCCGGCTTCGTGTGATACAGACAGTGGCGCGGGAACAGAATCCGGTATAAAGCGCAGAGCGGTTTCACAATCGGCACAGCGAATCGAGGAAACATGGTTGTCAAAACCGCAGGCGCGGCAGATGAGAAACTCCATTTTTCTCGACTCGGAAAGGGCGTAAAGCTCGTCATACTCGTGGTTAACTTTAGCGATTTTCAGGCGCAGTATGCTGATTAACAATCCTATTACAAAAAGAATCAGCAGGGTTTGCAGCATGGGGTAAAACCATGACATCTCCCAAATACGATGCTCGTTTATGTTCCGTGTTTCGAGGGTTCTCCCTGCGCCTATGTCGTAGCGCAGATTCGGGAAAGCCACCAAAAACATAATCAGCGAATAGGCAACGACCGCTATATTCCCGCCGACGATTAACTTTCTGAAAGGGACGGTAGCGCTTTTGACAAACATTTTTGTGAAGAAGCTGTTTTCGTCCGCTCTGCCCTTGTTATAGCTACAGAGCCGGAAGATGAGCTTCCCTACGGAGGTGACGAACTTTACTAAGGCGATTAAAATAAAAATCACCATGACTATAAAGATAAATAATTTAATATTGCGTTCGCTCGCGGGGATGTTAGTGTCCCCAATCATTGCGGGAAGCCGCAGAATACGCTGAATATTAATCAGCATGAACGCCAAAGTCCCGCCGGAGCAGAGCACAGCCATAATATCGGTAATGAACATATTTCCTCCAAAAGTATATTTTACTTTTTTATTATACATAATAACCGCGCTTATGTCAATAGCAAACAAACCGTCGGCACATCACCCACTGTAACTATCCACTATCCACTGTCAACTGTCAACTGCCGTCACGCCCAGCCGTAGTCGTCATAATCTGCCCATTTTTCGTTATAAACGCCCTGCTGACCGAGCTTAAACAGCAGAATCGCCGCCGCCGCGAGAATTAACATAAGCGCTACGCCACCTGAAATAATCCAGCTTTTTCTTTGCATTTTTTCCTCCTTGCGGGTCGATATGGAATCGCCCCCTACATGTTTAGATATTCTTTGTAGATTAATGATTTTGAAAGCCCTGTTTGTTTTGCCGCCGCTTTGCAGGCGTCGGCGGGTTTCTGCCCTTCGGCGATTAAATTTTTTGCGATTTTTGCGGCGTCGGTGATTGTTACGGGCGATTCGCGCAGTGCGCTATAATCGCCCCTACGGGGTTCAATCACAAGCACGAATTCGCCTTTAGGCACGATGTTTTCATAACGTGCCGACATTTCCGAAAGTGTTCCGCTAATTACTTCCTCGTGGATTTTCGTAAGCTCGCGGCAGAGGGCGACTTCGCGGTCGCCGAGCGCGGTTTTTAAGTCCGCTAACGTTTTTATCAGCTTGTGCGGGGCTTCATACAATATTATTAGCCCATCGTAGCTTTTTATTAAATCCAAGCGTTCCTTGCGCTGACGGGGATTGACGCTCAGGAAGCCCTCAAAAGAAAAACGCTGACAGCTAAAGCCGCTTAAAGCAAGCGCGGCGACAAGTGCGCTTGGCCCCGGAATCACCTCGGTGTTAACGCCGCTTTCCATGCAGAGCGCGACTAATTCCGCGCCCGGGTCGCTGATACAGGGCATACCGGCGTCTGTGACTACCGCGCAGGATTCGCCCTCCTGAAGCCGCCTTACGATTTCACGGGAAACCTCGCGGATATTATGCTGACGGCAGGCTAATAAAGGTTTCTTTACGCCGAACTTCGTCAGCAGTTTCAGTGATACTCTTGTATCTTCGGCGGCGATGAAGTCAACGCCCGAAAGCACTTCAAGGGCGCGGGGGGACAAATCGCCCAAGTTCCCTATCGGCGTACCTGTGACGTAAAGAGTGGATTTTTTTATTTCCATAAATTTTCCAAGTATTTTTTAAATTCCGCGCCGGTGTCCCCATGCGCCTGTCCGAGTTCTGTGACGGCTTTCAGGAAACCGAGCTTATTGCCCGTGTCATATCTCACACCCTCAAAGTCCACGCCGAGCATTGACTCCTGCCGCGCTAACTGCTTCATGGCGTCAGTC
>Ga0123356_10007883_pt1 | contig 10600 bp, 8 predicted proteins | sample TergutEmb28metaG_2_FD_92546 | JGI IMG/M metagenome (GOLD analysis project Ga0123356, IMG submission 92546) | Embiratermes neotenicus P3 segment gut microbial communities from Petit-Saut dam, French Guiana - Emb289 P3 | ecosystem: Host-associated > Arthropoda: Insects > Digestive system > Gut ... | reverse complement strand
GCTCCCAGGTCCGGCCAGCACTGCTTCGTCGGAATGACCGACGGGGACGCTTTTGCTTCCAGTTACGCGAATGCGACGGGGCGTCGACGCCGGCGGAGCAGGTCGCTCACGACTACGCCGGCAAGACCCGCGAGGAGCATCCCGAGACTCGAGGGCTCGGGTACCGCGCTGCTCGGTGCAGGGGTCTCGAAGACGGCACTGTCGGAAATAGTTCCCCCTGCTCCCGCGGGACTCTGGGTAAAGGTGATAGACATCTCTGCGGAGAAGGGCCCCCCAGTCACGCCGCCCTGAGAGCCGGGCGTCCAATTCCCTTTAAACACGAGGTTCAAAAAGCCCGGTAGAGTGGCGTTGTCCTCTACGAGCGCGGTGCTCGCGAAGTGGCCGAAGACGCCGTTGCCAAACATGACACTGTTGGGGTTGGTCGTGTTCAAGGAAATCGGACCAAAGGACTGCGACGCCATCCCTGAGAAAACACCGGTATTGTTGTTGTCCGAGGTGAGGTCTCCGATCACGAAGGCCGTGGCCGTGTTGATGTTGCCCGTAGGCGAACCATCGGCCATCGGGGTGCCGAAGTCGATGAACGCTTGGGTCCCGACCGGAACGCTCTGCGCACCGGCCCTGGCGGAGAGAAAAATCGCCAGAGCGACAACACCCAGAATCTTTGCCTTGTTCGTCATGAGGGTCCCTCCGTGAGCCTTCGTTCACGAGTGTCCCTCCATGAGCGCCGGTGGCGATGTGCTGCGGCGCCTGACGATTGCGGTTGCCTGGTGCAAGGAACCGCATACGAATTATATGTGATGTTCTAAGTCATGTCTGCATCGACATGTGCTGCGTCGCGGAAAGCGCTGCTCCACTGACCAACGTGTGCCTGAACGCGGCAGTTAAAAACCGTCCCCACCGGCGATGCGCCATGCCGACCGGTTGGCGCGCAAGCCCCTTTTCCGTCCCCGGGGTGCGGCCGGCAGTGGCGGCGAAACTCGACGAAAACTCTGTTGGCAAATCCGCCGTCGTCGTGATTGGATCGGGTTGCGGTAATTGGAGGAATGAGTGATCGAGACACGCGAACAGATCACGTTCGGCTTCCTGTCGGTCACTGACGGTAAATCAGGTGAAAGACCAGACGGGGTGACCGGCCACAGCGCGAGAGCACAGCGCACATCGATATCGCGCGGCGATGCCGCGCCGGGCGCAAGCAAATGCGTCCGACAAACTGACAGCGGACCCTCGCGCATCAGCCTCGGGCGATGATCCTCGGAAGCTGCTCATCCATCGCGGGCGTGTCCTGCGCCTCCCGGACGTGCGCAGAACGACGGGTCTCTCGCGATCGAGCATCTACGAACTCCAGGCGGAGGATCTATTTCCCCGGAGCATCAAGCTCGGTGAGCGCGCGGTCGGATGGCTCGAGGAGGAGGTGCGCGAGTGGCTTGCCAAGAGGAGCGAGGCGCGCTGCACCGCCGCCGCGCGAGCCCGCGCGGCCGCAAGCGCTCAGTCCGCAGACTGATGGATGCGCACGCGCCCCGGCTCAACGATCCACAACTCGGAACCGAGTTCTCGCTCCTGTAGAACGGCGATGAGGTCCCGAACTCGGGCCAGCACTGTGTCCGCTTCGGCGCGCGGGGTAACCTCCAGAATAACTACGCCCGCAGACCGCGAGGGAGGAAAGCGCAGCACATGCCCGAAGTCGTGGTCGAGCGTTACGAGCGCCAGTGTTTCCGCCGCGCACACCGCGAAGAGCTTCTCGTCCGTGGCGCCGACCAGCCCTTCGTCCCTGACCGTAGCGACATCATGTCCTGCAACGCGGAGCAGCTCGGCGCCGCGCTCCCCGACGTTCTCGTCGAGTTTGATTCTCAAGCCACTTGGGCCGTTGGAACCGGAATGATCCGCTCGCGGGCGGCTTCCGCTCCGTAGGCAATGGCCGCGAGGATGTCCTCACGCGTGAGCTGAGGATAGTTGGTCAGGAGCTCCTCAACAGTCGTACCGCCTGCAAGCTGGTCCAGGATGAGAGACACCCAGATTCGCGTGCCTCGGATGCAGGGCTTCCCAAAACAGACCTGCGGGTTGATGGTGATGCGCTCGAGCAGGGGGTTCATGGGCGTGTCCTCGGTGCGAAGTATAGGCGATTGCCCCTTGCGCCTGCACCGTGCGGCTGCCGGGAAACCACCGGCTGCACAACCGTAGCAACGCGTCGTAAACGACCAGCAGGAGACCAAGGCCCAGCGAGATCCCCATCGTTAACCAGAACGGAAAGTGCGGCACGCCGTATGCCTTGTAGAAGAACGCCGTGAGCATCACCAAGAGTGCAAGCCAGCCCAGAACCTGGCGCACCACGGGCTCCAGAATTGCCAGGAACAGAAACACCGGGGCGCGGATCGCCTGCCACGCGAGCCAAAGCGCGTTTGCCGGAAATCTCGCTTGCCGCCCGTTCTGCATCCCGTAGCCTCAACCAGTTCGCCATGCGCGCTTGCCCTCCATAGAGCACCAGCGCTACGGCGGAGTCTGATGAGTTCCCTCGCTGGCGGGACTCGGCTTGTCATCGGCCCTGGTCATCATTCGCCTCCCGGCGCACAACTCATCGAGATAGTCCGCCCAGGCCTGCATCATCTTCCGGCGCTCGGTAAGACGCTGGGCGCGGTTGTAAGCGGCGCGCACCTTGTTGCGCTCGGCGTGCGCGAGTTGCAGCTCGATCACCTCCGGCGGAAAGCCCAGCTCATTCAGCAGTGTGCTCGCCATCGCGCGGAAGCCGTGCCCGGTTTGCTCATCGCCGGAGTGGCCCAGGCTCCGAAGGGCCGCGTTGACCGTGTTCGCGGACATTGGCCGGTCTCGGCTGCGCAACGAGGGGAACAGATGCCGCCCGCGCCCGGTGAGCAGCTTGAGCGCGCTGAGGAGCTCCACCGCCTGACGCGAAAGGGGTACGAGATGGGGCTCGCGCATCTTCATGCGCCGGGCGGGGATGCGCCACTCCGCACTTTCGAGATCGATCTCCGACCACTCGGCCGCGCGCAGCTCGCCGGGGCGCACGAAGGTGAGCGGTGCGAGCTTCAGCGCGCACGCGGTCGTCGGCTGGCCCACGTACGCGTCGATCGATCGCAGGAGCGCCCCTACCCGCGCCGGCTCAGTGATCGCCGGCCGGCTGCGGGCCGCGACAGGTGCGAGCGCGCAGCTGAGATCGTGGCTCGGGTCGCGCTCGGCCTTACCCGTCGCGACCGCGTATCGCAGCACTCTCCCCGCGATCTGCTTAGCCCGGTGCGCGGTCTCGTGCTTCCCCTGCTTCTCGATCCTGCGCAGGGCTTCCAGCAGAGCGGGCGCCGTGACCTCGCTCACCGGACTCGAGCCGATCTGCGGGAACAGATGGGTTTCAACAGCCAGGTTGTCTTGGTGGCAGTGGCCTTCGCCATCTTGGCCGCCTGCAGGCCAAACCATTCGCGAGCAACCGTCTCGAAGGTGAGGAGCTTCTTGACCTTCTCGGTTTGGCGCTGTGCGCTCGGGTCGATGCCCTCCGGGAGGAGTTGCCGCGCGTCCTCACGGCGCTTCCGAGCCAGTGCAAGCGGCACACGTATCTCGCCGGTTGCGGCATCGATGTAGACACCCAATCCCAGCCCTCGCTCGTGGCCTCCGAAGCGGTACTTGAGCCGCCAGTAGCGTCCCCCCTCCGGGGTGACGAGCAAGTAAAGCCCCCCGCCATCGAAGAGCTTGTAGGGCCTCTCCTGAGGTTTGGAGGTCCGGAACGTGACGTCGCTGGCTTTTCGGGTCTGGCCGGTCATGGGGGTACCTGGGAAATCACAATGCAGTCTAGACCCCATATGTACCCCCACAATAGGCGGCATGACCATGGATCACCGTGGACTCGGATGGACGAAAAACTCCGTTATTTCAGGATGATAAAAGCAGCCCGTGGAAAATGGCCGACGTCGGCGGATGCTCAGTTTGTGCCTGGGGCCGGACTCGAACCGGCACGGGGTTTCCCCCAAGGGATTTTCGTACCACTTCGGCTTTCGCCGCTGCATGCCTGCACATGCATTCGTGGTCTGGACTTTACCTTCACCGTCCCGGGAGGCGTCGTGGCGCGCTCTCGGATTAGGCAGGGGCCGTCAAGTCTCTACACTTTCCCTGGCACGGCACGCGAGGACTCCCGTGCCAGGGCTTAGCTCGGTATTGCAGCCACCCTGACGTGCTGCTGGTCCACCGACTTTGACCCCATTCACGCCGGCCGTTTCCGTACCGGGTGCTCACTCCGTTGTCGCTAAGTCCCTTGCGTCTACCAATTTCGCCACCCAGGCATGGGTTCCGGCAGAAATTCTAACCGTCGCGGCAGCCACGGGCGAGCCGTGCGGCGGGGGAAAAGCACCGCCACTGCGCCAGCAGGGGACAGCGGGAGTAGACTGCGCAACATCGGACCGATCCCAGGGACGGCGCGGCTTCGATGCGTCGCAAGACCCACATCCTCGTGATCGACCAGGAGGGCATGGCGCGCGATGGCCTGTGCGCCCTCCTCCAGCTCGATGAATCCGTGCATCTCGATGGCGCCCTGGACAGCGCGCGCTCGGCTGTAAGGTCGCGCGGCGGCCAGCGGCCGGATGTGGTGGTGATGGATTTTTCCACCGCCATGAAGACCGGCCCGCACACGATTCTGCACCTCAAGCGGCGCTGGCCGGGCACGAGCGTGCTGGTCCTGGCCGCCAATGGGGAAGGACGGAGCATCGAAGCGGCGCGCCGCGCCGGCGCGGACGGCTACGTACTGCGCAACGACCGGCGCACGGAGCTCTTCAAGGCCATTCACGCTCTCGCCGGGCGCCGGCACTACATCAGCACGTCGGTACTGCAGACACGCACCGGCGGCGACGGACGCACACCACCACACATGGCGCGGCGCGCTCACACTGCGGCGATGCTCACCGTTCGCGAGCAGGAGATCGTTGCACTGATCGCGGAAGGCTACCGCACGCGCGAGATGGCGCAGATGCTGTCGCTCAGTCACAAGACCGTGGAGCGACACCGCACCAACCTGATGCGCAAGCTCGGGGTGCGCTCCGCGACCGGCGTCGTGGCCTACGCCATTACTCACGGCTACGTCGGCTTCTGAGGCGTCAGGATCCCGCTGCGGGTGCTTTCACGTCGGGTTGCAGTCGCGTTACGCGCCCTTCAACAGATCAACAATGGCCCGAAAGGACCGGGCCGCCGCGACATCCGCGGCGCTCAGTTGATCCTTGTTGCGCAGCCGTGTGCTGGCGCCCGAGGTCAGCAGCCGTCGCACCAGCGTGCTGTTGCCGTTGCGGGTGGCGATGATCAAAGCGGTGTCGCCGAAGTCGTTCTGCGCGTCCGGGTTGGCGTGACGCGCCAGCAGGCGGTCGACGATGTCCGCACTGTTGGCGCTCGCCGCCAGCAGCAGCGCCGTATCGCCGCGCGCGGTGCGCGCCTCGAGATGTACGCCCTTCGCCAGCAGGATGTCGGCACTCCCGGTAGCACCCGCAGCGCAGGCGGCTGTCAACGGCGTCGTACCGTTTTCGTCGGCGTGCTCGACGCTCGCTCCGCGCTGCAGCAGCAGCCGGATGCTCTCGACCCGGCCGGAACGCGCTGCGTACCACAGCGCGGTCCGGCCGGCCGTGTCCACACCTTCCAGCGCGGCGCCGGCCTCCAGCAGATGGCGCAGCGCCTCGGCGTCGTCGCTGCGCTGCGCGACGAGCATCAGCGCCGTCATGCCGTACGCATCGCGTGCATCGACACGAGCATGCGCCGCCGTGAGCGCGCGCAGGATGCCAGGATGTCCGGTCTTGGCCGCTGCAATCAGCGGCGGCTCCGGATCGTCAGCGCTGCCATCCGCCGGCACGCCGCGCGCGAGCAGCGCCGCCACCACATCCTCGCGCCCTGCGCGTGCCGCGATCAGCAAAGCGGAGTTGCCATAGCGGTCGGCGCGCGTCGCCTGCGCACCGGCGCCGAGCAGAGTTTCAACCGTCGCGGGGGCACCGCTCACCACCGCGACGGTCAGCACCGGCGTGCCGTCGGGCGTGACGGCGTTCGGGTCCGCGCCACGCGCCAGCAGCGCCTGCAGCAGCTCCGGAGCCTTGCGTGCGGCGGCGACGGCGAGATCAGGCCAGCCCGCGTACAGATCGCGTCCCTGGCCCGCCCGCTGCACGGTGGTGACCGCGGTCTCGGCCACGACGGCGCTGCGCTTGAGCGCGGTCGCGCCCTTCTCCCGCAGTCGCGCCGCGATCTCACTGGCACCGCTGGTGTCGGCGAAATCCAGCGCCGACCAGTCCTGAACGTTGCGTGCCCCCACGCCCGCTCCTGCCGCGAGCAGTCGCTCGACGACCGCGACCTTGCCGCCGGCGGCCGCGTGCATCAACACGGTGTCGCCATAGTGATCGGCGGCATTGATGCCCGCCCGCGCTCTGATGAGCACCTCGACGGTGTCGGCGCTGCCCGCGCGTGACGCCAGCATCAGTGCAGTCATACCCGACCGGTCGACAGCGTCGACCGCCGCCCCGTGGTGCAGCAACAGCTCCACTGCGCGCGCATGGCCGGCCTGTGCGGCGCGCGCCAGCGCACCGCGTCCGAACTCGTCGCGCTCGTCGACCCGTGTCGGAGTCGCCAGCAGCTCGAGGCTGGCCAGGTCACCCTGCTCTGCCGCCAGCCACAGCGCTTCGCGCCTGACCTTCTCATCCGTGATCCGTGCGGCGGGAATGAGAATCGACTCCGGTGCGCTGGCGGCCGCGGCAGTCGGCTGCACGGGCGCATTGAAGCCGAGCGCGCGCGCGCGGGCGAGCCAGCGCTCGGCCGACGCCTGATCGGGCGGCTCGGACTGCGCATACAGGCTCGCGAGGCTGAAAGCCGCGCGCCCGTTGCCCGCGGCGGCCGACTTCTCCAGCCACACTCTGGCCTGTGCAGGATCGCGCGGACCGCGCAGACCGTTGAGATAAAACACCGCCAGCAGGTATTGCGCTTCCGCATTCCCGGCGCCGGCGAGACGTTGCAGCTCCGACTGCGCGGCGGTGAAGTCCTTCAGCCGGATGGAGGTCTTCACTGCGTCCAGTGCATCTGCCCCTCTGGATTGCACCGGCGCCAGACCTGCGCCGGCCGCCGGCAGCGCGACCAGGGCCAGCAACACAAGGCCGGTGCGCTTACGCCGTGCCACGCTTGGTCTCGACCGTGATGCCAATGCGGCGCAGAAAATCCGACGGCAGCACGCCGCCGGCGCTCACGATCACCGCATCGTTGCGCACCTCGAGCATCTGTCCCTGGTGCTCGATCGCGACCTGCTCGCGGTCGATGTGCTTCACGTTCGATTTCAACATGACCTGCAGCACCCCGGAGTCGGCTGCGGACTGCACGCGCTCGCGGTTGCGCGACTTGGCACGGTCGAACGCGTCACCACGATACGAGAGCACCACGCCCCCACCGCCGGTCTCCGCAATCGAGGCAGCCGCCTCGAGAGCGCTGTCACCTCCGCCGACCACCAGCACCTGCTGTCCAGCGTACTGTTCCGGGTCGAGGAGGCGGTACACCACCTTCGGAAGGTCTTCACCCGGCACGTTCAGCTTGCGAGGCGTGCCGCGCCGCCCGATCGCCAACAGCACGCTGTGGGCGCGGTAATGCGCGCGATTGCTCTTGACCACAAAGTCCTCGCCGTCGCGGGTGATGTCTTCGACGCGTTCGTGATAGTTGATCTTTACCCCGGTCTTGCGTTCTGCTTCCGTCCAGAACTGCAGCAGATCCTCCTTGCTGGTCTGGCGCAAGTTGATCTTGCCGATCAGCGGTACGGTGGCGGGCGCCGTCATGACGAGCTTGCCGCGCGGGTACTGGAAGACGCAGCCGCCAAGTGACTCCTGCTCGAGGGTGACGCAATGCATGCCGCCCGCCATAGCGGTCAGGGAAGCGGCGAAACCGGCGGGGCCTGCGCCCACGATCACCAGATCAAGCGCATCGCCGCTGGCCTTGCCGCGGCTGCTGCGGATCGCCTCGACCGCCTGGCGGCCTTGCTCGAGCGCGTTACGGATCAATCCCATGCCGCCCAGTTCTCCGGCCACGAAAATGCCCGGCACCGTCGACTCAAAACGGGGGGTGAGCAGGGGAATGTCTACGCCGCGCCGCTCGGTGCCGAACACCAGGGTGATCGCTTCCACCGGGCAGGCGGTCTTGCAGGCGCCATGGCCGATGCAGTCCCCCGGATTGATGAGCGCCGCACGTCCGCCGAGAATTCCGAGCACCTCGTGGTGCTCCTGCTCCGGGCAGGCTTTGAGACACGACCCGCAGCCGATGCAACGCGCCGGATTGATGACCGGATGCAGTGAAGCCGGCTCAGCCGAACGCGAGCGCTCGTGAATGTCCGCGCTGCGGCGCTCGACACGCCGCCGTCGCAGGACGTGCCAGACGAGCAGGAACAGAACCGGCAACCCGTAGATGACGTACGTCAGTGATTCCATGTCACCGACAGCGGACCGAGCGAGCCGTGCACTGAACCAGAGCGTCCCCGTTCACGCGCAGCCCTCGCATGCACGCACCATCTGACCAACACCACGCCAACATCCAACAATCTGATCCGAATCACCGAAATGGGCCTTTTCCCTACTTGTCGATGATGCGGGCGATGCGCACTCTAGCAGTTGTTTGAAACACGTGTAATTACCTATTTTTCCCCAGATTCTTGTCGTGACAAGGAGACAGGTTGTCGTTGCGTCAAAAGACTGCAATGGTCAGAGGGGGTTTGCATGGGGGTCGATCCATGGCGTTATGCCGGTTCGCCGCCGGAGTCCTGGCCAGCCTAACCGCAAACTGATCTTCATGTTGCTCATCGCCGCGGTCGTTCACGTGATTGCGGTGAACGTCTACTGACCACGGACCGACATGCGGGAGGGACGATGGCACGCGCTGGTGGTGGTGGCATTGCTCTGCGGACTGCTCGCCGCCGCAAGGCGCGCTGAAGCCGTGAATCCGGAGGTACTGCTCATGCCCGGCAAACTGACGGCGGCGCACGCCAAGTACGAAGAGCAGTGCACGCAGTGTCATGACCGCCGCGATCGGAGCCGTCAGACCGGGCTGTGCCTCGACTGCCACAAGGAGATCAGGGCCGATGTCGCACAACATCGCGGCTTCCACGGCCGCCTGCCCGGCATCGAGACCGCGGAATGCCGGGCGTGCCACACCGAGCACCTCGGCCGCAACGCGGACATCGTGAAACTCGACCGCGAGCAGTTCAACCACGACCGCACCGATTACCCGCTGCAGGGTGCGCACGTCAACGTGGCGTGCGCGCGCTGCCACGTCGCCGGCAAACCCTACCGGCAAGCCCCGGGAGACTGCCTCGCCTGTCACCGCAAGGAGGAGCCGCACGAGGGCAAGCTTGGGCGCGATTGCGCCTCCTGCCACGACGTGACCGCCTGGCGGCACGTGAGCTACGACCACAACAAGACGGCCTTCCCGCTGCGCGACCGCCACGCCGACATCGCCTGCGCGGCCTGCCACTTCGGCAACCGCTACAAGGACACCCCGCGCGAGTGCGTCGCCTGTCACCAGCCGGACGATGTGCACCACGGCGAGCGCGGGGCCAAGTGCGCCGACTGCCACAACACCCGGAGCTGGAAGAACTCCAGGTTCGACCACAAGAAGGAGACCGGCTTCGCGCTCGAGGGCGTGCACGAGCGCATCGCCTGCAATGACTGCCACCGCTCGGGCAATCTCAAGGACAAGCTGCCGCGTGACTGCTTTGGCTGCCACCAGGGGCAGGATTCGCACGCCGGCCGATTGGGCAGGGAGTGCGGCAAGTGTCACGACAACGAGACCTGGACGCGCTCGACGTTCGATCACACGCGCGATACGCAGTGGCCGTTGCTTGGCAGGCACGCGGAGCTGGGCTGCCACGTGTGCCACACCGCACCGGTGGCCAGCCAGAAGCTAGGCACGGAGTGCAGCAGCTGCCACCGCGCCAGCGACGTGCATCTCGGCACTCTGGGCAGCACCTGCGACCAATGCCACACGCCCGAGGGCTGGCGCACCCACGTGGCCTTCGACCACGATCTCACGCGTTTTCCCCTGGTCGGGCTGCACGTCGCCGTGCCATGCGAGCAGTGCCACCTGACGCGCGAGTACCGCGACGTCGGCAAGGAATGCCTCGACTGCCACAGGAAGGACGACGTTCACAGAGGCAACCAGGGCAAGGCGTGCGCGCGCTGCCACTCCCCCAACGGCTGGCGGCTGTGGGAATTCGATCACGCCAAGGAGACCGGGTTCGCGCTCTCCGGCGCACACGCCAAGCTCGCCTGTGAGGGCTGTCATCGCCGGCCCCCCGATGAGGCGAAGCTGGCGCAGGACTGTCTGTCGTGCCACGAACGGGACGACGTGCACCTCGGGCAGTACGGTCGGCAATGCGACCGCTGTCACTCGACGACCACCTGGAAAGGTGCGCGGGTCCAGTAAGACCTGAAACATGGTCGGCTTTGCGTGGATCGCCCTGCTGGCCTTCATTCGGCTGAGCACGCGGCAGGAAATGTTTCCGCACCCTGTCAGTCGAAGACGCTCTGCGGGTGGTCGAGCGCTGGCTCGAGCAACCGCAGGCGGAAGTCGCACATCCCACCGAGCGACATCAGGAAATCTTGGGAGGCCTGCTGCG
>Ga0123356_10007882_pt1 | contig 10600 bp, 5 predicted proteins | sample TergutEmb28metaG_2_FD_92546 | JGI IMG/M metagenome (GOLD analysis project Ga0123356, IMG submission 92546) | Embiratermes neotenicus P3 segment gut microbial communities from Petit-Saut dam, French Guiana - Emb289 P3 | ecosystem: Host-associated > Arthropoda: Insects > Digestive system > Gut ... | reverse complement strand
GGATTGGAAGCTTCTTCCAAAATTACCGAGATGGGAATTAAAACACCAATTATTGCCTTAACCGCAAATATTATGTCCAATGACATGGAAATTTACAGGAAGAGCGGAATGTTTGATACTCTCGGCAAACCGTTTACTTCGCAGGAATTATGGAGCTGTTTGCTTACATATATTCCCGTAAAGGGTTATACCGCTGTAAATGAACACAGGGAAAACACAGAAAATGAAAAATTACAAAAACAACTTAAGGTTCATTTCACAGAAAAGAATAAAAACAAATACGATGAAATTGTTAAGGCTATGGATGACAGTGATATAAAACTGGCGCACAGGCTGGCGCATACACTAAGCGGTAATGCAGGACAGTTAAATAAAAAGTTATTGCAGAAAGCAGCAAAAGAAGTTGAAAGCTGTCTTGTAAACGGGGAGAATCTTGTTTCATCAGAATTAATGGAGAACCTGAAAGTAGAATTAAACGCGGTGCTTATTGATCTTGAACCTGAGATTGCAAAATTTGAAACACAATCGGTAACAGCAACGTTGACACCAGGGTTGACACCAGAGCCGATAGAAATCGAAGAAACCCGTAAATTGTTGGAAAAACTGGAACCGCTGCTTAAGTCAGGCGATACTGAATGTCTTGATCTTATCGATGACCTTCGTTTAATACCTGGAAGCGAAGAGCTCGTTATGAACATAGAGAAATTTGATTTTAAATCCGCAGCAAAGATTCTTGAAAATTTTTCTGTACATTAGTTTTAACCGTATTTAAAATATTCTTTTGCGTTCCTGAATTTCACAAAAATATCAAAAAGAATAGGATCAAGTCTGCGATATCTGATAATATATAGATTCCACATTGTATCAATGGCTTCATTATGACTTAATATTTTACTGCTGGTACGGTTTATGTCGGTAAGGCTGTCATAAGTATCAATAATTTCCAATACTTTAGCGGGAAAATATGCAAGAACTTCGCATTTAACCAAATTTTCAAGTTCAAATCCAATACAGAAATCCTGAAGTTTACCGGGATATTTTTTCCTGAAGTTATTTAAATATGAAGTATATATACCATAACTTCCATTGTTCCCGTAATAATCGTGATGATAACCTGTAATAAAAGCAGCTTCCTTGCAATAATTTGTTTTATTTATAAGAGAAGACATTCCAAATCTGACATGATCGATTGCGGTTTTATGATCATAATTAGCTTCACCCTCGTTATATTCTATATTGGTTTTTTTTCCGACATCGTGGAGTAATAATCCTGCTGACCAATTATTAATTAAATGCGGCGGGATTTCACGTAAGCCCCCGCTAAAAACTCTTTCAAGCGTCAACTGACTATGATCAAAATGCGGCAACAGCGTTGTATATAACGAAAGATATTTTTTCTTAAACTCTATCCGTAATTTTGCAATTACGTAAGATGAAGACAAAAGCCTGTTGTAAAATTCAAAAAATGCAATACCCTGGGTATATGATCTAATCATGTGTTTCATGATAGGATTCTGGCTTTTTTCTGCCAGGGTATTTATTAATTCATCCTGAGAAATACCTTCCATTGGAATAGACAAAGAAGCCTTTACCATAGCCATGGTTGAATTAACCATATTCTGCGTAAGATTTTTTGCTTCGTTATCCGTACATAACGCTGCATCCAGCATAATATTTTGATTAATAGCGGCAGTATCATTTACAGCATTTACCAGCACGTTGGATATTACTTTTGGATCGCTTGTTTTGTTTTCTACAAGCTTATTAATTTTATTAGCATGATTTATAATATCCTGCACTTCTTTGGAACTACTTGACAATGTATCAGGATTATCATCTTTCTGTGTGGCATAATTTTCTGAATTATCTATTTGCTGTACTACAACCGCTCCAGGCGCTGTTTCCGGCGATCTATCCGATACTTTAGTATAAATAATTGGATTTAAAACAATAGGTGCATTATTTGTTAAGTCTTCTATTTTCTGTTTATCACTTTCGGAAATAAAATAATCCCAACTATGTTTTTGCAGCCAGAAACTGGTTCCGCTTCCATAAAGGGAATTAAACGGCATAAAGCGTTTTTTTTGCTGTTCACGGTTTACGCATATAATTGATATATTTTCCTGCAGCATATTTTTAATGATTTCTTTTTCCTTGTTTTTGTTTTGCTCTTGTAAAATGAATTTCCTGACAGAAACAAGTGTTTCATTATTTGGCATAAATATACCTCTTCCCAGAATTTATCAAACAAAGTGTACCAATAGTGTACCAAAAACCGAGGGAATTAATGCTTAATTATCGATATTTTTTTTCTTTTTTTTCATATATTACACTCGATTATAATTTTATTTTACAGCTGAAACCCGATAAACCTGTACAATATTCCGCCATGCTGATAAAACCCCAGATCTTCTGCAACAACAATTAAAATTCTATTATCAAATGGACTTAAAAAATAACCGCAAATATCTACATCATAAAGCCAAAGAAAGGGAGTAAAAGTTCCAATTATTTTTTTGCTGTCGTTTGCTGTAACCGATAAAACATAACTTAATATGGTATCACCAAGAAGCCATTGTTCATCTTCTCCATATTCAATATCAGTAATTTGGGCGTTATACAAAATATTGTTCCTTGTCATTGGAAATGGTAAAAAATCCGTTTGTTGTTCAATAATTTCATATGTTCTTAGAGCGTTCAATATATCTGCTCCTTGTACTTCAAAGAAAGTTTCATCATCAGCCCAGCCCTCAGCATAATCAGGATATATGGTTAAACTAACAAGTACGTTATTTGCAACCAGATCAAAAATAAAAAAATCGATTTGATAACTTGCTTCGCTGTTTATCCTGCCCTCGATGGAGTAAGCGGCTTTTTCATCCGTTGACCAGCCCCATATTCTTGCATAACGGCCAGGATGAAAATCAGAAGCAAATTTAGAATATTGAATGAGATTTATTCCGGGCAGAAAATTAGATTCCTGCGATTCAACAATACTCAATTCATCGAATAATGGATTAATTTTACCGTTGTTATCTATCTGTACTATTATCTCTTGTACTGCTAATTCATTATTTAATACATCTGACGATTCATAATTTTGTACAATTTGTCTGTTAGAATTTTTTGGGGTACATGTTATTAAAAAGATTGATATTATTATCAGGAATATGGCAAAAAAATTTCGGTTGTAATTTATCAATAAAATCTCCTTTTTTTTATTTCCTACCTTACCGCTTGCAGCCGGAACTGCTGGTTATCGCCTCCGTTATTATCCCATTGATGAAACTGATGTCCAAGGTTATTGTAGTTGCTTCTGGACATATCAAGGAGTTTTCCGGATGCTACATTCTGAAACATTACAAATTCGCCGACTGTAAAAATTCGCCACCTCTGATTTGGCGTATTATTGTTTTGCCACTGCTGTACAAGCGCGCCGTTTTGAGTAATCCTTGAGTTTTGAACATCCATTACCCTGTTGCTTTGAACATTTGTAATGGTGTAAGTGCCGTCACTGTGACGTTCAAAAGACCATTGCTGGCTGCGTCCTCCGCTTCTGTCCTGTTGAATAACAGCAGTTCCGTTATTGGAATTTTGCGTGCGAATATCTACATATCTTCCGTTTCTAAGCTGAATATTCCATATTCCTGTATAATTAATGTCCAGATGCTGTGTCACTGCAAGATTAACTGTATTTGGAACACCTTCACTTGCCAATGCGGCAACTCTCCACTGTCCATTAGTTGGCCTTACAACAATTCTTAAACTGTAACGTCCTTGTCTTACAGTTTCGGGAACAAAGCAGCTTATTACCATAGGGTTTGATACAGCCCCAGGGTTAAGCGGATTGCGGTTTAAGGTTCCGACAACTTCTACAATTCTGCCGTTATTGTCAATTAATGCTGCACCCAACTGACCGCCGGGAAATGCTTCTATGCCAATATTTCTAAAGGTGGCCGTAACTGTAAACGGTTCGTTATGCGAAACTGAAGTTTTATCTATGGAAAAAGCCGTTAACGCCATGCCATAACCGTCGCTGTTTGCAACCCCTGGTGTAACAGTTAAACCGATAGCATTGGGAACATCTTCACCAACCGCAGATCTTGTTACAACTCTCCAGCTGCCGCCCTCGGCATGGATGCTTTCTGGTCTTATTACAGTCATCATTCTGTATTGTCCAGGCCTTACTGTTTCTGGCACATAACAATTTATTTCCACAGAATTAGCCGTAGTTAAGGGGTTTAATGCCGCGCGGTTTCTGACTCCGATAACTTCAATTATTCTGTTATTGTTATCAACTAACGCGATACCCATTTGGCCGCCTGGAAAAATATCCAAAGAAGCCAGGTTTCTTATTCCTACAGTAACTGTAAATAGTTCATTTTGAGAAACGGATGTTTTCCCGGTATTGAAATTCCTTAGCGCCATCTCCCAGGCTGCCGGTGTCCCTCCCGCATCCGGTTTTATATTGATTACAACTGTTTGTTGATAACTAAAATTATGATTGCCCGGGTTCAACTGATTAAGAAAATACCATCCGTCATGTGTTCCGTTCCATCCCCAGTTAACATGAAACCTGCCTTCACTATCGTAACCATCTAAAATAAAACCATGATTGCTGGTGTTCGTTTGGTTATACCCGTAATAATATACCGGTAAACCAGCATCTAACTGCTGCCTTATTAATGATTTCCATTCGTCATCATTGTGATACAGAAGATGAAGCAATTGAATACTTCTGTCATATCCGAAATTGTTGGCAAATGCGGCAGGAAAAGAATTTCTACTGTTACCAGAAATAAAATCCCTTCCCCGGGCAACTCCTATATGGTAAATCAATGTAGCGACTGCGTTCCGTTGTCTTTCGTTACTGTCTCTGCCGTCACTGCGATAAGAGTTTAACATATTATCCCAATCATAAGCGATATTGAAATTCAGAGGCGGCACAACTGCTCCGTTTCTCATCGTATAGGCTTCGCTATTTCCTCTTCCCCTAACAGGGTAATTGTGGTATTTCATTATTTGTGCAGAAGCGACTAAATTGCAAAAACTGCGATGTCCTGCAGGTAACATATTTCTGTATGGAGCGCCCTGCCCCCATTTTGTTTGAATTAGCGGGTTGACAACCGCTCTGGGATTCGCTATTCCGGTCAACAGCGAAGCAAGATCATCATCATTGGGTATTATAGAAACACCTTCTCCTTCCTGCAAAGAGTCGTCTCTATCGCCATCTTCCTGAGCGAATAAATAACTGCCGCTGGAAAATATCAGTGCGAATACTATAAAAAATGCAAAAAAACCAAGTTTTTTTGACATATATTACCTCACCGTAAAATCAATGCTTGTCGGAGCGTTATTAACGGACAGTCCCGCAATCCGCCATTCGCCGGTACTCGTACCGACGCCTGTAGGACGCACTACAATTCTTAACTGGTAGCGTCCGGCTCTTACAGAATTAGGAACAATGCAATTTATTGTCATAGCGTTTGAATTTGCTCCCGGGTTTAAAGTGTTTCTGTTAGCTGTACCGATTACCTCTACAATCCTGCCGCTATTGTCAACTAACGCTGCTCCAACCTGGCCGCCCGGGAATGCTTCAATACCTGCATTTCTGAATGTGCCGCTGACAGTAAATCGTTCTCCGGCAGACACTGCGGTACTGCTTACGGTAAATGCAGTCAATGCCATGCCGTAACCGCCGGAGTTTGCAGCCCCTATTGTAACTGTTAAATTAATCGCAGCGGAAATGTCAGGTAACGCCAATGTGGCAACACGCCATTCACCGTTTGTCGGTCTTACAACAGCCATTAAACGGTATTGACCTGCCCTGACAGTATCAGGTACAAAACAATTCATCACCATGGCGTTTGATACTGCCCCTGAGTTCAGGGCATTTCTGTTAATAACTCCGATAATTTCTGCAATCCTGCCGTTATTATCAACTAACGCTGCTCCCAACTGGCCGCCGGGGAATGCTTCCGTGCCAACATTTCTGAATGTGCCGCTGACAGTAAACAGTTCATTTTGCGGTACTGAACTTTTATCTGCGGTAAAAGCTGTTAAAGCCATTCCATAACCGCCGCCATTTGGAATTCCTGCTGTAACAGTTAAATTAATCGCGTTTGGAATACCGTCATTAGTCATTGTGGCAACTCTCCACTGTCCATTAGCGGGTCTTACAACAATTCTTAAACTGTATTGACCTGCTCTGACGGTATCAGGTACAAAGCAATTCATCACCATAGCGTTTGATACTGCCCCTGAGTTTAAAGCATTCCTGTTAATGGTTCCGATGACTTCTGTAATCCTGCCGCTGCTGTCAACTAACGCCGCTCCCAATTGACCGCCGGGAAACGCTTCCACAGCGATATTTCTTAGCGTTGTCGTAACTGTAAACAGTTCGTTCTGCGATACAGTGGTTCTGCTTGTATTAAAAGCCGTTAACGCCATGCCATAACCGTCGCTGTTTGCTTCTCCTGCGGTAACAGATAGATTCATCACGTTTGGAATTCCGTTACTAACCGTAGATTTCGTAACAATTCTCCAGTTTCCGCCTTCTTCTCTGGTAACTATCCTCAACTGATATCGTCCCGGCCTTACAGTATCGGGGATAAAACAGTTTATTTCAGTTGAACCTGCCACACTCATTGGAGAAACTCGCGAGGCGCTTCTGCTTCCTATTATTGCAATTATATTATTATTATCTACTAATGCTGCACCCCATTGTCCGCCGGGAAATGTATCAAAAAGACTAAGATTACTAACCCGCATTGAAACAGTAAATAATTCATTTTGTGATACAGAGTTTTTATTTACGCTGAAATCCCTTAACCCTAAATCATAACCAGCAGATATTCCCCTTTCATATGGTTTAATATTGGTAACTATTCTATGACCTTCATTATATCTGGGGTGAAGGGACTCCAATCTGTCAAGAAAAAACCATCCGTCTCTACTGCCGCCCGAACCCCAATTTATATGAAATCTGCCGGTATTATCGTACCCGTCCACAATATAAATGTGAATTGAATTCATATATAATACCGGTAAACCGGCATCTAACTGCGATCTTATTATTTCCTCCCAGGTTTCTTTGTCGTACCATTCACGGCTTTTATATTCAATACTATTATCATATCCGAAATTAGCGACCAAACCGCGCGCAATATTAACTACGCCAGTAGAGCTGCCAGTCTGGTTATTGCCATAATTCATTCTTGAAGCAACACCGGCATGATATAATAGCATGGCTACAGCATTCCGTTGACGTTCTGTACCGGGATTAGCTCTTGTATAACTGTTGAGCATATTAGCCCAGTCATAATTGACATTAAAATTCACAGAAGGTACTGTTGTAATTCCTCCCAATTGTGCTGTATATGATTCGCTCTGCCCTGTACCGCGTACAGGATAATTGTGATACTTCATTATTTGTGCCATAGCAATTGCTCCGCAACCAGCAGGACTGCGTGTAATATTATCAGATTGAAAAGGAACCATGTCATTGAATGGAGATCCTCCGCTCCATTTTGTTTGTATAAGCGGTCCAACTATGGCATTTGGATTCCGTACTTGTGGTAATAACGATTCAATTTCGGCATCACTGGGTTGAAAAATTAAGTAAGAATCATCTATAAGTATATTGTCTATGGCTTCTGATTCCTGCGCAAACAGATAGCCGCTGCCGGAAAATATCATTATAAATGTTATTAGAAATACAATAAGACTGATTTTTGCTTTCATATAATACCTCTTTAATATTAAAGTCACTGTACTTTATATATATTAATCCGCGTCATACTAAAGGTATGAATCCGCAGACTTTTATCTCACCGTAAAATCAATGCTTGTCGGAACACCAGTTTCAGATAACGTTGCAACTCGCCATAAACCATCAGTAGTATTTTGTCTGACAAGAATTCTTAATTTATATCGTCCTGGCGGTACTGCAGGGCCTACTGTACAATTTATATTTCTTGGGCTGACATGCTGAGTTCCGGCGCCTAATCCGCCGCTGCCGCCAGTTCCAAGAATTGAAACAATATTGCCGGCATCATCCATTAATGCTGCAGCATACTGACCGCCTGAAAAAACTTCTGTTGTCATATTTCTCATCTGCATAGTTACAGTAAATTGGGTAGCTTCGCCGCGAACAGCAGTAAGCCTGTCAGCAGTAAATACCAACAGCCTCTGTCCATAACCGCCGCCGGGAGTTATGCTTGCCTCTTGTGTAATAGCAAAATTAATAGCGTTGGGGATACCATCGCCAATCGCTGATTTTGAAATGATTTTCCATTCATCCCTGTCAGTGAGTCTGTAAACCATTCTTAACTGATATCGTCCTGGTGTTACACTTTCTGGTATAAAATAGCTTATTGTTATATTACGATTGGATAAGGGATTTAGAGCATTGAAATTAATTGCTCTGATAACTGTTATAATTCTATTACTATTATCAACTAACGCCATGCCTATTTGTCCGCCAGGGAATGTATCCAAAGAGCTAACATTTCTTATTTGTGCCGAAACAGAAAACAATTCATTTTGAGGTATTGAAGTTTTATCAACGGTAAAATCTAATAATGCCAATTCATAACCGGCATGCACGCCGCCTCTGTCAGGCATAATGTTGATATGGATGTACTGGTCAGCAGCCCATCTTCTTTCGCCGGAATAGTTTAAATTATTTAAAAAATACCATCCGTCATGACTGCCGCTCCATCCCCAATTGATATGAAATCTGCCAGTGTTGTCATATCCGTCTACAATAAAAGCATGGTTATCTCCCGGTTCATAACCCACATATTGGACTGGCAGACCAGAATCCAGTTGTCTTCTTATTATCGCTTCCCAAGTTTCATCATCATAGAATCTGCGCTCAAGTCGTTGTATGCTTCTGTCATATCCAAAAAAAGTTGTTAATGCATAGGAAAAATTATTTCTATCAGTGCCGCCAACAAAATCTCTTCCCCTGGCAGCTCCTGCATGGTAAACAAGCGTAGCTGCGGCATTTCGCTGCTGTTCAGTAGCGTTTGCCGTATATGTATTAGGCATATTAGACCAGTCATAAATTGTTGCTCCAAAATTGACAGATGGTATGCGAACTCCATTCCTCATTGTATAAGCTTCGCTTTGTCCGATTCCCCGCAACGGATGATTGTGAAACTTCATAATTTGAGCCATGCTTAGTAAACCGCAATAGCTGCGATGTCCTGCCGGTAACATATTGCCGAATGGCGCACCTTGCCCCCATTTAGTTTGCAAAAGAGGTCCTACTGTCCTGCCGGTTTGAGCATATATATAGCCGCCATTTATAAATAATGTGAAAATTGCAAATAATACAGGAAAACAATATTTTAGTTTCATAATTACCCCTTTTAATAATAACACACTTTATGATATTTATTACATATTTTGTTTTGTTTATCAATATTTTGATATATTTCCTATTAATTGTATTTTTTTTCGCTAATTCATCCAGTTCCAATTAAATCATGAATATGTGATAATAACCCAGGAGTAGATTTCATGTTAAAAATCGATTACAAAATAAAACTTTTTTTGGTTTTTCGAATGATTCTTCTTGCTTTGAATCTATTGGCATTAACAAGCGTTATAATAAATCTTATTAATCCTACGCCATATCTGTTTTGGGATTTGGCAGGGTATGCGATTTTACTATCCCTGCTTGGCAATATAACATTGATATATTTTGACAATATAAACCGATATACCTGTTATAGTTATCTGATTCTCCATATTATATGTATGCTTTTTATACCGCTTCTTAATACGCTTGCTACCGGTGATGTGCAAAATAAAACATCACAAAGTATATTTGCATTAATTCTTTACAGTTTAATTTTTATTTTTGGAGCTATAAATGCAGGTTTGCAAATCAAACAGGATTTAAAACACAGTAAAAATAATAACGAAGCAGGTGAGCAAAATACAGCGGAGCTTCCTGCGCACCATGCAGCGGAGCTTCCCTCGCAGACAGGTTTATTTAAAAATATTTTACGCTGGGTTTTAATAACTATTCTCGGTTTTTGTCTGGCTGGCGGAATCTACCTTGTTTATATTCTTTTGGGACGCACAAGGGGAAATATGATAGAAGTGTTCATCCCTGTATATGCAGTTTTTTGGGGGTTATTATTCCTTGGCGTTTCAATTATGATTATCAAACTCAGATGGAGAAAAAAACACTGCATTTTTAACAAGGTTGTTTTTTCTATTGGAATAATTATTTTTTTTGCATGTTTGGTTCCCCTTATTTCTGTTCCTTTAATTATCAAAAACGCTGATATCGCATATAGGCAGGCTTTTGGAAGCGTCTATCTTGATGATAAAACTGCCATTCAAAGATATGGATTTAAACCAAAACAATTTTCATTGCAGAATTATTTTTTGGGAACACCAACAGATGAATATAATGTTATAGAAGATGTTCTTTATTATGAAGGAACTTCCGGAGTTGATACCGGCATTAAACTGCATTTTGACGTATATATGCCGCCTTCCAGCAGCGCTAAAAATCCCGTTATGATTAGGATTCACGGCGGAGCATGGGTCACGGGAGGCAAGGGAGCGATGAATTATT
>Ga0123356_10007881_pt1 | contig 10603 bp, 8 predicted proteins | sample TergutEmb28metaG_2_FD_92546 | JGI IMG/M metagenome (GOLD analysis project Ga0123356, IMG submission 92546) | Embiratermes neotenicus P3 segment gut microbial communities from Petit-Saut dam, French Guiana - Emb289 P3 | ecosystem: Host-associated > Arthropoda: Insects > Digestive system > Gut ... | reverse complement strand
GACTTTATGGAAGATACTATATTGTACGAACCCTTATTATTCCATCGATTTTTTTAATCTGTTCCAGTGTTGGCTCCAGAATTTTTTGTTCGGTATCAATAATATTATAGGCATAATCATCTCTGTGATGATTAATTAAATCTGTAATATTAATATTCGCGCCTGCAAGAGAAGTAGTAATCTGCCCAACCATATTTGGAATATTTTTATTTACAACAAGCAGCCTGTTTGGCGCGCGTTGTTCAAGCCTGCATTTTGGGAAATTTACAGAATTGCGGATTGTTCCTGCTTCCAGACAATCCATTATCTGCTTAACTGCCATGATGGCGCAATTATCCTCGGCCTCCGGCGTTGACGCTCCAAGATGCGGAATGCCAATAACTTTTTTACAGGCAAGCAGATCTGCTGTTGGAAAATCCGTAACATATGTAAAAAGTTTTCCGGAATCCAGAGCTTCTATAATATCCTTATCCTTTACAAGCGCATTACGCGAAAGATTAATTACACGCGCGCCTTTTTTCATAAGACGGAATTTTTCAGCATCCAATAGGCCTTTTGTCGCTTCGCCAAGCGGAAGATGCAGGGTGATATAATCAGATTTAGATAGCAGGCTTTCCAGAGTATCGGCGCGGGTTACTTCGCGGGAAAGATTCCAGGCTGCATCTACAGAGATATAAGGGTCAAAACCTATAACATCCATGCCCAAAGCCATTGCGTCATTTGCTACCATAACGCCGATAGCGCCAAGACCGACTACACCAAGAGTCTTTCCTTTAAGTTCCGGCCCGGTAAATTTAGATTTTTCTTTTTCTACAAGGTCTGCAACATCCGCTCTGTCAGCAACAGTCGATGTCCAGTTTATACCGCCGATAATATCACGCGAAGAAAAAAGCAAAGCCGCAAGGGTAAGCTCTTTTACAGCATTGGCATTTGCACCTGGAGTATTAAAAACCACAACGCCTTTTTCGCTGCAGCGCTGTACCGGGATATTATTATACCCCGCCCCTGCTCTTGCAATCGCTAATACAGAAGATGGAATTTCCATTTCGTTCATATCTGCGCTGCGCACCAATATTGCATCCGGATTGGGAATATCGCTTGCAACTTCATACTTATCACGCGGAAAAAGATCCAAGCCGCATGAAGAAATCTTGTTTAATGTCTGAATACGAAACATACACTTTTCCTACCTTTCAAATTTTTTCATAAATTCTATCAACGCTTTAACGCCGTCTATAGGCATAGCATTGTAAATACTTGCTCTCATGCCGCCGACCAAACGATGCCCTGCAAGATTAACAAGCCCTGCTGCCGCCGCTTCCTTAACAAAGCGGGTTTCCTGCTCTGTTTTTGCCGCATCATCATCTGCCATTGTAACAAACGGAATATTCATAAGGCTGCGATATTGCTTTTCTACAGGCGAATAAAACAATTTAGAAGCATCAAGATAACTATAGAACAAATCCGCTTTTTCACGGTTCAGTTTGGTAATGGCAGAAATTCCGCCAAGATTTTTTATCCATTCCAGTACAAGGCCAACCATGTAAATGCCGTAACACGGCGGAGTGTTGTACATTGAACCTTCATTGGCATGAGTATCATAACGAAGCATCACAGGAACCCAATCCGGCGCGTGTCCGATTAAATCTTCGCGAATAATAACAACAGTTGTTCCCGCAGGTCCAAGATTTTTCTGCGCTCCGGCATAAAGAATGCCGAATTTGCTTACATCGATAGGCTCAGAAAGAATGCAGCTGGAAATGTCCGAAACCAACGGAACAGAACCGGTATCCGGAAGTTTGTCCCATTTTGTTCCAACAATTGTATTGTTCAAAGTAATATGATAATAGGCATTGTCCTTTGCAGGAGCTGGAGCATCAGGAATATAGGTATAAGCCTTGTCTTTGGAACTGGCTTTTACTTCGACAGCAGCGTATTTTGCTCCTTCCTTTATAGCCTTATCAGCCCAAATACCGGTATCGATATATGCTGCTTTTCTACCTTGTCCGGGAGCGTCACCTGCAGCCAGATTTAATGGAACCATAGAAAACTGCAAAGAGGCTCCGCCCTGTAAAAATAGAACCTTATAATTGGAAGGGATACTCATAAGCTCCCTAAGAAGTGATTCTGTCTTTTCAAAAATAGGTTTAAAATCCTTTGAACGGTGGCTCATCTCCATAACGGACTGACCGGTACCATTAGCATCAAGCATTTCGGCAGAGGCTTTTTCCAGAACCGGTAAGGGTAAAACAGAAGGGCCAGGGGAAAAGTTGTAAACTCGCATATATTTCTCCAAATAATAGGGTTATTACAGGTATCATACGGTAAAATAGGGTTTTTGTCGATAAGTCACACGTATATATACACAAAGTTATTTAAGAAAAATTTCACAATTGAATACTATTGAAATTTCCATTAAAATTAAGGTATGGCGGACAGGGTTTTTACCGTACTTGACCTAATCGACCTGGATCTCAAGGAGCATAACTCCTTAAACTTACGCTGTATTGGCGGCAGAAAGGGGCTTGGCAGAACTATTGATATTCCGGACTTAAATCGTCCCATGGGAGCCATAATGGGCTTTTTTGAGGATTTTGCGCATCAGAGGATTCAGCACTTTGGAAGGGGAGAAGTAGCTTTCTTACGCCGGCTGGAGAATGAAGGGAAAGTCGAAACTATCAAAGAAATGTTTACCTACCCCATGCCCTGCTGTATTTTTACACATAATTTATGCCCGCATAAAGATTTTTTTAAAATAGCAGAAAGCGCACATTGCCCAATCCTGCAGACAGATTTGGGATCGGCGGATTTTTCAGCCAGAATAATGCGCATTCTTTCCAGAATTTTTTCTCCAAGGCAGATTGTTCATGGCGTGCTTGTAGAAGTATACGGACTTGGAATATTAATTCAAGGCGATTCCGGAGTTGGAAAAAGCGAAACAGCTTTAGAATTAATCCACCGCGGACATCGTCTTGTTGCAGATGATGTTGTAGAAATTAACTGTATATACGGAAATATATTGATGGGTGCAGGCGCAAATAAAATAATCGGGCACCACATGGAGATTCGAGGGCCTGGAATTATTAATATAACGCATCTTTTTGGAGTAAGGGCAATAAGAGACCGTAAAGAGATACAGCTTGTGGTAGAACTGGAAGAATGGGATTCTGACAAAAACTACGACAGACTGGGCGCAGAAGATCATACAATAGAGATGCTTGGAGTAAATATACCAAAATTAACAGTGCCTGTAAAACCAGGAAGAAATATTCCCATTATTATTGAAACAGCCGCAATGAATGAACGTTTAAAATCGATGGGGTATCATGCTGCTAGAGAATTTAACAAAAATATATTAAAGTGGATCGAAAGCGATGCCACCCGCTCTGTGTTCTTTGGGCATGATGATGTAATTTAAGGAAGGAAAGATGACAGAAAAACTAACGGTAGTTTCCAACAGAGCAGGTATTCATGCCCGTCCTTCGGCATTATTGGTTCAGACAACAAAGAATTTTAAATGCAATATTTACTTTGAAAAAGGAACAGACAGAATTAATGCCAAATCGATAATGGGTATAATAACATTGGGCGCTGCATATGGAACAGAGCTAAAGATTATTGCCGAGGGCGAAGACGAAGAAACTGCGGTAGAAACAATTATCAAGCTTTTTGAATCAAAGTTTGAAGAAGAATAATCCCGTTTAAAGGGGCGCTTTTGAAAACTATTAAAACACATTCTGAATTTCCTGTATCAAGCGTTCGCATATTAATTCTTATTTATTCACTTTTATGCGTCCTTACATTTCTATTTTCCAGAAACTTTTTTATTGATACACTTCAGAACGGCGAAATTCCGGGCCGCCTGCACTTAATTGTCTTTTTTACCATACCGGCCGTTTTAATGATTGTTTTTGGGCTTTCCTTTTTTCGTATTATTATTGATTTTTTATTTAACCGCCCCGGAAGTAAATTTAACGCAAGGCTTCTTGGTTATTTTGCAATAATTGTAATTTTTTCCGTAACACCAATAACACTAATGACAAGCACAGCTTTAAATGAAATTATCCGATTTTGGCACAGCATAGACGCGCCTATGGCAACCAGGTCTGCAAACAGTTTTATAGCAGATAATTATTCCATGCACATGGAACGTTTTGAAAATATCGTAAGACAAAATGATCTTTCCAATAAAAGTATTGCTTCTGTTCAGGTGTTTCAAATGCAGGACGGAATCTGGACAGAAAGTTCTTTTACAGGCGATGAAAAATTTAAACTGCCATTTCTGCCATCTGCAGAAAGCGGTTTTACTGCAAGAGAAATGCCGCGGGATCAGGGAACTATCCGCTATATACAAAGAATGCAGCAAAATACATTGCGCCTTATAAGTTACAGGCTTGGCGACGATTTTGATACTGGAAAAAATGTTTTGGATAATCAGGCAGAACGCTTTGAAACAATAAATCAGCTAAGAAGTAATATCCTGCCGCTTATGATTTATTACTATATCGTATTTTTTCTGCCCACATTGCTTATGACAACGATTATAGCTATTTCATTCACCAAACGGATAACGCATCCAATTGTAGAACTAACAGAAGCGACAAAGCGCGTCGCAGAAGGGGATTTTTCTATACATCTTCTTACACGCCGCGATGACGAGCTTGGCGCACTTATCCGCTCCTTTAACTCGATGGTACAGGACTTGGAAAAATCCCGCGTTGCTCTTTTAAGAAACGAAAAAATATCAATCTGGCAGAATATGGCGCAGCAGCTTGCGCACGAAATAAAAAACCCGCTTACTCCCATTAAACTTTCGGCAGAGAGGGTTTTACGAAGATGGCAAAATGAGCCGGAACAAATTGGAGAAATACTGGAAAGTTCCATGATGGCTATCATTCAGGAAACAGAAGGCCTTTCTACGCTGCTTAACGAATTTAGAACATTGTCAAAACCGATGGAACCTTCCAATTCATTAACATGTTTAAGAGAACCGGTGGAAGATATTATTAATTCATATTCAAGTTCATACCCCGGCGTTAAATTCGATATTGAACATATTCAAACCGGTACGCAGATTAAGATCGATAAACATCGAATTTCACAAATCCTGACAAATTTAGTAATTAATGCAATAGATGCCATGGATGGCAAGGGTTCTATAGAAATAAGAACAGACCTTGTAAAAAAACGGGAAGTTTGTTATTGTAGAATAAGTATAAAAGATTCCGGCAAAGGAATTAGCGTTCAGGAAGGACAGCAAATTTTTACGCCTTATTATACATCAAAAGAATCCGGGACAGGATTGGGGCTTCCCATTATAGAAAGAATAGTGACCGATCATGGCGGCGCAATTTGGTTTGATTCGGCGGCAGGAATGGGAACAACTTTTTTTATTGATCTGCCTGTAGAAAAAACAATGGATGAATAATTATGCCAGCAATATTAATTATAGATGATGAACCCGGTATAAGGCATACTCTTGCATCAATACTGGAAGACGAAAAATATAAAGTTTTTACCTCGGAAGACGCATTAATCGGAATTGAAACTCTTAAAAAAGAAAAAATAAGCGTCATTTTTCTGGATGTCCTGCTTCCTAAACTGGGAGGCATTGAAGCGCTGGAAACGATACGAAAGGATTTTCCGCAGACAGAAGTAATAATGATTTCCGGGCATGCGAATATAGATATGGCAGTACGCGCCGTAAAACTTGGCGCTTTTGATTTTCTGGAAAAGCCATTATCGCTGGATAAGGTGCTTACAGTCTGCAGAAACGCTTTGGCTATCGTCAAACTCAGAGAAGAAAATAAGACCTTAAAAAAAATAAGCAGTTTTTCATGCGAAGATATAATTGGAACAAGCGCCGCTGTAAGAAATATCAGAGAAACTGTAAAGCAGGCAGCAGATAGTGACGCGCGTATATTAATCACAGGCGAAAACGGTACAGGAAAAGAAGTAATTGCAAGAGCTATTCATCTTTGTTCGGCGCGCGCGGAAAACCCCTTTATCGATGTTAATTGCGCGGCTATTCCAGACACATTAATAGAAAGCGAACTTTTTGGGCACGAAAAGGGAGCGTTTACAGACGCTGTATCTACGCGCAAAGGGCGGTTTGAACTTGCGCACGGCGGAACGCTCCTTCTTGATGAAATAGGCGATATGAGCCTTTCTGCACAGGCAAAGGTACTGCGGGTTATTCAGGAACAAAAAATTGAACGTGTCGGCGGTGAAAAAACCATCGAGACAGATGTACGAATAATAGCGGCAACAAATCAAGACCTGGATAAAGCCTGCGAAGAAGGGCGTTTTAGGCAGGATCTTTTTTTCAGGTTAAATGTTATTCCCATTCACGCGCCTCCCTTAAGAAAAAGACCGGAGGATATTCCCCTTTTGCTATGCCATTTTTTAAAAATTTTAAAAAGGGAACTAACGCTGGAAATTGACGCTCTGGACATTTTGGCCTCGCATGACTGGCCCGGGAATGTTCGGGAGCTAAAAAATCTGGCTGAACGTATTGCAGTAATGCATAGGGGGGAAACAATAACAGGCAATGAACTGCTTAAATTATTGAATAAAAAGGATAAAAAACCGTTAAAAACAGATAATGAAATGAATACAGCCGTGTTTTCCGGGTTTTTGGAGCAAAACTACAATGAGGCAAAAGAAAATTTTGAAAAGCACTATTTGGAGTTCCAACTTTTAAAAAACAATGGTATAATAACAAGAACGGCAGAGGCTATTGGAATTTACCCCAGTAACCTTCATGCTAAACTAAGAAAATTTAATATAACTACAGGAAACAAGGAATAATTATGAAAGAGTTGACAAACCGGCAGAAACAAGTCCTCTCCTTTATTGCAGATTATATCAGAGGTCATTCTTACCCGCCGACAGTAAGAGAGATTGCAGAGCATTTTGAGATTTCTGTAAAAGGCGCCCATGATCATATTACTGCATTAAGAAAGAAAGGGCATTTAAAGCAGGCTGATAAAAGACCACGGACAATGGGGCTAATTCATACAAGACCGGGAGACTCTCCGGACTTAATAGAAATTCCGCTTCTTGGCAGCGTTGCCGCAGGAGTTCCGATCCTTGCAGAAGAGAATTTTGACGGCAATATAGTAATGCATCGTTCGTTGTTTAAAAAGAACAAAAAGTATTTTGCGCTAAAAGTAAAGGGTGATTCTATGTCCGGCGCAGGTATACTAGAAGGTGATACGGCAATAATAGAAAAGCAGAGTACTGTCCGCAACGGTGAAATCGCGGTGGCAGTATTGGACGAAGCAGTAACGCTAAAACGTTTCTTTAAGGAAAGCGCAAGGATTAAACTACAGGCAGAAAATCCTGCCTATAAACCAATATACAGCCAGGATGTAAAAATACTGGGCAGACTGTTTACCGTGATCCGTTCTTATTAAAATGGCCGCAGTATTAAAGAATGTCTATATTTTTCTTGGTCCTGAACTTGGGAAAAAACAGGATATAGTTAACGGCATAAAAGAAAAATTCGCAGGTTCGGAAGAATCAACTTTTTATATGGGCGAATCTTCTACAGGCGTTATAGCTGATACTCTTCTTAACAGCAATTTATTTTCGCTGGCTCATATTGTAACTGTTAAAAATGCCGAACTAATAAAGAAAAAAGACGATATCGAAATTTTAGCTTCATGCATTAAAGATATGGATGAAAATAATATTCTTTTTCTGCTTTCGGACGAAATCCGCCTTGCAGCCGGTTTGGAAGATGCTTTCCTTCAAGCAGGCGTTCCAAAAAATAACTGTCAGGTTTTTTATGAGTTGTTCGAAAGAGAAAAAAATGAATGGCTTAGGCGGTTTTTTAAACAGCACGGCCATGATATAAATACAGAGTGCATAGATATTATTCTGGAAATGGTAGAAAATAATACTGAAGCTCTAAAAAGAGAATGTACGCATCTTATAAACTTTCTATCTAAGGGACAAACTGACAATATGTCTCTTTGCAAGGAAGATATTGAGAAGTGGCTTTCCCATAACAGAGAAGAATCGGCTTTTACTTTGTTCTCGCGCCTTGCAGCAGGCAATTTATCAAAAGCGCTTGAATCAATCTCTGTAATGCTTGCTGCAAAACAAAGCGCACAGAGTATTCTTGCAGGACTTGCATGGTGCTTTAGGAAACTTGGTGATTATTTAAATCTTATAGAAACAGGGCAGCATCAAAATAATTTTGAACTAAAAAAAATAGGGCTTTCCTCTCCTAAAGCAAAAGATGAATATGCTGCGGCGGCAAGCCGCTATGACAGCGAATCTGCAGAAGCATGCCTGGCTCTTACCGCTGAATACGATACACTGCTTCGCTCCCCTGTTGCCGCGCTGGAAAATATTCTAATGGATAGATACGTCCTGGCATTAATAAATGCCGGCAAAAGAAATTAAGCCTTTTTTAAAAAATCTTCTATAATTTTTATAGCTTCGTCAAAATCGCTGTGCAGCAAATATTCTGCGATTGTGCTTAAACATTCCTGTATTTCGCCGGGCCATGCTTTTTCTTTTATACCTGTAAGCAAGTCCTTGGCGGCTTTTCTGTTATAAACACTGCATGCGGCTTTTATTTCCATGAATTTTTCTTTTAATAAGGCTATATCGCCATGTTCGCCTGCGTTCTTTTCTTTTTGTTTTTCGTCCTTGGCTTCGAATTTATAAATTACTGTATATAAAGATTCCAAAAAAGACGGAAGCTCTGCCAGAATTGTCTTTGTATCCTTGTCACGGCCTGCCTGCTCCAATTTTGAAGCTGCTGCAGAAAGAAGATCTTCGCCTACATTTGCAAGAGCGCTCTTCATTGCATGAATATTAATAATAAACATGGAAATATCATCTGCTCTTCTGCACTTGTTTATAAATATTGCTTCCAATACAGCAGCAGCTTTTTTTGCATCGCGGATAAAAAACTCTGCAAGCTGCTGATTTACATTTGAATGATTTAATCCGACAAATAATCTTTCTTTTTGCTGACGGGCGGCTTCTATAACATCTTGCGGATATTTATCGCGCACAAGCCTGTTTAATGTCATGTTTAACTGACGGATATCAATTGGCTTGGAAATAAATTCATCAAAACCGCTTTGTATAAATATTTCTGCCTGGCCGGAAAGCGCATTTGCCGTTAGCGCAACAATTGGTTTTGTATAACCCAGGCTGCGTATTATTTTTGTTGTCTCTATTCCATCCATCTTTGGCATCATATGATCCATAAAAACAATATCATAATCAGCGCCTTCCCTGATTCTATCTATTGCTTCAAATCCGCTCATTGCTGTATCCAGCGACAATCCATATGGCGCAAGAAGCCCCCTTGCAACATATAAATTTGTTTCAACGTCATCAACAATTAAAACACGGCCATAAGGCATATATTCCCTGTTAATCTGTACATTTTTAATTTTTATCGCGCTTGCAAGATTAAGCTGCATCAGATTATCTGCCATTTCTCTGCCGATAGGATCAGGATCCAGGCAAACCTGCGGTATGTGTATGGTAAATACAGAACCTAATCCTGGAGTACTTTCTATTTTAATATCTCCATTCATGAGCTTTAGAAGATTACGGGTAATATTCATACCAAGGCCAGTGCCTTCGGTTTTCCGGTTTGCTTCCATATTAAACCGCGCGTATTCACTGCCTAATTTTCGCACCTGCTCTGCTGTCATTCCCTGCCCTGTATCGCTAACACAAAAAACAAGCGAAACGTTAGAACTGCCGTTAATTGGCTTAGAAGAAACAGTAAGTTTTATCATTCCTTCCTGCGTATATTTAAACGCATTGGAAAGAAGATTATTTAAAATCTGTTTAATACGAAGTTCATCGCCGGAATACATAATGGGAATATTTTCATCAACATCCAGCTTAAATTCGATTGGCTTGCTTTCATAGCGCATCATGTTTAGCTGAACAGTATCATGAATAAGGCTTGCAATATCATATTGAGTCGGAATTAATTCCAGTTTTCCGGCTTCTATTTTTGATAAATCCAGTATGTCATTTATAATACCAAGCAGCAAATCGGCGGAATTATAAATTCTTTCCAGCGCATCTTTGGTTCCCTGGGAAAGCCCGTTATCCTGCAGTTGAATTTCTGTAATACCTAGAATCGCATTCATGGGCGTGCGAATTTCATGGCTCATCTTTGCAAGAAACTCGCTCTTTGCCTTATTGCTTTCTTCTGCCATTTCTGCTTTGCGCATTTCGGCCATCATTGCTTTTTGCTCGCGTAAATCCCTTATATATTCGGCAACAGTAAATTCACCCCTGTGCTTAACGCGAATACAAATAATTTCTGCTGGAATTAACTCTCCATTCAGTTTTTGATGAATCCATTCAAAACGGCTGTATCCTTCGTCAAGCGCTTTGGTAACAAGCCTAACGCCTTTTTCCTTTGACAATACTCCATCAGGCTGATATTCAGGAGAAAGCAGTTCAAATTTTTCCATGAATTCCTGTTTGTTAGATAATCCAAACATTTTTACAGCTTCCTGATTACAGTCAATTAGATCCATGTTTTTGTTCCAGAAAAATACACAGAAAGGAGCAGAATCTATCATTATTTTTGTCCGTTCTTCTGCCT
>Ga0123356_10007880_pt1 | contig 10603 bp, 11 predicted proteins | sample TergutEmb28metaG_2_FD_92546 | JGI IMG/M metagenome (GOLD analysis project Ga0123356, IMG submission 92546) | Embiratermes neotenicus P3 segment gut microbial communities from Petit-Saut dam, French Guiana - Emb289 P3 | ecosystem: Host-associated > Arthropoda: Insects > Digestive system > Gut ... | reverse complement strand
TTACCACATCTCAAAGAGCAGGAGGTCTCCTTTTAGGCGACTTTTAATCGTTAATATCGAAATATTACACCTATTATTGGCGATTGTCTATAGACAAATTCAGGAAAAATGGTCTACCAGCGGCTGATTTCCCCCTGGAAATGAAGCCCTGCGGCACTCAAAATCACCGATTTTTTCTTTCTTCTGCGGCCTTATAATTATAGATGGGCTTTATCACCGCTACTATTTTTGCGGTTGCTTCTATTAGACAGCGCAAAATACTGAGTGATTTTCATATCCGGCATAAGGTGTATTCTGCTACCGGCGGCAAAAGCCTGATCGCAAAGGCTTTCTATCTGTTATTCCCGGCACAGGACTTTTTGATCGGCGGAAAGCAACAGGGCATTAACGTCGTGGAGATCGTGCAGGCCTTGATGCAAACAAAACAGTATGACCAAATCTGCTATAGAACTGTTGCTGAACTTGTATCCGGCGCTTTCCAGCAGCTCGTCCATTTCATCACGGCCGAGTTTGAGAGACATGCCAAACGCAATAACCGTATTCTTTGAAGGATGATAATTCCGCTCGCCCATAATTTTTGAGTAAAGCTGTTTTTTTATCCAGGCTCCATTGTACAGTTGGGCTGCCGTCATTCCCTTTTCTTTCCGCAGTCTGTCCAGCATTATGGAGAAGGTTTCGCTTTTTCGTTCTTTGCGGATAAAACCGGCAAGGGTATCGGCAATGTTTTCAAAGGACGGCCGGGAAGGCTTTTGCATATTACAGACTAAGTTCCCCAGCGGATTTTTACCTGAGGAAAGCCCTGACCCTCTGACCCGGCGGCGGGTTCGGGATGAAATATCCGGCAACTCTACCGAGGCGGGTATTCCGGCTAATTCGTAATGTTTCTTGATGTATGCTTTTAACTGCTCTACCAGTTTATCGTCTACCATAACTCCCTTATACCATATTTTGCATCATTATGAGTCTCCTGAAAGGCGACCTTTTCAACTAATTCGGTTTTAACGATTTTTCAATAATACTATTGGTTATTTGTCTGGTTGTCAACCTTTCGACCATTATTACTTTAGAATCGTTATTAGTTGGTGATAAAATGGAGATAATGGCATGAATGAACAGGAATTGCGAGAACTTTTGAGCGCCAATATCAAGCGGTTCCGCAGCCGCAGAGGGTGGTCCCAGGCAAAACTTGCGGAAAAACTGGATATTTCAACTAATTTTTTGTCCGACATAGAGACCAAAAAAGGCTGGGTATCCCCATTAACCCTGACAAAACTTGCCAACACCCTTGATGTTGAAGTGTACGAACTGTTCAAGCAGGATAATGCGGTATCCGGCAGCTTGAAGGATGTGGTTAACAAACTGGCGCAGGATTTAACTATCGTACTAACCGAATCGGTTGAATATGCCCGGCAGCAATACACTGAAGAAAACAAACCAAAAACGAAAGGCCGCCTCAAAAGCGACTAAATATTATTTTCTATCCATTCGCCTGACTTGCATCCCAATACAGATAGCTTTCTTAATGAGACCGCTTCTGTTCAGGTAATAAAGAATATCAAGAGGAGCCCCATTCCAATTTTTGATAGCAGCTTTGATTTTTTTGAAATTTAACCATTCAAAACTGGAACCTGTGCCTTTCTGGTCAATTCCATATTTTATACGGTAAAATTCATCAACAAAAACTTTTTGGTAATCAACTGGCTTTTTCCATTGATATATACTTTTTTTTACATAACCGTTTAATATATCTCGTATTTCTTTTAAGTATTCGTCATGGATTTTCTTTACTGAAAAATATACTCTGGCAGATGAACTCCAACTGCCTTTACATGAACCATAGTATTGAGGAAAAAGAACATCGCCGTATTCATTGCTGCGATGTTCTTCATTAATACACTTCTTCTCACGAATACGGAAAGCAGACCATTCAGGATGCCCAAACTCACTTGTCCATATAGAGGGATATTTCCTATAACTTCTTGACATTGCCATCTCCCTAAAAATTAATTTAATAGACGGCCCCTTTCATGTTATTTCCTATGTTCATATTTTTACATCTCCTTACTATAACAATAGTACAATTTGAACAATAACAGGTAACCTAAAAGGCGACCTTCTGTCTGCTCAAAAATACTATAATGTCATTTATAGAAGGTATGATATGAAAATGAAAGGAACCGTCTTCTAGGGGAAAATCCCAAGGAGGCAGTAATGTCAAGAAGTTATCAAAAAATCTCTGCCGGAAAAAGATGGAACTGGAAACACCCTCTGTTTGGTCGGGACATTTATAGTGATATAGACCCAAGTATTCCTGCTTGGTCTCATAACCGTATGAAGGAAAAAAGAGCTATTCATGATGAGCTGACAAACGCTGAATATGGAGATGCTCTATTTCCCCAATATCGCGGACTGGACAGAAGCAGCTGGTTTTCCATACCACGCTGGCATCCTCTGGTAAAGGAATATATACGAGACCGCTATTTCTGCGAGATACATTATATCCTTAACGGATTTGTCGATGACAAATGGCGATGGAAGGAACTGTTCATGGAAGAGTTTCAAGCGATAAAAGGTATCAAATCCGATAGCGTACGGAGATACCATTTTGAGTGGCTCAATTTAAAAGCTGTACGAAAAGCCATAAAAGCCTGGACGGGAGAACCGCTTGACGTACTCAGATATTTGACCCTTAACGGCTTTATCGAACGGGCTGTTTGCCGTGAGTTCAAAATGATTATATCAAAGTAGGAGGGAGATATGAATGAAAGGTGCCCGATTGTGCAGATTAATAGTAATCATGAACTGACTTTATCACATTAGCAACCACAATAGCCGTCCCCAATATTACCGCAGCAGAAACCGCTTTTTCAACCTGAACGGATTTGTTTGTTCCTGATTTACACCAATAAGCAAAATGTTCACAGTTATTAAACAAGAGGTCGTAGTGTTTTTCCCCCATACGGGATTTGGCCCGGCTGATTGTTTCCTCCGGTGAAAATTGTCCAGACCTTGTACGGTTTTCCGCAAGCAGGACTCTTTTACATTCTCCGCCATGGGCAAATTGTTCCAGACTGGTTTCCCTTACTTTCACATCTGCGCCAAAATCGCCGTTTTCCGCCGCATAGTGGATCACCCGGCCATTCCCCGCATAGATGCCGTAATGCCGGTAAAGAAAGCGGTTAGTGACAATAATATCGCCAAGCTGAATATTCATCGTTTTTATTGCATTGGGTTTCATAAGCTAATGCAGAGTACAACAATTTCAGGCAGTAAAAGTCGCATAAAAAGCGACTTTCTGTTCAATCAACCGCCTTAAAGTTATACAATGGTTTAAGCTGCTGCTCCACTTCAACTGTTTCGCCGATATAATCCAACACATCACGAGGTTTTTTGTAGGCCATTGGACTTTCTTCCAGCGTGTCTTTGCAAATAACGCTTGACCAAATTCCACGCATCTCTTTACGGTATTCATCAAGGGACAAGCTTCGTGCATCGGTGCGGGCCTTCTTTCTCCCTGATCCGTGAGGGGCTGAATGGTTCCAGGCAGCGTTCCCCTTCCCTCTTCCCAAAACAGCCCCTTCCGCCATCGAAAATGGAATTATTACCGGCTCATCTTTTTTCGCAGAAATCGCACCCTTGCGGATTATTGAACAAGCGGTGTCAATGTAATTATGCGCGCAGTCGCGGTATTTCGCCTCCCGAATATCGACATCAAAAAAATCTTTGGCGATTGACTGAGCCATCAACGCACGGTTAATTAAAGCGTAGTGCTAGACAATACGCATATCCAAAAGATAATCATCCGCATATTCGCCTGCAAGGTACTTGATTGGGCTTTCTGCATCTGTTATACGCAAAGCTATTATTTCGTGATATTCGGCTGTATGCGCTCCAAATATCCGCGATCCGGAATGGATCAAAAGCCACCGGTTGTGGTTTTCGTCAATATCAACTTCGATAAAATGATTTCCTCCACCAAGAGTTCCCAGAGAAGCGAAAATACGTTCAGGATTTTTCCCCTGCTTTTCGCACAGTCTGCGGATTTCATTTTTGAACTTACCCGTATCGGATAAGCTGGGATCCCCTGTGCCTTGAGAAACAAAAACATTCATTTCTTCCAGCGATTCATGCAGCAATGTCCGCACTGCCTGACCAGAAGGTATTTTTTTACGGATAAATTTATCCAGTTTGTCAAAAGCCAGCTTACCTCGTCCTAAGTTACAGGCACATACTCCACAACCAATATCAAGCCCGATGACCGAAGGTATAATAAGGGAATCGTAACTTGCCGTCCAGCCGATTACTGTGCTTTTTCCCAGATGAACATCGGGCATTATCCGCACACTCGTCCCGGCAAAAGCCGGATGGTCAAGATATTGGCGTATTTTATTTTCGCAAACTGTTTCAAGAGCCTTGGCATAGACCAGGGCTTCGTTATGTTTTCCTTTTACAATGATAGGTTTAACCGTTAGTGCAATCATTTTTTTCTCCCGTATTAATTTCAGGGTAGATCGAAGTTTATCGGTAACCGGAGGCTCCGCCTTTTTGAGTTTGTACTCTAGTGTTTGTCTTTTTCATTCTGAACTTCCTAAAGTTAAAATAATACTATTAACCTATTTGTAAAATTAATTTAGTCAATACGGCGTAATTACTTTTTTTAGCTATCACCAAATCGCTTATGAACCTGATCACTGCCGCACTTGCGGCATTTCGGGTTTTTGCCCATCAGCAGTTTAAATAAACCGATTCTGTATACAAAGATGTGTTTACATTTTTTGCATTGGTATAACATTTCCCTTCTTTTATCTGCAATTCGTCTGTTGCAGTCAGAACATATAGGAAAGTGTATTCGCATTGCACCGGTTTTAATAAGTTTGCCGCATTTGGTGCATATAAAGCTGTTTCCGTAACGATCTATAGAGTCTGTATGTTCCGGAAAACGTGAAGTGCTTCTCATACAGTTAATCCTCCTTAATTACCAAGATACCTAATTGCATAGTAAATGACATACCCCCAACTTAAAAGACCGTGCAAAGTAGCCCAGGGAATTGAGTTCCAGGCGGAATATGAAACAACAATTGCCAAACAACTACCGAAGGTTATTCCGGCTTTAGTAAAATGACCAACCGTTCCAGACACTAAGCCGTCTATTAAGTATCTCATTTTTGTCCTCTCTTATACAGTAAATATAACAAAAATGATGCGATAAATGGTCGCCTCTTAAGCGACCATTTATTTGCTTGACTATCATGATGGCATTGCTCATGGGATGGCACATTGGGAGCTTTTTTAACAGTGTGTTATCCTAAAATACTGCTTTCCCGGCAAACGTATCCGATGCTGGAAAATGAAATAAAATGCATTCAAAACCAATATTTTTAGCTAGTTTTACAACACAAAACCGCATTTTTCTAACAAAAACATATATATTTATCACGTTTATATTGACAATTATTACGTTTTTCGTGATAATTATAACAAGAGAGGATGAAATGTATACAGAGATGGTCAAGATTATTGAAGGTGGATTAAAAGGGGATAAAGATAAAATACTTAATTATGCAACTGTTCTGGCTAATAATCTGGAACAACAGGGCGATGCTGCTTTATCCAAAAAAATAAAAAATATCTTATCTGACCGAAAGGGACAATTAATGACTCTGGATGAGTTTGCTACAAAACCCGTAGATACTGAGAGCCGTCTTGAAATGGTAGAAATAACCTATCCTTCAATCGAAGCGAAGAGTATTGTACTCAATAAACATATAAATTCAGAGATTCAATCATTTATTCAGTATTATAAAAAGCGTGATATGCTAATAAAAGCCGGAATAGAAAGCCCTTTTTCTATTCTCCTTTATGGTCCTCCAGGTTGCGGAAAAACCACTGTAGCCCAGTATATAGCGTCTATCATGGAGCTTCCTTTAGTATGCCCTCGTCTTGATGGTTTAATATCTTCTCTTCTTGGCAGTACCGCAAAAAACATTCGAAAAATATTTGACTATGTTGAAAGCAGGGAATGCATTCTATTCCTTGATGAATTTGATGTCATTGCTAAATTACGAGATGACAAAAACGAAATGGGCGAATTGAAACGAGTAGTAAATAGCCTTATTCAGAATATCGATAATCTTGGCGGAAATACCATCTTAATAGCTGCTACCAATCATCATGAATTGCTCGATCCCGCAATCTGGCGCCGTTTTTCAAAAATTCTTTTTCTTGAAAAACCAAATGAAGAAGAAATAATCTCACTCATTAAGATAATTCTTAATAGTACAGAAAATACATTATTAGAAAACCAAAAGAAATTGAATTACCTTACCAAGGCTTTTTATGGTTTTAGTTATTCAATGATAAAAACCGTATTACAAAATGTAATTAGGAACACAATCATTTATAATGGTGTTTCTATAAATTATGGAGAGATCCTAAAAGAAATCTATATGCTTTCTAACCATACTATTGATGATGAAGAGAAATTCTTATCCTATTTATTAGAATACAAAACGACACAGAAAGAAATATATGAACTTGGGATACCTTATCGAAAAATTCAAAATAAAATAAAAGAAGAGGATTAAATTATGCCAGAAAAAAACTTACCTATCCTATTTTTTGCTCATCGTGAAAAAGACGAACTACATACAGAAGGCGGCGGAAGCAAGGGAGAAGAAAGATGGCTCTTATCTGATACTCTTCTATCAGAAAAATCCGAACAACTTATTTCTGAATTTGAAAGTTTTAAAACAACTATTTTGGAACGGGAAAACAAACAATCCATTATTCCTTTTGTTTTCAAAGCCTGTTTACGAGATAATGCCACCGCAAAATATAAAAGAGCTTATGTTTCAAAAATGCTTGATACTCATAAAACAAGAAGTAATATAATAGGTCTTATTAATGAAGAAGAATTATTAGTCCGCATCAGTACGATACAAGAATTTGAACTAATTAATACTCGATTAAAAGACTGCATTCATAATAAACATGGATTATCTTGCCTTGATAGAATAACCAACTTTAACCCTATTGTCTCAGTTTTTGATAAGCCTGAGTATTATAAAATACGTTTGATAAATTTCCAAGATTATGAAGATAACCTTGCTATTGAAAAATTTTTTGAAAATACTTTGAAAAAAAATAATTTTAATTACAAGAAAACACAATATACTGCTTCGTATCCAATTTATAACATTCAAGGTAGTCATACCATTATCCTTGATACGTTTAAACAAAATGAAGTATTTGAAGCGTTGTTTTCTATAGAACCCATGCCAAGATATTCGCTGACTCTGGATTCAGCTGCATTTCAAGATACATTACCTGTATTACATCCAAAACCAAATGAAAAATATGCTACGCTCGGTATTCTTGACAGTGGTATCGCGCGTATTCCTCATTTAGAACCTTGGCTGGAAAACAAACGCTGGACTGTTTATCCTGACGATAAAATAAAACCATCGCATGGAACATTCATTGCCGGTATCGCTCTTTACAGCGATGATCTTGAAAAAGCTTCATGGTTAGGTCATAAGGGAATAAAACTATTTGATGCTACTGTTTTTCCCGATACAACAAAAGAAACCATCCAGGAAGATGAATTAATTGAAAATATTAAGGAAGTAATAAAAGCCAATCATGAAAAAGTAAAAATATGGAATCTTTCTATCAGTAGAAAAGAACCAATATCAGAAACTACTTTTTCCGATTTAGCAATTTCACTGGACTATATACAGGAAACTTATAATGTACTTATTTGTAAGTCAGCCGGTAATTGTGAAAATTTTATAAACGGTCGCCCGCGGGGTAAACTTAATATTGGAGCGGACTCGGTGTTATCACTGGTTATTGGTTCTATAGCTCATCAAAAAGGATCTTATGATTTTGCTGAAGTTGATAACCCTTCTCCTTTTTCCAGAATTGGTCCTGGCCCTGAATTTATTATTAAGCCTGAACTTGTTCATTATGGCGGAAATGCTGGCGTTAGGGCTGATGGCTCTATTTCAATGACAGGAGTAAAATCATTATCTGTAGATGGAAATATAGTTCAGTCTGCTGGAACCAGTTATTCAACACCAAGAATTGCCGGTCTTGCTACTGGGCTTTATCAAGAAATAAACTATGAATTTGATCCGCTTTTAATAAAAGGCATGGTTGTCCATTCTGCAAAATATCCTGATAATCTGTCTATACCAAATACAGAAAGAACTAAGTATGTTGGATATGGCAAACCACCATCGATTCCAGATATTCTTTATAATAATCCCCATGAGATAACCCTTATCCTGCGAGAAACACTGATAAAAGGAAAGTACCTTGACATACTTGATTTCCCTATGCCTTCTTGCTTAATAAATGATGGATTTTATACTGGTCAAATAACTGCAACTCTTGCTTATTCACCTATTCTGGAACCAACTCAAGGCTCAGAATATTGTCAATCAAATATTGATGTATTACTGGGAACCTATGATGATACTAAAGAAAGGGATACCAGTAAACCTACTATTCTTAATCCGGTAGGCAGAGTGAATCCTAAGAATATATTCAAATATGTATTGTACAGTAAAAAGAAAATGAAAACCGATATAGGTACATTTTCTCAACAAGAACGTCTCCTCATTGAATATGCAGATAAGTATTATCCTGTTAAAAAATACGCAGTCGATCTTTCCGAGATGACAGATGCGAATAAACGAAATTTTATAACTGCTAATAAAAAATGGTACTTGAAATTGAGTGGGTTATATCGAAATTTTAGTGAACAGCAAGCCTTGCATTCAACACAACTAAGCCAAGACTTTTGTCTGTTAATAACTATTAAAGATCCAACTGAAACTCAGAATGTATATAATGAAACTATTCAAAAGTTGGAAGCAAATAATTTCTGGCATAATTCAATAAATCTACACAGTCAAGTTAAAGTTCATAATTAATTCTTTAAACACTTGTTGTTTCTGTAGGGAGGGCCAATGGAATGACTCATTTTAATTTGAAAACCAATGACCCACTGTAGCACAAAACTGTAGCATTATTGCTTTTTTCTTCGGTTATCACTGCTTATCCTGCGTTAATTTTGCTTGACACTCTTCTATATTGTAGTCTATCCTGTACTAACAGAAGATAGTGTATACTAAAGTATACCTAGCCTCCGGAGCTGAAGGTGGTGGGTTCGAGTCCCGCGTCTGTCAAAAATTATATACAGCCAGTAAATTTTTCATACGCTATAAAATTATATACAGCATAAATGCGGGACTCGAACCGGAGCCGCGGCCTGTTTGAGCCGAGACGTCGCAGGCTCAAACAGGTAAACCGCCATGGATGGCGGTTTAGCGGCGGAGGCGGCCCGGAAGGAGCAAACAGGATGTTTGCGACTGGAGGGGAGTCCCGCGTCTGTCAAAGTTTTTTCATTAAATCGTTGAGTGTTTCCAGAGCGGACGTGAAATCAAACATATCCATCTTCTCGATTAATGCTTCGCTGCCCGGTATCAATTGAATGTCGCCGATTAACAGCTGGCACTCAGGATCGCTCTTCTCCAGTAAAGGTTTCAATTTCTCCAGCAGCAACTTCGCCGCCGCAATATCCAGCGGTTCCTTTGCCGAAGCAAGCGGAGCCTCGTTTTGAACCAAAGGTTCAAGTTCCGCTATCACTGCGTCCAATTCTTTTGCAAGCGCCGCCATTTGTCCGGCAGAAACATCGTTTTTGCCGTCTTTCAACTGGTATTCCACATCTTCGGCAGCCTGCTGTAAAAGCGTTTTTCCAAGTTGTCCCGCATTACTCTTTAAGGTATGCGCCAGCCTGTGCGCCAGCTTTATATCGCCTGCGTTTATGGTGTTTTTTATTTCGTTATATTTATTCCGGTTGTTATGCACAAATTTATGTATCAATTTCTGGCGCAGATCATTTTCGGCCTGCGCGTGCTGGGATTTATTTTCTGTTTTCCAGCTCACGGGCGTAAAGAACTTCATCAAACAACGCCATAACTCCTGCGACGTAAACGGCTTCCCGACATAATCAACCATACCGCTCATTTTATATAACTCACGGTCGTGGGACATAATATTTGCCGTTAATGCCACTATGGGGATGCCTGTATTAAGCTCCATGATTTTTGCCGCCGCTTCAAGGCCATCCATCACGGGCATATGCATATCCATAAAAATAAGATCAAATTGCTTTTCACCTTTTTGCATACGGCTTTGCACCATATCCACGCCAATTTTGCCGTTTTCAGCCAGTATGGTTTTAAGGCCAACCCTTGCCAAATGTTCACACATAACCTGCTGATTCATGGCATTATCTTCGCATAACAAAACTTCACCCTTAAAGGCGGGTTTATCAAGGTCGCTCTGTGCCGGAAACTTTGCTGCAAATAAAATTCTTGATTCGGACAGATCACCGGCATCCGCATCAATCGTATCGAAAGTCAATTCAAAACTGAACTTACTGCCGACTCCGGGTGCGCTTTCTATCATAAGCTGGCCGCCCATCATTTTTACCAGGTAATTTGTAATGGCAAGACCTAAACCTGTGCCACCGTATTTACGAGTCGTGCCAGCTTCCGCTTGTGTAAAAGGATCAAGTACTTTTTTAATTTGC
>Ga0123356_10007879_pt1 | contig 10603 bp, 11 predicted proteins | sample TergutEmb28metaG_2_FD_92546 | JGI IMG/M metagenome (GOLD analysis project Ga0123356, IMG submission 92546) | Embiratermes neotenicus P3 segment gut microbial communities from Petit-Saut dam, French Guiana - Emb289 P3 | ecosystem: Host-associated > Arthropoda: Insects > Digestive system > Gut ... | reverse complement strand
GATGACCGCCGTGCCGCTGCCCGACTTCGTACCGCACCCGATTGTTTCGCCGATTTCCGTGATCCTCGCGATTTTTACGCTTTCGTTGATTACCGTGACGGCGGGAATGTATCCGGCCCAGCGCGCCGCGGACATGACACCTGTGGAGTCACTCCGTTATGAATAAATTCAGAAAGCACTCTCTGCCCCTATCCACGCGGTTGCCGATTGCGGCCGCGATGACCGTATTCCTCACCGGAATGGCTTTGGCTGCGAACCCGCAAGGCACCTTCGACCGGACACTGAACGTAAGCGGTCCGGTCAATCTGGAAGTTCTCACTCATTCCGGCGACGTCAAGGTACATGCCGACTCGTCGTCCGGCCAGGTCGTCATTCACGGAAAAATTTACGTCGGCGACCACTGGCTGATGGGGCGGCGCGACGATGACGTGCACGCTATCGAGCAGAATCCGCCGATTCGCCAGGAGGGCAACAGCATTCACATCGAATACGTGAATATGCGGAATATATCCATCGACTACGACATCAGCGTGCCGGCGGACACGACCGTCCGCACGCACAGCGGATCGGGCGATCAGGAGATTCGAGGAACACACGGAAATGTCGATGTCGAGACTGGATCCGGCGACGTTCGCCTGGACAGCCTGACGGGAGAGATTCATGTGCAAACCGGCTCGGGCGACGTGCGCGCGCGTGAAATCTCCGGCGCGGTGCGAGGCGGCACGGGAAGTGGCGATGTTGAGGTGGAAGAAACCGGACCGGGGGACATCGATCTGCATACCGGGTCAGGGGGAATCACAGCGCGCGGCGTGCAGGGCGGATTCCACGCTCAGACCGGGAGCGGCGACATCACGGCTGAAGGTACGCAGACCAATGCCTGGGAGCTGCATACCGGAAGCGGCAACGTACACGTGCGCCTGCCTTCCAATGCCGCTTTCGACGCCGACATTCAGACAAGTTCCGGCAGCGTTGACGTGGGTGCTCCGATCGAGATGACCGTGCAGGGACGCGTCGCAGATGTTCACAAATCGATCCACGGCAAGGCGCGGGGCGGAGGCCCATTGCTGCGCGTACGCACGGGGTCGGGCGATATTCACATCGAGTAGCGGTTCATCAGGGGACGCGGAGGCTCAAGAGCGAATGAATGCGGCGCCACCACTCACGGAGCAGGACGGGGGCACGTCGGGGCGTGATTCACGCGGGACGGGATCCTCGCTTCCTCCGCGTCCGCGCGATTCCCGCCCTCGGCGGGCTCGATTCGTATCTGTCATGTTTCTGAAGGAGTTGGTCGCGCAAGGCTGGCAGGCGCTGATGCGCGACCGCACGCGATCGGCGCTGACCATGCTGGGCATCGGATGGGGCCTGGTTTCGGTTGTGCTTCTCCTCGCCTATGGACAAGGTCTGGGCGGATGCGTGCTGCATGCCTTCCTCAACATGGGCAACAACGTCATCGTTCTCTGGCCGGGGCAAACCAGTATGCAAGCCGGCGGCCAGAGAGCGGGCAAAGCCGTCAAATACGAACTCGAGGATGTCGAGGCGATTCGCGATGAAGTGCCGATCATTCGCGCTGTGAGCGGAGAAATCGACCGCGATTTCGGATTCAAGATCGGCACGCGCGTCGTATCGATTATGATCCGCGGGGTCGATATGCCCTACGGGCAGATGCGTAAGCTTGACCTCGCCGACGGCCGGTATTTCAGCGAAACGGACTTCGCCGATCATCGCCGCGTAGTCATTCTGGGATACGAGGCCGCCAAGAAAGTTTTTCAAGGCGCGCCCGGAGTTGGGCAGCAAGTCGAAATCGGCGGACTCGATTTCGAAGTGATCGGGACCATGCGCAACAAGATTCAGGACTCAATGTATCAGGGTCCGGACAACGAGAATGCTTTCATTCCGTTTGCCCTTATGCGTGATTTGAAGAACTTGCGTGACCCCGACGAGATCATCATTCAGCCAACTGCACCGGAACTGAACAAGAAGGCGCTGATGGCGGCCCGCGAAGTGATTGCGCGGCGGCATCATTTCGATCCGAAGGATGACAAGGCCACTCCGGAATGGGATACGATCGAAGACCGCGGCATGATCAATGCGTTCTCCTATGGACTACAGGCAGTATTGGGGCTGATCGGCGTGGTCACGCTGGCCGTGGGCGGCATTGGCGTGATGAACATCATGCTGGTTTCAGTCACCGAACGGACGCGGGAAATCGGCCTGCGCAAAGCGGTCGGAGCCAGGCCACGGCACATTCTGATCCAGTTTCTGCTTGAGGCACTGGTGTTGACGTTCGTCGGCGGCGTAATCGGAATGTTGGTCGCACAGTTTCTTACCTGGGTGATTCCGCCGATGCCGCTGTACGATGAGTTCTATAAGACCGCCGATCACGAGGGCGCGATCTTCCTGCACGCTTCGCTGGGAGTGATGATCGTCTCCTTCACCATTCTCGCCATGGTGGGAATCGTGTCGGGATTCTTCCCTGCCCTGAAGGCGGCGAAGCTGAATCCGATTGAAGCGCTGCGGTACGAATAAGCCGGACGGCGGGAGAATCCAAGAAAGAGCGAACGCTGACTAGCCTCCCCTGGGCACAAAGCGGAATCGCTCAATGGCAATTCTGGCGCTGCGATTACTGCGGTCGCCCTTCAGGTAATAGCTCACCGTCAATTCGTCGAAACTGCCCATCGCCAGTCTGCTCGGAATATGGAATCGCACGGTCTGGTGAGTGGCGCCCCTGGCGGTGGAAAAGGCGCGTACCGGGACTCTCTCCAGGCCCAGATTCTGGCTGGGCTTACCGGCAATTGCGGTGTTGCGGATCTTCAGCACAAGGCTGACGCTATCGGGAAAAGGATCCGCATTCTGGATCTCGATTTCGATCGCGCCGTAGCGATGTGGATCGACGGCGAATCCCAGATTCTGACGCGCTTCCATGGACATTAAATCGCCATCAGTAGAGCGGAAGAAGTGGGCTGATGGGCTTCCGTGCAACACCACCGAATTCACTGGCGGGTGGTCCGACGGGCCATGCCAGAACCGGTAAACGCCATCGAAAGGAATGCTGAACGGGTCGGAAATGCCGGTACCGGGTCCGCTGCTGGGAACTACCGGCGGTGCGACAAGCTTGGTAACGTGGTGCTCGTCAGGATAGAGCTCCACGGCAGGAAAAATCGGACCGGTAATGGGCTCGGTGATGCGGATGTTGGTATGGTTGCTTCTGCTTGGATGAGGGCTCGTCCCTTCAGGGCTCTTTGGAAGGCTCGATTCAAGTAATCGTTTCGCGACCTCAAATGAGTCACCGCGTGACGGGGAAAGCTCCGGGTGGAGCAAAGACTGGAGCCAATCTGAAACCGACGACGCACTCTGGGTTCGAGGTTGACGATTGCGGATACCAGATCCGCTGCCTCGGGCTTCGAGGTATGACCCTCCACTCGCGGCCACCGAGCCTCCGCCACCGCCCGAATTGCCAATCGCTATGTAGGGAAGCCATGCAAAGACGATCAGGAGGGTAGCGGAAATAAGTGCCCCCCAGGTGCGACGCGCAGGGTTCCAGCGGCCTGCCTCGCTGAAGTCGCGAAACATTTGGAACGAGCGATGCGCAATGGCGGCCGCCCCGACCAGGTAGAACACGCTCGCAAGAACGATATGGCCGGCCGCCGCTGCAAAAATCGATCCCTGCATCATGAAGGCGGCAAGCATGCTCGTTCCGTAGGGGAAATCCTGCTTTAGAACAGAAAAGCGAAGGGTCTCGAGTTGTGTTTCGGCTGGTGCCAAGCCCGGTTCGCGCAGCATCCACCTCAGGAATGCAATCAGCCGCGACGACTCGACCAAAAATCCGATGAACAGTAGCAGCGCAAACAAGGAGCTTTGACCGTAGAACATCAGCAACGGTGGCAACCACAGCCCGGCGGTCGCGACGCGAAGCGCGATCTCTCCGCCCCGGACCGGGCGGTCTTTGCCGCCAAGAAAGAACATCAGGTAGGTTGCGATGACTCCTGCGCCGAAAACCACGGCTGTGTAGGCGATCGCTCGCGCCCAGACGCTGCCGGCACTTACGGGATGTTGTGGAGAGATGGCAGAACAGAGGACTGTCGACACCGCCGCTGCGGTAAAGCCCGACGCTACCAAGCGGTTGATGAGGCTACTGTGCACGCCTTGCAGTCCTTTAGGCGGATTGACACCGGCACGCTAGCATAAGTTCCGGACGGTTCCGCCGAACCGAACCACCAACGCATTGTCGCAGCACCGAGGAAACAACTCCAGCGCGACCTGATCCCAGATACTCAGCGACCACCCAAACGTCAGTTCCTGTTCATTTTTGAACATGACTTCCCTGATCAACGGCCAAGTTGAAGCGCTCATTGCGCTCTAGGAAGCCCTTGAAAACCCCAGGGGTTGCCTTCTGGAGATTGGCGATGAACGTTCGATCTTTTCACTTTAATTCCTGATCCTGGGAGGCTTCCGTGCAGACATTGCTTCAGGACTTGCCCTACCGCAATTGCGCAAGACCGCGGGCATGCCCTTGCTTGCCATCGTAACTCTGGCGCCGGGTGTGGGTGCGAACACGGCGATCTTCACCGTGATTGGGAGCGTTCTGTTGCGCCATTTACACCACGCGCATTCAGATCGGCTCGTGTACGTCGGTCCGCCTGCGGATAAACCCGGCTAATCCATGTGCGTCCCGTTTTCTATGTGCTTTTCGCTGCGTTGGGGCTGGTCCTCCTCATCGCCTGCGCAAAGGTTTCGAACCTGCTGATCGCGCGCTGCCTGGGACGGCAACAGGAGTTTGTGGTGCGAAAGGCCCTGGGTGCCTTCAAGTTGCGCCTTGTGCGGCAAATGCTAGCCGAAGGGCTGGCGCTCAGCTTGCTCGGTTGCTAAGCCGGATTGCGCGGGACCGCATGGGCAGCGACAACGACGTTCGACACGGGCCCCGCTGGAGCGCGACGGAGTGCGCGGGACTCAGGATCCGCCCGTTGCTTCAGTGCCTTGACGCCCGCCTTCCTTGCCAAGTAACTTCGGACTATAGGGATCACTGCGTCTCCCGTCATTCTGTCCTCCAGCGAGGAAAAGTTGCCGCATCGGCCGATTATTACTCTTACTACTGATTTCGGGACCAACGACCATTTTGTGGGCGCCGTGAAGGGCGTCATTCTCGACATCGTGCCGGAAGCGGCGATTGTTGACATCTCTCACGCCGTGCAGGCGTTTGATGTGCTCGACGGCGCGCTCACCATTTCACAGGCTTATTCGTATTTCCCGACCGGAACAGTCCACATGATCGTGGTCGATCCCGGCGTGGGAACGACGCGGCGACCGATTATCGCGTCGAGCGACGGATATCATTTTGTTGCGCCGGACAACGGAGTGTTGTCGATGGTGTACGCGAAGGAAGGACGTATCTATGTTCGCCATATCACCTCCGAACATTATTTTCGTCAGCCGGTGAGCAGCACCTTCCATGGGCGCGATGTGTTTGCGCCGGTCGCGGCGTATCTGGCAAAGTTCGGCGACTCGCACAAGTTTGGTGACGAGATTGAAGATTACGTGAAGTTCGCCGCCCCGCGGCCGAAGCCTACGGCCGAGAATCGCATGCGGGCCGTTGTGCTGAAGGTGGACCGGTTCGGCAACTTGATTACAAACATCGCTCCCGAAGATATTCCCGCACTGTTTACCGACCAGCCCGGCAAATTCAAGCTGGTCGTGGGCAACAAGGAGATCACTACCATCTGCAAAGCTTATGCTGAGGGGACCCAGGGAGAAGTTTTCGGGATTCTGGGAAGCGTGGGCTACCTTGAGATTGTCGCGAATCGGGCGCCGGCTGCCCAGCTCACGGGCGCAGTCAAGGGCAGCGAGATCAGCGTCTTTCTCGGAGAAGCTGCCGCCGCGGGTAAGGGCTCTTAGAGTTTCATACCCTCAGCGAACCTGGTCCACACCCTCCGCAGCTCATTTGTAGAACGCGATGCCGCATGCGGCATCCGCCAGTAGCGCCAGAGCGAGAGCTATGACGATGCCGAGCGCATAGCTTGATTCTTTAACGTGACGGAAAGCTACAACTCCGACCGAGATCAGCGCGGCGGCGTTGAACGCTGGCAAGATCCATCCAGCCTTGGACCCGAGAGTCCCGGCAAGAAAAATAGTCAGGAAGAGACATCCCAGGCCGATCACGACGCCGAGCAGGAATCCAAGAACGACCTGCAGATTTGAACGGGGCTTGTTTGAGTCTCCATCGAACATTGGCGTGCTACAAACTCTTTGGTTTGGGATGGACGTATCGTTCCATTTCGGCGGTCCACCTTAGGAATCGCCACAAGTGGTGGCGTTCACGCCACATGAATTCCCAGAATTCCAGAAAACCGATTTGCTTCATCTTGACGCCAGTGTAAGTTTCGATGCGCCAGAGAAGATAGGGGCTTCGCCATGGAGCAAGACGGTGGCCTTTCGTCGCATTCCACAGAAAGAGAATCTTGTGGCGCATAAGGGCATGATAACCACAAAAGACATCGTTCGAATATGTTGGGAAGCATGAAGGTAAGAATCCTGCCTGGGCACATCAACAGACGGCTCCCCGCATTTGCCCGTGATAGAATCCAAAATCCCCTTGGGATTTTTCTGTATGTCTGACGCGAATGCCCGCCAGAAAGCCGAGGACCGCTACTATGCCGCTTTGGATTTAATGGCGGAAGGTCATCTTGAAAGAGCGGTGGAAGCGTACCAGGAATCGATTGCTGCCGATCCGACATTCACCGAGGCCATGCACGGGCTGGCACGGGCCCTGCAGGATTTACAGCGCTTCGATGAAGCCATCGCGGTAGCGCAGCGGATTGCGACGATTGACCCGGAGGACGTCCTCGCGCACACCAGCCTTTCGGTGCTTTATCAGAAAAAAGGCATGATCCCCGAGGCAGAGGCGGAGGGGGCGAAAGCGAGAGTCTTAGGCTGGAAGCAACAGCTACAGAAGGGCGGCGGCTCGTAGCAGATCTCTGGCCGATGCGGAGACTGGCCTTCTGAGTGCCGAAAAAAAATTGCAGGCGCATCGCCCCCGGTTGCCGGGCGTATCCCGAATAGACGAGATTCTCGATGAATAGCTTTCGGGTACGTGTGTGGGTCTTCGTTCTATCCAGCGCGTTTGTTCTCTTTTCAGGTCAACCGCCTGAGGCAGCAATTCATCTTCTACGTCGGCCGGCGAGCCGCCAACTACACGTTGACCGCAGGGAGTTGAATCCCAATTCGATCGCTGCAAGAAAAAGGATCAAAGCTCATCACGATCACTCCGGCCAATGACTACTCGGGAAGCGTCATGTTCTCCTGTACATTGATCGCGGGCAACGCACCGCTTTTCTGAGACACCCCGTGATAGTTGCGGACCGTCGCCAGCTCGACACTGACGGCCTCGACGACCGTGAACCCTCCAGGGGCAAGCTATTCCGTCTCCGTTACTGGAGCCGACGCCAACGCAAGCTCCACGCAACGGTGGACGGAGCGGATCTGATTCCCAGCGCTCACACCGCGAATTGCCCGACGGGCCCGCAATTCAAGTAAATAGTGCCATCGGACGTTTAACCTTATTTCGCGCTGGCGGAACAGTACATCTTCGGCGATCGGATCTTCTAGACCAACGAGGGACCAAGCTTTCCAGCGCATCCACAAGGCCGAGTACACCACACACGATTTCGGCAGCATCCTGAAGTCCACCGAGGAGCGGTACGGCCTGCCGTCATTGGGCTACGCCGACATTCCGGCGTACGATCTTTGAGATTGTTTTCCATGAAGCGGTCGCCCTGCCATTCCTGACGATTCGCTGCGAAAGACGCAAAAATACTTCATCAACGATACCGGACCGCGCACCAGTCCGGACAACGACCAGGCATCCACTGCCATGGCTTTTTGTTCTTGATGCTGAATGCGAACTCGCCGGAAGCATTACTGAGCGCGTTTCGCAACTTCCCTTCAGCCTCTCATCGCTTGTTCGCTTGTTCTGAGAATGGGTCTCCTCGATAATCGGAAGTGCATTACTTGCTCGAGTCGGAAGTGCACTACTTGCACTTTTGCAATGATGTTCACAAGAGAAGAATGTATCTTCTGTTGACCGGGTTCGTTGTAGACGCACGCGGTCGCGCTGTTGAGTGCGATCATTGCTCACGAGCGTCAGCACGAGCCACACGGCAGAGCATGGGAGAGCGGTTGAACCGGTGGAGGGCCCTGACGCAGTAGGACCCCTTGCCGATCGCTTGTTCCCAGCCAGCATGCGCGCCGTCATTCTCGAACTCTCAGACGAAGCCCCGCCAATTGGGCTTCCTGAGTTTCTGGCCATTCGTACAGGTGCCGTGGCATCGCCCTTGCTTGGGGGAGCGCTGCGTAACCTGAGCACGACGCTGTTTCCTGCTTAGTAGATCTGTTGGGCTTGCGCGTTCACCGTGCAGGTGTGGTCCCACTTGTGTGTCGGTGGGAAAAATCGTTTTTCAAGGCCAACAGGCTCGTTAGGAGAAAAATGAAAAGAGACTTGCGTGTTGCCATCATTACTGCCTTCTCTTCTTTCCTAGTACCGCTCTCCGCCATGGCTTCCGAATCGGCGTCGAAAGTTTTGCTTGTCTACAACGCGAACTACACTATCGATTCCGATAGGGATGGAGTTCAAGACTCACTCGAAGTCGCCAAATATTACGCCGCCGCGCGTGGGGTAGCTTCGAGTCACATTTTGGGCGTAAAGGCCACGGTGAGCGAGGCGAGCACCTACACCGACTTCTCACAACTGAGCACGGAAATCCTTCAGCCCATTCAAGCTAAGCTCGTCTCCTTAGGCCCGACCAATATTGACATCATCGTTCTGTGTTACGGGGTGCCCTACAAGCTGGCCGGAACCTTGACAATTTCAGTTGACAACATAATCTCCAATCTGCCTGCGAGTCTCGAGAACAAGACTCAGACACTGGCCTGGAATCCCTACTACGAAGCGGCTCCATATTTTGATGCGAACAAGAAGGGGCATTTCAGTCATAGCCTTTACTACTTCCTCGACAACGGACACAAAGACCCTATCTATTTGGTGACACGTTTGGACGGGCCACGCGGAGTGAAGGGCGTCATGGACATGATTGATCGGTCGCTCTACGCACAAAAGTACGTTTCTACGAAGTCAGGTTACTTTACTGGAAACGCTTATGTGGATTCGGAAGGCATCTATGGACCATCATGCCCATATACAGACAAGGGTCTAGACACTTGCTCACTGGTCACCCAAGGAGATTGGAGTAATACCGATGGAGTCGACGTCAACATTGCCTTTGGGGAGAGGTATGTAAAGGATGCCGGGCTTAAGCTCAAATGGCAGGTGAGGGGCAGCATCATCGGGACCAGCGGCCTGCTCTACTCCGACGGAACCAGCGCCGAAACCGCGCCGGGCGCCCTTCTCTATTCGGGCTGGTACGCCTATAACAGGTACGAATATGCAGCCTGGCAGTGGCTTCCGGGAGCGGTTGGAGTCGATTATGACAGTTCTTCCTTTGCATATCCCATTCAGTCTCCGTACTACCTGGCGTGGGCAGTGCAGGCCCTGAATCACGGAATTACCGCAACCTGCGGAAACGTGGCGGAGCCGTACGTCGGGGGAGCCCATGCAACATCAGTCTTGCTCTACTATTTGCTGCATGGATATACCTTCGGGGAAGCTTCGGAACTGGCGAATCCCTATATTGGCGCACACCAAACGATGTGCATCGGGGACCCACTGTACGCACCATTTGCGCACAAAACGGCGCTTGTCGATGAAAACAAGCGAGTCTTTACTTCAAAACCGTTTTTCACTCAAACACCCAGCCACGGCGCCGTAGTTAGCGGAATCATCAATACGAGCGCCTCTGAACCTGCGATTGCCCGCTTCACTCTCGGATATGGAACGAAGAAACCTTCGAGTTTTAGCAAATGGTCTCAGCAGGTTGTAAACGGTGGGGGATACACACGCCGCTTTTCGATCGAAGCACAAGATCTAAAGCCAAATACAACTTACTATTACCAAGTTCAAGCAGCAGGACCGCCTCCCAAGTACAATACCGCCTTGTCGCCGACTGGCTCGTTCACCACGCCGCCTGAGACTCCCGCTGTCAGTCAGAGCATTCCGGGAACGATTGCGATCAGTAGTTTTGACAATGGCGAAGACGGGGTTTCCTGGCATGCACCGGTTCCCGAACAGTTTCCGGGGCAAAAGATGCGGACAGAGGCTGAATTAGCGTTTGATAGCTCGGGCACCCTTCTCAACGCCTATGCTGGTCAATGGATGAAGTATACGGTCGCGGTGCCCGAGGCTGGCAAGTATCAGATTGAGGTCGTGGCTTGCGACTGCTACCGTTCGGGTGATGGCTCCGTTTTTCACATCGAACTCGACGGAGTCAACGTTACCGGCCCTGTGCTTATGCCTAATATGGGACAGAAGTATGGAACGATCGTGATGGGAAGGGGGATCTCATTCTCGGCGGGAACCCACATTCTCAAGCTTGTAATGGACTCTGGCCCCACGACCGCGGATGCCATGGAACAGCTTCTTGCTGATATCGGGAAATTTCGGTCAATCATCATTAAATAACGTCAAACCCGACCGATAGAATAGAACGGGACCGGTATC
>Ga0123356_10007878_pt1 | contig 10605 bp, 7 predicted proteins | sample TergutEmb28metaG_2_FD_92546 | JGI IMG/M metagenome (GOLD analysis project Ga0123356, IMG submission 92546) | Embiratermes neotenicus P3 segment gut microbial communities from Petit-Saut dam, French Guiana - Emb289 P3 | ecosystem: Host-associated > Arthropoda: Insects > Digestive system > Gut ... | reverse complement strand
GCTGGCAGGCCGCCGAGCACAGCGCCGATGAGCTCCTCGCACCAGGCCAGTAGGTCGCGGTCGCGCAGCGGCGGCGCGCCGAGCGACACCGCTCCTGACCCGGGGGATCGGCCACCCGCGCCTGCAGGCCCCGGCGCACGACCCCCGGCAGCCTTTGGCACCGGCACGAGCATCGTACTGAGCGAGGCCTTGAGGATCGATCCGGGGTAGAGCCGCTGCAACCGCACCTCGCGCGACTCCGGCAGCTCGACGGGGCTGAACTTGATCCTCGTACCCTGCAGCGCGATGTCGGTCAGCCCGGACGATCTCGCTATCGCTCGCAGCCGCGCCACCGCCAGCAGGTTCTCCACCTGCGGCGGCACCGCGCCGAACCGGTCAGTCATCTCGTCGCGCACCGCGTCGACATCCCGCTGCGAGTCGATCGACGCGATCCGCGTGTACGCCTCCAGCCGCAGCCGCTCGCCCGTCACGTAGTCATGCGGGATGTGCGCGTCAACCGGGAGCTCGACCCGCACCTCGGAGCGCTCGGCCGGGCCCTCGCCGCGCATCTCCCGGACCGCCTCGCCGATCATCTTGACGTACAGGTCGAACCCGACCGCGGCGATGTGCCCGGACTGCTCCCCACCGAGCAGGTTGCCGGCGCCGCGGATCTCCAGGTCCTTCATCGCGATGTGTAGCCCGGCACCGACGCCTGAGTGCTGCTGGAGCGTGGCCAGCCGCTCGTGCGCGGTCTCGGTCAGCGGCTTCTCCGGCGGGTAGAGGAAGTAGGCATAGCCGCGCTCCCGCCCGCGCCCGACACGCCCGCGGAGCTGGTGGAGGTCGGGCAGACCGTAAGCGTCGGCGCGATCCACGATCAGCGTGTTGGCGTTCGGGATGTCCAGGCCCGACTCGACGATGGTTGTCGACACCAGCACGTCGAATTCGCGGTCGATGAACTGCCGCATCACTTTTTCCAGGGTGTGCTCGTTCATCTGGCCGTGGCCCACGCCGATCCGCGCTTCCGGCACGAGCTCGGCTAGCCGGGCTGCCACCTTGCTGATCGACGACACCCGGTTGTGCACGAAGAACACCTGGCCGTCGCGCAGCAGCTCGCGCCGGATGGCGGCGCCGATCTGCCGTTCGTCATACGGCGTCACCGACGTCAGCACCGGGTGCCGCTCCTCGGGCGGCGTGAGGATCGTGGACATCTCCCTGATCCCGGAGATGCCCATCTCCAGCGTCCGCGGGATAGGCGTCGCCGACATGGCCAGCACGTCGACTTCGGTGCGCAGCTGCTTCAGGTACTCCTTGTGCTCGACACCGAACCGCTGCTCCTCATCGATGATGAGCAGGCCGAGCCGAGCGAAACGGACCTCCGGCGACAGCAGCCGGTGCGTTCCGATGACGACGTCCACCTTGCCGGAAGCCAGGCCCTCGATCGTGTCGGCCACCTCGGCGGCCGACTGGAACCGCGAGAACGGCCGGATGGTGACCGGGAACTGCGCGTACCGTTCGCTGAACGTAGCGAAGTGCTGCGAGGCAAGCAGCGTCGTCGGCACCAGCACCGCGACCTGCTTGCCGTCCTGCACCGCCTTGAACGCTGCCCGCACCGCGATCTCGGTCTTGCCGTAGCCGACGTCGCCGCAGATGAGCCTGTCCATCGGCACCGCCCGCTGCATGTCCTCCTTGACCTCGTCCACCGCGGCGAGCTGGTCAGGCGTCTCCACGTACGGGAACGCGTCCTCCAGCTCGCGCTGCCACGGCGTGTCCGGGCCGAACGCGTGCCCCGGTGAGGCCATCCGCGCCTGGTACAGCCGGATCAGCCCGGCCGCGATATCCCTGACCGCCTTGCGCGCGCGCCCCTTCGCCTTCGCCCAGTCAGCGCCGCCGAGCCGGTGGAGCGCCGGCGCCTCGCCGCCGGTGTACCGCGTCAGCTCGTCCAGCTGATCCGTCGGCAGGTAGAGCCGGTCGCCCGGCTGGCCGCGCTTGCTCGGCGCGTACTCGATCACGAGGTAGTCCCTCGTCGCGCCCTGCACGGTCCGGCTGGTCATCTCGAGGAACCGGCCGACCCCGTGCTGCTCGTGCACGATGTAGTCACCGGGCGTCAGCTGCAGCGGGTCGATCCCGCCGCGGCGGCGGCTCGGCATGCGACGCGACTGGCGAGTGCCGGACCGCGTTCCCGCGAGGTCTGCCTCGGCCAGCACCGTCAGCCGCACGGCCGGCCAGACGAAGCCCGATTCCAGCATCCCGGTCGATACATGCGCGAGACCCGGCTCGGGCGGCCGGGCCAGGTCGCCATCGGTGGCTCCGATTCCTTCCCCGCGCAGCAGCTCCGCCAGCCGCCTGGCTGGGCCGTGGCCCTCGGTCACGAGCACGACCCGCCAGCCGTCGGAGAGCCACTGGCGGATCTCTCCGACCGCACGGCTGGTGTCCCCCCGGTAGGCGGGCGCTGGCTCTGCAGCGAGAGAGAACGGCGCAGGCTCGCCGTCGCCGTCGTCTTCGCGCGGGCCGCCCTCGCCACCGGTCGCTTCCCCCGCCGGGGCAAACGGCGTGATGGTCCACCAAGGCAGCTCGAGGCTCGCGGCCAGGGCGCGTGCCTCGGCGATAGGCCGTATCGCGGAAGAACCGAGGTCGATCGGCACCTGGCCGCCCGCCGCAGCGGCGACCCAGGAGGCCTCGAGGAACTCCTGGCTCGTCGCGACGAGGTCCGCGGCCCTGGCCCGGACCCGCTCCGGGTCACAGGCGATGATCTTGCTGCCGGGCGGCAGATAGTCGAGCAGCAGCTCCATCGAGTCCGTGAGGGCAGGAGCCAGCGCCTCCATGCCCTCGACAGTGATGCCTTCGGCCATGGTGGCGAGGATGTCGTGCAGGCCCGGCCACTCGGCTGCAAGCTGTCTGGCCCGGTCGCGAACGCTCGCGGTCAGCAGCAGCTCCCGGCACGGCGGCGCCCAGAGGCCTTCCGCTGCGGAGGCCAGGCTGCGCTGGTCGGCGGCCCGGAAGTAGCGGATCTCCTCGACCTCGTCACCCCAGAACTCCACGCGCAGCGGGTGCTCCTCAGTCGGCGGGAACACGTCGAGCAGACCACCGCGGACCGCCAGCTCGCCCCGCCGCTCGACCATGTCGACCCGCGCATAGCCGATGTCCACCAGGCGGGTGACGACGTCGTCCAGGCTGGCCGGCTCTTCTGCGGCTAGCTTCACCGGCGCCAGCTCGCCGAGTCCGCTCACCATGGGCTGCAGCAGGCTGCGTACCGGCGTGGCGAGCACCTGCAGGGGCCCGGACCTCGGATCGGACGGATCGGGGTGGGCGAGCCGGCGTAGCACGGCGAGCCGCTGACCCGAGGTGTCGGGACGTGGCGACAGCCGCTCGTGGGGCAGCGTTTCCCAGGCCGGGAAGTAGCCGACGTGGTCCGGCCCGAGCAGCGAGCCGAGAGCCGCCGCAAGTTCCTCGGACTCGCGCGCCGTTGCGGTCACCGCGATAGTGACGCCAGCCAGGGCCGGCCCCGCTCCGGCCAGCGCGGACACCAGCAGTGGCCGCAGCGCGGCCGGCGCGACGAGGTCGCCGCCGAGCGAGGGCGTCTGAGTCGCCTGATCCAGCGCGAGCTGCAGGTCGGGGTCGGCGGCGATGACCGGAAGCAGACCAGAGAGTGTCACAAGAGTCCCTACATTGGCAGCACGAAAAGGCCCGCACCGAGACGGCTGGGCTGGTGGCCTGCTGGACGCTGCCCTGGCGGGGCATGCGGCGGCGGGATGCTCCCAGTCTACGGCCAGCTCCAGCGCCGCCCGGCGAGAACCACGACGGGCGAGGCACGTGTAACCTCTGCAATGGCGGGCGGCGGGTCGGGGTTGAAGGAACTGCGACCGTTAGCGTGGAGCGAACCACCGCATAGTGGGCGCCATTTTCACGCTACTGGTCGCACTTGCCGATGGGCGACAAACACGGCGACTGTTTGGTGCGCGCCGGGCGACCCGGGAGGGGGACGTGGCTGCCGAGGCCGAGGCCGTATCGCCGGCCGAGCTCAGCTCGCTGCCGAGCTGCACGCTCACGCCGAGCCAGCTTGGGGATCTCGAGTTGCTGCTGTCGGGCGCGTACGCCCCGCTGACGGGTTTCCTGACCGACGCCGACACGAGCGCCGTCGCCCGGAGCTGGCAGCTCGCTGACGGCACTCCGTTCCCGGTCGCGATCACTCTGGACGTGCCGCCTGTTGACGACGCCGCGGACCGGGTGCTGCTCGCGGATCCCGAGGGCACGCCAATCGCGGTCATGGCGATCCGGGAGCGCACTTCCCTCGACAGCGGGCTGGTGCGACTCGCTGGGCCCGTGTCGGCGAACCGGCCGCCTGAGCACGGTCCGTTCCGCCGCCTGATGCTGACGCCGGGCGAGGCGCGGGCCACGCTCGGGGACGGTCCGGTGCTCGCGTTCGCGACCCGGGGGCCGATCGGCTACCGGCAGATCGGGCAGCTGCGGCACCTGGCCGGCCAGCACGCCGCGCGCCTGCTCATCCTGCCGCTCGTCAGCGGGCACGCCGACGTCGTCGCGACCGCGCAGGCGCTGATCCGCGCCGTGCTCGCGGCAGCGCCGAGCCTGCCGGCCGGAACGCTGGTCGTGCCGGTGCCGCTGCCGCGGCACCCGGACACGACGGGCGCGGCCGGACGGGCGCGCGACCTGGCCCTCTGTGCGCGGGTCGCCGCCGCCTACGGCGCCACTCACCTGATTGCGGACGGGACGGTACCCAGCCCGGCCGATCTGCCGGCGGGCGCCGACCTGGACGCCAGCGCCGTCATCCCGATCCTGCCCTCCGGGGACTGGGCCTATGATCCGGCTGCGGAGGTCTGGCGTCCGCACGGGCTCATCGAGGCCGGAACCGAGCGGGAGGACCTGTCTGCGGATCAGCTCGGCGATCTGCTCGACGCTGGCAGCGAGATCCCGCCCTGGGTTACCCCGCCTGCCGTAGCGCGAGAGCTCCGGCGGGTTCGCCGGCCGCGGTCCGAGCGCGGGATCGTGCTGTTCTTTACCGGACTGTCCGGCTCTGGCAAGTCGACGCTGGCCAGGGATCTCGCCGACGTGCTCGCCGAGCGCAGCGACCGGCAGGTGTCGCTGCTCGATGGTGACCAGGTCCGGCAGCTGCTGTCGGCTGGCCTGCAGTTCTCGCGAGCCGACCGCGATCTCAACATCGCCCGGATCGGATTCGTGGCAGCCGAGGTCGCTCGGCACGGCGGGATCGCGATCTGCGCGCCGATCGCTCCGTTTGCCGCCGCCCGCGCGCGGGTGCGCCAGATGGTCGGCGAGGTCGGCGACTTCTTCCTCATCTACGTTGCGACCCCGATTGAGGTGTGCGAGGCACGCGACCGTAAGGGCCTGTATGCGAAGGCCAGAGCGGGCCTGATCGGCGAGTTCACCGGGGTCTCTGATCCGTATGAGGAGCCGGCCGACGCCGAGCTCATCGTCGATACGGCGACGGTCAGCAGGCCCGAGGCAGTTGAGGCAGTGCTGTCCATGCTGACAACAGGCGGCTGGCTCGCCGAGCAACCACCCATCGGCCGCTAGCCCGATCCTCCCGTCTCAGGGGCAGACCAGATACCGCCTAGTCGACGTCCTCGCCTCGGGTGCCTTCATCGAGCCTGGCGCTGAACTTGCCCACCCGGCTCTGCAGGGAGGTCGACATCCGGTCCCGCAGCCTGGACAGCAGCAGCAGGCTGATGATCGCGCTGATGGCCAGCGCAACCAGGAGAAGCATGAAGCCGTGCACTCCGAGCAGGGCAAGAATGAGTGCGACCGCGAGGAAGATGAGAACCCGCAGCAGGGTGTAGGACAACGTCGCGCGCATGACAGCACGAGCCTAGAGCACCGCGCCTGGCCGCCGTGAGGTGCACCCCGCCAGCGGCCTGAGTCGTCCAGGCGTATGGCCCGCGCCGGCGCGGCAAACGGAATTTTCCGAATCGAGGGATAAAGCTGCTGTTTGTGGCTAAGTTCGCGAGTTTCTGCGACACTTGGGGACAGCCCTCTGACCCAGGGAGTTGGTGCGATGGACGGCAGCAGTGAGCGCCTGCTCACACCGGGTGAAGTAGCGGCGCTCTTCAGGGTCGACCCGAAGACCGTCACGCGGTGGGCCGCATCAGGCCGGATCAGCAGCATTCGGACACCAGGCGGGCACCGCCGGTTCCGCGAGGCTGAGGTTCGCGAGCTGCTCGACGGAGAGTCGCACTCGGAGAACGGCGCAGGCTGAGCCGGCGCCCTCAATCAGGGCTGTCGTTTTACCCCGCCAGGGCACCGCGGCCGGCACGGCAACCGAGTAAACAGGGTGGCTTGTCAGAGTCGGGCCACCGCTGCGGCCTGCGCTGGGCCGTCCAGCTCGGAACGGACGAGCCAGATAAGAGCGCACTCTAAGTGTGCGGAATATCACTGATAGTTCGAAACCATGCTATCGAGGACCGGACCGGTCTAGCCTGCTCAGTCGCGAGGTCAGCAAAATGTGCCGACGGGGCAGGCGGATCCAGCGGATGTCGGTGCAAGCCGGTGCTATGTGAACCGGATGTAACCGAACCGCCCAGTCCAGTAGCCCACAGGGCGACTTGCGCAGATGTTGCATTTCATGACCGAGCACACGTCCGCAGCCGCTAGGCTGCCACGCATGTGGCTGGCCTGCGCGCTCATTATCCTTGCGACTGTCGGATTCGTGCTGCCGTGCATGCTCGACATCACGATGACTCCCGACTCGGAATTCACCACCCTGTCCAAGGGCACCTGGCTGATGATCGCCGGCGCCTTCTGGATCTTCGGTGCGACAGCCTGGCTGGTGGCCGGAAGGCCGCGGCGCCTTGCCCTGCACCGGTCGAGCCCTTACCCGCCCGGTGGCTTCGACAGGGCCGAGTCGCTGTACCGGCACCCGGCAGCGCAGGCGGCGGGCGGCTTCGCGGAGTCAGTTGGCGCTGTCGGCTTCATGACCGCGCGGCGCCCCCTCGGGCCAGACGATGACCCTGAGTTCCTGCTCGAGCTTGACCGGCGCATCCGCGAGGGTCGCGGGGACGGCACCCCCGAGATCTCGTTACCGGGCCAGCCCCTCCCCGGCTAGCCCATGCCGGCGTACGAGTGCAGGCCGGTGATCCAGAGGTTGACGCCGATCACGTTGAAGAGCAGGCAGCCGAAGCCAATCAGCTGGATGTAGGCGGCGCGGCGGCCGCGCCACCCGGCCGTCGCCCTGGCGTGCAGGAACATCGCGTAGACGACCCAGGTGATGAACGACCACGTTTCCTTGGGATCCCAGCCCCAGTACCTGCCCCACGCGTGGTCGGCCCAGATGGCACCGGCCATGACGCCGAAAGTCCAGACCGGGAAGGCGAAGAGGATGCTCCGGTAGGACAGCCGGTCCAGGACGGCCGGCGCGGGGAGATGCCGCAGGATTCCTGCCGACGCTGACGGCTGGCCGGCCGCAAGCCGGCGCACGCTGCGAGACGCCAGCAGGTACAGGGTGGTGACCACGGCACCGAAGATGAACAGGCCGATGGCCACGATCATCGCGGTCACGTGAATGGCGATCCAGTACGACTGCAGCGCCGGAACTAGGGAGCCGGCCGGCGTGTAGAGGACCGTCAGGTCGATGCCAAGGCCGAAAACGATGGGGATCATGACGAAGAGCCCCATGTAATAGGCCCGGTTCCACACCGAAGCCACGACGAGCACGATCACCGCCATGCAGGTGAACGCCGCGATGAACTCGTACATGTTGCCCCACGGCGTCCGGTGCTCCGCGATCCCCCTGGTCAGGATCGCCAGCACGTGTGCCGTCAGCCCCAGGCAGGTCAGCCCGAACGCCAGCCGCAGCCAGAACCCGGTCGGCCACCTGCTGGCGGGTGCGCCCGGCGGCGCGGTCGGCGGCGGCGTGGTGCTCGCGCTGACGGTCGCGGATGGACCACCGGAGCCAGCCGCCACGAACTCAGCGGCAGGCACTTCAGCCACGCTCGTGTCGGGCAGGCCGGCCATTAGCCGGTGCCGGGCGAACGCGAAGTCGGATGCGTAGCACAGCATCGCCAGTGCGTACAGCACGACCGTGACAAGCAGCAGCCCGTTGCTGAGGTCGCTGAGGCTCGCGTTGATCGGCATTCCAGCTCACTCTCCGTCTGTGTTGACTCGGGGCGACGCTGCAGCGCCAGAAACCCCGGACCCCGATGGCCCGGAACCCCCCGCCGTGCTCGTGAGCGCCGCCCGCTCGCGGTCGGCACCGGCCCGTGCATTGTCAGTGATTCCGTCGCCGGCTGCGGGCGTGGCTGCGGCCGGGTTAGCAGACTCACCCCGTTCCGGAACGAAAGGTCTTGTAACCGAGGCCGAGAGCTCTGCGCGGAGCAACTCGCTGAGCTCCTCGAACTCGGCCTCGAAGCCGCCGGCGGCGTCTGACCGGGCGAGCCCGCCGAGCCAGACCTCGGTGCTGCCATCTGCGGCGGCGGCGCGGACAAACACGCGGCGGCGGCGGACCAGGAAGGACAGGATGAGCCCGGCCAGCGCAGCGATGCCGGAGATCAGCGCGGGCAGCTGACCCGGGTCGTAGGTAATCGCCAGGCTGACCCACTGCTGGTAACCCAGATAGGTCACGGTGCCGAGGCCGTCCGGCAGCTTCATCGACTGCCCGGCCGCGAGCGGCTGCACCTGCATCGGAAGCTGGTGCAGGCCCGTCGTGTCCAGCTGGTAGACCGACTGCGCCTGGCCGGAGTTCATGCCCAGGTTGCCGGTAAAGCCGACAAGGCTCACCCGCGGGTTCAGCGCCGCCGGGAAGGCGGATTCCAGGCGCCCGCCCGCATCAATCGCGGACGGCAGGAACACGCCAGCGAAACCGAGCTGGCCAGGCTTCGCGTCCGGAACCTTGACGACGCCCTCGGAGGTCAGCGTGGTCTGGTCCACCGGGATGAACGGAACGGGGCCGTCCCAGCGCACAGTGCCCGTACCGTCGGTGACCTTGAAGATCGGCGCGTAGCCATGCCCGATCAAGTAGACGCTGACGCCGTCCACCACGAGCGGGTGGTTCACCTGGAGCTGGTAGCGCCGGACGGGCGCGCCGGGCTGATCGGAGTAGGTGAGGCTCGCGTCGTAAGAGAGCGGCTGGTCGAGCTCGGGTCCGGAGCTGACGTACTTCGCGGTGAAACCGTGCAGGTTGATCTCGAACGGAGCCAGATTGCCCGGGCCGACCAGCCGGCCCGGCCGGAATACGTCGAGCGCGGTCGGCGTGTTGGCGAAGCCCTGACCCACGATGAGCAGGCGGTTCGCCTTGTAGCCGAAGATGCCCCCGAGGCCGACGGAGAAGAGCAGGGCGAGAAGGGCGATGTGGAAGAGCAGGTTGCCAACCTCGCGCAGGTAGCCCTTCTCGGCCGAGACCCAGCCGTCGCCCTCGCTGATCCGGAACCTGCGGGACACCAGCATCGCCCTGGCTTGCTGGAGGGCCAGTGGTGGCGCGGTGGCGGTGACGTAGCGCGCGCTGGCCGGCAGGCGGGCAAGGTTGGAGGGGGCACGAGGCGGCTGCTGGCGGGCCGAGCCGATGAGCCGGACGGTGCGCGGCAGCACGCATCCCGCGAGCGAGGCGAACAGCAGCAGGTAGATAGCCGCGAACCAGGGCGCCGCGAACACGTTGAACAGGCTGAGCCGGCTGAGGACCGGGGCCAGCGCCGGGTGCGACTGGTAATACTGGCTGACGGCGGCCGGATCGATGCCCTGCTGGGGAAGCACGGATCCTGGCACACTGGCGAGGGCCAGCAGGAACAGCAGGATCAGCGCGGTGCGCATCGAGGTGAGCTGGCGCCAGCCCCAGCGCAGCCAGCCCGCCGGGCCGAGACCCGCAGGCCGGCCAGGAGCCCTGGCTTCCGCGGTCGTCACGTTGTCCTCGGTCGCTGTCATGCTGCCTGCCCGGCGACCTGGTTGATCACCGACAGCAGCTGCCGGTATGTCGACGCGCCGAAGATCCGGTCGGCGATCCGGCCGCTCCGGTCGATCACCAGCGTGGTCGGGATGTCCGCCGGGGGGACCGTGCTGTGGAAGTCGAGCGCAATCTCATCGTTCGGGTCGCTGATGCTGGGGTAGCCCACGTTGAACTGCTGCATGAACGCGACCGCGCTGTCGGGCTCGTCCCTGATGTCGATGCCCACGAAGCGAACCCCGCGCGCGGAAAGCTGGCGCGCTAGCTGGCCGAGGGCCGGCGCCTCAGCCCGGCACGGCGCGCACCAGGAGCCCCAGAAGTTGACGACGATCGTGTCTCCGCGGTACTCCGACAAGCTCAGGGGCTGGCCGGTCACCGTGGTGCCCGACACGGGCGGAGCTGCTGGCCGGCTGCCCGGCTGGTAGTAGGTGGACTCGTAGCTGTGGCCGACGAAGCTCTGGCCGCTGCTCGCCGGGGTGTTCGCGCCGATATCGCCGCCCGAGCAGCCGGCGATTGCCACGACCGCGACCGCCGCGACGGCAGCTGCGATGTGCGCGCGGTGCGGCTGACGCGGCAGACGCGGCAGCCTGAACTGGCGCGGCTGGCGCCGCTGGCGCGGAGCTGGCTGGCGCGACACGAAACGATCTCCTACAGGCAGTAGTACCCGGCCTATTGTGCCGGACGGGACACCATGAGATGACGCCGGGCCGGCGAAAGGCACTGCTCTG
>Ga0123356_10007876_pt1 | contig 10606 bp, 3 predicted proteins | sample TergutEmb28metaG_2_FD_92546 | JGI IMG/M metagenome (GOLD analysis project Ga0123356, IMG submission 92546) | Embiratermes neotenicus P3 segment gut microbial communities from Petit-Saut dam, French Guiana - Emb289 P3 | ecosystem: Host-associated > Arthropoda: Insects > Digestive system > Gut ... | reverse complement strand
GTGCAGTGCCTGATCGCGGCGTCCATGTCCATGTATTGCAGGTGCATTTGCTTGTCGGAGACAATCACGTTGACGTAGTTTTCGCTCCGCAGGCAGTGGTCGGCGACTGAGAGCAGTGAGTTCACGTCGGGCGGCAGATAGATGCGGGTCACGAGGGCGCTTTTATTGACAACCACATCCACGAAACCAGGATCCTGGTGGGTGAAGCCGTTGTGATCCTGACGCCAGACGGTCGAAGTAATCAGCAGGTTAAGCGAAGCGATCGATTCCCGCCAAGACAAGTGGTTGCAGATCGACAGCCACTTCGCGTGCTGATTGAACATGGAATCGATGACATGGATGAAGGCCTCATAAGAAGAGAAGAAACCGTGCCGTCCGGTGAGCAGGTACCCTTCCAACATCCCTTCCATTGTGTGTTCGCTCAGCATCTCGATCACGCGGCCGTCGGTTCCTAACTCGGTTCCATCGAGGTCCTCGGGAAAGAATTCGGCAATCCAGAATTTCTTGCTGACTTCATAGATGTCCTGGAGCTTGTTCGACGTATTCTCGTCCGGGCTGAATACCCGGAAGCGGTCCATGTTTGCCCGCATCACGTCGCGAAGGAAAGCGCCCAAAGGCCGTGTATTCTCGGCCTCGATTTGCCCAGGTTTGTCCACTTTGAGCTGGTACGAACGAAAGTCAGGAAGGCGTAGGGGTTTCCTGAGCCGGCCTCCGTTTGCGTGGAGATTGGCGCTCATGCGCCGGGTGCCGGTGGGCGCGAGATCTTTGAGTTCCCGAATCAGCCTGCCGTCTCGATCGAACAGCTCTTCGGGTTTTTGATCGCGCATCCAGTTTTCCAACTTGGCCAGGCTTGCCGGGTTCTTCTTTACATCGGCCATCGGCACTTGGTGCGCGCGCCAAAAGCCCTCTAGCCTGTGGCCTTCGAACTCGATGGGAGCACCCCATCCCTTGGGCGCGCGCAAAACAATCATCGGCCACCGGGGCCGTGCGGCAACGCCCGAACTCCGGCACTCTCGCTGATAATGTCTGATGTCGGCCACGCACTGCTCCACGGTTGCCGCCATGGCCTGGTGCATACTTTCGTGCTCCGAGCCCTCCACGAAGTACGGTGTCCATCCATAGCCCCGGAACAACTGCTCTACTTCTTCGTGGCTAATGCGGGCCAGCAAGGTCGGGTTGTTGATCTTGTAACCGTTCAGGCTGAGGATGGGAAGAACTGCTCCGTCGCGCATCGGGTTCAGAAACTTGCTAATATGCCAGGAAGTCGCTAAGGGGCCGGTCTCGGCTTCCCCGTCGCCCACAACGGCCGCTACAATCAGCTCCGGGTTGTCGAACGCGGCGCCGCATGCATGTGACAAGACATACCCGAGCTCACCTCCTTCATGGATGGAACCGGGCGTTTCCGGCGTACAGTGACTGCCGATTCCTCCGGGAAAAGAGAATTGCTTGAAGAATTCGCCAAGACCTTCCGTGTCTTCGCTCTTATCAGGGTAGACTTCCGAATAAGTGCCCTCGAGATAGACTGGGCCGAGGACCCCTGGCGCCCCGTGGCCTGGTCCGGCGAGGAAGATCATATCGAGGTCGTATCGTTTAATCAGCCGGTTCAAGTGAACATAGATGAAGGATAGAGCAGCACTTGCGCCCCAGTGGCCAAGCAGCCGGTTCTTGATGTGTTCCGGCTTCAGGGGTTCTCTCAGCAGAGGGTTGTCCTGCAGGTAGATCATGCCCAGGCTCAAGTAATTGCAGGCGCGCAAGTACGCGTCCATTTTTCGCAAAGTTTCGGCATCCAAGGGCGCGCCCTGAACCGTGGACCGGGCCGGGCCGTACGCGCTCAGAGATCGTTGGGTTTCCGCTGTGGACAGAAGGGGTTTGGTCTTTAGTTCCAATACTGTGGCCATAAACTTCTCCTTTTCAGTTATCAGGATCAGAGCCGCTCCGCGGTCATGATCCTCTTGCCTAGACCTGCGATCAGCACCACGACCGACCGCGCCTCAGCGTGGTAAGTCCTTGTGGAAAGCGGCTCCACCGACTGCCAATCGACGATGTCGTTCGGGGAATTCAACGCGGTGTCGATCCACCGGCGCCACGAGTCTCTCGCGTCCGCAAGCGGTGGCAGATCGAAATCGAGCGGCTGCTCGTATGCATTCAAAATGATGTGGAACCGCCATCCTTCGACTGGGAGTTCCCAGTCCAATGCGACACTGTGCGACCACCAGCCCCAGTCGGGCTGTCCAACTTTCACGCCGTGCCAGGCGTGCCGGCCGGCTTCCAGCAGTTCGGTGAGGGTTGCCCGTGGGCGATCGCGATCGAGATTTCGCAACTGACGCCGGGCAATTAACCGTTTCACAAAACGGTGAAGGCCGGCATGCTTGGCCACCAGAGACCAGTCAAACCAACTGATCTCGTTATCCTGACAGTAGGCATTGTTGTTTCCGCGCTGTGTGCGCCGCACCTCGTCGCCCATCAGGATCATAGGCACGCCCAAGGAAAGCAGAGTCAGCGTCAGAAAGTTCTTTGCCTGGCGGTTGCGCAGTTGCTCCACTGCGGGATCATCGGAGGGACCCTCCACCCCGCAGTTCCAACTGCGGTTGTCGTCAGCGCCGTCCCGGTTCCGCTCGCCATTTTCTTGATTATGCTTGCGGTTGTACGACACCAGGTCGTTGAGAGTAAAGCCGTCGTGGCAGGTGACAAAGTTTACGCTATGCTCCGGCTCGCGTTGTTTATGGCCGTAGATTGCCGGACTCCCCAGAAGCCGGTCGGCCATGCGCACGATGGAATTGTTTTCCATGCGGAGGAAGCTGCGAACGTCGTCGCGAAATTTTCCGTTCCACTCCTTCCAGCTATCGCCCACGAAGCTGCCCACTTGATACAGCCCAGCCGCATCCCATGCCTCCGCAATCATTTTGGTGCCCGCCAGCACCGGGTCGGATTCCAAGTCCCAGAGCACGGGAGGGGCCGCCATTACGTGGCCATTACTGTCGCGAGAGAGAATCGAAGCCAGGTCGAAGCGGAAACCGTCCACGTGCATTTCCTCGACCCAGTAGCGAATGCTGTCCACGATCATCCGTCGGACAATCGGATGATTGGCGTTTAGCGTATTGCCGGTGCCGCTATAGTTGGAGTAGCGAGTCCGGTCTGGCTCCAGGATGTAGTAGGTGGCGTTGTCCAAACCGCGAAACGACAGCGTTGGTCCAGTATGGTCGCCTTCTGCGGTGTGATTGAAAACTACGTCGAGGATAACTTCGATTCCGGCGCGGTGCAGAGCCTTTACCATATCGCGGAATTCTTGCACTGGTCCGAGCCGATCCTGCCGCGAGCTATACGCGTGGTGCGGCGCGAAGAAGGAGACGGGAGCATAGCCCCAGTAGTTGATCCGTCCCGGCGGGCTATCCTGGGCATCAAATTGGAAGATGGGCAACAGTTCGACCGCTGTGATCCCCAGTTCCTGCAGATACGGGATCTTCTCTCTCAAACCGGCATACGTGCCTCTCTTGCTCGCGGGCACCCCCGAATTGGGGTGGGCGGTGAAGCCGCGAACGTGCATTTCGTAGATGATGGTGCCCGCCGACGGCCGCCGCAGGGGCGCGTCGCCTTCCCAATCGTAGTTGTGCGGATCCAGGACCACGCTCTTCATAGCCGCGGCCGCGTTGTCTCCTTTCTGGGAGGCGGCGGCACGCCGGTAATTTTTCGGAACAACGACGGCGCGGCCGTAGGGGTCCAAAAGAAGTTTGGACGCGTCGAAGCAGCACCCTGTTCCCCGCTCAAACGGCCCGTCCGCGCGGAAGCCGTAGATCTGGCCGGCGCGCAAGCCAGGCACGAACACGTGCCAGTAGTAGTAAGTGCGGTTGGAAACAGGGTCGATGGGGATGACGCGGGCGGGATGTACATCGTCCGCCCCATCGAACAGCAAAAGCTCGATGCCGGATGCGGTGCGAGAAAAAATGCTGAAATTGACGCCGCCAGGAACGACCGTGGCGCCGATTGGATAGCTCGAGCCGTGCTCGGTGCTGGTCTTGAGAGAAATCTCCTGCTGGATCGCGATGTCGGCGATGGCGCTCATAACCAAAATCTCGCAATTCGTTCTTTTCGTTCCTTGCCGAACCCCGCTACTCGGCCCGGCTCAAAACCGAATCTCTTCTGGAACCCCTTCCTAATCCACAATAGAGCCCGACCAATAGGTACACCTCACCGGCGGGTTTATTACTTTGTGAGTAACTGGACGAATCTCTCATTAGACAAATACGCAAAACGCCGCCAACTTTCTACGTCGGTAATACGCCTCGATGAATCGCGGCTCTCAAAATCCGGCTTCTCCTGCAGCACTTCGTATGACCTCCACACTCGCCATTAGCGCTTGGTGATCCTCCTTTGATAATTCCGGCAGCAGGGTCGCCAAGACACCGGCCGAGCCGATAATCCGAGGCAAAGAAAAACACACTTCCGGAAAATCGCCTATAGCGGCTTCGCGGCTTGAGACGGTGAGCACGACTCGCTCGTCATTCCTGACCGCCCCTACAATTCTCGCCAGGCCTGCGCCGATACCGTAATAGGTCGCGCCTTTGCCTTCGATGATTCGGTAGGCAGCCCGGCGCACACCATCATCAATACGGCTTCGGGTTTCCGAGCTCACCTCACAGCCGACCTGGCGCGCGAAATCGACGAGGCTCACGGCGCCCACCTTGGCATCCGACCAGAGCAGGACTTCGGAATCGCCGTGTTCGCCAAGCACATAGGCGTGGACCGACTTGGGTGATACGTTGAGGGTCTCAGCAAGCAGGGTCTGGAAGCGGGCTGTGTCCAGAATCGTGCCCGAACCGATGACCCGCTGAGGAGGGACTCCGGCGATTCGGATTGCCATCTGCGTGATCACATCCACAGGATTGGAGGCAATCAGCAAGACGGTCTCGGGCGCATACTTCATTACCTGGGGAATCACTGCCTCGAAGACGGTGGCATTGCGTTTCAAAAGATGGAGCCGCGTCTCTCCAGGCTGTTGCCCCACGCCGCAAGCCAGGATGACAATCCGGGAACCCTCGAGGTCGCCATAATCCCCAGCCATGATTCGAGATGGAGCGGCAAAAGGAGTGGCGTGGAGAATATCCTCCGCCTGTGCTTTTGCCAGCTTGGTATTTAGATCGATGAGTACGATTTCATTGGCCGTTCCGCCCAATGTGATCGCATAGGCAGCACTACTGCCGACAAAACCAGTTCCCACGATGCCAACTTTCATAGATTCTTCCTTTACGGCCACTTCGGCAGACCGCTATAAACCCGCAGGCGGCAAAGGAAAACTCTTGAACACGCTTTCCGCAGCCAACAGATTTGAATTCTCCTCCATACCGCCCGCGCCTTAACATGCTACGGCGATTGTTACAACAGTTCCCCGTACCTCCCAACAAAAATATTTTTGAATACAGTCACCAGCACCATATACAAGAATACGGTCAGCAGAAGCCAGGGAAAGAATATAGCTGGCAGCGGGGCTAGGCCGATAGATTCGCCGAATCGGGTAAACGGGATTACGGTCACCACCAGGATACCGATAGAGGTTAGCGCCGTCAGCGGCAGGGACGCGCGGCTCTGTATAAACGGCACCTTCGGAGTGCGAATCATGTGGATAACCAGCGTTTGCGTCCACATCGATTCCACAAACCATCCCGCACGGAAAACCGCGATAAACAGTGCTATCTTCGCCGCGTCGGTAAGCTGATGAAACTGTCCACCCACCAACGCCGGACAGATAACGAAAAACATCAACAGATATGTCGTTATGTCGAACACCGAACTTGTCGGGCCTATCCACAGCATAAATTTTCCGACAGAAGAAGCGTCCCACTTTCTCGGTATGGCGAGAAATTCCTCATCCACATTGTCCCACGGAATCGCCGTGCAGCTAACGTCATAAATAAGATTGAGCAATATCAGGTGTATCGGCAGCATAGGGATAAATGGCAGGAACGCGCTGGCCGCCAATACCGCAAACATATTGCCAAAGTTTGAGCTCGCCGTCATCTTGATGTATTTAATCATGTTGGCATAGGTCTTACGTCCCTCAATAATGCCCTTTTCAAGCACCATTAAGTCTTTTTCGAGCAAGATAACGTCGGCGGATTCCTTTGCGATGTCAACGGCCGTATCTACCGAAATCCCCACGTCGGAAGCCTTCATCGCGGCCGCGTCGTTGATGCCGTCACCCATAAAGCCGACGGTGTGATCGTTATCTCTGAGAGCCGTGATAATGCGCGCTTTCTGTTGCGGTGAGAGCTTGGCGAATACGCTGACTTTCACTGCTGTTTTTTGCAATTCTTTTTCGTCTATAAGGTCGACGTCCGAACCGAGCACGATGCGGTCAGCGGAAATACCCACCTGGCGGCAGATGCAGCGCGTCACCTTGTCGTTGTCGCCGGTAAGTATCTTAACGCTCACGCCATGTTCGTTCAGAGCTTTAATCGCGCCGGCGGTAGATTCTTTCGGCGGGTCAAGGAACGCGAGATAGCCCATCAGCACCATATCCGATTCGTCGTCCACCGCGAAATCGCGTACGTCAGAAGGCGTGGTCTTTTGTGCCACAGCGATAACTCGCATACCGTCGTCATTGAGGTCATTCACTTTGCTCAGGATATACGCCCGGATTTCGTCGGTCATGGGTTGAACCTGACCCTCATATTCGGCATGGGAACATACCGAAAGCATTTCCTCTACCGCACCCTTGGTAATGATCTCCGTCTTGCCGTTTTGCACCACCACGCTCATGCGGCGGCGTTCAAAATCGAAGGGTATCTCGTCTACTTTGGTGAATTTATCGGTAAGGGCGCCCAATTCTTCATGTCCTTCATCGTCCTGGTGATCCTGTGCCTTTCTGATAATAGCCACATCCATCAAATTCTTGAGTCCTGTCTGGTAATAGCTGTTCAGGAAAGCGTGGCGCAGAACCCGTGCATCTTCCGCTCCGTGGATGTCACAGTAATTCATCAAGACAACGTTGTCCTGCGTGAGCGTACCTGTTTTATCGGTACACAGGATGTTTATTGCGCCTATGTTCTGAATCGAGTTTAGGTTTTTGATGATGGTTTTTGCTTTGGACATTTTCACCGCGCCTTTGGCCAATGAAGCGGTGACGATCATGGGGAGCATTTCCGGCGTCAATCCCACAGCCACGGAAAGCGCGAACAGCGCCGCCTCCATCCAGTTACCCTTGGTGAAACCGTTGACGAACAGCACGAACGGCACCATAACGAGCATAAAGCGTATGAGCAGCCACGATACCGAGTTGACGCCCTTTTCAAAGCTGGTTTTTACAGGTTTGCTGCTGATATTCTTCGACATGTCGCCGAATATGGTGTCGTTGCCGCTCGTCACAACCACGCCAATACCAGTGCCGCTGACGACGCTTGACCCCATAAAAGCGAGATTGGGATACTCGGTCATGGTATCGTGATCGTCTTTCGCAATACCCGGGATTTTTTCTACCGGAACACTTTCGCCAGTCAAGGCCGACTGGCTGATCGACAGGTCTTTGGCGCCGATGATACGCATATCGGCCGGAATCATATCGCCTGCCGCCAGATGCACGATGTCGCCCACAACGACTTCATCAAGCGGGATTTCCACTTCGCCTTTTTCCTGCCTTTGGACGGCGGTGGTGGTCTTAATCATCTTCAATAACTTTTCGGCGGCGTTCCCACTCCTTGTTTCCTGAATAAAACGCAGGATACCCGAAATCAGCAGCATACTTGTGATAATGATGGCGGCTGCCGGGTCGCGCTCGCCCGCTTCCACCCAAACAATGTCTGTGAAAACGGACACCACCGCCAACACGAACAGGACAGTCGTAAACGGATTGATAAAGGCCTCGCAAAGCCTCCTGAACAGGGACTTACGCTTGCCGTGGGTCACTTTGTTATCCCCGTATTGATCGCGGGAAGCGTCCACTTGTGATTCGTTTAATCCGTTTTCTGTTGTGCCCAGCTTGGCCAGCACGGCGTTACTTTCAGCGGTAGCCGCGAAACGCAGTCTCTGGTTTATTTCATCGCGCGGAACAATCTCTAGCGCCATCTTTTTGTTGGGTAGCGAGAACTGGCCCGAATTGCGCAAGGAAGTGGCTGTCATGACAACATTCCGTCCTACTCTGTGAACGTCGGATAAATCCTTTTTCTGAATTCTGACGCTTCTTTGACTTTGAAGGAATCAGCTGGCCTTCTTAAGCACAACCGGTTCCTTTGCCACTACAGCCGGTTCGTTTGCCCAGTGAATGAGACCGGGGAGAAAGCGCTGCGGCTCGTCGGCCTGGAAGGGCAGGATACGGACGGTGTAGCCGTTCAACCCACTACGCCTGCAGGGCACATTCAGCACCTGGAAGGTGTAGACGCCTCCCGGCTGGGCTTCGGAGGCCGGTTGCATGGCAATGGCCTCGGCGTCGGAGATTTCTCCATCGGCATTCAACCGCCCCAAATACAATTGCACGGCTACCTCTTCCGGAGTCAGACCGCCCAGCCGCACCCTCGCCCGGACGTTGATGGGATGGCCCACCTGGATTTCATCATTACCCATTCCGTCCACCGCTTCGACGGCCACGTTCGCCCACTCGCGCTCAATCCGCGAATGCCAAGACGCCAGCTTGCGGGCGCGTTCCGCGTTGTCGGCGGTTAACAAGCTGCATCTCTCGTGAGCCTTGGAATAAAACTCCGTGGTGTAATCGTTGACCATGCGATGGGTGTTGAAGGAATAGGACAGCGTTCCGATCGAAGACTTCATATAGGAAATCCAGCGACGGGGCAGCCCACCGCTGCCCCGCTCATAGAAAGCGGGAATGATATCGGATTCCAAAAGGTTGTAGAGGGCAGCTGCCTCGACCTGGTCCTGATATTCAGGATTGTCGTATGTCTCTCCGCGGCCAATCGCCCAGCCTAGGAAGACTCCTTTGGCGGCGGCAATCTCCCAGGCTTCATCCCACCAGCCATCGAGCGTACTCACGTTCAGGGCACCGTTGGCGAGCGCTTTCATCCCGCTGGTGCCGCTGGCCTCAAGCGGACGCAGCGGCGTATTCAGCCAAACATCGCAGCCTTGGACGAGGTATCGCGCCACCGTCATGTCGTAGTCCTCGAGAAAAACCACCCGGCGGCGGAGTCCTTGGCGTTGCCCGAGCTTGATAATTTCCTGGATTAATGTCTTGCCCTCGTCGTCGCGCGGGTGGGCCTTGCCGGCAAACAGAATCTGCACCGGGCGGTCAGCCTGGTTTACGATCTGCTCCAGGCGGTCGACATCGCGCAATAACAGCGTGGCCCGTTTGTAGGTGGCAAAACGGCGCGCGAATCCTATGGTTAGAGCCTTTGGGTCGAGGACCTCATCGGCCGCATCGATAGCCGCTTGCGGGGCGCCCCGGCGCGTTAATTGGATTCGAAGCCGGCGCCTGGCAAAGGCGACGAGGCGTTCGCGGCGGCGTTCGTGGGTTCGCCACAACTCTTCACGGGGAATCGTATCCACGCGCAGCCATAGCTTGGGATCGGCTTGCTGTTCCCTCCAATTGGGGCCCAAGTACCGATCATAGAGCTGGTTCATTTCGTTCGAGACCCAGGAACGGAAGTGAACACCGTTCGTCACATGGCCGATCGGGATCTCATCGACGGGTAAGCCCGGCCACAGGCCCTTCCACATATCACGACTCACCGCACCGTGGAGCTTGCTCACGCCATTGGTCGATCCCGACATGCGGAGGGCGAGCACGGTCATGCAGAACTCCTCCCCGGAATCAGCGGGCTTTTGGCGGCCCAATCCGAGGAACTCCTTACTATTCAGGCCCAGGCTTCTGCCATAATCGCCGAGGTAATGTTCGATCAATGCGGGCGGGAAATAATCATGCCCTGCCGGTACCGGAGTATGGGTGGTGAAAACCGATCCCGCGGCGGCGATCTCCCGAGCTTCGCGGAAATTCAGCTTCAACCGCTGTATTAGTTGCCGGGTGCACTCCAAAGAGAGAAAGGCAGAGTGGCCTTCGTTCATGTGGTAGACGGAGACCTCGATTCCCAACGCCTGCAACGCCCGGCATCCGCCAACTCCCAGCAGAATCTCCTGTTTCAATCGCATTTCACGGTCGCCGCCGTAGAGTTGATCGGTGATGGCGCGATCGTCGGGCATATTTTCCCCAAGGTTGGTATCGAGCAGGAAGAGCGGGATGCGGCCGACGTCGGCGCGCCAAATCTGGGCAAGGACTGGACGGCCTGCGAAGTCGATCTGGATGGTCAGAGCCCGGCCATCCTCCCCTTTTGTAAGGTGGAGCGGAAGATTACGGAAGTCGTTGTCCTTATATGTCTCCTGCTGCCATCCGGCGGCATTGAGGTATTGCGAGAAGTATCCCTGCTGATACAGAAGTCCGACCGCAACCAACGGGACGCCGATGTCACTGGCGGATTTCAAATGATCTCCGGCCAACATCCCCAGCCCCCCGGCGAAGATTGACAGGCATTCAGTCAGCCCAAACTCGGCGGAAAAATACGCCACATGAAGGCCTTCCAACTTCCCATGGGTGCGTTGATACCAAGTCGACTTGGAGGCCAGATAGGTGTCGAGGTCCTGAACGCAGCGCTCCAAGTGAGCCAAAAAGCTCTCG
>Ga0123356_10007875_pt1 | contig 10607 bp, 9 predicted proteins | sample TergutEmb28metaG_2_FD_92546 | JGI IMG/M metagenome (GOLD analysis project Ga0123356, IMG submission 92546) | Embiratermes neotenicus P3 segment gut microbial communities from Petit-Saut dam, French Guiana - Emb289 P3 | ecosystem: Host-associated > Arthropoda: Insects > Digestive system > Gut ... | reverse complement strand
ACGTGTGATTTCGTAACTTTCAAAAGAGAATTGCTTTCCAAATTTTTTATGCTGTGTCCAATTACCGTCAAGAGTAACGCTCACGCCTTTGCGCACTGTGGGCGCGCTTCCTACGCATGCGTATAGTCCGCTTTTTGTGCGGACTTGCAGAACGCAGAATCCGGTGTCTTCGTTTTGGTAAGTGATGGTTTCGATGGTGCCTTGGAGCTGTTCCATGTCAATTATTCACCCCAGCACAATATCCGCAATCTGCGCCCTGACCTCATTTATCAAATCCCTGTCAGCTTTACGCTTTGGCCAGGTATAATTTGACAAAATAACAACACCGGCGTTTTTGCTTCTATCAGCGATTACCGCGCACCCTGTGAATCCGGTTTTGCCGAATGTCTGCGCTGTCCGCTTTGTACCCATGTACTCCTGATTAAGTTCCCAGCCAAGACCAGTGTTCATCCCTTTTATATAAGGTATTTGATTGGTGTGCATGGCATTCATGGTGAGATGCTTAAAAAAAGGCTTCCCGCCCTCAATCAGCATCTTTACAAATTTCATAAGGTCAGGCGCTGTTGAAAAGAGACCTGCGCTGCCGGCTGTCATTATTTTTCTAAGAACCCACGCGCTCTCATCATGAATCTCTCCCTGAATTATCCGTCCTCGCCAAGGGTCAATTTCAGTTGGTACGCAATTGGCAAGCGCCGCTTTTTTAGGAAAGAAAGTTGTATCTTTCATTCCAAGCGGATCAAAAAAAACTTCCTGAGCAAGCTCATGAAGAGGCTTACCGCTAACTCTCTCGATAAGCATTCCAAGCAAAATACTGGTTGCGTTAGCGTAACAGAACTTCTCTCCCGGACGGCTTTTCATCTTTACATTTAAAATAGCAGCGAGCAGCTTTTCCGCAGGTAAATCTTTACATTCTGAAAGACGAAAATCAAAATCAAGAGTATGAGTTAGCAAATGACCCAAACAGATCTCTTCTCTATATGAGCCATTATAGACAGGGACAAAATCAATCAACCGGTCGGAAAGTTTTATATTTTTATGATCAATCAGCCAAAGCGCAAGCGTACTTACAGGAATTGCCTTTGTAACAGACGCGCAGTCAAATAAGGAGTCAGCCGTTATTGCCTGTGCGCCGTCATCATAAGTATGATGACCAACCGCAACAGTAAATTCTTCACTGTCAACTATCCCCCCAACCACACAGCCGGGGAATACCTGACGCTTAATTGCATCATGCAAACAGGATTTTATTTTTTCTATATTCGTCATCACCTAACCTTTTATCTATGTTGATGAATTGAGCGTCTTCTTTTCTAATTCTGAAATAATCAGAGGCGCGACTTTTTTGATGTGTTTATCAATAACCTTATAGGCGGTACGAAAATCCTCATCCGTGCCGTAATATGGGTCCGCAACCTCGCCTTTACTATTTTCTTTGCCGGGCCATGAACCGAGCAAAAAAGTGCGTCCGTCAAGTTTGGGAAATAATCCCTTTATAAAATCACGCTGCTCCAAATCCATTGTGAAAATAAAATCCGCCTCATGCAGTTCTTCGGGAATCAGCGGGCGGGAGCGGTGTGCTGATAAATCAACACCGTACTCTTTGGCAATCTGCATCGTCTTCTCCGCAGCAGGCCACGAAGGGAGTCCGCGGGTTCCCATTGAGGTGACACGGATATCGCTTCTTGAGATATCCGTAAAATGCGTACGCAAAAGCGCCTCGGCAGTCGGGCTTCGGCAAATGTTGCCTATGCAGACAAAAATGACATGCGGCATAATATCGCTTCCCTTATTGAATATTGTAAATCCGTCATCTCCTTAGCCCAGGGGTTAAAACCCCTGGCTATCAAGACGCGCCAAAAACACGGCGCGAGCGTACCTTCAGCACGCGGAAAAGACAAGAAAATGATGCCATAAATAAATATACAATCTATCATAACGAATATTATCTATATCACTGCAAAATGTATTATTTTAAATTCAAATTAAAAGAGGAGAGGTACGATGTCATTAACAAATGAAGAAAAAGGGCTTATTGAAGAAGCTCTTACCGTTTATTTACAGCTTGTCGCCCGTCAAGTTCCGCCCCAGCAAGTTCAGCAGCTTGCGGCTGTTGCTCAGGGCATTGTTAAAAAGCTTGATAATTTAAGCGGCGATTCTGGACCCGGCGGAAATAAACCGATTGGCATTTCTGATGAATGGTATGAGAATGTGTGTTTGGAGTGCGATAAGTTAGGGCCGGGCGGTTGTATGGATAAGGTCACTGAGAAATATCCAGGGAAGTGTGACCCTATCCTGCATTATGAGAGAGCTAAACTGCACAAATAATAAAATAGCTCTTCTTACCTTTCTGGAATAGCAGATATTTACCATTAAGAAGCATGCTTGATGTAATCAACAAAGCGGCATCATCTATTTTTGCTTTGTTGACCGATAAACCGCCCTGCTGAATCATACGGCGCGCTTCGCCTTTTGTTGGAAAGAACTTACTTTTTTCTGTGACTAAATCAAGCACCTGTATTCCTGCGTCCAATTCTGATTTAGAAACCTGCGCCTGAGGAACACCTTCAAATACCGACAAAAAATCATCCTCACAAAGTGATTGAAGCGCCTCTGTCGAACCTTTACCAAAAAGTATTTCAGACGCGTTAATTGCTTTTTGGCATTCATCAGCGGAATGTACTCTGGTGGTGACGTCTTTTGCAAGCGCGTGCTGCATAATGCGTTCGTGAGGAGCTGTTGCGTGCTGCTTTTCCAATTCCAAAATTTCCTGTTGACTCATAAGAGTAAAGAAACGCAGCAGCTTTGGAGCGTCTTCATCAGTGCAGTTTAACCAGTACTGATAGAACTTGTAAGGACTTGTCATCTTGGGGTCAAGCCACACAGACTCACCGCCTTCTGATTTGCCAAACTTTTTACCGTCAGAGCGTTTCAATAGCGGACATGTCATTCCAAAAGCTTCGCCGCCGCATTTACGTCTTATGAACTCCGTACCGCTTGTTATGTTGCCCCATTGGTCGGAACCGCCTAATTGCAAAACACAGTTTTTATTTGCGTATAAATAATTATAATCAAACGCCTGCAAAAGCTGATAACTGAACTCGGTAAAAGAAATCCCCTGATCCCACCGCCCCTTTACAGAATCCTTAGCCACCATGTAATTGACAGTTATGTGCTTGCCTACATCGCGCAGAAAATCAAGAACAGTAACGTCCTTAGTCCAGTCATAATTATTGACCATTTCAGCACTGTTCGGTTTATCGTTGAACTCTAAGAATTTCTCCAACTGGGCGCGGATAAGTTTTACATTCACGGCTACTTCATCGACCGTTAGCATATTGCGCTCTGAGGATTTACCCGACGGGTCGCCTATCATGCCGGTGGCTCCGCCTACAAGCGCGATGGGCTTGTGGCCGCAGCGCTGAAAGTGCATGAGAAGCATAATGGGAATCATGTGGCCTATGTGCAGGGATTTGCCGGTAGGGTCAAAACCAATGTAGCCTGAAGTCATCCCGGCAGATAGTTTTTCCTCAAGACCCGGAGTAATATCGTGAATCATCCCCCGCCAGCGCAGCTCTTCAATAAAATTCATTTTTGAACTATCCTTCCCGAAAACAATAGTGACCTGATATATCGTAAAGATATAGAAAATAATAAATTCATACGAAAAAAGCATTTCGGACGTGATCTATTTTTCCTTTAAAGACAGAGATTACATCTAAACGGCAAGGTATGGAAGAGAGTTTGCGCTCATACATATAACGCTGCGCGAGGCGGGCTATTGTTTTTTGCTTTGCAGATGTGACCCGGTAAAGCGGGTTGCCGCATCCGCTGTTTTGGGCAGATTTCACCTCTATAAAGACAAATGTCCCCTCTGGAGATTTTGCGACGATGTCAATTTCGCCATGCTTGGTTCTGTAATTTCGCTGTTCAATTGAATATCCTTTTGACAACAGATATTCAACGGCGGTGTCCTCTCCGATTCTGCCTTTTTCACAGGTATTCATTGCGATATGCTCCATTACTTTGAAGAGTGAGAAACGGCTGTTAAAAATTTTGTTTTATGGAAAAAATTGAGAAATGAGAAACAGCGGAAACGTACTATTGCTGAGGATCCGTAAATATAATTTACGCTGTTTATTCTTGCTAAATATTTAATTGGGGGGAGTTGCTTTAATTAAGATTGGTTATTAACCATAAGGTACGTTCCCGGCCAAAATAAATCACGCCCGAACAAGCGCCCGGACGTGATTCTGATAACTGCGTTAATCGAAAATTGGGGAACTCAATAATGCGTCAAACATATTTTCATCGAGTTTAAATATTATACCATGCAGCTCTTTAAAAATATGGGATTTCCCCTTGAATGTCAGGCTCATCACATCTCCGTCAGCTCTTTGTACGATTGTAATAGGAGAAGTGTATGACGACTCTACTTTGTCTGACAGCTTGGCTTCTTTTATTTCAATGATAGCCCTGCCGCCGACCTCTTTCCACGTGCCGATGTCCATATAGTATGCGATGGATCCCACTTCAGGAACCCCATCTTTGTCCAACTGAATTGCGACCTGCAAGAACCTGCCATTCGGCGCAAACACTCCATTATTGGCGTACATATTACCGCTGCCTTTAGGGTAATCAAAGCGTGTTTCTTCGTCATCTAACCACCATACATTGTTAAACAGGTAATCACTGCCAAGCAGGCGCCACTGGTTATACCTCGCCCTCACTTCCGGCGTCATGGTGGTAGTATCAATGGTATTCTTAATTGACCGATAGACATCAGGAACATCCGGCCCACCCTCAAAATTAGCGACAACATTCAATTCGCCGGATACCGTTTCCTCAGAGCCGCTAATGATCTGACGGCCGTTCATGGTAAGACTTGACAGCCTATAACCGGGACTCTCCGTTACAGTGACTTTCACGACCGTACCATCTTCAACCGGATGGTCATCCTCTATATCGGTGCCACCCAATGTCCTAACAGACAATACGCCGCCCGCCGGGGGATTCCTGGTGAGCTTGGCAGTAACACAATTATTGCCGCTGCAACTGCCGCCGCTACCACCACCGCCGCCACCACCACTTCCGGTGAATTCCGCGCGAACCATCAACGCGCCGTTCACGGTATGCGTTTCATTGTTATCTATTCGTCTGCCGTTCAAGGTAAGACTTGACAGAGTATGGCCGGAATTCGCCGTCGCGGTGACCCTCACGTTCGCGCCGTCTTCAACCATCTCGCCGTCACCTATCGTACGTCCCGCTAACGTTTTCACGGACAGAGTGCCGCCGGCGCTTGCGAAGATTGAGACAGGATGGCTCCCGCCCCCGGCCCCGCCGCCGCCCCCGCCGGGAATGGAGAATGTCGCGATAATAGTCACTGTGGTATCCACATCGCGCGTATCGCCGCTATTGATCTGTTCACCGTTAAAGGTAAGAGTTGACAGAATATGGCCAGCCTTCGGCGCCGCGGTGACTTTCAAGACCGTGCCTGTAAGAACCGTCATGCCGTTGTCTATCTCGGCGCCATCCGGTGTTGTTACGGACAACGCGCCGCCAGTCTCGGGAAACGCGGTGATTGAGACTGGATTTGACCGGGGTTTAAACTGCGCCGCAATATCCACCGCAGCTGTTACCCTGTGTCTCGCGCCGCTTACAAATGGTACATCATTCACGGTAAGCGTCGACCAAAAGTAGCCGGTCTTCGGCACTGGAGTAATCGTCAGGTCCGTACCGAGAGGAACCACGGCGCCGCTGGTTATCGTACGGTCGTTCTGCGTTCTGACGGACACTGTGCCGTTGGCGTCAGTGTTGAAATTTACAGGAAAAACCGGAAGGCTGGCTTTTTCAAATCCGGCTAAAGAACTTCCGTTAGTCAGATAGCCTGAAATGCCGGAAGCGGAGGCGGAGCTTTCGTTTCTCAGCGTGAGCAATCCATCAATAATACCGAAAGTATAACGGACACCCGTGTTGTCGCCGTAAGTAATGTAAAGGATGTCCCTCTCCGTGTACCACAAGACCTGGTAGGCGCGGCTCCATGATGTTCCGTTTATGTCGTATGTTATAGCCGTGCCGTTACTGTTGAAGGCTATGGCCCTCGTGGACACAGGATTGCATCCCTGACCTGACGGCGGCATGGCGCACACGATCTTCCATACTTCTTCTCCGTCTATGCCGCTGTTGATCAATTGTCTGTCTAATTCCCTCTTTATCACTACATTGCCGTCCTTACATCCGGCAACAGCAATCATCATCAACACGGCGGCGGTCACCGCACTGCGGATTATTTTTCTTGCTGACCTCATCATAATAAAATTCTCCTCATTTACCAAAGTATATTGCAATTAATAGTTTCCATTGACAACAGGCTAAAGTCCCCTGCCGTTAAAAAGCCCAGCCAAACGTTATTCTAAAACGCGGTCCGCCTACGATCATCAAGTTCTCGACCAGCTTGATGACGCCTCTGGAGACGTCATCTACATCTTGATAGTGTTCGCCTAAGGTATGGGGTACCGAGAGGTTTCCATCTGCGAACTGGTCGGCTATGGATTCGTTAAAACCTATGCCGAACAGATAACCGATAGAGGTCTCCCATATAAAGCCGCCTTTCTTCTTGTCGAAGACCTCGCGCCACCCGAACATCGGGCCAAGTAACATATAGCCCCTCTTCGCCGTCACGTTAAGCGTCTCAATGGTTTTACTCCCGCTTTCCACTTTGTAAGTATTGCCAGGCGTCTTAATTACGTAATCACCCGCCGCAATGACATTGTTTCTCTTGGTGCTCAATCCCGCGCCGCCAAAACCGATCACGCCGTCAAGGAAGAGCGCACCGCCCCCGCGTGGATAGTAGCGGTTGTGGATTTCGAGGTTCCAGTTGTAAAAACCCATATCTGTGGAAAATTTCTCAACAGCTTCCTCGCAGCCGAAGCCGGCTTGCGTGCATGCCCCGCTGATGTTCTGGCTGTAGTCTATGTCAAAAAATGTGTCCTCAAAGTCCATTTTCAAGCCAAGACCCGCATACGAGAACCTGCCCATCAGGCCGTATTTACTGAGCAGCTGACGTTCGTATTGCAGCGCGAAACCAAAACCTGACGACTTGATGTCGGTGACCTTCGCTTTTCCTTTCGCGTTCAGCACCATTTCGCTCACGATATAAAGATCCCGCATCTCCATCTCGAGCCGTTCGTTTAACGAGTTTTTGAAGCCGTCCGTTCCAAGGGCAATGCCCAACCCAACGTTGGTGATGAGAAAAATGGGGTCAAAAATGATATAGTTCTTCATCGTTTTCTGTAAAGCCGTCTCTTCGTCAGAGGGTAAAAGCACGGCCTCTACGGGCTCCGCCGTCGGCTCTAATGACTCAGGGGTCTCCTCTTCTGAAAGTTCCGGTGATTCCAAAGGCTCCGGCTGTTCCGGCGGCGCAGGCAGAGGCATCCTAACGGAGACCGGCTGCTCACTCAGCGCGATGTAGAAATACTCGCCGGAACCAGGTTCTTCTTCCTGCACGACGTAAACTGTTTGATACGGCTGCGCGTACTTGTCTAACGGTACGTAAACCTGCTCGCCGGTGGCCGAGTCGGTCTGCGCCACATAATACTGCGGACTGAGGTCATCAGGCGTTTCCGGCTCGGCCAACTCCGTCTCCGCGTCGAGCTCGGAATCCATCACAAGCGTATCGGCTTGCTGTTGTTCCGCAGCCGGCAATTCCACAGATTGCTGTTCCACGGATTGCGGCGCCTCCTGCCCAAAGACAAGACCGCACAGCATAAAGCCGATGCTGATTGAATACTTTACTTTCAACGAAAAATACGATGAACTGCTCACGCTCCATTATCTCCTTTATGAAATTAATGTGTTATAAGTTAACTGTGATATTTGTCTTTTTTTATCACGCCTTATTCGTCCATTATGCAGCGTAGAGAAAGCAGGTTCGTCTTGACGTCCCAAGCCTCGTCTACGTCGCCGTGTACGTATCCCATGCTCCGGCCCAGCGCGTAGTCCGGATCGCCCTCCGTGGCACTCCACCAGAGGCCGTAGTTGCTGCCGTTTAAGAAACCGCCATCAGAGCCGAAGCCGCAGGGCAGAGCCGAAAACCCGTGCTCGTCTGTACCGGGAATGTAATCGCTTCCAGTATACCAACCAGTTTTAGATTTGAGTTCAGTACCGGCGCCATCCCACCAACCCCAACCGCCCTGATCACTAAAAACACCGCCAACAGACGTCATTAATACATTCCATTCCGCGTTATTCGAAATATGCCAGCCAAAGGGACATATTCCCTGATGCTTTTCATCATTGCCTTTCCACAATCTACTATTATACGATGAGCTAATATCCATTACTTCATTCCACTTATACAAACGACCGCAGATATCACAATTAAAATCGGCATTACCATAACAGACGCCAATATCTCCATCTTCACCCGCGTAATTCAAATTTTCCGCCATCCAAATCTGACTGCCGATTGTGACATATTTATAAACCTGGCCGTCACGGGAATCTAAGAATGAATTAGGCGGTAATTTTGTCCATTTAGCGTAAAGTGTGATATTACCTGCAGGCGTATAGGAAGAACCCGCGCTGTAATTGGTTCCCGTACCCTCGCTGTTAGTATTCCAACCGTCAAATTTATAACCGCTCCTCGTAAGCCCGCTGCCGTTTGCAAGCGTTACGCCGCTTCCCGCATTAACTGTCTGCGCGGTAGGTACTGTACCGCTGCCGTCGTTGACGTTGTAGGTTACGGTACAACAAGTCCACTGCGCGTAAAGCGTGACGTTGTCTGTAACAGCGTAATTGTTAAGATATTTTATCCCGTCTGTTGCAGATGTATACCATCCGTCAAAACTATACTCTGCTCTTTCGGGCGTTGGAAGCGAAAGCTGCGCTAAAGTCTGACCGTGAGCCGCAGTCAACGATGTTGGCGTAACCGACCCGCCGTTAGCGTCTAACGTAACGATATACTCATTTATTTTTATAATTCCGTTTTCACATGTGTGCGCTGCTGGATTATAATCTCTGCCGCCGCACAGTTCGAAAACCTTATCGTCTTCGGAACAAAATTCCTGTATAGGATTATATTCGCCGCCATCGCACTTTTTCCAGGCTTTGTTTTCAAAGCAGAACTGGGTTTTTGGGTCAAATCTGTTACCGTCGCTGCAATGCTCCGGCACATTTTCGCAGGCGTAGAGAATCAGCGTGAAAAGACAGATTAACTTACCCCAATTATCAAAAAAAAATTTAAAATTAATCATGATTTAATCTCTGTTTTAAAACAAAATTTTTAATGATATTAAAGTTGTTCCCAGTATTAAAAACGAACCGCCGGCTATATAACCCAAATCGCGGTTTTTTGCGGCTTTTAGAGAACGTTTGTACTTCTCTTCTTTGTTGTAGCTTTTTATATTGTTATTCTCATAAAGTCCATACGCGACCGCTCCAGCGCCTAAAACGCAGAGTCCTGATCCCGTTGTCAAAAAAACTCTCTTTTTAGCTTTTTCACGCTCTTTTTTTACACCTTCCATATCTACCAATTCACGGGCGGTTTGCTGCGCTACGCGTATCATTTCCGTGTTGCTTTTAAGATCGCTGCTTGCTGTGGCGGTACTTACTAATTCCGCGGTTACAACATTTACAAGGCGCATAACCAAATAATAGGTACTGCCCTGCAAGGCGCTTATTTCCACTATGCACAGATACTGCGCTCCAAACTGCTGCCCCAGAGCTTTTATCTGGTCGTCGCTAACCGCGCCGCTGCGCTGGAACATGTGTTCTTTGGTCAGCTGATTGAGGATTGCTTCGGTACGGTCAACCGCTAAATATATATCGCTCCTGCTTATGGCTTTCGCAAGCTCGCCTCCCAAAACCTTATGTATGCCCTCAATCTCTTTGGGTTCTTCGCCTGCCATGTAAACGGCTACTCTCAGTTTGCTGTCGGCAGAGGCAAAACAACAAAAAAGAGTCAATAATACAATAAGAGCTTTTTTCACAAAACCGCTTCCATAAGTTGTAAAGTGTTATAAAGTGTTAAAAACCCTTTTATTCAAGAGACAAACAGTGTCTCAAATGTCAATAATAAACTGGTGCATTTAAGGGATCCCTTAATTGCACCACTATTTAATATAGTTAAATGGCGTTTTCAGGTCAATATTCGCAACCTCTTTATTAAAAAAACTGCGACATTTAAGGGATCCCTTAAATGCACCATTTTTTGCATCTGTCAACAATAATTCAATTCATAACGCTTCCTATTTACATACTAAAACATAAACGTGCGCAAGTGAATACAACTAAGCCATTGCGTTTAAATTAGTGTTACTGCAGAAAATTTTGTATATTAGTATTTATAATTAGAATCTTTTCGCGATAAAATATTTAACATGAAAGAATTTTGATGGTACGTAATTTAAAAACAATAGATGAGGCGCGAAAAGGTTTACAGCTTAGCCAAAGAAGACATCTTGAGAGTATTTGGGACGAGGCGATAAACGTAGTTTTCGAATTGAGAGTAAATAGACAATGACAGGGGAAGGGTACAACCCAATTATGGTTCGCAAACCGATGTTTTCCCCGGCTACACGTCCGAAACGCAGGAAACCGCCCCTGTCATT
>Ga0123356_10007874_pt1 | contig 10608 bp, 8 predicted proteins | sample TergutEmb28metaG_2_FD_92546 | JGI IMG/M metagenome (GOLD analysis project Ga0123356, IMG submission 92546) | Embiratermes neotenicus P3 segment gut microbial communities from Petit-Saut dam, French Guiana - Emb289 P3 | ecosystem: Host-associated > Arthropoda: Insects > Digestive system > Gut ... | reverse complement strand
CTTCGATTATGCTCCTGAAATAGAAAATTCACTAAAAATGAGCAATAAAACGCAGGAATATGACCTTGTAAGAAGTAAAGCCGATAAAGCCAATATAATATTTCTCAGACAAAAAGAAACTAAAGGTTTGGGTCATGCTGTTTGGCGTGCAAAAAGTTTTGTCGGAAATGAGCCATTTGCAGTGCTTTTGGGCGACGATATTATGTTATCAGACGAACCTGTTACGAAGCAACTAATAACCGCTGCTGTAGAACACGGAGCTTCCAGCGTGGGCGCACAGCTTGTTGACAGCAAAGTCATATCAAAATACTGTTCTTTGAAGGTTGACCTCATAAAAGACAATATTTTTCTTGTAACAGACGCAATTGAGAAGCCGAGACCGGATCAGGTCTTTTCAAACTATGCAATTCTCGGAAGATATGTATTGATGCCGAAAATCTTTGAAATACTCGAAAACACTCCTCCGGGCTTCGGTGGTGAGATACAAATAACAGATGGGCTTAATACTTTATGTAAGGTAGACAAGATGGTGGCAGTTGACTTTATTGCAAAAAGATATGACACAGGTAATCTCAAAGGGTATCTTGAAACAATCATTGATTATGCTCTTATGGATGATAGAGTTAATGTCTGGCTTAAAGAATATATAAAAGAGAAAGTTAAGTAAGAAAGGATTAAGTTTAATTATGAGTGATATATTAGTAAGGATTTCTGAGGAATTACAAAACGGTAAAGCAAAGGTTGTTAAGCAATTGGTTGAAGATGCTCTCGCTGAGGGTATTTCGGCGCAGGATATTTTAAGCGATGCTCTTATGGCAGGTCTGGATGTAATTGCTGTCAAGTTTAAAAATAATGAGGTTTATGTTCCGGAGATGCTTGTTGCAGCGCGCGCTATGAACATGGGTACTGCGACTCTAAAGCCATACCTGGCTGAAAGCGGAGCAAAACCAATGGGAAAAGCACTACTTGGAACTGTTAAAGGTGATTTACACGATATCGGCAAAAATCTTGTAAAGATTATGTTTGAAGGTAAGGGTATTGATGTTATAGACCTTGGTGTGGATGTACCGCCTGAGGAGTTTATCCGTGTACAAAAAGAAGAAAAAGCCGACATAATTGCTCTTTCGGCGCTTTTAACAACAACAATGGACGAAATGAAAGTAACTATTGACGCGTTTATAGATGCGGGAATGCGCGATGATGTCATAATAATGGTTGGTGGAGCTCCGGTAAATGAGAGCACAAAAGAAAGCTCCGGAGCTGATATTTATGCAGATGACGCAGCTACAGCAGCCGAGCTTGCTGTGAAGGCTTTAAAGGATAAATAGTATGAACATGATTGATTGGTTAAAAACCGCTGCCTTGCAGCACAAACCTATGCCAATTTTATCTTTTCCCGGAGTGCAGCTTACAGGTATTTCGGTAAATGAACTGGTGCGCAGCGGAAAGCTGCAGGCACAGTGTATGAAAGCTGTAGCAGACCGCTGGGATACACTTGCATCGCTCAGTTTAATGGATTTATCTGTGGAAGCCGAGGCATTCGGAAGTCCTGTGAGGTTTTCCGATATAGAGGTCCCGACTGTTTTAGACGCAATAGTAACCGATGAGGATGAACTTGAAGCTCTAAAGGTTCCGTCGGTGGGCGATAACCGCACAGGTATTTATGTAGAAACAATTAAGGATGCGAAAAAGTTTATAACAGACCGTCCTGTTTTTGCAGGTATTCTGGGTCCTTATTCTCTTGCAGGCAGACTGATGGATTTAACAGAAATTATGATGCTGTGTTATGACGAGCCGGAGCTTGTGCATGGTGTTTTAGAAAAGGTTACACAGTTTCAAATAGAATACGGAAAAGCGATGAGAGATGCCGGAGCAGACGGCATTATTATGGCAGAGCCTGCCGCAGGGATTCTTTCGCCGGCTCTAATCGGTGAGTTTTCTACTCCGTATGTTCGCCGTATCATCGAAACTGTTGAAACAGACAGCTGTGTGTTTATATATCATAATTGCGGAAACAGTACCCTTACTCTTACCAAGGAAATTCTGGATACGGGAGCTAAGGCGTTTCACTTCGGAAATGCGATTGACCTATCGGAAATGTTAAAGCTTATACCGACAGATAAACTTGTTATGGGTAATGTAGACCCGGCGGGACAGTTTCGCAGTGGAACGCCGGAGTCGGTGCGTAAGGCAACCCTTAGTGTTCTTGAGAGATGTGCAGAAGCATCAAACTTTATAGTATCTTCAGGGTGCGATATCCCACCTGCTTCACCGATTGAAAACATTGATGCTTTTTTTAGTGCAGTTAAGGAGTTTTATAGTTAAATGCAGATTACTGTCATCGGAGCAGCAAGTATTGACATAATAGCAAAAAGTAAGGAAAAGCTTGATACGGATATATCAAACCCTGCCGATATAAACCTTCGAGCCGGTGGAGAAGCACGTAATATTGCTTCTATGCTTGTGCGTAAAGGTGCCGAGGTAAATCTCATAACAGCAGTCGGTGATGATGCTCTTGGTGCTTTACTTAATGAGAGCTGTAAGCATATCGGAATAAACACAGATGCGTGGATAATTAAAAAATCGGCAAATACTTGTGTCAGTTTAATCGCTCAGGATAATGACGGAACGCCACATATTCAAATGAATGCAACAACAGCACCCGAATTAATAAGAACGAGCGAAATAACAAAACACAAAAATTTGATTAAAAACGCAGATTTATTGATACTTGACTTAAATCTGAGTGAAAAAATCCTGCCAGTAATTTTTGAACTGCGCGAGAAAAAACCGGTTCTGGTTGATACGGTTTCACCCGAAAAAGCACATCGTATCAGTAATATGCTCGCACATGTAGACATAATAAAGCTCAACCGTGAGCAAGCTGAAAGTCTTTCCGGCATCACTCTTGATACTAAAGAACGTGTAAAACAAGCGTGTTTTAACCTGGTTAGCAAAGGTGCGGGGCGTGTTTTTGTGACACTTGGTATGGCAGGAGCTTGCGCTGCAGATAAAAACAATGCAATCTTTGTCCCGTCTCATCCTGTTGCTGTCAAAGATGTTATCGGAGCGGGGGATGCTTTTGCAACCGGTCTTGCAATGGGCATGACAAAAGATTTACGCTCACAAGCAGAGCAGGGAGTAACATTTGCTTATGAGCATTTAAAGAGATTTGAGTAACTTAATTATATCAACTGCTTTTGGAGGGCAGCCTTTGACGCAGTAGTCAAAACCTCCTGTGCAAGTACCGATTCCGACACCGGTGCTTGTTTTTCCTTTATATCCTTGTCCTATAGAAATTTTATCCTTAATACTTACTTTAGTGTCCGGATGGAATGCATTGCCGCCAAACCTGTGCAGTGCGTAAATAAGTGCCGAATAGCAAGCCGAACACGCTGCATCTTCATCTATTTGGCTTTTATACCTGTCGCCGATATTTGGATATCGCAGTGTTACAGCAGTTTTATTTTCTTGATTCAACTCAACTATCTGTGTTTCATTGGTATAATATTTTCCTATTCCAATACTTTTGCCGTATGTCAGATATTCTATATCATCCGGGTGATAACCAATCAGCATCGAGCAGTAAGAATCTACCATCAAAGGATCCCGGCCTGCAAGTACTCTGTTTGAAGTGACGGGGTTTCCACCTTCTTCAAATGTTAAGTCACCGCAGATTCCGTCAACAACACAGTAGCCTGTTTTGATAAGTGCGTTTAGCACTGCAACGGGTTTGTGTATTCCAAGAGTGTGAAAGCGTCTTTTTTCGCTGTCGGGTATACAGCCTTTGAGGTTTTTAAGGCAGCATGTGAGCCTTGTCTGGCAATGTGCTTTAAGCACAGGGATATTTATTAAGAAGTCGGTATTTAAGGCTTCGTTACATACTTTAATATCAAACCCGCTGTGATTAAGTGTTGTACAGTTATCGGTTTTTAAGTCAATGAGCGGTATGTTGTACTTTTGTGAAAGCTCTTCATATCCGCAGTATTTAAATGCTCTTAAGGTGCTGTCTCCGACCCAGGAGCTTTCAATTATTTTTATTCGTGTCACGCCGAAGTCTTTAAGATACCGGATAATTCCGTCAACAACCTCGGGGTGGGTGACTGCTCCGTTTGATGCAGGTCCCGAAACTACAAGATTTGGCTTGAGGGAAACATTAAAATTTGCATCAAGATATTTACTGATATCTGATGCTGCAAGCAGCTGATACGTGTCTTTTGATATGTCTTTTGTGTATGTAAGAAAAATCATAAATAAATGTTAACACAAATACTTCAAAAATCCAATACACTGTGTTATAGTACATGAATGGACAAAGAGCTTAAAAAAAGATATGATGAGTTGAAGTCAAAGGTTGTAACCCGTAAGGAACAGTTTGAAGACCTTATTGATTTTCTCGAAAATGAAACCGAATGGCTCAAAGCTCCTGCCAGTACACGTTTTCACTTATGCAGGGAAAGCGGTTTGCTGGAACATTCAATCAATGTTGCAGAGACACTTATCAGAATTAAAAATACCTTGTATCCGATAATTGATGACGAGTCGTGTGTGATTGTTGCTCTTTTGCATGATTTAGGTAAGGTTGGTATGCCGGATGCTCCGCTTTATTTAAAAAACCAACCGACGGAGAACCAGCGCCGCGCCGGTTACGGAGCGACATATCCCTACAGCTACAACACAAATCTGACATACTTAAGTGTTCCTATACGCAGCTTGCACCTTGCTCTGCCGTATATTTCACTGACACAGGAAGAAACTCAAGCAATCGCATATCATGACGGCCAATATGTAGATGATAATAAATCAGCTGCCAAAAACGAGTGTCCGTTAACATTGCTTTTACAATATGCCGATAATTGGTGCGGCTTTGTAGTCGAAGAAAGATAAGAGGTATTATTTTGCCACAAGACATTACACAAAATGAAGCAATCGATCAAAAGAAGATTGATGCATTCATAAAAAAGACAAATAAATTACTTGCTGTGCTTGGTAAAATGTGCTCACTGAGCGGTTGGGCAAGAGATACACAGCAGCTTATTATTTTCACCGAGTCAATTGAGGGTCTGAAAAAAGCACTTGAAAGTGTAGGAGAAACCAAGCTTGCAAAAGCAGCGGAAAATCTTTTAAACGGAGCAAGACTTGATAACTATACACTTCTTGCTGTTACTGTACCGGATTTCTTAAAAAGGGTTAATGAAGCGGCAAATGTCTTAAAAAGTGGTGATAAAGACAAAAAAAGTAATAACGATGAAAAATCTTCATCTTCAAATGTTTTCCTGGGGAAACGTATTATGGTTGTTGATGATTCGGCAACAAACAGAAGGGTTATTTACTCGGTGCTCAGTCAAAAGGGTGCTGTAATTATCGAAGGCAAGGACGGTACAGAAGCTGTTTCAATCTACAAAGATAAAAAAGGTGAAATAGACTTGATTATTATGGACTTGGATATGCCTCAAATGAATGGAATAGATGCAGCGCAGTCAATTCGTGATTCGGGTTTAACCGGCGCAAAGGATATTCCTATTTTGGTACTTTCGGCGAAGCTTGATAATAGGAAGTTTAAGCGAATGAATCAAGCATGCTTTAATGATTTTATGAACAAGCCCGTCATGCCGCAAATTTTATACAACGCATTGGAGAAATATCTGAAATAATGGAAATAAAACTTTATGAATAAAAAGATAGTTGCCGTCATTTTCGGCGGATTTTCGCCTGAATACGGCGTTTCTTTAAAATCGGCATATTCGGTAATTAAAGCCATAAATACAGATAAATATGATATCGTAATGATTGGCATTACAAGCAAGGGTCGGTGGTACAGGTACTCCGGCTCTGTCGAAGCGTTGCCAAACGATGAGTGGCATTCCGATGAGCGATTTCTCACAAATGCATATATTTCGCCACAGCGCGGAGGCGGTATAGTTGAATATGACAACGGGAAACCTTTTGCTATCCCTGTTGATGTGGTTTTTCCTGTAATGCACGGCAGATATGGAGAGGATGGCACAATTCAAGCTCTTTGCGAGCTTGCAGGAATTCCGATAGTTGGCAGCGGCTCGGCAGCGTCAGCACTTTGTATGGACAAGGAACGCTCACACAGGTTGGTTTCATATGCAGGTATCAGCGTGCCGAAGTCCGTATGCTTTGAGTCCGTTCCGACAGATGAAAAACTGATGGAGGCGGTGAAAACCCTGACACTGCCTGTATTTGTCAAGCCTGTAAAAGCAGGTTCTTCAATCGGTGTTAAAAAGGTTTTCGACTATGCTTTAGTTCCGGCAGCAGTCAAGGAAGCTTTTATCTACGATGACGCCGTCATAATCGAGGAAAACATCACCGGCAAGGAAGTCGGGTGCTCGGTTGTTGGTAATCATAACTTAATAACAGGCAGAGCAAATGAAATTGAAGTTGAAAAGCAAGATGGTTTTTTCAGCTATGAAGAAAAATATACACTTAAAGCATCAAAAATCCACACACCCGCGCGCATAGATGCCGAAAGTGAAAAAAAGGTTCTTGAAACAGGAAAAGCTGTTTACCGCGCACTCGGATGCCGTGGTTATGCACGCATAGACCTGTTTTTAAAAGAAGACGGCGACGTTGTTTTTAGTGAAGCTAATACAATCCCGGGATTTACCGCACACAGCCAGCTCCCGAGAATGATGAAAGCTGCAGAAATTGATTATCCCGAGCTTGTTGACAGGCTACTCGACTTAAGCCTGGAGCTTGAGGAAAAAGAGTGGTATGGTAAAGCAAAAACCATGTCGAGACCTCATATATACGGGCGCGCCTGGGTTGAAATTGATATGGAGGCACTGTCTTTAAATATTGCGGACATACGCGCAAAATCGCCGGAGTCTTGCGAAATTATGGCAGTGCTTAAAGCAGATGCATACGGGCACGGTGTGGAAAGAGTTGCTAAAAGGCTTGTACGTGAGGGCATAAAAACATTTGCTGTTGCAACGGTTGCCGAGGGTGTGCAGCTTCGTGGTATTGTACCCGAAGGGGATATATTAGTGCTCGGCTGCGCTCACACCGATGACGCCGGGTGTTTGTTTGACTATAATTTGTCCCAGCTTGTTGTTGATGATGTTCACGCTGCGGCACTTAATGCTGCGGGCTTTAAGCTTCGTATTCATGTTGCAGTTGACACGGGGATGCACCGCTTGGGAATTGAACCGGACAATTTCGATGAAATCGAAAGATTATTTAATTATAAAAATCTGACTGTTATAGGAATCGGAACGCATTTGGCTTCGCCGGACAGCTTCGATAACAGCGACATTGAATTTACAAACACACAAATGGAGCGTTTTTATGCAGTGGTAAAAAAGCTCCGGGATAAAGGATATGAAGTCGGAAAGCTGCATGCCCAGTCAAGCTACGGTATATATAACTACCCGGAAATTAAATGTGATTACAACCGTCCGGGTATTATGCTCTTTGGTGTGCATAGTCAAGCGGATGACACTAAGGTCAAAACGGATTTAAAACCGATGCTTTCGCTAAAAGCGGACATTTCACAAGTGCGTCATATAAAAGAAGGAGAGAGTGTCAGTTACGGAAGGCTCTTTACGGCAGAAAAACCAATGAAAATTGCCACTGTCGGAATAGGCTATGCCGACGGAATACCGCGCCAGATGACAGGAAAAAATGGAATGGCAATTGTCGGAGGGATTAAAGTGCCTATAATCGGGCGTATCTGTATGGATATGCTGATGCTTGATGTTTCCGGTGTAGAAAATGTCAAGACAGGAGATATAGCAACATTTATCGGCAGGGACGGAGCAGAGGAAATCCGTGCCGAAGAGCTTGCCGCAGCCGCAGGTACAATAACAAATGATATACTGAGCAGATTGGGAAATAGATTACCAAGGGTCTATAAATAACTAAACGAGCGATTAATAATCGCCCCTACATAATAATGGCGGTGTAATTTTATGTATCAAGGAATCAATGTATTACTTATATACCCGGATTTTATTGAAAAGCATAAAAACAAACGTAATCTCCCGGGTAATTATAACGAGGGGTTAGCATCAATATCCGCTGTGCTTAAGGAAGGCGGTCATGATGTTTGTCTTTATCATCAGACATATATGCCGGATAAAAATGAGTTTGTCCAAAAGGTAAAAGATTTTAAACCGGACATAATCGGGATAGCAATCAGAACAAGCGCACTGGGGTTTGCGACGCAAATGACCGAATGGCTTGACGAAGAGTTTCCCGATATATTTGTTATGGCGGGAATGTACCATGCGTCTCTTGCTCCGCAGGAAGTTATAGAGCTGCGTGGTGTAGACGCAGTTTGTATAGGTGAGGGTGAATATCCGTGCCTTGATTTTGTGAGTTATTTTGCCGAGTTCGGAAGGCTAGACCTTGAAGCTGAAAGCTTTTGGGTAAAAGACTTGGACGGGACGGTGCATAAAAACCCAGTCAGAGCATATATCACAGACCTGGACACACTTCCTTTTCCGGATCTTGATTTGTTTGATTATCCAAACCTTTACAGCAACAAGCTACAACACACAGCAGAAGTTATAGTCGGGCGCGGTTGTGTTTATTCGTGCACATACTGCGCAAATGCCGAGCTTCGTAACCTTTATCCCGAAAAATCCGGCTATACCAGATTTCGCAGCCCCGAAAATGCCGTGCAGCTTCTTGAAAGAGTTCTTGAAAAAGACCCGAAGATTAAGATATTCAGCTTTAACGATGCGATTCTTAATGTGTTTGAAGACTGGTTCTATGAGTTTGCCGAGCTTTACAAAAAACGTATCGGAAAAAAATACGTATGCAATCTGCGTGTTGAGCTCATAAACGAAAAAATGGTTAAGGTACTTGCCGAGTCAGGTTGCTACCTTGTTACCATAGGCTTAGAAAACGGCAACGAAGAGCTTCGTACAAAGTATTTAAAGCGTACGATGAAAAACGACCATATCATAAGTGTTTCGCATATGCTAAAAAACGCGGGGATTATCGTCAACACATATAATATTATCGGTCTTCCGTACGAAACACCGGCACTCTCTCTCGAAACCATTAAGCTCAATGCCCAAATGCACACGGATAATATAATCATCAGTTATTTTTACCCGTATCCGCAGACGAAAATATTGGAGATCGCCGAGGAAGCGGGCTTTATCGATGTTACTATCAGCCCGGACGACCCTGTGAGGCTGCGTATGCCACAGTACAAACGAAGCGACTTAATTTATTTCCGCTACAGCTTTCTTAAATTTATACGAAAGTACCGCAAGGTATATAAAACACTTTCCGGTGAGAAACTGGAAAATGAGATAAACAGGCTTGACAGTATTATTCTCGGTGAAAAGCACCCGAGAAAGCTGATAGGAATTTTTAGGCGAAGAACTTACCGCGCCACGGTTGCAGTTAAACGCATTGCATCGCAATATTTGCCGGCAGTATACAAAATGCTTAAAGGTGTCAGAGACAAAAAAGCCTCGAAGGGGTAAGAGGATTATTAACTAGTGAACAAAGAAGAAATAGTAAAACGTCACTCACCGGTACTTACCAAAGCGGAGCCGGACTCTCCGCTTACGGTAGGGAACGGTGAGTTTGCTTTTACTGCCGATGTCACAGGTTTTCAGACACTTTATGATGATTACAATATCTTTCCACTTTGTACAATGAGTCAATGGGGCTGGCACACTGCGCCGGATGCTGATGGTAAGCAGTACTGCTTTGATGATGTGGAGATGACATCTTATAAAACAGGGGAGCGGGAGCTTTGGTACGCAACCGAAGCGCAGCCGGGAAATGAGCATATATATAAATGGCTCAGGCATAACCCGCACCGCTTGAATCTGGCGCGTATCTCTCTTATGTGGGACTGCAAAGAAATTCGGACGGACGAGCTGACGGACATCAGGCAGGAGCTTTGTTTATACACGGGTGTAATAAGCAGTGAGTTTCGGTTACATGGTGTGTTTTTTCAAGTGAAGACAGTATGTGCACAAAGCAATGATGCTTTAGGTTTTTCGATTAAAATGTCAGAAAATGTAAGTGATCATTTGACTGTGTGTATGTCTTTTCCATACGGCTCACATAAAAAAAACGCATCCGATTGGGAGTCGCCGGAGCGGCATAAAACAAGTATCACATACGACAAAAACGAGACAACTATAAAAAGAGAACTCGATAGTGATACATACTTTATACGCATAAAAGGCTGTAGCGCGACAAAGCAAACAAAAGAACATACAGTTACTTTTTTCAGTGATAATTTTACTATTGCTTTTGCACCCGATGAAAGTAAACTAAGCGAAACCCGTGGGGCAAAAGATACATTCGACCGGGTAGCACAAGACAGCGCCATCGGCTGGAAAAACTTTTGGGACATTGGTGGTGCTGTCGATTTCTCCGGAGCAAAGGATAACAGAGCAGATGAGCTTGAGCGCAGGGCTATACTCTCGCAGTATCTAACTGCCGTGCAATGCTCGGGAAGTTTACCTCCACAGGAAACGGGACTCTCATGTAACAGCTGGTATGGTAAATTTCACTTGGAAATGCACATACTTCATGCGGGCTGGTTTCCTCTTTGGGGACAAAGTAAGCTACTGGAGCGCAGCCTGCCGTGGTATAAGTCGATTCTTG
>Ga0123356_10007873_pt1 | contig 10608 bp, 9 predicted proteins | sample TergutEmb28metaG_2_FD_92546 | JGI IMG/M metagenome (GOLD analysis project Ga0123356, IMG submission 92546) | Embiratermes neotenicus P3 segment gut microbial communities from Petit-Saut dam, French Guiana - Emb289 P3 | ecosystem: Host-associated > Arthropoda: Insects > Digestive system > Gut ... | reverse complement strand
GGATATAAGCTCGTTCGAAGCTCCGCGCATATGATTCAGGTCGTGCCAAATGATGGTTGGAGTTCTGAAGATGAGATCATCCCTGCCAAGGTTGTCGAGATCGCCTGGAACCGTGAGTATGTGATTGCCAAGCAATTGGGAATGATATGGCGAAGCCACGAAGAGAATGATACGTATATGGTTCCAGATGTATCCCAAGTCTACTACTGGGTACTCTACGCTCCTGATAGAAAAAGGTATGGCCCGTTCGATGAGGCTGAGTTCCAGAATAAGCTCATCGAGTTTGGGTTAACCAACCTCACGCTGAAAGATGTGAAAGACTACAGATGACCGAAGGTTGCTTAATCACAATAGTAAGAAGATCAAGGTTGTATCCACGCCTCTCCACTCTTTTATTCTTTCAATAATAGTGTCAGTTGAGGACAGTGTAAGAACCGGAGCCTCGATAAGCCTTTTGTGTTGCAATAGTGCAGCGATACATATACAATGTATACACAATACTGAAAGGAGAATCAACAATGGCTCAGACAACAATCAATGTCAGAATTGATGAGGAAGTGAAGAGGGGATTTGAAGAGTTCTGTTCAGAGGTCGGACTCAATGTTTCAGTTGCAATCAATATGTTTGCTAGAGTTGTCATACGAGAACAGAGACTGCCTTTTGGCGTTGCGCTCTATTGTCCAAACGAGGAAACGCGCAAAGCTATTGACGATGTGGCGAATAGAAGAAATCTAAGTCGCCCCTATTCCTCCGTGGAGGAGCTCATGGAGGATTTGAATGCTGACGATTAAGTATCACACGTCATTCAAAAAGGACTACAAGCTAGTTCAAAAAAGGGGATATGACATTCGCAAGCTGAATGAGGTGATCTATCTGCTTGCGAATGAACAACCTTTGCCGGAGAAATATAAAGACCATCAACTTACCGGAAGCTATTCTGGCTGTCGTGAATGTCACATCACATCCGATTGGTTATTGGTTTATGAGATTGACAAAGGTGAGTTGCTATTGGTGCTAACACGGACAGGTTCTCATTCGGATTTATTCTAAGTCCTCACCAACGTATACCATGAGTTCATGAGTACCATATGTCAAGCTATCATCGTTACCTTGATACTATCAGGGTGCCGCATTACTGAAGCAGCTGAAAAGATTTTCGATCCACAGGAAGAAAACTGTGGTATCATGTACCAGTTTGACCCCATGCCCCTGTCCTGGTCGGAAACCAGGACGCTTAAGGAGAAATTATGAAAAAGGGAATTCACCCCAACTACGTCGAGTGCACAGTCCGCTGTTCATGCGGCAACACATTCCAAACCCACGCGACAAAACCTGAGCTCCGCATCGAATTGTGCAACGTCTGCCATCCGTTCTACACAGGACAGCAAAAGTTCGTCGACACCGGTGGCCGCGTTCAGCGCTTTGCCGACAAGTTTGGCTCCGCAGCCAGTTCGGTAGCCCAGCGTGAAGCCGAGAAGAAGGCCGCAAAGCTTGCTGCCACTGCTTCTGCCGAAGCTGCTGCCAAGGCAGCCCGCGAGGAGAAGGCTGCTGCAAAAGCCGCCAAAGCCGCCCAGTATGCAGAAAAGACTGCCAAGAAGTCAGGCGAAGCGCGATCTGCAGAATTTGGCGAAAAATCGTTGGAATCTGCCGAGGCTGCCGAAGCTGAGTAACACGAACGTAACGGTATAGAGACAGAGATGAAGCCGGATGCAGCACGTATCCGGCTTTTCCTTTATCATTAGGACTTAAGCTCAGGCAGTACGATAAAGCCAGCACAAAACGTATCCAGAAAAACAAGAGTACGCAGGCGAGGAGATCTGATGAACACCACACTGCTTAATCATACGGCAGACTCCGATTGCACAACCGCGACCGCCGTTCTCAATGCGGGCGCTCAAGAGCAAGCATTGGACAACCCTCTGGCAGCTTCGAGCGTGAAGGCTCCAAGCGAGATGTCGCGTGCTGTTGACGAGACAGGCGTGGTTTGTCGCACACATGTGGGCGGACAGGCGCTCCTCGAGGGTATCATGATGCGCGGCAAATACAACTGGGCACTTGCGGTGCGCAAACCCGATGGCTCCATGCATCTTGAGGAGCATGACCTCGAAAGTGGCAAGGACAAGAACACATGGATGTATAAACCTGTGGTGCGCGGTTGTACAGCGATGGTAGAGTCGTTGATGCTTGGGTATAAGGCGCTTGAGATCGCAGCGCAATACGCCTTTGAAGGTCTTGAGGAAGATGAAAACCCAGATAAAGAAAAATCCGGCGAGCTGGGGCAGAAGGAGAAGTCTGCTGGGTTTGAGGAAATCTTAGAATCCGATGAGGCCAAGCAGGTTTTAGAATCTGACGGGGCAGGGGTGCTTTTAGAATCCGACGCAGCAGAGCAGGTCGAGGGGCATGCACAGGTCGAAGGATCAACAAACCTCGAAGGATCTGACGAGTCTGGGCTCTTGATAAATACCAGCGAATCTGTGGACGACAGTGCTTCGTATACGCCCAGGCACGCCAAACAATCTGACAAACCTGAAGCTCCAACAAAGACCGCCAAGCACGCAAAGACGAAAAAAGTTGAAAAACAGGAAGCAGCAGAAAGAAGCGGTAGCTCCATCCCCAAACCAGTGATGACCGGCACGATGATAGTCGGTATGTTGCTCGGTATCGCCATCTTCGTGGTGCTTCCAGCGGTTCTCACAAATCTTATCGTCGGCAGTTATGACGAGCGTACCTTGCTTTGGAACATTGTGGACGGCGTGCTGCGCGTCATCATCTTCATCTTTTACATTTGGCTGATTGGTCGTATGAGCGACATCAAGCGCATGTTTGCCTACCACGGAGCCGAGCATAAGACCATCCACTGTTATGAGCACGGTTTAGATCTGACAATTGCCAACGCACGTCGCTTCCCCACGCTGCATGTGCGTTGTGGCACAGCCTTCCTTCTCACGACAATGATCATCGCTATACTCGTGTTCACGATTGTGCCGGTGCAACTGCTCATCGGCCTACTCTCGCTTAACAGCTTCCTGTCTCTAGTCCTCGTCATCTTGACGCGTATCCTCCTTTTGCCCTTTGTGGCGGGCTTGAGCTACGAGGTCACGGTCAAATGGGCGGGTAGCCGCCCAGAAAACCCTCTGGTGCGCATCGTCTTATGGCCTGGTTTGCAGATGCAGCGTCTTACTACCAACGAGCCTGACGACGGTATGATCCAATGTGCGATCGAAGCCATGCTCTGTATTCTGCATCGTGAGGAGAAAGAAGCAGCCGACCAGCGTATCGCCAGGGAGGCAACAAAGCAGCATATCGCCAGGGAGGTAGCCGAGCAGAAAGCCGCAAGGCCAGATGATGAGCTCGAGGTTGCCGGGCAGGAAGTTGTCTTAGAAGCAGAACCGGCGTAAAGATGTCAAACGCCCAAGCATCCACAGCTCAAGGCTCCAAGCGCAGCTCTGCGAAAAAACCAGAGGCAAAGCAGCGTTCCCGCCCCATTGCAACATTATTCTGGCTGTGCATCACAATGGTGCGGGGAGTTGCGTTTTTTGTTGCGACATACGTGCTCTTAAGCCTGTCGGCATTTACGCTCGGCAACACCTATAACCAAAACGTCTGGTGGATCGACCTGAGCCTCACGCCTACTATCGTTGGGGTAATCCTGGAAGTCGTGCTCGTTTTTTCGTTGTATGCGTTTGTGATACGTATCCCGCGACGCCTTGTTACACGAATCTTCAGCGCGTTGCCCAGTCTGCTGTGCGGTTTGTATGCCTTTATAAATACCGGCACGGTCTACGGCATAGCTCTCAGCGGCAGGATCTCGCTCGGGTTTCCCGTGCCTTTTTCGCTGTTCATCGCAATCACCTTTCTGATACTTGCCGCCGCCATCCTCTTTGGGTCTTTTCTCGTACCAGAAAGGCGGCCACGCTCACGTGTTGCGACCATTGTCATCATGGCGCTTTCTGTCGTCCTTATCGGGGTATTGTTCCCGATAGGGCAGGTGTTGTGTTTTGGCACAACAGAGTACCGTGGAAACGTCGATGCGACTGTTGTGCTTGGCGCTCACGTTTCGCTAAGTGGGACGCCTTCGCCTGTACTCCAGGATCGGCTTGATAAAGCTATCGAATTGTTCGAGGAGGGGCGCACGCGTGTCCTTATCATGAGCGGCGGCATCGATGCTTTGGGAACCAATGAGGCCCTTGCGATGCGCGACTACGCCATCGCACACGGGGTGCCTGCTTCGGCAATCCTTGTTGATGAATATGGTAACAACACCCAGCTTTCCGCTGTCAACACCATTAAGATGATCAAAGAAGCCGGTTTCAAAAGTGTTAGTACAGTTAGCAATTTTTATCATCTTGCCCGCATCAAGATGCTGTATCTGGCAAACGGCTTGGATGTGATCACGGTTCCGGCGGGATCTGACAAAGGCGGCCCACCTGCGCCCTTTACCTTCCTGCGCGAAATCCCGGGTTGGTGGTATTACTGGTTTACTAACCTCTTAAAAAGTCCAGCGGAATAATTTCATGATAGAATGAGTGGATAAAGTATCGGCGGCACACATGGAGGCAAGGTTGGTGCAGCTGTTAGCTTTTCAAGTGCCAATTACAACGATTGATAATTACAAAGGCAGCGTGGATGCAAGCTCAAACGACAGGAAGGTAAGGAAGGCTTATGTTATGTAGACAATGTGGAGCAGCACTGAACCCCGACGCGGTATTTTGTCATATCTGCGGAGCAACGCTGACCAACCAACCGACGCGCACACAACCGTACAGCCAGGGAGGCTATGTCGTTGCTCCCAACCCTTACTCTCAGCCGGTACAAACAATCTATGTACAGCCGGAGAATCCGCCTGTCTACATGCAAGCCCAAGTTTACGGACGGCCTGGCGCGGCGCCGTATCCGCCTCAGGGTGTTTACCCTTCCACGGGCAACCCCGGCATAGGTATGGGCGTCGCCTCATTGATTTTGGGGATCTGCGCTCTGTGTGGGGTTTATGCTGGTCCGGTATTCGCCATCATAGCCCTGTGCCTTGGCTCTGGTGGTAAGAGAAGATCACGGGACGTTGGAAGGAAGAACGGCCCAGCGACAGCTGGTATCACTATGGGGATTATCGGCCTCATCGGCTGGCTTATCGTGGGAGCTATCGTTACGATTGGGTGCTTGGTTTCTGCCACCTACTGAGAGTTGGCGTATTATTTGCTGATTCTCGATAGATAAAACTATTCGAATAATCCTGAACTGCTCCGATTGTCACAGATGCAGATGCTTTTTCGCTGATTTATTTGACAATTTTGTTCAGGAGCGCGTTTTATTCGCTGATTCCCGTTGCCGCAAGCCTCCAAGGTTGATAGAATAGAGGAAAAGACCCAAACAACAGCCTAAACGAACTATGGAGGTCTTTCCTTGAGTACGAGACAAAGAACAAACTCGAAGCCTGCTTCGGGCAGCGCGGGGCGTGGTACGCACGCGAAGCCCGCTACAAAGCCGACCGATAAACCCTCTAACAAGCCTTCAAGCAGGTCTTCCGGCAATGCTTCCAACAGGTCTTCCGGCAATTCTTCCAACAGGTCTTCCAGTGGGTCATCCAACAGGTCGTCCAACCGCTCTCCGAACAGGGCTTCTAACCGATCCTCAGGCGCTGCCTCTAACACACGCCAGAATCAATCGCGCACAAATGCCAGGCATGCGCACGAGGAAGAACGCGCAGCGAATTCGAATTTTAAAAACGACATCATCGGTCTGGTTATAGCGGTTACCGGTATCGTCTTGTTGGTAATCGTGCTGCTGCCGACAGACGCCATCGCTGCCCGTTTGATAAACGATGGCATTCGTCTGCTCATAGGGATAGGCGCCTTCATCCTGCCCTTCATCATCATCGTTTGGGGAGTAACCTTCTTTATCAAGAAACGCTTTACCTATACGCCAACACGCATGGTGCTTGGGCTGGCGTTTATTTTTCTCGGAGTGATTTCCTTGCTTGGGGCAGCCACACCGGAGGCGACGGTAACACCTGAGCTCATCTTTGACCAAACAGCATTGGCAGATCATGGCGGATATATTGGTGGTGCGCTTGCCTGGGCAGGGCTGACGCTCATCGGTTTAGTCGCAACGAACATCATCTTGGTAGCCTTCATCATCGCTGGGGCGATACTCATCGGCTTTTCTATCACAGGCCTCATCGAGCGCATTGCTGCATTCATCAGGGCACGTAGAGAAGCAGCCAAGGAAACTGAAGAAGCTGAAGAGGCGCCGCGCCCGCGCGCTTACAAGCTTGGACCAGGCGCTACTCCTTCTGAACAAGTAGCGATGTATGCCCCGACCCGCCTCCGCGCGGGCGCGGCGCGAACCGAAGTCTTGTTTGACAACGCTGGCGTATTCAGCGAGGGCGCGCAAGGCAATACGCCATTTGATGCAGGATTACTGCCAACAGCTGACCTCGGGGCGACCCGACGTTTTAAGACCTCGCTGAGTTTTGACTCAAAACCAGGAATCGATGGCAGGGGCAGAGGCAGGAATGGAGCGGGTGTTGGTGCACGGGCAGGAATCGGCGCTGATACCGGCCGCGGCGTAGGCGTGAGTATGGGGGCAGGCGCAGGCCTAGGTGCTGGCGCAGGAATCGGTGCTGGCACAGGCCTAGGTTCCGGCGCAGGCTTAGGCGCAGGCGCAGGCATGGGTGCAGGCATGGGTGCAGGCCTAGGCGCAGGCGCAGGAATGGGTGTTGGCTCAGGCAATAGCGTAGCGCTCACCGCAGGTAGAGGCGCTGGAGTCGGAAAGGGCATTGGCGCAGGCAAGGGTATGGGAGCTGGCAAGGGTTTGGGACTTGCAATGGGTAACACCCCGTTTATTGCAAGCGGTGGCGCCGGCTACGAGAACTTCAAGCTGCCCGACATGAGGATCCTGCGTGTTTCGCGCGAGAAGTCGACGACAAAGGCCGGTCTTAATGAGCTCAAGGCAACAGCAGCACGCCTGCAGGCGACGTTGCGGGAATTTGACGTTGATGGTGAGGTCATTGGCTGGATTGCTGGCCCCACTGTCACTTTGTACAAAGTATCACTTGGCGAAGGGGTTCGCCTCAATCGTATCACCAACCTCCAGGATGACATCCAGCTCTCGTTGGCAGCGCTTGCCATCCGCATCGTTGCACCTATCCCCGGTACGTCTTTGGTGGGCATCGAAGTACCTAACGAGACACGCAATATGGTGCTTTTAGGTGATGTGCTTTCCGCTGCCCAGCCTGGGCCGCTGCAACTTGCAATTGGCAAAGACGTCGAAGGGGACGCCATAACCGCCGATTTAACTACGATGCCGCATCTGCTCATCGGCGGCACCACTGGCTCAGGTAAATCGGTTGCCATAAACTCCATCATTATGAGTATTCTTATGCGAGCAGCGCCTCATGAGGTGCGCATGATACTCATCGACCCCAAGCGCGTCGAACTCTCCTTATACAACGGCATCCCGCATCTGTATGTGCCTGTCGTCACCGACCCCCAGCAGTCAGCCAGCGCATTAGCATGGGCTGTTGTGGAGATGGAGCGTCGTCTGAAGGTATTCGAGAAACATGGCGCAAAGAACATACGGCAGTTCAACGGAAAAGTAGCCGCCGAGCTCGAACGACGGGCTGTCGAAGCGGCAAAGACCGAAGTTGCATTGAAAGCAGCCGAAGAAGCCGAAGCCGCACGTTTGGCCGAAGTTGCACGCTCAGTTGAGGCTGCACGCTCGGCAGAAGCCGCACGTTTAGCCGAAGCGGTTGTAACTGCTCGATTGGCTGCCCAGGAACCACGAAGCGAGGCAGGGTGGGAGGCCAAGTCAAGCTGGGAGACTGAGTCAAGCTGGGAAACCAAGACAGATTGGGAAACAGGGGCAGGTCAGCAAACCGAGGCACGACGGGAAACAGGGGCAGGTCAGCAACCCGAGGCACGGCGAGAGACCGAGGCAGCACTAAACGGAGCTACTCCTATCAAAACGACGCCTGTGCTCAAACCTGCGATAAAAAGCCCGGTAGCTGCCCAGGACGAGCTCACGCTTGCCATGCCTTATATCGTCATCATCATCGACGAGTTGGCTGACCTCATGATGGCAGCAGGCAAAGAGGTCGAGATCTCGATCAGCAGGCTTGCGCAGCTTGCCCGAGCTGCGGGGCTGCATCTCGTCGTTGCTACCCAGCGTCCCTCGACCAATGTCATCACTGGGCTTATCAAGGCGAACATCGTTAATCGTATCGCGTTTACCGTTGCCTCAGGCATCGATTCCCGCGTCATCCTCGACACGCCGGGCGCAGAAGACCTCATCGGGCTTGGTGATCTACTGTTCGCTCGGCCTGAGTACAGCAAACCGATGCGCATCCAGGGCTGCTATGTCAGCGAGCCTGAGATCGAGACTGTCGTTGACTTCTTGCGTGGTCAAGGCGAACCTGACTATCATGAGGAGATACTGTTCACATCTTCTTCGGGTTATGGCGGGCAGGGGGGCTTTGGCAGTGGAGAAGACATGGGCGATGACGACCCCTTGATTTGGGAGGCTGCTGATATCGTTGTATCAAGCGGACTTGGTTCGACGTCGACGTTGCAGAGGCGCCTTAAAGTGGGATATGCTCGCGCCGGACGTATCATGGACATGCTTGAGATGAAGGGGATCGTTGGGCCGCCGAATGGGAGCAAACCACGCGAAGTGCTTATCGATGACATACTGGACCTTGAGACTCTCAAGGCATTTGAGAGCAGGAAGTGATGCGCGGAAGGTTCATTTTTTGGTTTGTGCTTTCCAAGGTCTATGATAGCGGGTAGTGAAGTATGAATATGGTACTATTGATTTAACAGTTAGGAGGTTCTTTGCCGAGCGAGACGTTTGGAGATCGGCTTGCAAATGCACGCCGTAAAAAAGGCCTGAGCATTGAGCAGGTCTCTGATGTCTTGCGCATTCGTCGCTCCATAATCGAAGCTTTGGAATCCAGCGCCTTTACTCACATGCCCTTAAAGGGCTATTCGCGCAACATGGTCTCATCGTACGCACGATTCGTCGGTCTCAACTCGACGGAGCTCACTGAACAATTTTTACGCGAGTATCGTGAATTCGAGAACTTCCAAACCCGGGCAAAAGGTATGGGTTATGACTACCCCTCAAGCGCACGCAACGATACGAGCGCCTCAAGGCAAGGAGAGCGACGCGAGACCATCGGTATCGCTCAGCGCAACAAGGGCTCGCGTTCCTATTGGGCAACTGAGGACCCTGCTGTTCTAAACCGCCTGATCGACCCCAACTCATATAATACAACGAGCGCAAAACGTTCGCAGAAACGCGGTAGTACGCCTCATGGCACGATCAACAGAAACCAGGCATACAATCAGAAGCCTCGAGCGCGTAGCTCAGGCGCCGGACGTAATCCGGTACTTTTCATCATTGTCCTTATCATCATCCTGATAGCTATTCTTGTTGGGCTGGTATTGCTCGCCAACAGCTGCTCACAGGATCCAGGCGGCCTTCTTCCGGTTGAAGGAGGTCCGTCGAACGGAGACAACAACGACCCCGGCACTGGTCCTGGTCCCAGCGTTACTCCAGAGGAGATCCCAACGGGCACAGATGAGAACCAGGACAACACCATAGACACCATGAGATACGGCCCCTTTGACATCCGGATCGAAGTTGTAAGCGATGTTTCCTGGCTCCAGGTTACCGTCGATGGCAGGACAAGGGTTGCTCAGACATGTGAGTATGCCTGGTCTGAGACATTCAGGGTGGAAGCTGAGGTCAAGATTGATGCGGGAAGGCCTAGCAACGTACGTGTTTATCGCAATGGGGTTCCGGTAGATTTCGAGTATCGTAGCGGCATCGGCTTTATCACCCTCACAGTCGAGGAAGCGCCCAAAATACCTAACATCCAAGGGGGTTAAATGGCCAAAGATAATAGTTTCGACATTGTCTCAGAAGTAGACATGCAGGAAGTCGACAATGCGTTCCAGCAGACGCGCAAGGAGCTTATGCAGCGTTACGATCTCAAAGGCTCGGGCGCTACCATAGACCTCGACAAGGGAGCAGGCCGCTTTACCTTACACGCGCCGAGTGAGTTTGTTGCGCGGCAGGTCATGGACGTGCTTAATACCAAGCTGGTACAACGCAAGGTCGACCTTAAGGCGCTTAAATGGTCCTCGCCCCAGGCAGCCAGTGGTATGACTGTGCGATTCTTTGGTGACGTCATCGCTGGAATCGACAAAGACACAGCGATGAAGATCAACAAAGATATCAAAGCCGAGAAATACAAGAATCTCAAGGTTCAAATCGAAGGGGATCAGCTTCGTGCCTTCTCGCCTTCGCGCGATACCCTGCAAGAAGTCATCGCGTTTCTCAAAGAGAAGGACTATGGCTTGCCACTCCAATTTGTGAACTATCGATAGGAACCCACCTATTCCAGCCTAAGTAACTGCGAATCTCGCTTACGTATTCTTATACGCTTCGCTCGATTCTCGTGTCTTATGCACGTAATAAGTGGGTTCCTTGGTAATCGTGGTATACCTATTCCAGCCTAAGTCACTGCGAATCTCGCTTACGTATTCTTATACGCTTCGCTCGATTCTCGTGTCTTATGCACGTAATAAGTGGGTTCCCAAGCATAAGATG